>WNFO01003805.1_pt1 | contig 13551 bp, 19 predicted proteins | sample 5400251 | NCBI WGS metagenome assembly WNFO01 (sample SAMN13153354, study PRJNA577476) | soil metagenome | isolation source: 100 cm saprolite under Madrone tree | place: USA:California | collected 2016-06-14 | reverse complement strand
GATTTACTGGCACTATCACCAGGATGAACCCATTCGTCCCTGGATGAATCTTGGATACATTGCACACTCGTATAGCGTGCCGCCCTGGGTTCTGCATCAGGCGCTCGGCCTGCCGCCGAAGCCTGACCGTCGTCCGATTAGGGAAATTGCGCGCGCACAGAATCGCTCAGTCGATGAAGTAATCGCCATTCTTCAGAATGCGATCGTCCATTCACGCCCACCTTATCCGCCGCCTGGTCCACCGCCCCCTCCCGATAGTGGCCCAACACAGGGGCGCTCGCCATGACTCTTACCGATCAAGTGCTGGCCGCGCTGTTGACCTACGGTCTGCCGGTTCTCTTTGGCGTGATCTTAATTTGTTCCGTCGGCATTCCTTTCCCCATTAGCTTAATGCTGGTGGCCGCGGGCTCGTTTGTCGAACAAGGCGAAATGAAACTGTGGCAGGTGATTGCAGTGGGCAGTTTGGCCGCAGTGCTCGGCGATCAAATCGGTTACGGCTTATCTCGTTGGGGCGGGCGACGCTTGATCAACCGCATCACTCGCAGACTCGGCATCGAAAACAAAATCAAAGAAGCTGAGGTGCTAACCAAACGATGGAGTGGCGCGGGTATTTTTTTCAGTCGCTGGTTAATAACCGCGCTTGGACCATGGGTGAATGTAGCCAGCGGAGTCGCCGGTTATCCGTGGCGACGCTTTCTGCTTTGGGATGTGCTCGGCGAAGTGCTATGGGTAGTCCTCTACGTTTGCATCGGATACGCGTTTAGTAATCGTGTCCAGGCAATTGCTGAAATATTGGGCAATCTTACCTGGGTGGTTGTGGGGCTGATCATTGCAGTGATTCTGGGCTGGCAGTTAGTCAGATATGTTCAGGCGCAGTCTGAACCCACCACGGAATAATGTTCAGCGTTTTCGCTGTTTCCAATAACTATTCCCGATACAAAATATATCCTGCATTTGACACATGGCGGTTGTTAGGGTAGGGTGGACGTCGAACCGAGTTCAGCTTACTCCGCTCTCAGCTCCTCTGGCACTTTCCAGATCACCTGATAAATTCAACAAGCTCAAGTTCAAGAAGTTCCAAAGTGTCTATCTATCAGTCTGAGGCGGTCCGCCGGAAATGAGTAGAGTCACTTGCCGCGATCGGCAACCTGACTCTCAAATCTGTCGCCCCCAACGAAAATGCATCGGCTGGATTCAGTGGCTTCTGTTCCCAAAGGGGAAAAGGTAAAAAGAAAAATGTCTACAAAACTTTATGTTGGTAACCTCGCGTTTGAAACGTCGAGCAACGACCTCGAAACACTGTTCGCGAAAGCGGGCACGGTCCAAAGCGTCTCTTTGATCGAAGATCGCGAAACCGGTCGCTCACGCGGCTTCGGCTTCGTCGAGATGCAGACCAAGGAAGAAGGCGACGCAGCGATTGCGCAGTTTAACGGCACAGAATTGGCCGGGCGCACGTTGAAGGTCAACGAAGCCAAGCCCCGCGAAAACCGTAACGGTGGTGGCGGCGGTGGTGGTTTCGGCGGTTCGCGTTACTAATCGCCCAGTTACTGCTTCTCACGGCCTCCGGCGAATTATTGCCGGGGGCTTTTTTTTGCTACATACTATGCTCCAGGCTGACCTTTAAGCGTACGTGTCGATATATTGTTGTGACTAAAAACGCATTATTTTTGCCATTGGGGACGGGCACACATCTTGCTCAATCTGAATTGAATCGATTCGAAAGGGGAATTAAATGATTACTAATATTGCATTGCAGAAGATGAAGCGGACGATAGCGATTGTCCTGATGTTGTTTACGCTTGCCTTCGTAATAGAGCCGATCGTCTCAGTACAGTCGATTGCCTCGGCTCAAACAACAACCAGACGCCGCGTTCGTCGTCGTCACCGGACGTTTTGGCAGAAACATCGTGACAAACTAACAGTTGCCGGAACGACCGTCGCAGGCGCCGGCATCGGCGGTCTTGCTGGTGGAAAGAAGGGCGCCCTGATCGGCGCGGGCGCGGGCGCGGGTAGCGGCGCACTCTATACTTACAAAATAAGGAAACGACATCGTCGCCGTTATTGATTGCGACTGTCTATTTTGCTAAAGGCGTTTGCGCTCGCGCAGACGCCTTTTTTGTGTTCTCGATTAAAGAAGGCTCCTGTCCTATTGCAAATCAAATGTTGCAAACGGAAAATTTTTCGGCGTCTTTACTCAATGCCCGGCTGATTTCCGCTAGCGCTGTCCCGCCTCAAGTCTGACTCAAGAATTTTCCGATGGTTGGCATTTGGTCAATCAACCTGGCGCCGGGAACGCACACGCTGGTGATTAATAACATGAGCGACGCGGTCTATGTCGATGGCTTCTGTTTGGAGAGCTCCAGTTCAAACAGCCAACCGGCATCAGGCCCGGGCGCAACAACTAGCAGCAGCAACAACCTAAGCGCCGGCCAGCAACTGCTGAGCAGCCTGCCCATAGGAACGAACGCTACCGCGATCTCGTTGGTTGCGGTATCAACCAACAATCTGCCGATCAAACTGGCGCTGATCAGTCCATCCGGAGTAGCGCTTCAGACGGCTGACAGTGTGAATGGCGTGGCAGTAATCAATGCCCCGGTAACTCAATCCGGAACCTACATAGTCAAGACGATCAACTTGAGTCTTGGACCAGTGCAGGTATGGACCGCGGCGACGCCAACGGTTAAGCGGTAGCAACAAATCGGCATACGGCTTTGTCGGGAGCCGCACGCCGCTAAAGGATTCAGTGCAGTCAGTGGCGAGGGATCGTCATGGACTGCGCTGAATTCTTTTTGTTAACTGGATAATACTGCGGACCTGGTGTTTTAGATGGTCTCGACCGAAGGTTCAGCGAGATTGGCAATGGCAGTGATCAGTTCATCCGGCTCGACGGGTTTGGGAACAAACATATTAAAGCCTGCCGACAGCGCTCGGGTGCGATCCTCGACGCGAACATACGAGATGAGTGCAACCGCGGGAATGTTCCGGCCGTTCCCGTTTTCTGCCTGGCGGATTTTACCAATAAGTGCATAGCCGTCTTCATCCGGCATCGCCAGGTCGGAAACCAGCACATCAGGCGTAAACCACTCCAGCACCTCAAGCGCCTCGCGCACTGACGCTGCAATCTGGACCGACGCTTTCGATTCTTCCAACATGACACTCAGGATCTGAAGCGTATCGGGATCATCGTCAACCAGCAGCACGCGCACGTCATCGAGTTGCGGCATGACGGCAACGTTCACCTCTTCACTCTTGCTTGCGATACGTCGAGTAACGCGCTCGCGACGCGAACTGCGCTTGCGCGCTGGCGCCAGCGGTAACTTAATAATGAAACTTGCGCCTTTACCATCGCCTTCGCTCTCAGCTTTGATCGTGCCGCCATGAAGCTCGACAAGCTGACGCACAATAGCCAGACCCAAACCCAGTCCACCGTGCTGACGAGTGCTGGTGCCATCAGCCTGTCGAAAGCGATCGAAAATAAAGGGTAAGAACTGAGCATTGATGCCCTGTCCCGAATCGCTAACACAAAGCTGTGCGTAACGCCCGGCGCGTTCTACTTTCACCTCAATGCCACCATTTGCGGGAGTGAATTTGATCGCATTCGCCAGCAAGTTCCAAACGACTTGCTGCAAGCGGTTGGCATCACCAATGGTGTGACGCGCCGATGGATCAAGCGCGACAGCCAGGTGAATCTCTTTGGCGTCGGCAGCCAACTGCACGGAATCGATTGCCGCATTGATCACCTCTGCCAAATCGACAGGTTCGTTATTCAACTTCAACTTGCCTGTAATCATGCGCGAAACGTCGAGAATGTCTTCTATGAGTTGTGCTTGCGATTTTGCATTCAAATACAGCGCAAACCAATTATGGAATTTGTGTGTTGTAAAACTGCCGACATTTGTACGCAGTTTCAATTGTTACGTAACTATTACCTCCAGCCCGGCCGATTGAGGCTAGGATGAGCTTTCCGCCATTCAACGAAATTCAGTGATTCTGCGCTGCGCAGCGGGAGGTTAACTTGAAGGTTCTATTAGTCAATCCGGAGTTTCCTGATACCTACTGGAGTTTTCGTCATGCATTGCCCTTCGAACGCAAGCGATGCGCATTTCCACCGCTGGGGCTGCTAACTGTGTCGGCGCTGTTGCCGAAGCATTGGGAACGCCGCCTGGTCGATTTGAATGTGCGCGCGCTCAAAGCTTCTGATATTCAATGGGCGGACATGGTTTTTGTTACGGGCATGCTGGTGCAGAAAGAATCGGTGCACGCGGTCGTGCGTCGTTGTAAAGCAATGGGCAAACGCGTTGCGCTGGGTGGTCCCTATGTGACGACTACGATTGAAGACCTGCCCGACGTTGATCACATCTTTCTTGGCGAAGCTGAAACGACTCTGCCGCAGTTTATTGAAGACTTGGAGAAGGGAAGCACCAGCAGTTCGTATGAAGCGGCAGAACGACCACCGCTTTCGATCACGCCGGTCGCTGATTTTCATCTCGCGGACCTCAAACGCTACAGCTCGATGTCTGTGCAATACTCACGCGGCTGCCCCTTCAATTGCGAGTTCTGCGACATCATTGAAATTTACGGGCGCGTTCCGCGCACCAAGAGCAATCAACAGATAATTGCCGAGCTTGATACGCTCTTGCAGCTTGGTTGGCGCGGTACTGTCTTCATCGTTGACGACAACTTTATCGGTAACAAGAAAAATGTCAGGCGTCTCCTACCCGATCTGGCGACCTGGCAGGAAAAGAACGGACATCCCTTTGAGCTGTTGACAGAAGCAAGCGTGAATCTCGCCGACGACAATGAGCTGCTCAGCAATATGCAACGCGCCGGTTTCACGCGCGTGTTTCTGGGAATTGAAACTCCCGAGGAAGCGAGTCTGAAAGAAGCACAAAAGTCTCAGAACCGCGGAAACCTGCTTGAGTCGGTCAGGAAGATTCAAAATCACGGGATGGAAGTGATGGCCGGTTTCATCGTGGGTTTTGATAACGATCCGGACGACATCTTTGAGCGCCAAATTAATTTCATTCGCGAGAGCGCCATTCCATTGGCCATGGTTGGATTGCTCACCGCGCTGCCCAATACCCAGCTTTGGCGCCGGTTGGAAAGAGAGGGACGCCTGCTGGGCGAAAGCACGGGCAACAACACTAATTGCTCGCTGAACTTCGTGCCAAAGATGGATCCAGCGCGCCTCATTTCGGGTTATCAGTCGATAATGCGCACCATTTACAACCCAAAAGAGTATTACCAGCGCGCACTCGATTCATTGAAACGAACGCCGATGCCGAGTTGGGATCCGAAACCGCCTCATCTGGTTCGCGACCTCGCGTCGTTTGTGCGGCTCACGTTTAAGTTAGGTGTCCTGGATTGCGAGCGCAGGGAGTTTTGGCGCTTCTTCGTTACTGCAATGGCGAAACATCGCGAGCAATTTGCTGCTTCAATGCGACTGGCGGCGATGGGCTATCACTTCCGAAAGTTGAACGAAGCGTACAGTAAGTAAATGAAGATTTCGGGCAACAAGTCCTTTTGGCTGCAATTTCTGTGATCTCCCCAAGGCACGACAGTTGCTCTTGACCAAGTAAGAGGAGAATCATATGAAAACAAATCGTACACAAAGATGGATAGGCGCGGGAATGTTTGCGTTCCTGATGTTGTTTGCCGGCGCCGGTCTTAACCTAACGGCGCAGGCCCAGGATGATCGCTACCGTAATCAATATCCGCAGGATGACCGCTACCGCAGTCAAAATCGCCGCGGGCGTAACTGGGATAACTATGGCAACTATGGCGGCTCGTTCGACTTACGTCAGACAGCGCTGAACGCGGGCTACAACGAAGGTCTGAAGGATGGTACCGCGGCCCGACAGCGGAATAGGAATCCCAACTATCAGAACCAAAGTGCTTACCGAAAAGCCACAAAGGATTACAGCTCACGTCTCGGCGATCGTGGACTGTATCAACGCTATTTTCGTGAGGCTTACCAAACCGGATTCAATGATGGCTTCAATCCGCAAGGCATCGGCGTTGGCGTCGGCTACGACCCCAACGGCAACAATCGCAACCGCGATTGGAACCGCAACGATAATCGAGATTGGAACAACAATCCGAATCGCCATGGCCGCAACTGGGGTGGCTATGACAACTACGGCGGTTCTAATGACCTGCGCCAAACGGCCTTAAACGCCGGCTATAACGAAGGCATCAAGCAAGGCCGTAACGATCGTAACCGGAATCGCAATAACGACTTTCGTAATAATAGCGCGTACCAGAACGCCACGACTGACTACAACTCAAGGTTGGGTGATCGTGCGCTGTATCAACGTTACTATCGGGCGGGCTATGAGAACGGATATTACGACGGGCTCAACGGAAACTAAGACGGCAACTGATCTTTAGCCATAGAAAAACACGGATCTGCGCGAGACTCTTGCCTTGGTTTTTGCTGGTGGGTTTCTTGCGGGATCCGTTTTGTCGTTTAGAGGGGCTTAAGTATTAAACGGGAGCGTTCTGTTCTCTAGCAGCCATCTGCTTGACTCTCTTCAATTCGGGACCTTTGACACCAAAGAACGTGGCCATCTGGACAATCTGCTTTGGATCCACGAAGTCTTTCCGGTCAGAGCAAAATTTCTCCAGTGCCGGATCAAATTCCCTACACGTCATGGTCTTTGGCAGTGGCAGTCCAAGAAAACAAGTACCGTCTTCCCGGAATTGCAAACAGAATTCACAAACTCTCAATACGCACTTCTTTCATGAAGAATGATCACCGGCGTAAGGCCGGCGCATTTCCCTTTAGTGGCCGACTGGTATTCGTTGAAAACGGGCTTTGCCTTCCGGATCCTGCCACGAAATGTCGAGCACGTAAGGCCTGATTGCGCCCGCTACCACTCTCAGCCGCTGCAATTGATCGTGAGCGGCGGCAACTATTTTCCCGTTAATCCAGGTCTTGTGAGAGAGAACGACGTTCTCTTTCGGCCGCACCTGACTGAGTGCCTCGAACTTGATATGAGCTTGCGAAGGGCCGCCGCCGGGAGTTTCCTCGTCTTTCAAGAAAACTGTTAAAACCTCGACACCCTTAAGTGCGTGATCGGTGGCGTTGGTCAACTCCAAAAGAACATCCGACTCAGTCCCAACAAATCTAATTGTAAAAGGTTTTTCAGCAGTGCCAATCATTTTTTCTTCTTTCTGGTTTGTCGACTTTTGTCGCCCTTCTTCCCATTCGCCAGCGCGAGCACCTCACCGGTTTGACAGTTAAGCGCATCACAAAGCTTTTCGAGCGTGTCGAAATTGATCCCGAGCGCCTTGCCCTTTTTCAGACGCCAAAGCGTGGTATGACTAATACCCGTTTCTTTGGCGAGCCAATAAAAGGTCTTGCCGTGACCACCCAGCAACTCGTTCACTCTGATCTCAATCATGATGTTGTCCTCGCATGAATGAAACATATTTACCACATATGAAAGATATTGTCCATACGAGATATATTCCACAGTTGACACATATAGCTCGATGACGTAAGCTTTACCGGAATCGAGTCCGCTTGCTCCTTTCTCAGCTTCTCTGGAATTACCCAGACCACCTGAATTCACAGCCCAACAAATTGAGGACCGGGTGATTAATCTTTATATCAAAGAGCGCCAGGCCGGCGATGTGACTGTTCTGGATCTAAAAGGCAGGATCCGAGTCGGCGGTGCCACAGTAGCTTTGCATAAGTCGTTTCGCTCGTTGGTTCAGGAAGAGAAGATCCTGATTCTCTTGAATCTTGCCGGCGTTACCCACATCGATTCGAGCGGGCTTGGTGAACTTATTGCGAGTCATATCACGGTGTTCAATAAAGGTGGCGAGATCAAGCTGATGCAATTGACAGAAACGCTTCGGGAATTGATGACGGCGACGAAACTGCTCACCATATTCGATGTTTATGAAAACGAAGCAGACGCGCTGTTCAGCTTTCGCAGTCATGTCTTGAGGGTCAAGGAGTCCAAGCTCTTTTTTGTTTAGGACCAGTGGTGTCGTATGAGAATTATCCTGCTAATCACGGTGCTTGAAAGTGTGGCCATCACTTCATGGTTTGTAATGCAGCGTTTTAGAAGTGAGTATTCAAAGATGCCGGCCGCGGCAACAATGATCCCGACCTTCAGTAGTGTGCCGGCGAAACGCAGCATCGCTGCATCGCTTGAAGCTTCGCGCTGGAGCTTTATCAATGGCTGGAAAGTGGCTGCGCAGGCTGACGACCGCAGCCTTACGTTCGGCACCGTTGCTGAGAATTTCGGGTCTGACTCCGCGCGGCGATCTTTCGCACGCAGGTCTCATCAGCGCAGTTTTAAGGCGTGGTCGCAGCAGAGGCACGACTGAAGCAGTTTCAGGAATTCGCGGGCATTGAGGAAACCAAATGAGCTATGCATCAAAGAATCTGAAAAACGTAGTGGGATCGATTGCCAGCCTCATGGTGGTGGCCGCTATCGCGATCTGGCAGTTTTACCAATACGTCACGTTCAAAGATGCCAACGGCCTTCTGAACGCCGAAGGCGGAACGACGCACTTGCTTTTAGCGATCGTGATGGCTGTGTTTGCCTGTCTCATGGCCTTTCTGGTGTTCTCAATTTTTCTGCGCCACGACACCGATGACGATTTACACATCACGTTCGCGCCCACCCCAGCGCACTTATCGCACAAGGCGGATTTGCAATGAGCGCCCTGTTTGCGATGCAGCGCGCCAATGGCGACTGGTTCGCGCTGGACGATCAGGGACGCTTTCGCGTGCCTGTATTTCATGACAGTGGCGCTGCGATGGTCGCGCGTTCGCGCGAAACGGGAATGGAATGCTTCAGGCCCGTGCTACTTGATGAAATAGCCTTCAAAAATTTGACGACAACGGATGGCGGCAAAGCCTGTTTTTGGCTGGTTGAGGATCCGTTAATGAAACTGAGCCGCGGACGTGCGTTGGACATCCCGGAACTGGCGCGCGTGATGCGGAACGGTAATTCGACTGTTACCTAGAAAGACTGCTCTGATGATTTCTTCGTGTGATCACTGTGGAAGAATTTTGCCCTTCTGGAAGTTGCGTTGTTCAAACTGCAAAAAGTCGGCAATGAACTGGCTGCAACTGGTGGTGATGGCCGGATTCGCCCTCGGCACTCTTTTAATCGGCGCTAAACTGCTGCTCTAGCTAAAAAAAGATGTCAGCAGGGCCGATAACGATTGGAAGGATCGAGAAAAAAACTTAATGGCTGGAACTAATAAAATAGATAGTAAACCTTCAACCGGTGTTGCAAACGAGGGCACCTGGCCCGGGATCGATTCACGATTTCGCCTGATCATCGTCGCTGGTTTGCGAGCAAAGCAACTGCTGCACGGTTCAAAGCCGCGCATTGAAACCAACAAGGGAAGGCGCCGCAATACCAGCATTGCGCTTGAAGAAGTGAAAAGAGGGCTGGTCCATTTTACCAAAGTGAACAGTGATGGCACTGCAATTCACGATGATATAGAACCAGAGCTGGTGCGAGGCGTTCACGAAGTTGGTCACAAGAACCGCACGGCGATAGTCAGTTTGTAATTAAGCTCTTGTGCAGTTAGCGTCGGGAAAAACAAATGGCAGCAACAAATGGAATCCGCGTTTACACACAACTCGTAGACAAAACGGCCAGCGATGTCGAGCTCTTCTATAGCCGGCGCGGCAATGGACCAATTTATCGCTGGAGTTATGAAGCGGCAAAGAAACACTGGCGGGTCCTGCGCATGCACCTTTCCGACTTTGCTACGCACGAACTTTGTTTAGCCAGTTGGAAATCGGTACCCGATCAACTGCAAACGCAACTGGCGCAACATTACGTCGAATAGATTTGAGCGAGCGCGCGCAAACATGTAACCTTACCTGCTGTGGCCGCGCCAGATCCTGATTCAGTTCCAACCAAACACACCGCCGGCAAAAACTCTCAATCATCTTTTTCAGCCCTTCGTCATCGGGATTTCCGTCTGCTGTGGATGGGACAAATCGTTTCCGTTACCGGCTCGCAGATGCAGTCGGTAGCGATTAACTGGCACGTTTACCTGCTGACAAAATCGGCGTTTGCGCTCGGTATGGTGGGATTCTTCAAGGGCGTCCCAATTGTTCTTTGTTCGCTGATGGGTGGAGTAGTCGCCGATGCGATGGACCGGCGGCGGCTGATGATCGCGACGCAGACAGTAATGCTCATTAGCGCTGCAGCACTCGCGTTCGTGACCCTGGCAGGATTGCAAAGCGTCTGGCCCATCTATCTGTTGACCGCAGCGGCGTCGGGCGCGACTGCTTTCGATATTCCCGCGCGCCAGGCGCTGATGCCCACGCTCGTGCCTGCGAAAGACTTTCCCAATGCAGTCAGTCTTGGGTTGATGGTTTTCAACGTAGCCCTGATCGTCGGACCGGCAATTGGCGGGTTTCTACTCGCCAGTCATGGACCAGCCGCCGTCTATGGGATCAACGCGATCTCGTTCGTCGCCGTCATTGCTGCCCTCGCGGCAATGAGCACCAGCGGACGAATAAACGAAGCGAAGGAACAAGCGAACCGCGTTAGCTATGCAGCTTTGAAAGAAGGTTTGGCTTTCGTCTGGCGCACGCCCGTCATTGTGCAAACCATGACGCTTGATTTCGCGGCGACGTTTTTCGCTTCTGCGACCGCATTGTTGCCGATCTTTGCCGCGGAGATTCTGCATGTCGGCGCGCGCGGTGTTGGTCTGTTGGCCGCGGCGCCGGCCGTTGGCTCAGTCGTAACGGCGCTGTTGATCGCGCGCGCCGGTGGGTTTCGCCGCCAGGGAAGCATTGTTATTTGGGCGGTTGCGATCTTTGGACTGGCGACCGTGGCGTTTGGTATTTCGCGCGCCTTTTGGTTTTCAATTCTAATGCTGGCTATTACTGGCGCCGCGGATACAGTCAGCACTGTGCTGCGACAAACCATTCGTCAACTGGCGACGCCGAATCATTTGCGGGGGCGCATGACTTCCATCAACATGGTCTTCTTCATGGGCGGCCCGCAACTGGGCGAGGTTGAAGCCGGTGTGGTGGCATCTCTCATTGGCGCGCCGCTGTCTGTGGTTATTGGCGGCGTCGGATCGTTGCTTTCGGCAGGCATTGCCGCTGTAAAAGCGAAAGCCTTGCTCAACTATGAAAGTTCAGAACGCGCATGAGCGAAGATTGGGCAGCAAAAGAAACGAATACGCACCAGGACCACGTGATTGCGCACGTAATCGGCGCGACTGTGCTCGGTTACTTTTCATTTGACGAGACACTCTATCTGTTGCTTGACATTGGATTTGTCTGGAGCATCTTCGTTGATGGCGAGATGGGATTACTACCGCATCCAGTAGCGACTGCTGAACTTGAGGTCAACGGCGAAACGCGCAGCGAGATTCGGGCCGACATCGATGCGTTGCTAACGCACAAATTGCATGCTGAAGGTCTGCGACATTTGGTACAGCCCCGGATCGAATGTGTCATAACGGAAGTGAACTTTTTTGCCAGCGGCACCCGGCGACGCCTGGTGGTGACAGGCGAGGAGGCGAACCTTACAATCGAAACTTCAGTCGAAACAGCGGAGATTCGAGTTTATGAGTTCTGAAGATGAGAAATCCGCCGACCAAGAGTCGACCGGACTAAGTGATACTGCCCGCGGTGAGCATGAATTTTTGCATCAGCGGCTGCGTCAGGAACTGGGTCGCGAGCCTACGGAAGAGGAACTTGACGATTGGCTGCGACAGCATACCGAAGGGTACTGAGGAAAAGTGCTGAGTGCTGAGTGCTGAGTACTGAGTTCCAAGTTCCGAGTTTCGAGTTCCGAGTTTCGAGTTTGTGCAACGGATCAGCTTGCGTGTGAAAAAAGCGCCCAGCAAAGATTGGGGCGCTTTTTTTTATTACTCAGTACTCAGCACTCAGTACTCAGCTCATCACGACGATCTGATTATCAACCTGCTTAACGCCCCTGATTGTTCTCAACATTCTGTCAATCTGAGACTTGAGCGCTTCGCTCTTTACAGTCCCGGTCACCGTTACCTTGCCGTCCAGCACAGTGGCCGTAATCCCAAGGCTTGAGAGATTAGGATCATCGCTAATCTTCTTGTCGATTGCCGTCTGCACCGCGCCGTCGTTTGAATTGTTAACTGGGGCTGAACCGCCGGCAGGTGCCGGTTGGTTAATAACCACAGGCGGCTGCCCGGCCGGCGCCGGCTGTTGAATGATCACTGGTGGCTGTTGTTGCGCAGGCTGCTGAACAATCACCGGTTGTTGTGCCACCGGCTGTTGCTCTGCCAGGTTCGCATTGGTGGTGTCCGTCGATTGTCCGTTCATCAGAAACAGAACGACGATCGTTATCAGCGCGATTGCTACCACCACGATTATTCCTACGGTTGCACCGGAAACGCCGCCGCGATCATTGCGAACAGATTCCGTTTGCGTAACTTCCCGTCTTGAAGTTGGCGTCTCCACGACCACCCTGCTTCTGCGCGCTTGTTCATCGTCGTATGCCATTTGAATTTCTCCTGTTGTTGAATCGCATTTTGCTGTCAGTGATTTTGAAAACCGGGCGAACGAATTTCAGTTCACCCGGCTACTTCCTGTTTCCGTTTAGATCCCATTGTTAGTAACGACGCCGTGCTCGCCGGCTGCGTGAATAGATATACGAGCTGCCTGCACCAACTGCCGCACCGATAGCTGCGCCCTTGCCATGTCCGGCAGCGGCGCCAACGCCGGCACCGAGCGCGGTGCCACTAGCAACTGTGCCGACAGTGCGCGTGCTATGTTTGAAGTGTCTGCGTGCCGCGCCACGATTAAACGCGTAGAGGCCGGCGCCACCGGCGCCAATCGCCGCACCTTTTTTGCCGCCGATAAGTGCGCCCGCACCAGCGCCGCCTGCGACGATTGCCGACGTCGTGTCTGTCCGTATGCCGGAACGATGGTCGCGACCAGAATTAGTAAACTTAGAAGAATGACGGTAAATTTTTTCATTGATTCCATCTCCTTGTGTTCGCTCCTTAAAAATGTTTTGGGAGAGCACGTCGAGAACTCGAAAAGGCATAGGAGCAATCTGCATTCCTGACCTCGATTGAGGTTCGGTCATAATGAACGCGCAAGAAAGTTGAGAAAATACGCGCATTTTCCGAGGGAATTTTGGAACAGTGCAGAAGCTGAAAAAATGAACGCGTATGCTTTTAAGTCTTAAGCCACGGCCGGTTGCTGAGATTCAAGACACAGCGGCGGTAAACGGTGAACAGTAAACAGCAAACAGCAAATGCGAAGATGAGTTACCGCCCGATTAAAGCGCCATATTGTTTCCAATGTGCCAGAATTGACTGTTCACAATCCTCTGTTTACTGTTTGCTGTTCGCTGTTCACTCCCAATGACCACTGCGATCATCCATCATCCGGTGTTCCACGAGCACGACACTGGCCCAGCCCATCCGGAATCGCCTTCGCGTTACAGCGTGGTGATGAAAGCTCTGCGCGATGATGCGCAGTTATGGCCCACCTTGCTTGAAGTCGAGGCACGCAAGGCGCCGAAGGGAGACGTTCAGGCGTGCCACACGCCGCAGCTT
>WNFO01011604.1_pt1 | contig 13552 bp, 13 predicted proteins | sample 5400251 | NCBI WGS metagenome assembly WNFO01 (sample SAMN13153354, study PRJNA577476) | soil metagenome | isolation source: 100 cm saprolite under Madrone tree | place: USA:California | collected 2016-06-14 | reverse complement strand
ACCAAGAGGAGCTTTGATGCGCTACTCCTGCACGGCGATCAGCGCGGCCCTGTTGTTGGCGTGTGTTTCACCGGCGGCGGCGGAGGACGAGCCGCTCTGGTCGCTGTCCAGTTCCGTCAACTACTCGGTTGGTGACTACGGGACGGGCAAGGACACGACGTTCATCTACGTGCCGTTCACGCTGGGGGTGAAGCCCATCGACGGCTTCACCCTCGGCCTCACCATCCCCTACGTCTATCAGACGGGTCAGACCGTCGTGATCACTGGTGGACGCAGAACCAGGTGACCTCCACAGAACAAGGCCTCGGTGATGTGCTCCTCAAGGGGCAGTATGTGCTAGTCGAGGAGAAGTCGGTCCTGCCCGAGGTCGCGCCGTACCTCAAGATCAAGTTCCCGACGGCCGACTCGGCCCGCGGCCTCGGTACCGGGGAGTTCGACGAGACGGTCGGTGTGGATCTGAGCAAGACGCTGTTCCCCCGATTCGTCAGCTACGTCACGCTCGCCTACACGTTCATTGGCTCGCCGGCGGGCACGAGCTTCGACAACTCCTTCGGCTGGAGTGTCGGTGCGGCCTACCTAGTAGCCCAACCGTTCTCAGTGTTCGCGTTCCTCGACGGCTCGACCGCCATTTCGTCCGGGCAGGCGAATCCCCTCGAGGTACGTGTCGGCGCGGACTATCGCGTAACCCAGGCCCTGAAGATCTTCGGCTCGGTGAGCCGCGGGTTGAGCGACGGCTCAGCCGACTGGGGCGTCTCGGCCGGGCTGGCCCTCCGCTTCTAAGAGGGTGACCGCCTGAGGGGCGGCCACCCAGGTCTTTCGCAAGTCGCCGGTAGCGTTGCGGGGCCGCACGGAAGTCTGCGACCCGGATCCATGCGCCAGGGCCAGGCACCCGCGGCGCTTCTCATCCGCGCGTGTTCGGACGCCCTCGATGGCGATCCCCGACCTCCGAGAAACCGCGAAGTAGTTATGGACCACTATAGTTCTCCTCTTGGAGCCGACGGCCGAAGATGACTGACGTCCCGCGGCAGTCCAGATGACGAAGTGTCAGGTTCGCGCCTCCTAACGCGTTGATTGTGCGTGGAATCGCCATGGCACACCACTTGCGCTAGACCCTTCGAAGCGATCTGACGGCGGATGAAGCAAACGCATCAGATCACGGGGGAGGATCGGCAATGAACCTGCTCGCGAAAGTCAGGTGGACGGCGGTGACGCTGCTCCTGAGCGCGGCGCTGACGGGCGTGACTTCGAGCCCAGCCCTCGCCGAGAGCCGCGGCAATTCCGGCCTGCCATCAGGGCCGGGCAATCCGATGGCCAAGCTCCAGCAAGAGATCAACGTGCTGACGCAGCGACTGAACGAGCTGGCCCAGCTCGGCCAGAGCGTTGCCGGCTTGAAGCAACAGATCGACTCGCTCCAGAAGCAGATCGCGACGCTCCAGCAGCAGGGCGCCGCAATCGACTCGCTCCAGCGGCAGCTGACCACGCTCCAGCAGCAGGTGGCTGCGTATACGACCCTTCAGCAGCAGATCAATACCTTGAACGGTCAGGTCGCCAGCCTCAACACGCAGCTCGCCACCTTCAACTCGCGGCTGGGAACGCTCGGCTCGTCGAATGCGCTCGCCGTGTACGACGCCCACGGGAACAAGATCGGCGACGTGGTCGGCGTTCAGGACGAAATCCCATGGGTGAGCGTGACGGCGGGTGGGCACGCGGTGGCACTTCGCGTCTTTGCGGAACAGCTGGTAGGGGGATTCGTCTGGTTCAAAGGTGCGAACTGCACCGGCACCGCCTATGTTTCGGACCCCGCCATGTTCAATACTGCCGACGCCTTTTCGTTCGCCGCCGTGCGGGAGCCAGGCGGTGTGATCTATACGGCCGACCCCAAGACCACGGTCCTGCGCGTGCCGGTTTTGTCGGTCGCTCAGCACGATGGCACATGCTTCACGTTTTCATCGCCCGTGACCCAGAGTCTGGTGCCGGGGACGGCGGTCATGACATTGGATCTGCAATTCAGCCGGCCTTATTCCGTGCACTAGGTCCTCTGGTACGGTCGTGGGACGGCGCGGCAGTCGCGCGCGCCGTCCCGGTGTGGCGCTCGCGGGCTCGTCTGATTCGCCGATTGGCTTCGCGAAGTGGCCTCGTCGATCTCTACCATCCGCGATCCCGCATCACCTCGGCTCGGGTCTCTCGTGTCGCGCATGCGGTGCTGTCGGGACGTATAATCCCGGTTCATGGCGGACGCGCTCGAGATCACGGTCAACGGCCAGCGTCATCGGGTGACGGCCGCAGCTGACACGCCGCTCCTGTACGTCCTTCGCGAGGAGCTCGCGCTCAATGGTCCCCGGTTCGGCTGTGGCCTCGCTCAGTGCGGGGCCTGCACCGTCCACGTCGGCGACCGCGCCGTGCGCTCGTGCGTCACACCGGTGTCCTCGGTCCGTCAGCCCGTGACGACGTTGGAAGGCCTGGGAACGCGGGAGCGCCCCCATCCACTCCAGCAGGCGTTCATCGCTGAGCAAGCCGCCCAGTGCGGCTACTGCATCAACGGCATGATCATGACAGCCGCGGCGCTTCTGAAGCAGAAGGCGAAGCCGACCGAGTCCGAGATCCGCTCGGCGCTGGACGGGAACCTCTGCCGCTGCGGGACCCACATGCGGATCTTGCGCGCCATCCGGCGGGTGGCCCAGGCGTGACACAGGTGACTGCTCTCGGGTCAATGACAGCATTGGAATTTTCACGCCGCGAGTTCTTGAAATCGGCGGGCGTGGTGATCGTCACGTTCGCCTGGCCGACCTCGCTCGGCGCTCAACCAGCTCGCGAGACGACCGCTGCCGGTGTGGATGCGTGGCTCGCCGTCGCCGCCGACGGCGCCGTCACCCTGTTCACCGGCAAGGTGGAGATCGGGACTGGCGTCTCCACCGCGCTCGCCCAGATCGTTGCCGAAGAGCTCGACGTGCGCGTCGAGCGCGTGGGCGTGATCCAGGGCGACACCGAGCGCACGCCCAACCAGGGCTACACGGCCGGCAGCAAGACGATCCAGCAGGGCGGTCCTCCGATCCGCCAGGCCGCGGCGGAGGCCCGGCGCACGCTCGTCGGCCTGGCCGCTGCGCGGCTCGGTGTGATGCCCGAGCAGCTCGGTGTCGACGATGGCGTCGTCGCGCTCCGAGGCGACGCGGCTCGGCGCGTGACCTACGCCGAGCTGATCGGCGGGCGGCGCTTCGAACGCGCCGTGAGCACGTCGACCCCCACCAAGCGGCCCGGCGAGTACCGCGTCGTGGGCACCTCCGTCGCGCGCGTCGACATCCCGGGGAAAGTGACGGGCGCTCCCAGCTACGTTCACGATCTTCGATTGCCCGGGATGCTGCACGCCCGCGTCGTTCGCCCACCGACGATCGGCGCGACGGTCGAGAGCATCGACGCGTCTTCCGTCCGCGAGGTGCCGGGCCACGTCCGCGTCATACGGGAGGCGAATTTCATCGGCGTCGTCGCCGAGCGCGAAGAGCAGGCGATCCGCGCGGCCCAGGTCCTCAAGGTGACCTGGCGCGAGTCGGCCACGCTGCCCGACATCGCCGACCTCCATCGTGAGATCCGTGCGGCTCGGACGACGGACAAGACGGTGAGCTCACGCGGTGACATCACGGCCGGATTCGCTGGCGCCGTCCGGACCATTGCCGCGACGTACGAATGGCCGTTCCAGATGCACGCCTCCCTGGGACCGTCGTGCTCCGTCGCCGATGTCACCGACGAGCGGGCCACCATCTGGTGCTCGAGCCAGGGCGTGTTCGGGCTTCGTGGGTCGCTGGCGAAGTTGCTGAACCGTCCTGCCGAGCGGATTCACCTCGTCTTCGCCGAGGGTGCCGGCTGCTATGGCCACAACGGCGCCGACGACGTGGCCGCAGACGCCGCGCTCCTCTCGCGCGCCGTGGGCCGGCCGGTGCGCGTGCAGTGGATGCGGCACGACGAGCACGCCTGGGAACCGAAGGGGCCGGCGATGGTCATGCAGGCGCGGGGCGCCGTCGACGGCAACGGCCGCGCCGTGGCGTGGGAGTACGAGGTCTGGAGCCCCACGCACTCCACGAGACCAAGGGGCGACGCCGGCGAGACGCTGGCCGGGCAGCTTCAGGGCCTGCCCATCAAAGTTCCTTTCATCGGCGGTGACCGGAATGCTCGGCACGGCTACGAGATCGACAACGACCGTGTCGTGATCCACTGGCTCGTCGACATGCCCCTTCGGGTCTCGGCCCTCCGCGGGCTGGGAGCACCTCAGAACACGTTCGCCAACGAGTCGTTCATCGATGAGCTGGCAGCGCTCGCCGGGGCCGATCCGGTGGATTTCCGCCTGCGCCACCTGCGCGATCAGCGTGCCATCGACGTCGTGCGAGCCGCGGCCAGCCTCGCGTCCTGGCAGCCTCGTATTGGGGCGGCGGGGCGCGCCGAGAATCCCATTGCCCGCGGCCGCGGCTTCGCCTACGCGCAATACGAGAACGAGAACGCCTACGTGGCCATGGTCGCCGACGTGGAGGTCGACCGGCGCACGGGCGCGATCCGCGTGCGGCGTGTGTTCGTCGCCCACGACTGCGGGCTCATCGTCAACCCCGACGGCGTGCGGAACCAGATCGAGGGCAACGTGGTCCAGACGATCAGCCGCACCTTGAAGGAGGAGGTGCGCTTCGATCGGCGGCGCGTCACCAGCCTGGACTGGCAGTCGTATCCGCTGCTGCGCTTCAGCGAGGTGCCCGAGGCCATCGAGATCACGCTCATCGACCGCCGTGACCAACCGTCGGTAGGTGCCGGCGAGCCGGCCGCCTGTCCCGTCCCGGCCGCCATCGCCAATGCCGTGTTCGCCGCCACCGGTGTCCGTCTCCGTCGCGTGCCGTTCACGCCCGAGCGTGTGAAGGAGGCTCTGCACACATGAGCAGTGACAAGGTCGATACGATCCGGTCGTCGAGCATGGGAGTGGTCGGTCGCGCGGAAAGCCACGTCCGTGGCCAGCATCTCACGCTCGACTCGTCGGCGCGCCCGCAACCGGACGCGTTCACCAACAGCGAGGCGTTCCTCGCCGGCATCTCCTCGTGCGGCGTGACGCTGATCGAAGGCCACGCGCGCGAGACGGGAATTCCCATCCGCGGCCTGGACGTCACCATCGAGGGCGTCCGCGCGGCCAGCGATTCGACGCGCTTCGCCAGCATCACGATGACGTTCGAGATCCGCGGTGTCAGCCAGGAGCAGGCCGAGTCGCTCGTCGAGACCTATCGGGGCCGCTGACCGCTCTACCGCACGGTCGCGGCTGCGACCGCAGTGAAGGTCGAGGTGAGGGGAACGCGCGGCTGACGCGCATTGGGCTGGGGCTCGTCGTGCTCGCGAGTGCCGGCTTGCTGTCCGCGGGCCAGCGTCCCGGCGTCTCGCCCGACACCCCGTGGAGTTGCCCGGAGAGCCATCCCATCAAGGGCTACGTCTCCTATGAGTCCGGGCGTCGCGTGTACTACGTGCCGGGCGGGCCCTTCTACGAGGAGGCGAGCCCCGAACGGTGCGACTTCGTGATGCGGTCGCCGCCAGGATGCGACGCTCGATCGAGGGATGCGAGTACAGCAGCAGTTCCTTGAGACGGTGCGGTTTCCGCTCGGCGAGGTTCAGATCGGCCAACCGCTCCATCGCGCCGATGAACGCCGTCGCGTCGCCGGTGAGCTCCAGCGCGAAGTCGTCGGCCTGGCGCTCGACCCGGCGTGACACCGCGTTGACGAATGGAGCCGTCACGAGGCCCAGCGCACCGACGACGATCACCAGCCAGGGCAGGCCGGCCGGATCCCACGGCGCCTGCCATCCCCACCAGTTGGCACCAGCGCGGAGCAGCACGTCGCCCAGCCACAGCGCCAGCACCGTGAGCCCGGCCTGAAGCAGGAGCATCCGCCAGACGTCATGATGCACGTGGTGACCGAGCTCGTGCGCGAGCACCGCCCGGACCTCGTCGGGGGCAAAGCGCGCGACCAGCGTGTCGAAGAGGATGACCCGACGGGTCCGGCCGATTCCGGTCAGCGCCGCATTCGCAGTACGGCCCTTGCGTGACTGGTCCGCCACCCACACCCCGACAACGGGAATGCCCGCCTTCGAGGCCAGGTCGACGACGCTCTTGCACAGGTGCTCGTCGGCGAGCGGCGTCAGGCGATAGAAGAGCGGCAACAGCCACACGGGAAACACGAAGGCGACGACGACCTCGAGCACGACGAGCACGCCGGCCGCCGCCAGCCACCAGAGCGGCGTCCTCGCCATCAGGGCGTAGACGATCTCGACCGTGACAAGGCCGAGAGCGCCGCCGATCAGAGCAGCCTTCAGCCCGTCGCGGAGCCAGGCGCCGAGCGTCTGGTGAAGAAGGCCGTGGCGCCTGGGCAGCCAGTAACCACGCAGCCACGCGAGGGGAAACGTCACCAGAGCCTGACCGATCGCGATGGCGGCGGCCACCGCGGCGACGCGCCACACGAGGGTGTCCGACAGGCCGCCGGCCCATCGTGCGACCCTGGGCCCGAGGCCGGCGAAGAGAATGACGACGAAGTACGCGCCGGTCACGGCCAGGCCGAGCATGCCGAAGATGAGCTGGAGGCGGTGGTAGCGCTTCGCGTCCTCGGCCATGCCTGCTAGCCTACCGCCGATGCGCGAAGTCGCCTGGCTCTTCCTCAAGCTCGGCACGATCGCCTTCGGCGGCCCCGCCGCGCACATCGCCATGATGCGCGAGGAGGTCGTACGGCGCCGGCGCTGGCTCAGCGACGAGCAGTTCGTGGATCTCCTCGGCGCGACGAATCTGATCCCGGGGCCGAACTCCACCGAGATGGCGATCCACCTGGGCTTTCTGCGGGCCGGGTGGCCGGGACTCATCGCCGGCGGCATCTGCTTCATCGTCCCCGCCATGCTGATCGTCCTCGGGTGCGCGTGGCTCTACGTGCGCTACGGCGCGCGGCCCGAAGCGGGCTGGCTCCTTTACGGCGTGAAGCCCGTGATCATCGCCATCGTCGTGCAGGCGATCTGGAGCCTGCTCCGGTCGGCGGTGAAGGGCTACCTCCTGGGCGCGATCGGCGTCGTCACGCTCATGCTCTCACTCCTGGGAGCCAACGAGATCGCGCTGCTGCTGGGGGGCGGGGTCGTTGCGGTGCTGCTGACGACGGTGGGCAGCCGTGGCGTGGCGGCGCCCCTCGGACTCGGCGCCGGCGTGGGCCTCACGACACTGTTTCTCGTATTCCTGAAAATCGGCTCGGTGCTCTACGGAAGCGGCTACGTGCTCCTGGCCTTCCTTCGCCACGATTTCGTCGATCGCCTCGGCTGGCTGACCGATCAACAGCTCCTCGATGCTGTCGCCATTGGCCAGGTCACCCCGGGTCCGGTCTTCACGACGGCGACGTTCATCGGCTACGTGCTGGCTGGCGTCCCGGGCGCAACCCTCGCCACGCTCGGGATCTTCCTGCCTTCGTTCGTCTTCGTGGCGCTGAGCCATCCGCTCGTCCCGAAGATCCGCGCCTCACGCCGGGCGGGAGCGTTTCTCGACGGCGTGAACGTCGCGGCCCTCGGGCTGATGGCGGCCGTCACCTGGCAGCTGGGGCGCGCAGCGATCGTCGATCTCACGACCGCGGCGCTCGCGCTGGTCGCGCTTGTCCTGCTCCTGCGCTTCAAGCTGAACTCGGCGTGGCTGGTCCTCGGCGGCAGCGCCGTCGGCGCCGCGCTTCGTCTGCGCGGCTGATCACTCGCCAAGGGGTGACGACGCCGAGGCGGGTGCCTCCGGGCGACGGCTAGTGAGCGCTCAGCGCTGCCCGGAATACGGCCGTGAACGACGCGACGAGCATGAGGATCAGGATGACCGAGCCGATGCCGAGCCAGATGTCGTACCGTGTGTCGTTCATCGGAACCCCCTCGGGGGACGCTGTGTGCGCGGCGCGGGCATTCTACCGCCAACGGAGATCAGGCGGTCATCACGGTCGAGCCCGTTCCGGCGCCTGGCGGCCCGTCGCGCACCCTGACGCCGCTCCGCTTCGGGTGCCCGCAAAGGGGAAGGAAGCGGCAAAAACCTCCCCAGCCGGACCGGCCATGCGCTCGTCTCCATCGTACCGGGCGCCGCAATCCACGTCGACGGGCGCCGTCCCTTGACGCGCCCCGGATAATTATTCTCCGAGGAGAATGATGATCGGCGGGAGCATGCGGGACCGTGTCCAGGGCTTCGTGGCCCAGTGCCGGGCCGCGGGCCTGGCGGTGACGCCACAGCGCCTGGCCATCTTCCGGCATCTGGCGGCAATGGAGAGCCATCCCAGCGCCGAAGAGCTGCACGCCACCGTCCGCCGCGAGCTCCCCACGCTGTCCCTGGCGACGGTGTACAAGACGCTCGACACGCTGGCCGGCGTCGGTGCGGTGCGCCCGGTGTCGCGGCTCGGCGCGCGGGGACGGTGGGACGCCAACGTGACGTCGCATCACCATCTGGTGTGCACGGTCTGCGGCCGCGTGACCGACGTCGTGGAGCCGCGACTCGACGCAGCCTCCCGCCCGGCCGCGAAGGTGGCGGCCCGTCACGGGTTCAGCGTCGCCGGCCACGCGATCGAGATCTTCGGGACGTGCGCGGCGTGTCGGGGCGGCCGCCGCGGGGCCCGTGCCTACGATATAGTTCCTGCCCGACGGCAAGGTGAGGAGGCCGGGACGGCTCCTCGAGATGGGACCCATCAACGGAGGAGAAGATGAGCATGACGGCGCATTAGTTGTCTCATCGCCAAATTTCTGTGGCCTCGTCGATCACGCGCGGCTTCAACGCGTCGAGCACGATGCGAGCTACAGGAACCCGGCCCACGTCGACACGTAGGTGATGTCGGCGACCCACAGACCAAAGGAGAAAGCAGATGTCAACCGAAGCAAAGTGCCCCTTCACGCACACCGCTAGCGGCGTCAGGTCGAACCGCGACTGGTGGCCCAATCAGCTGAACCTCACGATGCTGCAGCCGGCGGATCCCATGGGGAAGGACTTCAACTACGCCAAGGAGTTCAAGAGCCTGGACTTGGCGGCGGTGAAGAAGGATCTCGTGGCGCTGATGACCGATTCGCAGGACTGGTGGCCGGCGGACTTCGGCCACTACGGACCGTTGTTCATTCGCATGGCGTGGCACGCCGCCGGCACGTACCGCATCCGCGACGGCCGGGGCGGCGCCGGGGCCGGCCAGCAGCGGTTCGCGCCCCTGAACAGCTGGCCCGACAACGTAAGCCTCGACAAGGCGCGCCGGCTGCTGTGGCCGATCAAGCAGAAGTACGGCCGGAAGATCTCATGGGCCGACCTCATGATCCTGGCGGGCAACGTGGCGCTGGAGACGATGGGGTTCAAGACCTTCGGGTTCGCCGGCGGGCGTCCGGACGTCTGGGAGCCGGACGAGGTCTACTGGGGCTCCGAGGACACGTGGCTGGGGGACAAGCGCTACTCCGGCGACCGGAATCTCGAGAGTCCGTTCGGCGCGGTTCAGATGGGGCTGATCTACGTCAACCCGCAAGGCCCGAACGGCAATCCGGATCCGATCGCGGCGGCCCGGGATATTCGCGAGACGTTCGCGCGCATGGCCATGAACGACGAAGAGACGGTGGCGCTCATCGCGGGTGGTCACACCTTTGGCAAGACGCACGGCGCCGGCCTCGAGTCGTATATGGGGCGTGAGCCCGAAGGGTGCAGCATCGAGGAGCAAGGCCTCGGCTGGCGGAGCACGTTCGGCACGGGCAAGGGCGGTGACGCGATCACCAGCGGCCTGGAGGTCACGTGGACCGAAACCCCCACGAAGTGGAGCAACAACTTCTTCAAGAACCTGTTCAGCTACGAATGGGAGCTGACGAAGAGCCCGGCGGGCGCGCATCAGTGGAAACCGAAGGATGGCGCAGGCGCCGGCGCGATTCCGGATGCCCACGACTCGGCCAAGCGTCACGCGCCAGCCATGCTGACCACGGACCTCTCCTTGCGGCTCGATCCGGCGTACGAAAAGATCTCGAGGCGCTTCTACCAGAATCCGGAGCAGTTCGCCGACGCATTCGCCCGGGCGTGGTTCAAGCTGACGCACCGCGACATGGGCCCGCGCGCGCGCTACCTGGGCCCGGAGGTTGCCGCCGAAGAGCTCATCTGGCAGGACCCCATCCCCGCGGTCAATCACAAGTTGATCGATGAGAAGGACATTGCCTCCCTGAAGGGCAAGATCCTGGCGTCGGGGCTGTCCGTCTCGCAACTGGTTTCGACGGCCTGGGCGTCGGCGTCGACGTTCCGTGGCTCTGACAAGCGCGGCGGTGCGAACGGCGCGCGCATTCGCCTCGCGCCGCAGAACGGGTGGGAAGTCAACCAGCCTGCCCAACTGGCGAAGGCGGTCAGGACGCTGGAGGGCATCCAGAGCGAATTCAACCGCGCGCAGTCCGGCGGCAAGAAGGTCTCGCTCGCCGACCTGATCGTGTTGGCCGGTTGCGCCGGCGTGGAGCAGGCGGCGAAGAATGCCGGTCACGCCGTGACGGTGCCCTTCGCACCGGGACGCATGGATGCCGCGCAGGAGCAGACCGACGTGGACTCCTTCGCCGTTCTCGAGCCGGTCGCGGATGGCTTCCGAAACTACCTCGGGGGCAAGTACCCCGTGTCGGCCGAGGAGTTGCTGGTCGATCGGGCGCAATTGCTGACGCTGACCGCGCCCGAGATGACGGTGCTCGTTGGCGGCCTGCGCGTCCTGAACACCAACGTCGGGCAGACGAAGCACGGCGTCTTCACCAAGCGGCCGGAGGCGCTGACCAACGACTTCTTCGTGAACCTGCTCGACATGGGCACGGAGTGGAAGGCGGCATCGGACGCCAAGGACGTGTTCGAGGGGCGCGATCGGAGAACGGGCGCACTCAAGTGGACCGGCACGCGCGTCGATCTCGTGTTCGGTTCGAACTCCCAGCTCCGGGCCCTGGCGGAGGTCTACGGAAGCTCGGATGCGCAGGCGAAGTTCGTCCAGGACTTCGTCGCGGCGTGGACCAAGGTGATGAACCTCGATCGCTTCGACCTCGCGTGATCTCAGAGAATAGGCCTTAGGGTCTTGTGCCGAACAGCCTCGACGTGGCATCGGGTCATCCCGGACCACGTCGAGGTTGAGCGCACCCTACAGGCCACACGGCCCACACGAGTGCGGCCATCTCCGTGCGCGTGAACGGAATCGACGGCAAAGCAGCTCGAAACTCTGGCGCCAGCCGCGGGTGGCTCAGGCGTCCACCCTCATCTCCTACCACGGGATAGCCGATCGCCTCCAAAGTGTGTAGATCTCTGTAGATCGTCTCCCGCCGTGTCTTGAACCGAGCCGCGAGCTGGTGGATGGTGCAGTGCCCTCCCTCGGCCAAGGTCTTTAGGAGGCCCAGGACTCGTACTACCTGCCGATCACGTCGACGTCCTCGTGCATCGGCCGAAAACGATAGATTCCGTGTTTGAAGAACTTTTGAAAGTTCCTCAAACCCGGAGCGTAAAACATCAACAAAAACAGGCTCTTCGTGGGTTTGAGTGGGTAGAAGAGGGGTGCTGAGCGTGCGGAAACCCGCTCTGGGAGCGGCTCGCGGCGAGGTTGAGCCGAATCGGGAACGTGGCATGATTGCCGGATGCGATCGCTCAGACCCCGCCGGCGCCTCTCCGACTCGTATCGCTTTCCTGGCTTCCGCCCCCTGCCGACGGTTGTCGGCATCTTCGGTGAGCCCGGCGTGCGCATTGTCACGCTGGTCCGACGCTCAAAAAAACGGCATGTGGAGTATGCGGCCGTGTGCACCGCGGCATCTACGATCGAAGGGTGCACCGGATTCGCGACCTCCCGTGCGGAGGCCTGCGGATCTTCGTGGAGATCGAACTGCGCCGGGTCGCGTGCCGCAGCTGCGGCGCGGTGAAGCGCGAGCGCCTCGACTGCCTGGCCGACAATCCCCGCTCCACCAAGCGGTTCGCCCTCTACGTCGGGCGGCGCTGCCGCTCCGCGATCATCAAGGACATCGCCGAGGAGCTGCAGCTTGAGTGGCACACGGTCAAGGAGCTCGAGCAGCAGTACATGCGTGAGCAGCGGCGGCGCGCCGGAACGCCCGGGCCGAAGGTCATCGGCATCGACGAGGTGTCGATCCGGAAAGGGCACACCTATCGGATCGTCGTCAGCGACCTCCTGCGCCGGCGCCCGATCTGGTTCGGCGGCACGGATCGCTCCGAGGCCAGCCTGGATGCGTTCTTCACGTGGCTCGGAGCCAAGAAAAGCGCGGGGATCCGGCTCGCGGTGATGGACATGTGGAAGCCCTTTCGGATCTCCACCACCACCCGGGCGCCGCAGGCGAGCATCCTGTTCGACAAGTTCCATGTGCTGCGCCACCTGGGCGACGCGCTCGACACGGTGCGGAAGAGCGAGTACGCGCGCCTGTCGGGCCAGGACCGTCGGTTCATCAAGGGCCAGAAGTATACCCTCCTGGCCCACCGGGAGAATCTGACCCTCGAGGGGAAGAAGAGTCTGAAGCTTCTGCTCACGGCCAACAAGCGACTGCACACGGCCTACCTGCTCAAAGAGTCCTTCGGGCAGCTCTGGAGCTACCATCGGGAAGCCTGGGCCCGGCGATTCTTCGAGAACTGGCGCGCGGCGCTCAAATGGCAACGGCTCAAGCCGTTCGAACGCTTCGCCGCCATGATCGAGCGCCATTGGGAGGGGATCGCGGCCGATTGCCAGCCCGAGAACAAGGTGGCCCTCGGCTTTGTCGAGGGGCTGAACAACAAGATCCGTGTCCTCCAGCGGCGCGCGTACGGCCTCCGCGACGAGGAGTACCTGCGGCTCAAGATCCTCACCACCATGCTGCCGCCTCTCTAACTTGACCGAATTCGATGAAAATGACCCACACGAATCCCCGAAGACCCCAAAAACAATTTGGTGGCCCCAAGGGGATGCGCCCGTCGTTGGCACGGCCGAGGGCGGCGAACAACCCCGCATAGGTTCCGGTGGCTCGGAACCGGTAGCCGCGCCCGTGCTTCTCCTCGAAGGGCTCACAGACCAGCCGGCCCGCGAGCAGCGCGCGCAACATCCGCCGCGCGTGTGGCACGTGCCGCCCCAGGAGCCCCCGGGCGTCGCGCGCCCGGCTCGTGAGCTCCTGCGCCAGCCGCCGGGCGTCGAGTGAGGCGATGCGGGCTTGGCCCTCCACCTCCCCCAGCTCGCCCAGGATCACTCTCTTCCGTTTGTCCTCGACCTCCAGCGTCTCCAGGAGCACCTCGGTCGCCCGCCCTCGTTTCACCGCATCGAGGAGATGCCCGATGCGGCCCTCGACCAGCGCCAGCTCCCGGTGCAGCTCGTGGCCCCGATCGGCCGTCTGGCCCTGCCGGCTCCGCAGCCGCTCCACCGCTCGCTCCACCGCGGCCTCGACCACCGGCTCGTCCAGGGCCCTGCTGATGGCCTCGAGCAGGGCGGCATCCAGGACCTCCTGGCGGATCTGGACGGAGTTGGAGCAGACCGTGGCGCCCCGCTTGTGGTGGTACACACAGCCGTAGAACTTCGCCCGGTGGCGCCCGTGCCCCCGCGTCATCGCCACCAGGGAGCCCCCG
>WNFO01003468.1_pt1 | contig 13555 bp, 11 predicted proteins | sample 5400251 | NCBI WGS metagenome assembly WNFO01 (sample SAMN13153354, study PRJNA577476) | soil metagenome | isolation source: 100 cm saprolite under Madrone tree | place: USA:California | collected 2016-06-14 | reverse complement strand
TAGCCAAATCCGCTTCCAGTTGTTCCTGTCGCGAGCACACCCACGGTGCGTAGTGCTTCTCGGTAATTCTGACGCTTTGGTGGCCCAGCAAAATCGAGACTCGTTCGATGGGAACTCCAGCAAGAAGCAATTCAACAGCGAACGTGTCGTGGAAGCGGTGCGCATGTCCATTCGGAACGTTTGTTGCCTTCGAGCCTATCTGTGCTGAAGTTGACCCCATCTCCAATTCGCATCCCGCTGTAACGAAGTAGAAGAACAAGACCGCGAATGCGCCGTCCGTTCTCGATCCCGTGACTCGGCATCTCTTCTTTGTATTGGTCAGCTGCTGCGAGAATTCGCACCATCTCTTCGCGGCTAAATGGAAGGGTAGGACAGAGAGTTATCTTCGGGCCCTTCAGATCGAGTGCCGGATTTTCGGTTAACTGTTCAAACTGACTCTCAGTCGTTCCAGCAATTGCGTCCCGTTCAAAAAGAAGAATTTTCCTAGCAACTGCGTACGCGGACAGCTTCGGAATTTTCTCTTTCAGCGCCTTGAGGATGAGTTCAGGCCGAGGGTCACCGGGCCAAGCGCGCGCTGTCAGGACTCTCCCCGGGCTATTCTGTTCCGTTCGAGTCTTACTGATTCGGAGATCGACGGTCCAGTTCGCCCCTTTAATTGTCACTGAACTGGAACCCTCCGCCAGGGTCGGCAGGACACTTGTAAGTTGCCTAAGCAACTCATCGGCTATTTGTTTCCAATCCAGCCCAGTAGGGATCGCGCCCACTGGTTGGCTGGCTGAAATCGTGTAGCCTTTCTGCAAGAGGTCGCCATGATTTTCTAAACTCACAAGGGTCCTCATGAAACGGGCAGTGTCTGCTTTTTCTCCCTCGAATGGCTGTATAAGCGTGTGCTCGATGGCAATCAGGCTCCCCGAGTCGTCGCGGCAGATCGCGTCGATGTTTTTCTTGGAGGAATCCTTATCGGGCCAACCAATAATCACAAATGAGGCTCCCATCAGACGGTTGTGAAGCCGCAGCCAGCACTCGATCACATATTTGTCGTGGTTACTGGTTATCTTCAGCATCTCGGGGTGTTCGTAGATTCTAGAATTACAGCAACCCCCTTTGCGTAAGTCGCCCCATCATGGCCTGAATCTCAGACGCGTATGGCAATCTCAGCTTGTGCACAGTACGGTGATAAAGATTGGCGATCAAAAGGAACGAAAATATGAGCGACGTCTCGCAGTAGTGAGTCCAACATCGAACGTCCTTCGACAATTGCCAATGCCCGCCGTGGAAACCAAGGGTGACGAATGAATCTCCGTGGGCGATACTGGAGGCCTCCTTATAGAATGAGCCGTACAACTTCTGCATGCCAACAGCCTCTGCAAGCCCTCTAACGCTCTTGCGGTGCCATTTCTCTTTGCCAAAGTACTTCTTCAGCCTGTCGTAATCAGCTTTCTGTTTGAACGCGGCCAGATATTTCTGGTCTGCACCCATTGCTTCTGCCAGCTCATAGGCGATAGTTTTGCCATAGTCAAGAAAATCCTGCAATTTGTCCGCGTTCTCGATGAGAAAGATTGTCCCAACAACCAATTCAAAGAGATTGCGGCAGAGACTCATTGCCCCTAGCCCATAATCGTATCCGGCAAGGCAATCAATTGAATTCAGTATTTCCCACGCCACGCGACATTGATTGACAACAACTGCGGTGTGGTCGTCCGAATCGGCAGGATGATGGTTAATCTTTGCGCCGATGCTTGCGATTATGATCGCGTCGCCTTCATATTCGGGAAAGCGTGATTTCAATAATTCAAAATATTCCGGCAGCTTATCTGACACTGTTCGCCTCCGCTTCTGAAGGATCATAAAAAACCATTTTGCGGGCGCGACGAGCTAATCGGTCGGCATGAGAGGGGAATATAAGAATGTTCGCTGCATCATACAGGGCGTTCCGTCGGCGCGATGAAGATTTGAGGAACTGGAAGAGCAACCCCGGCCTTCTGACCATCTCGAAGCTTGACCGTCGTCGCAGAATCATCGCCACTGGTTATTCTGTCGAAGCTTGGCTGCTCCGATCTCATCGATCGGCTACTCGCTCTGCTCGATCAATGACTCAGCGCGGCAGAAGCGGCGGGTTTTGTTCCCTGGGAGGATGGTCGCCGCTTCGTGCGTAAGCTGGCGCGCGTGGATCGGACCTCGAAGCGCACACCTTCCGCTTGTTGCAGAAAGGCGACGATCTCGAATAAATTGCGAGCCTGCGGGTTGCCTCTGGGGCCAAGCATCCGCATCAAACTTTTCGCCGAGCGATGGGTAACGTCGCTCAGTTTAGTAAAGCCAACTGTTGCGTTGATGAAATCGCGCAGTATGATCTTACCGGTTTCCACGTCACCGGAAAGAAAGTTTTCGATTCCCTCTCGGAGAAGCGCCTTGCGGAAACCAGGATCACGTTTTACGCGCGCCTGGATCGTTTCCTTGAAATCTCGCGTCAAAGCCATTGTAGTCACCTTCCTGCCCCTTTTCGCTGCTTATAGTCTTGCCACCGGGCCAGTGCAGTATTGATGTCTTCCTGTTGACGTCTTTTCGTTCCGCCGCCAACAAGGATTACAAGCTGGTCGCCATCTTTGCCGAAGTAAATCCGATAGCCCGGACCAAAATCAATCCGGTACTCGTAAACACCAGCGCCAACGCCCTTGGCGTTGGACAAATTGCCTTGCTGGATGCGTGCTAAAGCCGCCGCCACCTTGGCCGCCGCCTCTCTGTTCAAACGATCAGACCAAGCGGCAAACGGGCTGTGGCCTCCCTTGTCGAGGTATTCGCGTACTTCGACCATAGCTAATGGTAACACATACGATACCAGTGTCAACGGGCTACCTAAACGGTCTTTGCTTCGCTTCCAGATGTGCAGCTTTCTCTTGAGTAAGCTGCGGCGCTGCCTAAGCGCAGAGAGGCCCATGCCTCTCACAGCCAGAACATTCCCGCAGCGAAGCCGCAGTCAAGGGCGACCGTAGGGAGTCGCGTCAGCGGGCTTGCCCCTTGACGGCGGCGAGAGCGGAGGGATTGTCAATCGTTCAGAGTCGGATCACGGAAAGACAGGGGCTATTCCCACGCTGGCGGGTTCCACGGCTCGCGGTGGCTGAGAATTTTTTCAACGTCTTCCGCGAAGTCTGGATCGAGGGCCGGAGCTTTGCCGGTTTCTTCTTCGTGTGCTTTGGCCAACGCGATGCATTCCGAGACGCTGCGGCGCACCGGCTCGGCGGCATGAAGGACCGCCACGGGCCGCGCGCCATTCTCAATGATGACCTTCGCGCCTGCCCGCACTCGTGCCATCAGCGCAGCAAAGTCGCTCGCCGCTTCCGCCTCCGAAATGTGGATCACATCCTTTGGCATAGAGTGATTATATACCGCTGCTTCCTTGGATTGTCAGCAATATCGGGTATTCGCTCCGGTGTGAGTTAGTGTTTTCAGGCCCTTTGAGGGCATAAAAAACAACATGCTTTACTGGAGGCGAGTTCTGGCCGTGGTTCGCGGCTGTCAAGCCCCGAAGCGCATTTCAGCGTCGCCCGGATGGGCACAGAAGCGAGCACGGCTGGGGTATACCGAGCGGAGCTTCACAAGCGGGCTTTACAGTGGGAGCGAACTACGGCCTATCTTGCGCCGAGTAAAGCATGTGGAGGGAGGAGATGAACTGTGTCGGCGCAGACATCCCAGCGATTACCGTAATTTAGCTATTAAAGCTAACACGCTTATGCTTTAATATCAACTTGGCTTATTAAAGCGAGCTTGCATAGCAACCAATGGCGGACGAAAAACACTCAAGGCTCGGCACCTATGTCTCGACAACCACTGCGGGCGAGACGGTCAAAGCTTTTATGCCTCAACCCTTGCCTCCAGACCCGCCGGTCGATCTAAGTGGACTATACCAGCAGCTCGACCGGGCAAATCAGGCTCTTGGACGCTTAGACGGCCTGACAACGCTCCTGCCGGACACTCAGCTCTTCCTTTATCTGTATGTGCGCAAGGAGGCCCTTCTTTCTTCACAGATCGAAGGCACCAAGTCTTCCTTCTCCGATTTGCTCCTATTCGAAAATGAAGCAGTGCCCGGCGTTCCCATCGATGATGTCGAGGAAGTTTCCAATTACGTCGCTGCAATGCAACACGGACTTCGCCGCATCAAGGGCGGTTTTCCGCTTTCGCTGCGACTCATTCGCGAGATTCACGGAATTCTGCTGCGAGGCGGACGCGGGGCTAACAAGACACCCGGCGAATTTCGCCGCTCGCAGAATTGGATTGGCGGTAGCCGTCCGGGAAATGCTGCATTTGTTCCCCCGCCGCCAGAACGCCTGATGGAGTGCTTGGACCACTTCGAGCACTTTCTCCACGACGAAAAACACAAACTCCCCGTTCTTGTCGAGGCAGGACTCATCCACGTGCAGTTCGAAACGATCCATCCCTTTCTCGACGGCAACGGAAGACTCGGCCGTTTGCTGATTACGTTGCTCCTCTGCGCCAAAGGTTCTTTACGGGAGCCGCTCCTGTATTTGAGCCTTTTTTTTAAGGTTCATCGTGAGCGCTACTATGAGCTGCTTCAGCGCGTTCGCACCGGAGGCGTCTGGGAAGAATGGCTCGCTTTTTTTCTTGAGGGCACGGAGACCACCGCGCGCCAGGCAGCAAGCGCAGCCGTTCAGATTCTTCACCTCTTCGAAGCTGATCGGAAGAAGATCCAATCATTGGGTCGCAAGACTGCGTCGGCCCTGCGTGTTCACGAGTATATGCAAGGGCATCCACTAATCAAGATTGGCCCGACGGCAAAGGCGCTCAAATTATCCGTTCCCACCGTCACGGGTGCTCTTGAGAGCCTTGCAACACTCAAAATAGCAAAAGAAGCTACCGGCAAACGGAGAGATCGCTTGTTTGCCTATCCTCGTTATTTGCACATTCTGAGCGAAGGAACCGAGCCGCTGAAGTAATTATTGATGTCAATCAGGAGCGTGACCCTTCAAAGCAGTCAGGGTCAGTTGACATCCAAAGGCCGCGAATGCGCGCAAACGTCCGGGGGCTGGCTGATCGGAGAGAAGCAGGCTCTATCTGCTGATGCTTTGACCTTCCGCCTGCGTGTGTTCATAGGGGGGTGCGGGTCCCACCTTTCGACGTTTTCGGACCTCCAGACGTTCAGATGCGATGCTCGCATCCCGAACGCTCTTCCCATTTTGGAACTCGCTGCTCGATACTCCTCGTCGGCCGTCCATCCTGTTCTAGAATTGTCCGGGCCTCAATCGCATTTGCGGATGGGTGACCCAGACTCGACAACTTCGCGGAGGAATTCGTGACTTCGAGCGACACTTTCGACCTCATCGTGATCGGCTGCGGGCCCGCCGGTGAGAAGGGCGGCGCCCAGGCTGCCTACTTCGGCAAACGCGTCGCCGTCATCGAGCGCGCCGAGCACATGGGCGGCAGTTGCATCAACACCGGCACCGTTCCCAGCAAGACCCTCCGCGAATCCGCCCTCTATTTTTCCGGACTCAAGCAGCGCGGCCTCTATGGCATTGACTATTCGCTCAAGGAAAATCTCACCGTCCACGATTTCATGCACCACGAACGCGAAGTCGTGGACATGGAGCGCCAGCGCATCCTGAAAAATCTCGCGCTCCACAAAATCGAACTCATCCGCGGCCAGGCTGCCTTCGAAGACTCGCACACCGTCGCTGTCTCAGGGGCGCAAGGCACGCGCCGCTTGAAAGGAGATGTCATTCTCATTTCCACCGGCTCCAAGCCCCATCGCCCCTCGGAGATCGCTTTCGACGACATTCATACGTTTGACTCGGACACTTTTTTGCAGATGGACCGCATTCCCAAAAGCCTCGCCATCATCGGCGGCGGCGTCATCGGTTGCGAATATGCTTCCATCTTCAAAGCGCTTGGAGTGGACGTCACCCTCGTGGACGGCCGTGATCGCCTTCTTCCATTTCTTGACAACGAGATTTCCGATCGTCTGCGCGACCGGCTCGCGGCGCTCGGCATGCACTTTTTGTTTAACGAGCGCCCGGTTAAAACCGAAAACTCTTCGAGTGGCGTGCGACTCACGATGAAAAGCGGCAAGGTTCTCGAAACCGACGCCGCCCTCTTCGCCGCCGGGCGCCGCGCCGCCGTCGATGGCCTTGCTCTCGAAAAAGCCGGCCTCTCCATTAACGATCGCGGCTACATCCCCGTCGACGAACATTATCGAACCGTGGTTTCGCATATCTACGCCGCGGGCGACGTGATTGGTTTCCCCGCGCTCGCTTCCACTTCCATGGAGCAGGGGCGTGTCGCTGTCTGCCACGCGTTTCACCTGAAGTACAAAGAACGCGTCGCCTCGCTGCTTCCCATGGGCATCTACACGATTCCTGAGATCTCCGCCGCCGGAGAAACCGAAGAGTCCTGCAAGGAAAAGAAACTCGACTGCGTTGTCGGCCGCGCTCTATACGAGAACAACGCGCGGGGCCACATCACTGGCGACACCGCAGGAATGCTCAAACTCATTTTTGCGCGCGCCGACAGAAAACTTCTCGGCGTCAGCATCATCGGCGAAAACGCCACCGAACTCATCCACATCGGCATGATGGTCCTCGACAACGGCCTCACCATCGACGAATTTATCGAGCAGGTTTTCAACTACCCCACGCTCAGTGAAACCTACAAGTACGCCGCCTACGACGGCCTCGGCAATCTCGCGGGCCACAAACTCCGCGAAGGCTGATTCCATGCGCTCAACAAATATCTTTGCAGGAAAAACAAAAAGAGGCGGACTTGTGTCCGCCTCTTTGTCTATTCTCCGGTGCCTGCGTTTAGATTTGCGCCAGCCCGCCGTCCACGGTCACTTCAGAGCCGGTCATGAACGAAGCATCCGCCGATGCCAGGAAGGCAACCGCTCCCGCAATCTCCGACGGCTGGCCGATTCGCTTCATCGGCACTTTGGCCACGACGTCCCGAACGAATTGGTCGATCTGCTCCTTCGGCAAACCGGTGCGCGCAAATCCCTCCGGCGTCTCAATCGGGCCCGGACTTACTGCATTTACGCGAATTCTGCGTTCGGCCAATTCCGCCGCCAGCGAACGCGTGAACGAACGCAGAGCCGACTTTGTCGCCGCGTACACCGAACCATTCACCATGCCGAGTTCGCTCGCCACGGAGGTATTGATGATGATCGAAGCGCCGTCATTCAGCAACGGCAGCGCTTTCTGGATCGTGAAATACACGCCTTTCGCATTGATGTCGAAAAGTTCGTCGTACAAGCCCTCCGTCGTCGCCGTGAGCGGCGCGAACTTGTAAATCCCCGCGTTCGCGAACAACACGTCGATCTTTCCGACCTTCTGCAGGACCGTGGCGTAGAGCTTGTCGAGCTCCTCCGCCTTCGAGACGTCCGCTCGCACGGCAACCACGTCCTTGCCGATTTGCTTTACCGCCTGGTCCAGCGTTTTCTGGTTGCGCCCGGAAATCACCACACGCGCGCCTTCCTCGTAAAACCGCTTCGCCGTCGCCAGTCCGATGCCGCTGTTTCCCCCGGTTATAACTGCTATTTTTCCTTCGAGTCTCTTCATGACAGCCTCCCAATCGAATCTTTCTTAAAATCCAGAGCCCCAAGGCCTTGCCGTTTGACCGCTCTCTTGAGGTTTCGATACTTAGATGAGCGTCTAACTATTCGGTTGCACATTATTTCGATGGATGTCAAAATGACTTCTGAAGGAGCACTGTCAAGCGGATCCTGGATCAGCTAAGGTGAATATTCGCTTATGGATAGAGCCCAAATCGAAAAGATATCGAAAGCCCTGGCCGATGCAACTCGTTTGAGGATTTTCGAGGCCATTTCCGGAACGCGCCACATGAATTGCGGAGAAATCGTCTCCCTCCGCGGGGTCACTCCGGCGACCGTTTCTCACCACCTGAAAATCTTGAGCGAAGCTGGATTAATCACGTGCCGCCGCGAAGGCCAGTTCGTTTACAGCGAAGCTGTGCCCGAAACCGTCGAAGCCTACACGCGGGCTCTGACGAAAATCACGAGCCGGAAGAAGACTCCGGGACGACGCGTAAAAAGAATTTAGTTGGTCGGATTTCTTGGAAATTTGAAATAGGGAAGCCGCACGCCCTGGTCCATGATTTGATCCGCGCGAATGTTCGCGGGAGCTTCGAATCCGGCGGTCCCGCCGTTGGTCACGTAATCGTCCTGGTCCACGCCGTCACCGCTGACTCCCAATCCGCCGACGAGCGCATTATTGCGGAAGAGTCCGGCGCTGCCCGGGAAAAAAACGATCCCGCTTTTGTTGGCGTTGGCGGCTCCGGCTTGGAATCCCTGCGTGCAGGGATTTGCCAAATCCATGGTGTAAAGGTTGAAAAATGGCCCAGCGTTCGAACCATCGATTCCCGGAGGATAGAGCGGCTGCGCGCCAAAACTGATGGTCCGGTTGGTCACCGCCGTGCCCATCGGCACGCCATTCAAATCTGCGGCCGTTCGAACGGTGCTGTTGAAGTACACCATGTTTCGCGCTTTGGTCGCGGCAACATCAATGCTGAAAACGGTTGAATCTTGCATGCGCCGCAGTCCGATGATGGTTCCATCGAGATCCGCGATGGCGATCACCATTCGCGTTTTCGAACCGAGCGGCAATCGAATCGCCGCGCGAGTCGTGTTGGCCGTGGCCTCCGCATGGTTCAGAATCTGCGCCACATCCGCCGCGCTCAAACCGCCGAGCGGCCCCGCCGCCGGCGGGATCAGGTCGCCTTCCGGCGGCTGCCCTTGGCTGTTTGCGGGCGCCACCAAAAAACTTCCTGTGCCGGCAACCGGTCCCGCGGAAAAGCCAGCGGGGAGCGAAGTTTGATCCACAAAGGGGAGAGCGATCCCTCCGATGAAAACGACTCCGGGTGCCGCAGGAGTCGGACCAAAATTGTCGCCTGCTGCGCCGCGCTGGGTGGTGCTGCCAACCAGCGCCGCGTATTCCGCGACATTCGAATTGCTCAAGGAGGTCACTACGCCGATTCCGCCTACCACCACACTCTTGTAAAAAATCGGCACGCCGCCGGGATTCACGGACGCCGCATTCGAATCGGCGGCGTCAGCTTTGCCGGTGAGAATGCCGAGGCCGAATCCGCCACCCAATGCCAGCGAGGGAGGAATTTTGGTTTGAAAGTTCGGGTCACTCACCAGCGTGCAACCGCGATTTGTGTTTTCGATTCCGTAGAGATCCGCGGCCGGCTGATTCACCACGCCCGGAGGAAAATGAATCCCACTGATGAAGCGCACCGTGCGGGAAGAGAGCGGCGCCTGATTGTTGCTGAAAAAAGCGCCGGTGCGCGCGAGCGCCACAGCCCCGTCGTTTGCATTTTGTGTTTGTCCAAAATTTCCAATCGAAGTGGCGGGGGCGTTTTGCGTTCGAAAGACTCCGAGCACGAATCCCGCGCGATCCACCACGGCGACCACCATATCGGCGTTCACAGAACTTACCGCCGCCGTTACGATATTTTGCACGTCGGCAGATTGCAGCGCTTGCACTGCTGGGATTGTCGGCGGCACAACGGGAGCGCTGCTCCCGCCCCCGCAGCCGAACAGTAGCAGTATCAGTGTTCCGGCAATTCCCACCGCCAGAACAACGCACAGCGCCAGAGTTTTCTGGCGCTGTTGAACAGCGCGCCGCGATTCCACTGGCTTTCGCAATTTGTGAGTTGTTTCCATCGTGGGAGTACCTTCGTTCGTATCACACTCGTTTGCGGCCCCTCAACGCATTTGCCCCGCTGTTGGCGCGTACTGGTGAACGTGTGAAGCGTGGTGCTGCGTTATCGAATGTCTCCATACATCCGGGAAAACTGTTGCTCGCCGCTTCTCGATATTGTTAGCTAGTACGCGATTCCTTTCTTCATCCATTCGTGCAGGCTGAGCGCATGATTTTTTCCATTCCGCAGCAAGTACCACGCGCGTTCTGCGCGGCTTGCTGTTCCTTGTTTCTTTGCTCCGCGTTCGCAGGGGCAAATTTTCGGAATCAAGCCCCCGCACCAACGCAGGAGGGCGCAAAACAGTCCAGCGTGCAAGGTCCGCCCCTGCGGATTCCACGCCAGCAGGCGCAGACGACGGCCGCACTCGATGGCCGCGTGCTGGATGCCGGGTCACCCGAGAGTGCGCGGCCGGTTCCCGCAGCAATGCTCACTTTGCGCAATCTGCAATCCGGTCGGCTTTTCAGCGGTGTCTCGTCCGGCGAAGGCGTATTTCGTCTTTTCCCTCTGCCGCCGGGACGGTATGAACTCCGTGTTGAAGCCAGAGACTATGCTCCACTCGTCCTCCCTGACCTCACACTTCAGCCTGATGAAGTCGTGACGCTTGAAATTTCTCTGGTGTCCGCGGCAACCGTCGAGGCGCGCTTCCGCCTGCCGCGTTTACCGGAACTCGGGCCCGCCCTTTCCGGCGAAGCGCAACCGTCCTTCGGCAGCTATCGCGAGTTTCGCCACCGCCTCGATTCCGATCCCAACTACATCGAAAACATTTCACCGGACACGCTTCCACCGGTCGCCGATGTCTACAACAAGGTTCCGAATCGCTGGGCTTTGAAGCAGCCTGATTATCGCCGCTATTCGCAAAAGGGCGAGTACATCTACACGAAACCGCGCTGGTACGATCCATTCAATCGCAATCGTTTCAAAGGCGACGAGCCGGTCTGGCCGGAACTTCTTGGGCCGCAGACGTTTTTGAATCTTACCGCGTCGTCTGAAACCTTTTTCGATGGCCGGCGCGTTCCTTCTCCCAGCAATGTCAGCACCGAACGTCCCGGCAGCTCCGGATTTTTTGGGAAAGGCGAACAGGCTTTTCTCGATCAAACGCTCCGTTTTACGTTTGATTTATTTCACGGCGATGCGGCGTTCAAACCGGTGGACTGGCGCGTGCGAATCACTCCCGAGATCAGCCTGAACAATTTGAAGGTGCGAGAGCTCGGCATCATCGGGCCGGACGTACGCAGCGGCACCAACCGCTTTGACACGCACGTGGGCCTTCAGGAAGCTTTCGTGGAAGTGAAACTTCACGATCTTGGGCCAAATTACGATTTTGTTTCCGCGCGCGCGGGAATTCAGCAGTTCAACGCGGATTTTCGCGGCTTCCTTTTCGTGGATGAGCAGCCTGCCGTCCGCATCTTTGGTAATTTCCATTCGGGCCGCATCGAATACAACCTCGCGTATTTCCAATTCCTCGAGAAAAACACAAACAGCGGCCTCAACACGTTCGAACGCCGCCACCAGCAGGTGCTCCTCGGCAACGTTTATTTGCAAGATTTCTTTTTCCCCGGCTACACGGCGGAATTCGTCGCCGCCTGGGACAAGGACGATCCCAGCGTGCATTATGACGACAATGGTTTTCTGATTCGCCCTTCGCCGATCGGCAACGTGATCAGTCAAAATCCCGGGGCGGGCCCGATTCTTCATGGCATTCGCGTTGGTTACTTCGGGTGGCTCGGCAGCGGACACATTCGCCGCATCAATCTGACGCACGCGTTTTATCAAGCGCTCGGCGAAGACACTTTCAATCCTATTGCGGGCAAGCGCGTCACGGTCAACGCGCAGATGGCTGCCGCCGAGATTTCCTATGACAAGGATTGGATCCGCTACCGCGTGTCCGCGTTTTGCACTTCGGGCGATTCGAATCCACGCGATGGGCGCGCCCGCGGGTTCGATTCCATCGTGGATCTTCCGAACTTTGCCGGCGGGCTTTTCAGCTTTTGGAATCGTGAAGGCATTCGATTTCTTGGCTCCGGCGTTCTTCTGACTACACCTGGAAGCCTCATTCCCTCGCTTCGATCGAGCAAAGAGGAAGGCCAGGCCAATTTCGTGAACCCGGGCATCTTCCTCGCCAACGCCGGCGCGGATTTCGATATCAGTCCCAAATTGCGAGGCTTTGCAAACTTCAATTTTCTCCGGTTCGAACGCACCGAGCCGCTCGAGTTTTCGCTTTTCCAATCCCCCATCCGCCATACGATTGGCGAAGACTTCGGCGTCGGAGTGGAATACCGTCCGCCATTGAGTGAAAACATCATTCTCACGGGTGGGGCTTCCGCGTTGCAGCCGGGCCAGGGGTTCAAAGACATTTACACGGGCCGGACACTTTTCTCGCTTTTCGGGTCCGTGAAGGTTACGTTCTGAGGCGCGCTGAGAATGCTCCCACTGCAAAAACCCGGAATATCTTCTCTGCGAAACCTCTGTTTCCTCTGCGTCTCTGCGTTATCTTTTTTCTTAGCTCTTCTTGCGAGCTCGAATTTGTCCGCGGGCGCCTCGCAGGAGGCCGCCCAGTTCCAAGGCCAGTCCCAAGAAGAAGCGGATCGCAAGTCTTCCGGGTGCATCTCCTGCCACACGTCGACCGATGAACCCACGATGCATCCGACAAGAACCGTGCACATTGGTTGCACCGACTGTCACGGCGGTAACGCTTCGATTTCCATCGTGCAAGGCACTGCCACAAATTCTCCCGAATACAACTCTGCAAAAGAGAAAGCTCACGTTCAGCCACACGACCCGGTATTCAAAAATCGCTCGGCGCTTCCCGAGCGCGCATATACGAAGTGGCTTAAGGAATCCGCGGAATACGTCAAATTCGTGAACCCCGGAGATCTGCGGATGGCTCCGGAAACTTGCGGTGCCGCTGGTTGCCACGCTGCGGAAACTCGCGCGGTCTCCACCAGCATGATGACGCACGCCGGATTTCTATGGGGCGCCGCGCTGTACAACAACGGCAGCTATCCCAAAAAGAACACGCGGTTCGGCGAAAGCTACGATCGTGACGGGAAGCCGCAATCGATCAAGACTTCTCCGAGGCCAACGACGGAAGAAACTCGCGCCAAAGGAGTCCTCCACGAGCTCGACCCGCTCTTGCGCTGGGAAACCTCGCAACCCGGCAATGTGTTGCGAGTCTTCGAGCGAGGCGGGCGCAAGAAAGCGGAGATTGGCAATCCGAATCGCGAAGAAGAACCGGGCAAGCCCGATAATAAGCTCAGCGAAAGAGGTTTTGGAACCGGGCTGCGCACGGATCCCATATTTCTTGGATTGCAAAAGACGCGCTTGCTCGATCCGATTCTTTCTCTCCCCGGGACTAACGACCATCCCGGCGACTATCGCGCGAGCGGCTGCACCGCATGCCACGCAATCTACGCGAACGACCGCGATCCTTCCCACTCAGGCGCGTATTCAAAGTTTGGCCACTTGGGCTTCAGCGCTTCCTCCGATCCAACGATTCCAAAAAATGAGGAGGGCCATCCCATCAAGCATGCATTCACGCGCTCGATTCCCTCGAGCCAATGCATGATCTGCCACATTCATCCGGGCACAAACATGGTCACGACGTATTTCGGGCTGACCTGGTGGGACAACGAGATGGATGGCGACCAGATGTATCCGAAGGAGCAGCGCAATCCCACGGAAGAGCAGCGCTACCAATCTTTCGAGCGGAACCCGGAAGGCGCGGCGGTCCGCGGGCTCTGGAACGACGACAAATTCCTGGAGAAAATTGGCAGCCACGAATTCAACAAGGAATTGAAGACCACGCAGTTCGCAGACTTTCATGGGCACGGCT
>WNFO01003347.1_pt1 | contig 13557 bp, 10 predicted proteins | sample 5400251 | NCBI WGS metagenome assembly WNFO01 (sample SAMN13153354, study PRJNA577476) | soil metagenome | isolation source: 100 cm saprolite under Madrone tree | place: USA:California | collected 2016-06-14 | reverse complement strand
GGAAGTCCCACCCGCTCTGACCCACATTCGCGTATTGCGCGCACGCCGACCATATCGCCGCACCCCTCTGTTGGTGCACTGCGTGTCTTTGCGCCACCGAATCCTAGTCCACTCTCGAATCAATCATTTGAACGCCAGGTGGCAATCCTCTCACCGTTAACCACCACCTTACCCACAACTGAGAATTTGGCTGCCCCCAGGAGAGACACCGTCGTGTCTATTGGCGATACAGAGTCGCTAATCGAGCTTTATGTGTCCTCGCCGGGGCCAACTACTACCTTCTCGGCAGCTAGCTCTGTGACGCGGGCAACTGCTACTGCTACAAGTGAGCCTACTCAACGCGCCCCTACTCCCACTGGCGCAGATTCCAAGCAACACCACTACCCCGGCCGTCCTCTTCCTCACCCACCGGGCGCCTCACAGTCTGACCCAGTACGGCCTGTCTTGCTTGACCTGTTCCTCGCGGGCAACGTTTCCGCGGGTTTACCTCCGTACACAGAGGTGGAACCTGGGAAGCAACGAAGCGCTTTTTCTTCGCAGTCTCAGCCAAACCAAAATCCGTGCCCCATATGTCTTCCATCATCGCCACATGCGTAAGCCAACTTGTTTCTCCTTTGCGTTGTTGCCATGGCTATTTTGGTTATCCGTTCCGTTAACGAAAGACGTATCTATTTCTACAGGTTCCATGAGCGGTGCGTGGGCAGCTGGCTCTCCCATGGGAACCGCAAGTGTTCGATTTGCGATGCGACACACCATTCGACTGATTCCAACTAATTTCAAACGGCCTTCATGCTATGTTTTCCTTTATTTTTTTTTTCTTTTTAGTTTTGTTACAAATGGAGAAGAGCAAGGTAAAATGTAAACTACTGGATGAATACCAATTGTAGCCTATGCTCTCTCTTAACCTCCCATCACCTTAAATGACTAGGAAATACTGTATGCCAAATTAGGCATTCCTGTTCTCAGTTTTTTTTGTTCCCTTACAAAATCATATGTTCATATGTCAAATACCTTACTCACTAGGGTAAGTAGTTGTGATTGCCATGATACTGCACATGATGATTTCTGAAACAAATTGTCTTGAAAGAAGGATATTCATATGGGCTCCTGTATCATGCTTGCCTGAATGGGCTGGTGTGTAGGAATAGATGTTGACCTTTGGGTGTTCTCAAGAGCTCACATAATAGAACCAGCCCAAACTTGAATGCTGTTTATTGTGAAGCTTTGTACAGGCAAAAAGTAGAAGGTTCCCCTCTCTACTGAAGGAAGATGCTATTTCACAGTTTTAAGCAATATCAGTTTTTCAAGAGGTTTCAAGAGTACATTTTTCAAGGGAAATCAAGGGCTTTAAGCCAATCAAGACCAACAATGTTTTGCTGATGTATGGACTTCAGACAGATTCAGAAGAATTCAGAAAATTCAGAAAATTCAATTATTATTTGTAATTGCTATGTACAGAATCTACAGATGGCTTCAGAATAATACAGAAGTTTTCTGGGAATATATCAGATTTATTCAGAAGGACTCAGAATAATTCCAGAAAAATGGCCAGGAGCTGCATACATCCTGAGATTTCTGACATAATCTGCAATTAGATATATCTGGATATGTACAGATTTCCGCGGACCATCCCGGAAATCCCCAGAAATCCCCAGAGCGATTTTTCACTGGGGCTGAGACGCTGAGGCCTCATGTTTCTCCTTCACACTTCCGCTGCAAGCGGTATAGAGTTGTCACTGGATTACTTTTCTCAACAAGCAATCGTCGAGCAATCTTTGGGTTTCCACATGGACGCTCTCTAACTCCGAGTCCTGCCACAATTGCGCGCCATCATGACGTTTTAGTAATGCCATCATTTCGCCACGACCCTGAAGGTACCAAGCAAACGACGTGATCTTGTAGCAAATGCGCTTCATCTACCTCCTGATCGTGCCATGTTAAGGCCTTATGAAAGATTTTTGGTTTATTACTGAAATAGCTTTTGGACTTGGTATACCTGCCGCCTGTCTGAGGTTGTGTATGAAGTGATCGATGCAACCGCATTTCCGTCACCCTCGTCACCCCTTTAACCCCATGTACTGGTCGTGGCATCCTTAGTGTCGCGAGACCTGTTCACCCCTTTTTACGGAGGTCCTTCATTCCTTGAGGCAGCCAAACATACTGGCGTATGTTTCAGAAGCTTCCCCATGTGATCCATTCTGTCCTCATTCTCCATCGGGGTAGTTCGCCAATCACTTCCCTGCTCACACGATCATACATACCTTACCGCACTCTGGTTTCAGACCAGTTTTATTCCAGCCTTTCGTGCCCCGGTTTATTGCAGGTGCAAAGCAGCGTTACCGGAATCTCGTTGACAAATCACTCACAAACTCATAATAGAGAACACACTCTCATAAGAATTGTACTCGACCCGCCTTAGGTTCTGACTTCTGACTAGCTAAGACAGAAAACGACGCCGCAACATTTCCAGCTGCCTCATGCAATTAGCCCTGCTGTCAGGTAATTTGCAGCAGTCATCATATTCCATTCAACTGCTTCTCGATCGTGCCAGGGTCCCCTTCCGGCGGGTGACAAATACATGGGAAATCCCAGACGTAAGTGTGACCGTTGCCTACATTCTTGCCTTTATCAGATGCTTGGTCGACGCAGGATCAAGAACGCTCTCAGGATATGGCAGCATTAACGCTCTAAGGTGTTCATAAGCACCATCGACAACCAGAATCTGCCCAGAGATGAAGCTGGCCGCATCACTGAACAGGAAGACTGTCGCGTTGGCGATGTCCCTGGGATCTCCTTTGCGACCCAAGGGAAGGAGTAAATGGTTCTGTTCGGTGAGGCCCTTTGGTGAGAGGCGATCGTCGCCCTCTGTCCCACCAATAAGGCCCGGTGCGATTACATTGGAACGTACACCATGTGGACCCTCTTCCACGGCAAGGACAGCGGACGTCGCATCTACGGCAGCTTTCGCGGCAGAGACGTGTACTTGATAAGGAGTGCCTGAAGGGCATGCAAAATTCAGATATTGAAGGAATTAGACACGACGAAGGCAGAACATACCACGGTAGTGTAATGTTGCACTTACGTGGATGTACGATCCCTTTGCCGTTCTCACGTGGGGTAAAGTTGCTTTGATAGTATGATATGTCCCAAGCTCATGGAGCAGTAGAATTCAGCAAGACCAAGAATACAGAACACAAAGGGGGGGCCTACCGTATCAATTTCAATTACAGTCCTGAAACCTTTTTCAGAGAGGCCAGAAATGGGAGCAAGAAAATTTCCTGCTGCGCCTGGGAGCCAGTGATCATTGGTAGGAGTAGATAGGTAAAATTTGTGCTGGGGAAATTACCGTTGATGACGAAATCAATTCTGCCATACGTCTCGATAGTCTGCTTAACAGCGGCCTGAACTTGTCTAGGATCCCTAACATCCGCCCTGATGGCCAGGCAGGAGCTTCCGGTGTTTGCGGAAAGTTCTTGGGCTGTCTTTTCTAGCCGCTCCTCGCTAGGATCATGTCAGAATTTTAAAGTCGCATGAAAAGAAATAAGAAAAATTTACTTTCGACCTATGATGGCGGCGCTTGCACCGTGTCGCATCTAATAAATGGCGTTGAATGAGTGTGTCAGTCGAGATGCAAATGAGCTTCTTTAGATCAACTCACCACAGCTTCGGTCATAACACGACATATGCCAGAGCCGCCACCAGTACAGAAGAGAACTCTATTCTAGAATAAGCCGTCCTTGAAAACAGCCATAGAGTCAACAACGGGTTGAACGCCCCCATCTGACGGAGACATTTCGAGTGATGGAAGTGGGGTTGAACGTTGAACGTTGAACGTTGAACGGTCGCCGGGCTTGGACTCGGCCTGGGCCCGGGAATGGCGTTGTCTCATGACAAAGATCCGGCCCGGATGCCCCTTTGCGAACCGTCACCGTGACTTGCAGCTCAATCACTGGCAGTCAAGGTTTTCTACAGTGCTACGGTGTAACTCTTACATGAATCATTTACTAGCGCTGGGGAAAATCAAGACAAAGTAATGTTCTCATTGTAGGTGGATAGGTGATACAGTTCCATTAGATGCACCGGCAGCTGAAGGTCAGGTCCAATAAACATGAAAATGCCTGCCAGTGTACGGAGGACAAAAGTGTAAGGCAAGGCCTAACGTTAATAGCTGTTGCTCATAGCAAGGTAAGAACTAACCTGTACGTGCCAACAAATTGGCCGATAAGCCGGGTACCCCAAACTCGATTGTTGGCCGCCCGTTTTACCGCTTACCACCCCTCTGCAGGGCGAATGCAACCTTTGGGTGGACCACAATGCTTTCGGCAACGTTGACGCCATCACGATTTATCTCGTCAGCAACACGGTACAGCAGTAGTCACAAATCTACTACGATTCGGTATACCCTCGTCACTGGATAAGAATAAATGACATTAATACCGTTCTCGGAACTGATTAGCCAGTTAGAGGCCACCAACGCGTGATGCATAAAGCGATGCCGTAGCATGGCATGACCACCTAACACGTCGAGTGCTGAGCCTCCTGCCTTACCTCCTATTCCCATACGTACCCGTATCGCCCGTCTCCTATTTCGTACATTTCGTCTCTTGAAGCACTGACCTATGGTACCTCTATCTGAGCGCTGCCTCACTGAAACCGGTCTGTTCCGCGGTGCAAAAACTGAAGGGCTCAATCACTCCCAAAGACACATGGACGTGGACATATCCTTGCCATGATCGTAGCGCTAAGGACATGCGTGAGAGTAGTCTGAGAGTCAAAGGGGTGCCCCATAGATCCGTACTGTCCGGGTCTAAATCAAAAACGTGTTCATGATGCGATTTACGCAGAACGGTCGGCATTTCCCGCTTCGAGCGAAAGATCGTAATGTCCCCGGCGCAGAGACAATGTGTCCTAAATCCGATGCCTCAGCTGCGTTTGATCACAAGGGGCTGCCTCGCGTGGCGAGTGGCGTACATCTACCCTGTTACGGTGAACACCGAAAATTCGGTTAGCGTCAGAAATTCTTCCGGCGCCAAGGTCAATTCCGCATGCCTCATGGGGTTGATTCGAACAGAGTTCGAGAATAACAATTACTTGAAGGGTGAAGCAGAAGAAATGACGTGCTAGAGAACAAGAGTAGTTTTACACATGACACACGAGAAAGGGTGGCGGAGGGATACACAGCGAATTTGAGATGACGACACCTGAGATAAGAGCGAAGGAGGTATAGCGACCTGGATATAGGAGAGGGTGAGCATCAAGTAAACGAGTGATGATCAATGGTCTAGTGTTCTAGGCTCAGACGTCGCAGGCACGATAGCAAAAAAGCAATTATACCAAAGTCCGACAATGAAATCGACAAAAAAAGTTTCAAGAAACGGACAAGAATCTCACTACTACTGCCCGCCTATTTTCGCGCGCCAGTGGTCCATGCTCGAGCTCGGGTAAGCGGTGCTACTCGATGAGGATGGATTCAAAGGGGGCATCCCTGAGTCGAGTGCTGAGTGCAGCGATGGCCGCGACGGCCGTGATTGTGGTTGTGGGACCTGAAACACCTCATGAGCGCTCGAAGTATGATGTGATGTGCTGGCATGCGGCACCGGATGCGAGTTGTATATTGTTGCCTGCTCGTACCCGCCACCCGCTCTACCTCCATAAGAACTTCCCTGAAGTTGAGAACCCGTCGAGTAGTAGTTTTCGGGGCTCCCCGATGGAGTGGAGGACGACGAAGCAGAACTTTGGTATGCCCCAGGTGAGTGAGAAGGGGGAAAGAACGGCGACGAGAGTGTCTGAAGGGGGTAACCGTTAGAAGACTGAGAAGACACATGCGAGGAAGCACTAGAAATAGCAGGAGAGGGCTGGGAGGTCGGAGTCGACCAGGCGCACGACGAAGGATCAGAATATACCTCGCTTTTTTGGTGAATCGGAGGGGCTGCTGCTCGCTCGCGAAGTTGATCTCCACCACTGAGCGGGGGTACGACGGGCGGTGCAGCGGTCCACGTTGGTTGCATAGCTCTCCCGTGATCGCCACGGACACTTCCCCAAATGGAAGAACCTGTAATGTGCTCCGGTCCACTTGTACTTGGAGACGGCGCACCAGGGGGTGGTTGAGATGCATGAGAGCTGGAATACACGTGGGAATGCATCGACGTGTCAGGGTAGTGGTGAGAAGGAAGCGATGTCAGCGAAGGAGTCTCATTGGATGTTGCAGGCGGGTGTTCGTGGACGTGAAGTGATGAGAGGTGGGGAAGACGCGGGCCTGAAGCGGGAATGTGACTCGCTGGATAGTCATGAGTAGAGTACCCGTAGGTCGTGAGTGTCGCATGTGATGAGGAGACCCCTGAGCCATCACTGTATCCCGACGCCACGCCGGAATTTGAACTACCACGCGAGGGAGCCAAATCCCGAGCAGGGTCCTGCACGTCGACCAACGGGTAGTCGAAATCGTGTGCTGCTGGATAATCATCCCCTGCATCACCAGCGGTTGACGGGTCGAGCAACGGATTTGCATTCGCATCCGGTCTGCGCTTCCTACGTGAATTATTGGGTCTCCTCCTGTAGACATAGTCGGGATATTTGGAATTAAAGGTCTCCTTCAAGCGCTTAGCTTGATCGAGATAGAATTGCTTGTCCCCCTTGAAAAGCATCCGTAAGTAAGAAGGTACGATTCGCCACGTTCAGGTCGTTCACCATGTCCATCGAATTCCATTCTTTACTCAATATCTTACTGATATCACCAGTGCGCATGGTCTGGTTGGCTGCAGAAACCTGAGGTCGCCTGCGACGTGCAAAGATCATGAACGCGTTCATGGGTCGTCGAGGCGTACCGTCGGAGTTGAGCGCCTGGGAGGTCAATTGAGTGTCCTCTGTGGGACAGATCAGCAAAGTATCTATGAGAACGGGACCGTTGACTGACCTGGTGCCATCTCATCCACCTTTACGGACGTGCGGCGGTGGTTATACGGCATCCCATCATCCGACTCGACGCGGGGGCTGCTCCTGTCTGAACGACGATAAGTAGCAGAGCCCGAGTTGGCTTGGGGATGTTGTATCAGAGAGTTAAGGCGGCTCATGATGACAAATCACAGTGGTGGACACGAGTGTGGATACAGTAATGGGACGAGTTGGTGGAGGGGGGACGCGTCTTGAACTTGAAAGTACGTGAGCGGCAATGTCGCGCGAGTAGTATGTCAGGCGAGCGAACTGCGGCGTGATCGGGAGTGGCCTGTCGCAGATGTCCGAATTTCCAGAAGGTCGGCGGCGGCTTATGAGAGTAAGCAGGCCCTACGATAGAGTGGGTGACTTTGGGGAGGGGGAGGGGATCCAGAGTAGTGTGTGTGCGCGAAGTCACTGTATAAATTTTTTGTCAACCGCGTACGAAGGGGGAAACGACAGGACCAAATCACCTGAGCCACGCTGGGTTTTTGACGTTACACCCAGTGAGGACGGGATCAAAGCGAAGCAAATGACTCTCTGGGGGGGGAATCTGCTGATCTCCTGTTCGTCGCCCCATGGTCGTTGACACCGGCTAAGGAGGTGCTATAACAGACACCCTTGAAACGGCTGTGCTCACGCTTGGGACCCATAAACGCGGCTCGACCAATCGACGATTTCCCCGCCGCCCTCTAATCCCTTTTCCCATAATTATCGAAGTTTCCACAAAGGCAAACGCCAGCTGATATCCAAGGTCCAGGCGCGCCTCAGGTTGCCTTTTAGAATTTTTTCCCGGCCTTTTCCTTGCCCTTCTTGGCTAGCCTCAATTCGAAGCTACTCTTTCAGCGCCGTCCAGCGCCGAGAAACCCTCGTTTTTCTCCTCTCAAACTTCAAGCATCAGTAGGCGAAGCCCCTGAAGATCTTACAACCGCTCACCTCCGCTAAATCGTTTCGCGCCTCTGGAGCAGTTTTCACCTTTTCCGAGAACACCTTGATGGTTGTTTCGAAAGTCGCGGGTCGCAAGATAGTCGAGCCTTCCCACTGGTAGGGCCCTCACCTCACTGGAGCAACGTAATATGGGCAAGGAGGCGCAACCTATGAGCTCTGGTGTGTGTACTATGTGGGTTCTTGACAGTACGTGTTTGTGTCCCACTCGCTCTCTTGCCGCGGCAATTCAGGAAGATATACTGGTAACACCACCCCCGTTGCGGTAGGACAAGCTGCGTCCCGCGGACGGTAAGTGTAACGCGATTGATTCCTCTTGCGATACCAACCTCAAAGGGGAACCCCAGTATCCCCTAGGGGTTTCCTGACAGATACGCCACCTCCCCAGCAAGGTTGTTGCCCTTGGTGATCATGATGGGATGACTGACCCTTCCGGAGAGGGTTTCATGAGGCACCGCCGACTGCCGAACGTCGGTTGCGTTCGGCACTAGTCCAGTCCCGGCCAAGTCCGATCAGTTTGGTCTTGATTGCTCTCTTCCCAGCAGGGTGCTGACTCCTTGTCCCTTCTCCATTCGATGCAAAATCGGTGCACGCTCCCTCTGTGGACTATAGTTTCATTGAATGCTAAGTTCGAGTGCTCATGCAATGAGCGAAGATGAATTATGTGCCCTGGTGCCTGAAATGAACTGTCAACCTCCAGCGATGCGGTTCCAAGCAACATGACCGTCTCGAGGGGACCGCTGGCGCCGACATGTTCGGGGGGGCGCGCCCATCCTGCCACGTGTCATATTACCGGTGTGTTTTGATCCCTCCACTAAGCGCGTAAGGATTGCAAATATCATGTAGCGGGTCGAAGGCGCGTTTATTTCCTACCCATAAAGCACTCACATATCCATTGCGTCCATGATCCGCTCAGTGCCGGCGTGCCACCATTTATCGGGGTCAAAAAAAAATGCGCCCCACAGAGGAATATTCCTGTAGGCAAAAACTCGTAGCCTCTCCAAGCCCGACGAAACGCATTTTTTTTTACTATACTGCGGACATTCCGTCGCACGTTCGAACTTTGAAGCATTCCAGATCAGGGGTGGAAAATTAGGTAATTCCCACCCTTTCCTTTGCGTTGCAATTCCCGAGAGGAGATAACAGCCCTGGCGCACTACAGTAGCATCACGCCGCTAGTTTATTTGCGTGAGTTGTTTACCCACAACTATGTGTGCAATTGCTTGTGCATAACTCTATTGTGCATGGGCATGACCAGAGAGTGTTCATCGTCTGTAGCGCCCAGAGGATGAGTGACCCTCTCATTGCTGCCGGAGGCTGGTGAAGTCTGGCCACACTGCAAAATCTGAAATCAGAATAACGGACATGCTCAGACGTGTCCGTGCGATAAAGAGCACGATATGAGCCACCTGTAACCGGGAGCTATAAGAAATACGTTCCGCAGAACATATTACGGGTTTCGATTAGCGATGTGCACGCGCCACCGTTGCGGGGGGGACGAGACCCGTCAGTGTTCATAGAACATTCCCTTGTGACTCGGAAGTGCCAATGAAACAACGAACGGCAGTATCCCCTTATTGCCACCCCACACACATACATCAGATGGACGGATGCAAGAGGAATGGCTGTTGTACCCTCTTCATGCACTGATTCCCAACAGGTCATATTCTGAGCTAGATACAGAAGGGCACAAATGTGTTGTGGGAGAATCGCCAGTACGTACAGTATACGCCATCTGAACTGTGAAGGATATAAGGCGCAAGCCGCACAACCTGGCCTACGGCCCTCAAAGGGGAGAGAAGAAGGCTTTCTGTTGAGGTCGCCGTGTAAATGATTTGATCGAGATATGGGGTGGCTTCCGACAGCTAGACGAATCTAGTAAAGCGCTGATGGCTGAGGAACAAGGTTTCCACATCGGCGTGTGCGCAGAACCGTTGACAAACTTGGCCAGGTCAATGTGAGAGCTAATACGGTTACCCTTGGACTATCTCGTTGATCAACGGGAAGTGCGATTACGCTCCGACTGTGCTGAAAAAGTAGGGAACACAAAGATCTACAGCTCTTGGCGCGGATCGGATCCACGACTACAGTAACGTGCGTAATATAGAGATTAAGAAGTCCGGCCTTTTTGTTAGCCAGATGGAAGGAAGCACGGTGGCAACCGCCGAGATAACGCCCACCATAATGCATCCAAAAATTGCTGACCCGCGAGATACTGTAACACACAAAGTAAGGAGGCGTTACTTGTAGCGTAGTACTTACCAACATCATGGCTTGATCGCTGGCACGAGTTAGTACAGTTGAGCTTAACGTTCACTCCACTTGAAAAGGGAAGCGCCTGAGGGAACGTAAGCGCCAAAGGAACGCTCAAATTACACGTAATACAGCAGGCATGAACTACAACCCTGAAGGCACAACTATACAGTAAAGGTATGGTGGGGAAAGGTTGTGAGGGAACTTATAAACGAGTTATCAAGACAACTTTACAGTACCATCGAAAAAAGATGGGTTTGAACTTCAGTCCGAATGAGTTCAGTCATTAATCTCAGCGCCCCACGGCTACAGCCGCCTTCTTACGGATCGAAAAACCAGATCTGATTCGCGGTCCCGTCCGAGTCCAATGAGAACTGTGATCATTGAATATTGAATAGTCCACGGGTGCTGTACGGTAAGGTCACAAGTGCCGCGGCATCAAGGAGAGTAGGTGTAACACTTACGACGCCAAAATGCAATTGAAAAAATCTTCACTGTACTGTAAGTAGGCATCGCCGTTTGGCTTTGCGCCAGTCATTGTCATTGACGAGCCGTAGACTCCAGATAATCCTGACTCAGATGAGTTGTGTTACGGGCAGTTTTGTACAGTATTCCTGAATATACACGTCACTTGATGCCAAGAAATACCAATTAGATGACACAGTGGTATTTTTGAGCCACTTATTCAAATTTAGTTGGTTGAGGCATCGGTGCCAGTGACTTGGAATGGATATGTCGATCATAAGCCAAAGCCGAAGTGTTATTCGACGAAGACCATATCCATTCATTCTAACTAGCCAGGGATAACAGAGCAGACACGGTAAATGAATGCCGCGATTCAGGCTGAAGGCAATGCTCGGAGTACAGACTCGGCGGACGTGTACATCCACGCAGGGGACAAGTGTCACGTGCTACGTGACTCTGGCACTTTACACGCGTCCACGGTGACGCGGTGACGGACGGCGGTGCGTATTCACAACATTTGACGGCGACTCACCTCACCATCCTACACAAAAATCATCTTGGCTCCTTCGCTTAAACTCTGCCTCAGCAAGATGTCCTTGTTTGATGGAGTCACGTTCTTCTGCACTTCTACTCTTTCAGACAAGCGGAAGACCGATCTCACCCTTCTCTTGGAGCATAACGGCGCGCGACCTGTAGCTCTAGGAGAAGCGACTCATATAATCACGCTCTCGCTCGATTATGAAGGACAAGACACTGCGAAGGAAGGATCGGTCACGGTCACAGTACGTCTCCTGAGCCCGGAGCCGTGCATCAGGTGTTAACCGTTAGTTAATCCTCCAGGATTCCTGGGTAGACCGATCCCTAATCCTTGGAAGGATTCAGCTGTGTGTGAATGAGCTTGCTCTCATGTACTGTCTTTGATTATTACTCCAGGGTACAACACTTCTCCCCTGACCCCGCAATGCTGTTCTCCAGTGTTGTGGCGTGCGCGACCGATGTACGCTCTCCCCGTTGTTCCTTCTTTCGCGCGTTTCATATCCCTTCTTGATTTTTTCTAGCTTGTGCCTTCTGATATAGAAGTCCTATCTGCTGGAATCACAGCGCTTGGGGGGCAGTGGCGCGCTGGACTCACCCGTGATGTAACGCACCTCTTCGCTGTTAGTCCCGGTTCAGAGAAGTATCAGACTGCGTTACGCTATCAGAAAGAAACACAAGTCAAAGTGCTCGTTCCGCACTGGTTTGATGATTCCGTTCGACTCGGCATCCGCGGTCTCTCCACAGCCGCGTATGAGTGGCCCGAACCCACGATCCTTACTTTCGGGAAGCCAAGCCCCGAGGCGGGTGAAGTGGGGGATAGCCTATTGCGGCCACAGAACAAGTTGTCTCAAGATAAAATAGCTTTATACAAAGCCGCGCTTATCACACCGGAACAAGAAGTGAAACTGGGCCAAGCGGAGACGCGGGATATCTGGGGCCGTAGGCGCATATTACTCAGCCCAGACCTCGAGCTTTCAGATGGTCGTCGGCAAGCCATAAAGGCTGGTATTACCCGCTCAGGCGGAGTCGTTGTTGATCACGATGCTCAGCGTGCGGACGCGGAGTACGAATTCGACGTTCTGATTGCACGGTATCGCTGGGGACCTCTTTATGTGCAGGTGAAATCCCTTATTCATCAACGTGGCTCAAATCGTGGCTTCCTTAGCTGACTTTACCCATAGGGTGTAAATGGGCGGAAGCTCATTGGGTCACTTACATGGCTGTTTCATGTGGAGTCTACGGGGACCATTGGTACACCCACAGTCCAATTACTCCATTACCCAATCTCTAAGAAACCCATCGAGGGGTTCTCGGCACACGTGGGTGTTGTTTAAAGTCAAGTTCAAACGGGGGTACTGACTACGCAGTACAGGAGATCACGGTGACGAATTACACCGGCGACGCTCGCGATTACCTGAAAAAGCTCATTGGGCTAATGGGCGCAACCTTTACGCCGAGCATGTCGGGGAAAAATACGGTGCTCATAGCCGCATAGTATGTCCATCCTAACGTGGCGTACATGATCCTCTCGATGACCTTGCCTTCGTCGCGGTCCTGTAGCATCTCTGGAAATAAGGCGACTAAAGCTCGCAACTGGTCCATCCCAGTCGTCAATCACACATGGCTAGAGGATTGCTTTATTCAATGGAGAAACCTCTCTGTTGGACTCGAAAAATATGTCGTATTCCCACCCGGTCTCGATTTCTCCGACCATCTCAGCGAGCGCGGCATTCAACGTGAGGCTGTCCTTGAGGCGCTTCCGGATCTCATAGCAGAAATGGCGCTTTCTCAAACTAAAGAAGCCCCTGTGGGAACCAGTTCGGACCATCGTAATGAGAATCCGTCTCAGATGGTCATGAAGCGACCCAGCGCTCGCAGGGCCAAAGACAGGCCCGGGACTGAACACTTAACGGACATTGACGCACGATCTGAACCCGCGGGCGCTCAAGAGGCGAAGGGAGACCATATGCAGGTCGATGAGCCAGTAGTGTCCCATGGATCAGTACAAAATCTTAAATCTAAGACTAGGAGATCTTCTGGACGAGCGAGTGAGGGTCCCTCTCCCTCGCGACAAGCTACCTACCCACCCAATAAAACATACGAGGGTCCTTCACCGACTAGAAAGCGCAAACGCAGAGTCGACCAAGAGACGTCCGAGGAGGACGTACCTTCACCGACCAAAAAAATGCCAGTACACGCTAAGTCGGCTCCAGTTGCAACTGACTCTTTTGTCGGGAGTCCGTCGAAAGTTCCCCGACCGAAGTCGCCGTCAAAGTCTCGCCCAACGACTCCGCTTCCCAGGCTGGATTCGATCCTCATGCCACCTATAGAGACGGGCGAGGCATCAGCGCTTCAGAAATCCCCACGGCGGTCGTCGGCGACGAAGACCAGCCCACGGAAAGCATCCAAGGGTGGCCGTGTCTCTCA
>WNFO01003346.1_pt1 | contig 13557 bp, 8 predicted proteins | sample 5400251 | NCBI WGS metagenome assembly WNFO01 (sample SAMN13153354, study PRJNA577476) | soil metagenome | isolation source: 100 cm saprolite under Madrone tree | place: USA:California | collected 2016-06-14 | reverse complement strand
CAGGGCCTCGTTGAGCTGCTCGGCGGGTTCGCCGATGGTCAGCCGGCCGCGGACTTCGAGCACATGAATGCCGTGGTCTTCGCGGACAGAAATTTCCATGGGCGGGTGTTCGGTCATCAAGAATCTCTTCGGGCAATATCGACCTTGAACGCAATCCGAGCCGTTGGGATTATACGACTGCCGGAGTGTTTTGGATAATGGCGGCATCAAAATTTTGAATCCTGCGGATGAAAATTTCTAACAGGGCCATTTCCGGCCGTGGCGCGTATAATTCCGGCCGGTGAAACTCGTGTCTCTGACCGGGCCAGGGTGCGATAAGGCGAAGTGGCGAGTCCCCGGTAAAGACTGGCGTTCGAACCTGGTGCGGCCGATTGGATTGGCCGTGAAGCGGGTATCTCCTACGCAGCGGAGCGGACAGAAACTATGAAGCACATGGTATGCAAGTGCTGTTTGCTCTTGGCCATGGCGCTTGTCGCGGTGCCGCTTCATGCACAGCAAACCTCCCCCGCCGCGGCTCCCTCCTCGCAAAGTTCTCACTCCGCGGCACAAGCCTCTAAGGCAACAAATGAAAAACTGGCACAACTGGATCAGCGCGTAACGCAGGCGCAGTCGTCCGCAGATAATGCGTGGATGCTGGTCAGCGCGGCGCTGGTGCTGCTGATGACCGGGCCGGGGCTGGCGCTCTTTTACGGCGGCTTAGTGCGCCAAAAAAACACGTTGGCGATCATGATGCAAAGTTTCGCGCTGATGGCGGTGATCACCGTGATGTGGGCGCTGGTGGGCTACAGCCTGTGCTTTGGCGGCAGCGGTCCGGTGATCGGAAATTTCGAGCACGCCTTCTTGCGCGGCGTGGGCGCGGAGCCGAACGCAGACTATGCTGGCACGATCCCGCAAATGACCTTCATGATTTACCAGCTCATGTTCGCGATTATCACCCCGGCGCTGATTACCGGCGCGACAGCCGAGCGCATGAAGTTCAGCGGCACGGTGCTGTTCATGATCCTGTGGTTTCTGGTGGTATACGCGCCCTTAGCGCACATGGTGTGGGGTAAGGGCGGATTCCTGAACGCAGCGCTCGGCGGAAGATTTTCGACGCTCGATTTTGCGGGTGGCACAGTAGTGCACATCAGCTCCGGCGTCACGGCGCTGGTGTGCGCGCTGTATCTCGGCAAGCGCACCGGATTCCCCAAGCAGCCCATGCCGCCGCACAGCCTGGTGCTGAGCTTTATTGGCGCGTGCCTGTTGTGGGTGGGATGGTTCGGATTCAACGCCGGCAGCGCGCTGGCTTCAAGCCCTTTGGCGACGAGCGCATTCGTAGCTACGCATTTTGCGGCGGCTGCTGCGGCGTTGAGCTGGAGCGTTGCGGAGTGGATCAAGAACGGGCGAGCGAGCGCGCTCGGCGCGATCTCCGGTGCGGTGGCTGGGCTGGTGGCCATCACGCCAGCGGCTGGTTTTGTGGCGCCGATGCCCGCATTGATAATTGGTCTTGTGGCTGGCACCTGCTGCTATTGGATGGTGACGCGCGTCAAAGCCATCTTCGGGTATGATGACGCGCTCGATGCGTTTGGCGTACACGGAGTGGGCGGAACGATTGGCGCGCTACTCACCGGTGTGTTTGCGACGCAAGTGATCAACCCAATTTTTGGCGCAGGGAAAGCGGTTGGCGGCAGCGACGGACACTGGGGTCAAGTTGGCAACCAGCTTGTGGGCGTGCTGGTCGCCTGGGTATTCGCATCGGTGGGAACGCTTGTTTTACTGAAGATTGTGGACTGGATCACCGGCGTGCGCGTGACCGAAGATCAGGAAATCGAGGGGCTGGACATCACGCAGCACGGCGAAGAGGCCTACAACCTGGAGTCGTAACGGGGTTTAGGAATGGAGCGGGGGAGCAGATCTTTCCATGATGAAACTTGAAGCCATCATTCAACCCTCGCGGTTTGAGTCGGTAAAAGATGCGCTGCGCGAAGTGGGCATCGAAGGAATGACGGTGACGGAAGTGCGCGGGCACGGCCGGCAGAAGGGCCACACGGAGGTGTATCGCGGCCGCGAGTATACGGTGGACTTGCTTCCCAAACTCAAGCTGGAAATGGTGCTGCCGGACAAACTGGTGAATACCGTTGTGGACACGATTTTGAAAGCGGCCAAGACAGGAAAGATTGGCGACGGTAAGATATTCCTATCGCGGGTTGAAGAAGCCATCCGGATCCGCAACGAGGAGCGCGGCGAGAACGCGCTCTGAATGAAGTGACGACCGCAGCTCGCCCCGGTCTCCATCCGGAACGCCAACCTGAACGAAACATGCAAGGTTCCCTTACGCCGTTATCCGTTCTCGGCCCGCAAGCCGACGACGAGCGACACCGCATCCGCGAACAATTCGAGAAGGGTGCGGGCGCGCGAGAAACGTTGCGCGCGCTCTGCGAGTTGGCGGACAACAACATCCGCAACATTTTTGGGGAAATGCTGCGGGTGCACAACGCGCCTGCGGCGGGGTTGTGCTTGCTGGCACTGGGCGGATACGGGCGAAAGCTGCTGTTTCCCTATTCGGACCTGGACATTCTTTTTCTTTTCGGCCATGAAAAGGCCGAGGAAGAGTTTCGTCCGCTGATCGCGGACTTCGCGCGCACGTTGTGGGACCTGGGCTTTCGCGTCAGTTCCGCGGGGCGCACGGTGGAAGAGTGCAAGCGCATCGAAGAGGACAACGCGGAGTTCCACCTGGCGTTGTTGGACCGGCGCTTTCTTGCTGGAGACCAGGAGCTTTTTGAACGGCTGGACAAGCGCGTGTTGCCGGGGTCGGAAAAAGCGGCGCGGCCGTTCCTGCTGGCGCAGCTCCACAAACTGACGAGGGAGCGGCTGGCCCGCTACGGAAACACGATTTTTCATCTCGAACCCAACGTGAAAGATGCGCCGGGTGGGCTGCGCGATTACCAGGCCGCGGTGTGGCTGCGGCAAATCGGAGGAGAAAAGCGCGAGCCGCTGAGCAGCAGCGCGGCGGAGGAAGAGTTGGCGTCGGGCGCGGTGGATTTTCTCAGCGCGATCCGCTGTTTCCTGCATTACAGCAACGCGCGCAACGACAATACCCTGACTTACGAGTTGCAGGCCGATGCCGCCGGCCTCTCCCTCGGAGTGACGGACCGAGTGCCGCGCGATGCCGCCGAATGGATGCGACTGTATTTCCGGCACGCACGCACCTTGAACCGGCAATTGCTGCGCTACCTGGAGCAGAAGGCTGTGGTGCCGCAGACGTTGCGGCAGCGGCTGTTCAGCGCGAGCCGCGCGGTAAAGTCGACGCCTGAAAACGGGAAGCCATACGCGATCCGCGACGGAATGTTCGAACTGCTGGATGCCAAACAGCTTTCGGATCGCGCTGTGCTGTTTTCCCTTTTCACCGACGCCGCGCGCGCCGGAGTTCCGCTGAGCCGGCGCACCGAGCGCAGCATCGGTTACATCATGAAGCATCCGGAACTGCCGGTGAAAAACGCGGAAGTGAGTTGGGCGGCGCTGCGCGAGATCCTGGCCGCGGATTATCCGGGCGTGGCGTTGCGGCCGCTGCAACGACTTGGCTTGCTGGTGGAGATCCTGCCGGAATTCGCGCGCATCGATTCGCTGGTGGTGCGCGATTTTTACCATCGCTATACGGTGGACGAGCACACCCTGCGCACCATCGAGCACTCGCAGGAACTGGCGGAGCCGCCGGACGCGCGCGCCGCGCAGTTTAAGGAGTTGTGGAAGACCGCGGAGCGGCGCGACCTGCTGATTCTGTCGCTGTTGTTGCACGATGTCGGCAAAGGCATGGCCGTAGAGAATCACGTTACGGGCAGTCTGGAGGCGTTGGAGAGCGCGGCCTCGCGACTCGCGCTGTCCGAAGACGAAAAAGCGGAAGTGCACTTTTTGATCGAGCATCACCTGGATATGTCCGCAACCGTGCAGCGGCGAGACATCTTCGATCCCGGAACGATTTCCGCTTTCGCCGCTGCGGTGGGAAATCAAGAGCGGCTGCAGCGGCTTTGCTTGCTGACCTATGCGGACATTCACGCGGTCAATCCCGAAGCCTTGACCCCGTGGAAAGCGGAGATGCTGTGGCAGCTTTATGTGGCCACCTCCAATCATTTCAGCCGGACGCTGGACACCGACCGGCTGCACGCGCACGACGAAGTCTCCGTGCTCCAGCAGGTGCGCGCGCAAACCGCCGGCGCCCGCACCGAAGAAATCGAGCGCTTCCTCGAAGGATTCCCCCGGCGTTATCTGGCGGTGCATTCGGCGGTGGAAATCGCAGCGCATTTTGCGCTGTACCAGAAGCTTGGCGTGGAACCGGTGCAGACGGAGCTGCAGGTCCAGCGTCACGCGTTTTCGCTGACATTGTTGACCGCGGACCGGCCGGCATTGTTCGCGACGATTTCCGGCGTGCTGGCCGGCTGGGGCATGAACATTATCAAAGCGGATGCGTTCGCCAACGCCGCCGGAACGGTGCTCGACACTTTCCATTTTTCGGATTTGCATCGTACGCTGGAACTCAATCCCAGCGAGGTGGAGCGATTTTTGCTCAGCCTGAAGAACGTCGTGAACGGCAAGGCGCCGCTCGAACCGCTGCTGAAAGGGCGCGAAAGCGCTAGCCGCGCGCGGCCGCCAAAGGTTACCGTGGAAACGCGCACGGGCTTTGATGACGCCTCTTCCGAGCACAGCACCCTGCTGGAGATCGTCGCGCAGGACCGGCCGGGATTGCTCTACGACATCGGCTCGACCCTGGCGCGGCTGGGATGCAACATCGAAGTCGCGCTGATCGATACCGAAGGGCAAAAGGCCATCGACGTGTTTTATCTCACGGAGCAAGCGAAAAAGCTGGAAGCGGAAAAGCAGGCGTCACTGCGGGAAGCTCTGCAAATCGCACTCGCTTGAGGTCTGCCGGCGGTTAGGCCGGCGCGGTGTAGTGCTCGCGCATGGCGCTAAGGCTTTGCAGGCGCTGGCGCGGGATTCGCTGGTGCAGCCTTCGGCTTGCCGTAATCGAAGTTCACTTTGGGCGCTTGCCGCGCGCCTTCATCTGTTTTGAAGTACGCATCGTTCCGGGTGAAGCCGCCGAGGCTGGCGACGATGTTGTTGGGGAACAATGAAAGGTAAGTGTTGTAGTCCTGCAAGGTCTCGTTGTAGCGGCGGCGTTCCACGGCAATACGGTTTTCCGTGCCTGCCAGTTCATCCTGCAAGCGCAAGAAATTTTCGTTCGACTTCAACTGCGGATAGTTTTCCACCACCACGAGCAGCCGGCCGAGCGCCGAATCGAGCCTTTGGTTCGCGGCGATCTTGTCGGCCGGGGTGCTGGCGCTGAGCAGGGCGGAACGCGCCTTGGCAATATCCCCGAAAACAGTTTGCTCTTGCACCGCGTAGCCTTTCACCGTCTCGACAAGGTTGGGGATCAGGTCCGCGCGCCGCTGCAGAACCACGTCCACCTGCGACCACGCCGCGTTCACCGCTTCGCGTTTGATGGCCATCTGATTTCTGCGGCTCACAAAGGAGCTGCCCAGCAACAACGCCAGCACGAGCAGCACCGCCAGAATGCCTAGAGCAATTTTCATATCGGCTTGCCTCCTCAAAATCTATGAATCTTACTTGCCTGCACGCTGCCACTGATGCTTCGGTAGATGCTGGTCCAGCGCGGCTATCACTCTTTCCAGTGCGGTCAGATACGCGCCATAGATTGCCGCCGCCCCGCCGTCCGGATGTTTGGCATCGCGCAAGCGCGACACCGCTTCGAATGCCGACGCGCTCGCTCCAGTCAAAGCGGCGACGCGGCCGAAGACCTCGCGCTGCGCGTTGGGCGGCTGCTCCTGAAACGCGATCAACGTGTGCCGGAGCAGCGTCAGCGCGCTGGAAAACGTCTTAGCCAGCACTGCCGCTAACTCCCGCTGGTTTTCCGCCTCCCGAACGAAGTGCTGGCGCAGTTTCAGCAACAGCGTGCGGAGCTCGTGCTCGACCTGAATGCGGTGAAGGTTCAGCGGCAACGTGATGTTGGCGACGGGATCCGAGCCATACAGCACGCGATGGCTGCGCTGCATGTCCAGCAGCTCGATGGAAAAAACGTCCGCGGAGTGCCGCAGCTCCTCCGCGGTAAAAAAAAGCGGAGCGGGCTGCTTCTGCGCGGCGGTCCACCATTTCACGACACCAGAGACGCGCGCCAGCTCTTCCACTTGCAGCGAGTGCAAGATGCAAAGCACGTTCACATCGGAGTGCTCATGAAAATCGTCGCGTGCCGCCGATCCGTACAAAATTATCGATTCGAGGTTGGCGGCACATGCTTCGTGCAGCCGCTCCACGAGATTTTTCAGCAATTCCTGCACGTCGCGCATTCCGCAGTCACCAGTCCACATGCAACGTTACCAGCTTCCCGAGGCGCCGCCTCCTCCGCTGCTGCCGCCGCCAAAGCCCCCAAATCCTCCGCCGCCAGAAAAGCCGCCCGAGCTGCCGCCGAACCCTCCACCGCCGCGCCAACCGCCGCCGCTCATGCCTCCGAGCATCGGCCCAATCCACCAACCGCCGCCGCCCCGTCGCCCGCCGCCTGCGCCTCTTTTCCCCGCGCGCGCAATCGAGAAGATGATCCAAATCAGAAACAGTATTCCCCAAAAGCCAATCGGAAACGAACCATCGCGACTCTTGCGAACCGTCCGCGCAGGCGGCTGGCCCGACAGCGTGACACCGCGATCATCGGCGATATATTTCGCCAGCATCCACGTGGCTGTTTCGATCGCGGCGCTGTAATTGGTTTGGCGCAAAAGTGGAACCATGGCGCGCCCGGCATCTCCTGCCCGCGCGTCATTGATAACCGGCTCCAGGCCGTAGCCGACTTCGATGCGGTATTTGTGCTCGTCGGGTGCTACGAGAAGCAGCACACCACGATTGTCGCTCTTGCCGCCGACCCCAAGCTGCTTGTACAAATCCACGCCATAGTTTTCGACGCTTTCACCGTCCAGCGATTTCACGGTGACAACCGCGATTTGCGCGCCAGCTTTCTGCTCGACTTCATAGCAAAGCGCCTCAAGCCGCGCCTTGGTATCCGCGGCGACCACGCCCGCGAGATCCGTCACATAACCGGTAGGGTGAATGGTCTTGGGATTTTCTGACGGCGTGACCAGCGCGGCAAAAAGAAGGAGAACGGCAAGCCGGATCGGAAAAATGTGATAACGATTCATGGAGAAGCTGCCGAGCAGCAACCGACCGGCACTAGTTCTACGACTTTGCGCACGCAAAAGTAACCGACCCAGTCGCGGCAACGATGCATATTCTAGCGAAATTCCTGGAAGGCTCGCGCTAGTAGTTTTCCCGCTTGGAGTGCGCCGTCTCCTGCTCGCCCCTGTACGCTTTCCAAGACTGCGCAATGACGTACGCATGAATTGCGTCGGCGTCTTGCACGGTCATCTTGGCGTGCGGAAACGCGAACTTCGGCGGATCAGCAAAACCCGGCATGCCCTGCTCCCAATGCGAGCCGCCCAGCACAATCGCGTACCAATCGCGATGCACATCCGCAGGCATGTAACGCAAATCAGGAACCGCGCCATTGAGCACCCAGGCGCGGCTGCCGTCGGTATCGGGAGAGTGACACCCGTCGCACACAAATTTTCCGTACAAAGTCTGCCCCTTCTTGATGATTTCCTGGCTGGCCGTTTGCTTCGGCGGCTCCGGAACTGACGGAATCACCACTGGTGGCGCGGTATAGGTGGCGCTGGCGCCGAGCTTGAACGCCAACAGCCGCACCGGACCGCGCGCGGACTCATTCGTCACCATGGTGCGCGCCGGCGCAAACAATCTCGAGCCAGAGCCCCAGCCCACCGGCGCGATCACGTACTGCTCCCCTTTCACCGAAAATGTCACCGGCACCGATTCGATGGCCGAGCCCGTCTTGATCGACCACAACTGTTTTCCGCTGTCAGCCGCAAACGCCGCGAATTCTCCCGTGCCTTGCCCCTGAAAAACCAAGTTGCCCGCGGTCGACAGCACGCCGCCATTCGTGGCGATTGGCTCTTCCGCGGACCAGCGCGCCGCCTGGCTCACCGGATCCCAAGCAATGAGTCGCCCTTCAAGCCCCACGCCGCTTTCTCCGGATTCCACCGCGCCTTTGGCACCAGCTCGGCGATCCGTGGTGGGGATGTACACCAGTCCGGTCTGCGCGTTGTAGCTCATCGGCCACCAGTTGTGCACCGTCCACTGCCTCCCGCCGCCCGCCGACTTCGGAATCTCCATCGCGCGGCCCGTTTGCAAATCAATGGCGCTGGCCCAAACTGTTTTCACCAATGGCTTTGCAGAGATGAGCTTGCCAGTTTTGGCATCCAGCACGTAGAAAAATCCATTCTTCGGTGCGGTCATCGCCACGCGCCGCTTTTCTCCGTTGATATTCAGGTCCGCCATCAGGATGTGATTGTTTTCCGTTTGCATCCCCGGCGCGCTGGTCTGGAAATGCCAGACGTATTCGCCGGTGTCCGCATTCACAGCAATGATGCATCCGGAAAAGAGCTTGTCGCCGCTGACCTTGATGGAAGACAGCTCGCCGTAATCCACTCCCGCTCCGGCAGTCCCGAAAATCACCAAGCCAGTGGCTTCATCGTAGGTGATCGCGTTCCACGCGTCGCCGCCGCCAATCTTCCACCATTCTTTTCCGCTCCAGGTCTTCGCCGCCATTTCCAGCGCTTTCGTTTCGAACGGCTTTGCCGGATCGCCCGGCACCGTCCAGAAACGCCACGCTTCTTTGCCGGTTTGCGCATCGTAGGCGACCAGCGCCCCGCGCACGCCGTCGTCTGAGCCGTTGAAGCCCATCAGGACTTTGCCCTTGGCGATGTGCGGCGCCCCAGTGATTCCGGTCTGCGTGGGTTCACACACGGTCGCTTCCCAAAGCTGCTTCCCCCCGGCCGCATCTACTGCGATCAGCCGGCAATCGCCGGTGCCCACAAAAACTTTGCCCTCCCAGACCGCCACGCCTGCATTCACGCGCGCGGAATACGAGCCGTTGATGGCCATATTCAGCTTCACTTGAGGATCGAATTTCCAGATCAATTTTCCGGAAACCGCATCCACCGCGTACACTCGCGATTGCGGCGCGCTCACATAAATCACGCCGTCGACCACCACCGGTTCCGCTACCACGCCCATCGCGCCGTCGATATCCAGAAACCACGCCACGCCAAGATGGTTCACGTTCTGATCGCTGATCTGTTTCAGCGGGCTGAAGTGCGCCTCATCAAACGTGCGCCCATTCAGCAGCCAATTGTTGCCCGCAGCCGCCTCCGACGCCACGCGCGCCTCGCTCACGTCCCCTGCCTTTGCCGCAGCCGTCTCCGCCGGCGCTTTACACCCGCAAGCCACGCCCACCGCCAAGCACAAGCCTGCTACACCAAGGATTCGCATTGGCTTCACGCCAAACCGCCTTTCGCCGAGCAGAAATGCGCCGGCCCACGCCTCAAAATGAGTGCAAGATTATGCGTCGTCATGTTAGAGGCGCCGCAGAACGAAAGTCAACGCGGTTCGGGAGCAGCGAAACCCACGCGCAGCGATAACTTTTCGCGCCGAAGTACGTGGGGGCTTTAGACCGTGCTTGGCAACACGCGCCCGCGACGCGACGCCTCTTCCGGAGCCTCGAATGGCCAGTCGGGGTTGTCGGTGAAATTGCAGGCAGATAATGGTGGACGTGACCGGGCTCGAACCGGTGACCCCCTGCTTGCAAAGCGTAACAACAAAATCTATCTTGTTGGTTCGCTTGGCTTTATTCTGTGTCCTAGTACGGGATTTTTCACCTAGTTTGGCAGCTATCGGACCCAAGTTGGACCCAAATTCTTGAGGTGAACCCTTAGAGTGGCACAGTTTTTTTGGACACAGCTTCCGCTTTCGTCACAGCGTTTTTGTATCTTCTAGAAGGAGAAGGGGGCTGGGGAAGGGGACGGCAATTAGATCCCTTCCCAGCAGCCCTGTAGAAACTTTCTTTTCGTTCTCTCCGTTCTCATCGTTCTAAAAAATGCATCATTGCACTCCGAGAGTCAGCCGCCAAACTTGAGAGTTGTTCTATTGTTCAAATTATTCAGGGGACCGATAGCCCAGGGTCGAAAAATCTCTACTGCTAAAAATAAAAAATTGAGGGAGGGATGTCGAGAGGACCCTTCGCCCGCATCTTGGCGCGATTCTGACAGATTCACGCAGGGACAGGCGCGTACCACGCCCGTGCTAACTCAGCGTGCCGGCCTGACGCGATCTCCACCAGCCTCGCCGAGGGCGGGACTGCCGGCTGTTCACTGGGGCTTCTTCGAATGTACCGCGGCGGTCGGGACCGTGGTGCCGCTTTTCCCAACCTCGAAAGACACCTCCGTGATCTCCGGCGGGAGGAATTCGCGCCCGTGCGAGTCCTTCAGAGCCCAGACCTGAACCAGGAAAGTCCCGGCAGATTGCCAAGTATGCGACGCGGCTGTGGCGGAGGGGGCGGCCCCCTGCGGAATGGAATCCGGCGTGCCATCGCCCCAGGCGACTTGATAGGTCATTTTCACCGGATTACCGTCTTTGTCGGTCTTGTACGGATAGCAGCTTCGCATCCACAGAGTCACATTCTGCGGATGGGCAGCATACCCGAGGGTGTTCGCCAACAGCTCTGGCTTCAGCGCGCTCGAGCCGATGAAATCGCGGAACAGCAGATGCTTCTCCCAGTTGTACAACGTGAATTCCTGGTCCAAGAGTCCCGAGAAAAAACCGTTCGGGGCCAGGCCGCTGGCGTCAATCCCGGCGAGGATATCGAAGCCGCCGTCGACATCGGCCGTAAGAGCTTTCGTGTATCCGCCCTGACCCGTGACCCAACCCCGCATTCGCACTTCGCAGTCGGTCCCTGTATACGCCCAGAAATCTCCCTTGACGTACGGCTCGACGCCCGCATGGACGTTCAGGATTTCTTCGCTGTAAAGAAAAGCCTCAAGACCACCGAGGACGCCTGGTTTCACGATCGCGCGAACACCCTGACCGAGAAAGTTGACAGCGCCCGTGTCGGACCAGGTGAAGGAAAAACCCGGCGTGTATTGGCAGCGGTGCATTGTGCACTTCACGGTCAGGCCGCCATGGCCGTTTCCGTGCGCGCTGTACTTCACCTCCACAAGGTTAGGCGCCGTAACTTTGAGGCGGCCTTCGACAAACGCCTCATATCCGATGTAAACGGGAATCGGCCCGATGAAAAAGCCGAAGCCCCCCAGCGGGTGCGAGAGCCGTTTCTTGAATTCATGTGTAACGCCCAGCTTCGCGTCGAGATCCACAGAAGCCCCAATATCCGCGCTGCCATCGATGCCAACTTCTTTTAACTTGAACGCGATCGGCTGGCATGCGAAATCGAGAATGCTTAACTCGATAGCGCCGGAGAGACTCCCGCTCATCGGCGCCCTCAGATTCAGCGTTCCGGAAACGTTTACATCTAGGGGTATCTTATTGGATGGTTGACCGAGATCGGTGTCACTCAAGGTCAGCATCAGCAGGTCTCCTGGCGTGCTGTAGCTGATGGTGGCCGTCTGGGTCGAATGATTCCCCCAGCCGAACGCGTCCTTGCAGCCGTTGTCTGAAGAACCGGTCTGCTGAACGGCATTGCTCGGCCCGGAATTGAGCTTAAGTACCTGGATCCGTTCGGCGATCATTTCGGCCGAGGTCTTATGCACGAAGTACATTCTGTCGTTCGGCCCGGAGCGGTCGGAATCTTTCAGAAGCTCGTCTTTGATCGGTTGCGGTAGAGGAGACTCGAGGATGCCTTCGCGTTCCACAACCTGGTAAATCATCTCATTCTGAACCGGGCGCGCGTTGATGGTTCCTGTGAAGCTATGAAGTCTCCACTTCTTGCCTTGAGAAAGGATGCGCAGCTGAACCGGCTCGCGAGCAAAGACGGGGGGCGTGATTAAGGGCGCTTGTGGCGACTTTGCCACCGTTCGCTGCAAAGCCGGCCCCACGACTGACGCCTTTCCGGGGCTATTTGCTTGGGCAGCCGCCGGTATGCTGTGTCCGCTTTGGAGATACAAACTGACCAGAGCGGAAACATCGGCACATTTTTCTTTTCCGGCTAGGTCGTCGTTTAGAACCCTTCTCATATAAACGTCGTCATACCAATTCGGAATGTTTTTCAGATTGAAGTCGTCAACATGTACGTCCGTAAAGCAAAGCGCCGCACTTTGAAAATTGGCAGCTGTGACCTGATCGTTGGCCGGTGCAGTGGACACGATCTGGCCAACCACCAGGCTATCGAAAAGAATATGCCCAGTACTTTCAAATTGAGGGAATCCCCTGGTTTTCTTGAAGTGCGCTTTCGCCTGGATCCAAATGTGGAAGGGAGGCGGAACGCAGGTAGCGTTGTTCACAACGGGGTCATACAGCGTTAACGCATCGCCTTCTTTCCTGTCAGTGATCGGGAATGCCTTGGAAAGGCCTCCCGCAGCATAAGTCTGAAGCTGCGTTGCTGTGGCTACACTGCACGGATCGATTGTTCGAGTGAAGAGCACCTGGATGCCTCGTCCTTGGCTGCTCCCAGGAGCCGTGGGCTTTGCTCCTTCCGCAACACTGCTCCCACGCATGGGAGTGCTGCTGGCGGGCGCCGCAGCGTTGACCCCCGCGTTCGAGACATCCGGCCCACCTCTTGCTTGAGCTAGCGGCACCGTGCCCGCACTAATGATCTGGCAGCATGATTTCATGTTATCGATTGAAACTTGATGCATTTTCAAGTTGGCGTACACTCCCTGCCCGACCTTCAGCGACTGCAGCAGCAGTTCGCTCCCCACCTTAAACGCAAACACTTGACCCGTGCTGTTTACCTTCGCCGTGACCACTCCGGTGGCTGCGTCGATGCTTGTGACGTTACAGCATGGCTGTCCGGCAGCGGGTTGCAGTGCTACGGGTCCGGACGGCTTGCCCACCTGCCCGATAGGCTTCCCTGCGCCCGCGCTGATGACATCGCAACAGGGCTGCACTCCATCGACCGAGACCTTCTGCGTCTTGAAGTTGGCAAACACCCCTTGGCCCACTTTCAGCGAGTGCAGCAGCGCTACATCGGCCACCTTAAACTGAAAGGTTTGGCCAGTGCTGTTCACCTTCGCCGTCACCACGCCTGCTGCTTCATCAATGCTGGTGATTGGGCAGCATACATCGCCCGGGTTCGCGGTGTTCCCCAGGGTTCGCCCTGCGGCCGTATTGCCCACTCCGGCAGCCTTGCTGAGACTCACGATGTCGCAGCAGGGCTGTATCCCATCAACCGAAACCTGGTGCGTCTGAAAGTTGGCGTAGATGCCCTGGCCGAGCTTGAGGGATTTCAACAACGCCTGGTTCGTGACCTTGAACTCAAACGTCTGGCCCGTGGCACTCACCTTGGCCGTAACGATTCCGGTCTTCAGGTCGATGGCTGTGATGCCGCAGCAAGGCTGTCCGGCCACAACTGGCGGCGTTGCCAATGCCAGAAATACGAAACCAAGCGCGACCAGCGCCCCGCATCGCAGCGCAGTCCGAATCCAACCCCTGAAATCTTTCATTATTTGCGGAGACATGTTTTTTCCTCCTCTACGTCTGTCGGAACGTGGCGGCAAG
>WNFO01009716.1_pt1 | contig 13559 bp, 12 predicted proteins | sample 5400251 | NCBI WGS metagenome assembly WNFO01 (sample SAMN13153354, study PRJNA577476) | soil metagenome | isolation source: 100 cm saprolite under Madrone tree | place: USA:California | collected 2016-06-14 | reverse complement strand
GGTGTGCGGCGCTCGCCGTAGACGAGCCTGTTCGCCAGCCGGCTCATGCGCTCACGAACAGGCTGGAAGGCCACTGCCACGATGGCGGTCGCCAACAGCGCGAGGATCGGGTTGAGGCCCGCCCTCGTGCCGATCAGAGACCCGACGCCGAAGACAATGCCGACATATGCCAAGGTGATGAAAGCGGCCATGCTGGCGAACAAGATCGTCCGGCTGATGACGATGTCGATGTCAAAGAGCCGGTACTTAAAGATCGCGACTGGGACCACGAACGAGATCGTGAGGTTTGACCCGAGCTGGCCCCAGCGGGCGATGACCTGGGCGGTTGTATCTGCAGCCCAGGGCGAGACCCTGTCATCGGCGATGCGCCCCACCATCCAGAACACCGCGGCGATCGCAATCGCGAACGCAAGCCAGCGGAGCTGGAACCGCTGCTCGCCCTGCGCCCGGTGGGTCCGCACCAGGAGGAGCGCCGCGGCTGCGGGAGTCAACAGAAGACTGACCCAACCGAGCATCGTCTGCAGATCGCCGGCGAACGCAAAGCCGTAACTCCACAGCGACGGTGGCATCGTCACGGGTACGGCGCCCTCGCGCATAGGTAGGGGCAAAGGCCACGGGTCGCCTAGGGAGCTCACGATCGTGGTCGCCGTCAATAGCGCGGCCAGGCCCGCCACCGTCCACCAGGCGGGGCCGGGCAGCCGGCCGTCCGGGAACAACAGGATGGCAAGCACCTGAGGGAACACCGTCAGGCCGGTCCACGTGCTGACCCACGCTGCCAGCTCGCCGGCCGGCAGCGAGCCGGGAGCTACCACGAGGGCTCGCACCGCGTACTCCTGGGCGACCATCGTGAACGCCACCAACAGGGCGATGGCGGCGAAAGCCCAGCCCAGCGGGCTGGCCGGGCGCCGCGAGAGAATGAAGCCGACCAGGACCGAGATGATGACCACGGCCCAGATTGGGCCGATCACGTCCACCAGCGCGGTCACCCATATAGGTTCGATGCGGCCAGGTTTGAAGGTTGGCCAGTCGATCACCAGGAGAGGCAGGCTGGCGAGCGCCATCGCCGAGGCCACCAGCGCCAGGCCCCAAGGCCACGCAACGCGAACGGGAGCGCGGAGTGACGGCATCATCCGGGTCGCCATTGGGGCTCGACCTCGATATTCGTGTCGTCCGTCAGCCGCGTGATCGCAGAACCATCCCCGCGAACGGCATAGAGATCCCATGGTCCATCGCGACGGCTCACGAAAACTATCCAGCGTCCATCCGGCGACCAATCCGGGGACAGGCCTGCACCGCCTACGACGCGGCGCTGGTCCTTGCCATCCGCGTCCATCACGTAGATCGCTGATTCGTAGCCGCCGGGGAAGTCGCGCTCACTGTGAAAGGCAATGCGGGCGCTGTCCGGCGACCAGCTCGGGCTCGCGTTGAGCGAAGGCCCATTGGTGAGGAGCCGCACGTCGCTGCCGTCAGCTGCCATCACCCAGATTTCGCCCGGCCCTCCGCGGTCCGAGAAGAAAGCGATCTTTGTCCCGTCTGGGGACCATTCGGGCTCGACGTTCAAACCACCACCCGAAGTCAGCTGCCGCGCAGCGCTGCCATCAGAGCGCGCCACATAGATGTCGCCTGGCGCATGGATGATGCCCAGCGGGCCCGAGATGCCTGCCTCGCTGCTGGCGTAGGCGATCCGTGTGCCATCAGGCGACCAGTCGACACCGCCCTTGAACCCGAGCGAATGCGTGACCTGCACGACGCCGGTGCCGTCCGCCTGCATGACGTAGAGCTGCTCCATTCCGCTCCGCGTGCTCATGAACGCAATGCGCTTGCCGTCGGGCGACCATCGGGGTAAGGAGTTGGCGCCCTCGCCGTGGGTGAGCAGGCGCGCCCGATCGCCCGGGCGCACGACCAGGATGTCACCGTGGTAGCGGCTTCTCGGCTCCAGGTTGCAGGCGAAAGCTAGCTCGGCTCCGTGGTCAGGCAAGGCGGCGGTCCCCTGCAGTCCGCAGCCCCGTGGGGTCTCGTCAGCCGATCCACACGCTGCCAGCATCAGAACGGTCACCAGCCAACAGGTCCCGCGAGGGGGCGCCATAACGGCCAGCATGTTGCCACCGCGCGACCACCTCGTCGACAGGGCCAGCCCTTAGCAAAGTCGAGCGCCTGCCCTGATGCCCGCTGCTCAACACCTGCATAGGCTCCTTGACATGGATCACATGAGCCCTGAGGAGGTGTCGAAGATGTTGGCCTGGACGATCCGAGCGCTGCTGATCCCGGTGTATGTGGTCCTGACGTTTTGGGCGTTCAGCACGATTGCACTCTCGGTCACTGGGGGCACGTCGGGTGCAGGGCCCAACGCGCCTGTTGTCGTCCCGAGTCCGGAGCGGCCGTGCGTGGCGACCAACGTTGCGAGACCGGAGCAGCCATGCGTAGCGCCCGATTCGGCCTCATGGGGATTGCCTTGAGCAGGCACAACTGGTCGCGGCAAGGCTGGTTTGGCGGCCACTGCGGCGGAGCCCAGGCGCTGGGCCCCCCCACAAAGAGGTTCTCTACGAGACGGTGAAGCCGCAGTCTGCGGACTGGATGCCGTGAATGTCCTGACGGGCGACCGGACACGCCGCCATACCGAGGAGGTCATCCACCCTCCCGTTGGTGTAATTGCCGTTGCTGCCCGGCATCCCAGGGACAGTCCGGGAGGGATGAATCCCCACCAGATGTCAACCGTGGACCCGGCCGGTTGCGGGGCGGTTTCGGTCAGTGCCAGCAGGTACCAGTTGCCCTTGAACATAGGCATTACATTCCAGAACAGGGCTTCGCGACCTCACAATCGACCCGACGCGCAATTACCAGCCCCGTCAGCTTCCTCAACTGGTCGCCGATGCCGTGAGACTCGGTTCTCTATGACCTGAGAGATGACAGTGGCTGGGGAGGAAGGATTCGAACCTTCAACCTTCTGATCCAGAGTCAGCTGCGCTACCGTTGCGCCACTCCCCAAGTTTGTCACCGTGTCTGATTCCCATTTCTCCCTGTCCAGCGTCTTGCATGGACGCCTGATGACAAGGCTGGGATCAGGGCTGTGATTTTAGCGGGGGGTGGCGACCAGGCCACGAACCGTTCGCCGGGCAAGAGCGGGCCGGTCCCATAGAAGAGATGCGTTGACGGTCGCCCACGAGCCGGTGGCTGCCCGACCCGGCGCGTCCCTCAAGAGAGAAGCGGTTTTGCACAGGCTGTCCACACCCGTGGTCGCCTACTTTGGATCTGCGGCCTACCTGCCCGGCCACTGGCAGGCTACGCGCTAGTCGTCGTCCCCGCCGCCCTTTCGGGAACGCCGCCCCGACGGCTCCCGGGTGCTCATGCGGATCGAGAGCGAAGGTGGCCCGCCCACCAGCCCTTCGTAGGCCGACTCGAGCAGGCGCTTGGCCTGGTACAGGTTGACGGCCCACCCGACGCCAAATACGCGATCGCTGAACAAGCGATCGGACTCAGGGTTCCAGTAAGCCGTCCTGATGCGCTCCCATGTCGGTGGCCGAAAGTCATAGGGCACGACGCCCCCGACCTTGCCATGCCATGTGCGCTGATCTTCGGGCTTGGACAGCTCGGTCGCGACCGCGGCCACGAAGAGGCCGACGACGGCAACCCGGAGCAGGCGGCGTAGCCCACGCAAAGTACGCATACTGGCTGATTGAAGAGTAGTCCAACGATAACCTTGCACGTCTTGAAACCGTTCCTGCAGGTGGGGTAGATGGCCACCAGGCTCCAATCGAAGACCAACTGGCTGCGATGGCTCACGCCTGGTCTCGAGATCAAGCGCTGGCTGCTGCTGCTCATGGTCGCGGAGCTCGTGGTCGTGCTTGGCTTCGCCTACTTCCTGAAGGCGTTCTACGAGAGCGCCACCTTACCGCAGCAGTTCTATTACATAACCCTGCAGTTCTGGCCCCACTGGGCGCGCGCGATGATCTTCGGGACCCTTGGCCTGGGTCTCCTGCTTTTCAGCTACGTGAAGCTGACGCAATCGGTCCTGGGCCCGTTCCTGCCCGGCAACAGCACGAGCAGCATCGTCGACGTGATTCACGCATTCCGATTGAAGGGCCGCGGTCCGCGCATCGTCGCGATCGGTGGCGGCACGGGGCTGAGCTCGTTGCTACGCGGCCTCAAGACCTATACATCGAACCTTTCGGTCATCGTCACGGTGGCGGACGACGGCGGTTCATCCGGCCGGCTCCGCGACGAGTACCGCATCCTCCCGCCCGGGGACTTCCGCCAGTGCCTCATCGCGCTGGCCGACGCGGAGCCGCTGATGAAGCAGCTGTTCGACCATAGGTTCAAGGAGGGATCCCTCGACGGTCATTCCTTCGGGAACCTCTTCATCATGGCCATGGCTGACGTGACGGGAAACTTCGAGCATGCCCTGCGCGAGTCGGGCAAGGTGCTCGCGGTCAAGGGCACGATCGTCCCCTCGACCCTCCAGGACGTCACGCTCGTAGCGTCGATCAACGGACGATCCGTCGAAGGCGAGTCCAAGATCCCAATGCAGAACGCTCCCATCACCCAGGTTTTCTTGAAACCCGACGGAGCCCAGGTGAACCCCGAGGCCGCGCAGGCGATCCTCAATGCCGAGCTCGTCGTCATCGGCCCTGGCTCGCTCTACACCTCCATCCTCCCGAACCTGCTGGTGGAAGGAATGGTCGAGGCGATCAAGGCGTCGCCGGCGCTCAAGGTGCTGATCTGCAACCTGGCGTCGCAGAAGGGCGAAACCGAAGGCTATTGCGTCGACGATTACCTGCGGGTGATACGCGAGCACGTGGGTTCGAACATTTTCGATTTCGTGCTCGTCAACTCCAACCACGCGCACACGCCGACCGGCGGGCAGTCACAGGTCGTCTTCAGGTCGGAGGACGCAGCCCTTCCGCCACCGGCTTACGGCCTCGACTATGAACGCGGCCACCGCCACGTAGAGCAGGCCGTCGAGAACGTCGACGACGTAGTGCTCGCCGAGGTAGACGATGCTCAGCGCGACGGCCAGGGTCCAGGCGATGAGTCCCACGGAAAGCCATCGATACCTCCGCCACGCATAGAGTGCGGCGAGCGCCGGAAACGCGGCGTGGAGCGATGGGAAGGCCGCGAACTTGTTGGGGTTGAGGTGTGAGTAAAGGGGCGAAACCCAGTAGTTCGGGCCCCAAAGCTTGTCGACCGTCTCGTTGAGAACCTTGTGCACGGTTACCTCTCCGCCGGTCACGCTGGCCTGGAACTGGTACCAGGGCGGCGCCGAAGGCCAGAACAGGTACGTGATGAAGGCGAGCATGGCCATCAGAAGAAGGGCAGCGATGAAACGCCGGTAATGGTCCCGGCTGCGAACCCAAAAGACGAAGCCGACGACGATCGGCAGCGGAAAGTGCATGAAGTAGAAGAACATCGCCACGACGTCCTGGGGGCTGACGACGTCGGACTTGTAGAACGCGTGCTGCAGGGTGATGGTTGGCAGCGTCCCGGCGAACAACGTGCGCTCGAGGCCGGAGAGGTCGTGAGGCGCAAAGCCCGTCTGTCCCGCATAACCGCGCATGGCCTCGTAAGCGAAGAAGAGGAGCAGGAATGGAGCCCAGTCGACGACAAACGACCGGCCCCGACCCAGCGCGACTGCGATCACAAGCAGTGCGAGCACGACCCACTCGGGCTCGATCGAGATCCCCCGCCACAACATGACTCCGAAGATCAGCGCCAGGTAGATGACGCTGCCGACAACGATCAGTCGCGGTCGGCGGGCTTGCACCCGCCCTGCATCAACGGGTGCGGACAACCGCTACCGCTGCAATCTCGACAGTCACTGAAAACGGCAAGGCGTTGGCGCCGAGGGCGACCCGGGTGTGCCTGCCGGCCTCGCCGAGCACGTCGACGATCAGATCCGAAGCGCCGTTGATGACCTTCGGCTGGTCGCCGAAGTCATCGGTTGACAGTACAAAACCTGTGAGCTGCATGACCTGCTCGACATTGTCGAGCCCGGCGGCAGCTTCCATCTGGGCCAGCAGGTTGAGCGCACACGCACGAGCCGCGGCCGTGGCCTGCTCGACGCTCACCTCATCCGGGCAGCGCCCCGTCAACCGCTTCCCGCCTTCCGCGGAAACCTGACCGGCGATGTACAGCAATGACCTTCCCTCCCCCACCGGCACCAACCGGGTGGGGACGTACGAAGCCACCGCGGCGGGCGGGGCGGGCAGCTGGAGCCCGAGCTCACGAAGGCGGGCATGCGGCGATGTCACGTGACCGCGAGTCTACCTACGGCTGCCGCGGAAGTGCGAGATCGCGGCGAGGAGGAGTACCAGCAGCGCCACGGCTCCGACTGCGATGTATGGGGTCTGGGACGAGGACAGGACGCCCAGGAAGTCGAACAGTCCACCGCGGTTTGTCCGGCCGTCCCGCGCAGCGCTGGCCGTGGGCGCGCCCGTCGTGAATGGGCCCTGTGGTGGTGCTCCCGTGTCGTGGTATGCCCACACGGCTGGGGTGTGATCCGAAGCCCGGAACGTGGCCACGTAGAGGAACGGCGCCTCGTCATTGGAGACGGCGAGCGCGGTGACCGACGGGAGGGGCGGGACCAACGAGCTGAAATGCTGGCCCTTGTCCCGCGTCGACCACAGGCCGCCGGCACGCGATCCTCCCCCGTCGCTTCCGACATAGAAGCGGTCGTAGTGATCGGTGACGAAAGCGACCTGCGTGTAATCAGTCGAAGGGAGCAGGTCGCCGCCGCTGAGCGGCGTCCAGGTCGCCCCGTTGTCGGCGGAAGAGAACAGGCCGGCATTCGTGCCCGCGACCAGCGGCCTCACATTTCCCGTTGGAGGCAACGGTCCCGCGACGAGCCGTGACACCACGGTGCCGCTGATAGCGGGCGTCACCGGGGTCCAGGTGGCGCCGGCGTCCGTGCTGTCGTAAAGCGGAGGGCCGGCCGCGGCGGAAGACGAGTCGCTGCCGGCCACAAGGTGGACGGGACTGTGCACGGCCGCCACCGCGAGCGCGTCGATGCTCGTGTTAGCCAAGCCCGATTGTGACCAAGCGGTCCCGTCGGCGCTCAGATAGATCCCGTTGTCCGTACCGGCGGCGACGAGCGTGAGCGCGAACCCGAACACACGGACGTCGCGCCCATCGAGGCCGGTGACTGCGCTCCACTTGGCACCCGCATCTGTGCTGATCAACGCACCGGCTCCTCGAGTGCCGGCCATGACCTGCCCCGGCGTGAACGGGTCAAAAGCAATCGTCGTGATCGCGACGCGTCCCGTGTGCACGGTGGTCCATGTCGAACCGCCGTCCGTCGACCTTAAGAGGGAACCCTGTCCGTTCCCGGCGAGGACTGCCTGGTTGTTTGAGGGATCGACGGCAAGCGCGAACACAGGTGACTGTCCTTGCTTCGGGAGCGAAGGCAGCGCCACCCATGTGGAATCGGGAAGTGTGGCGGCGACGGCGCCGGCACATACGACGAGACTCCCGATCATTGCCACCAGCGTCGCGGCAAGACGTCGACTGGAAAGCGACACGAGCCTGCCGATTATCACCCAAGGCTGGCCCCGCATCCCGTCCCGAACTCGGCGCGAGGCGTGGATTGAGCTCCGATCCCTACAATCCATTCGTGCTGGCTCGTGCCGGGGCCTGGCTTGATCGGGCCGCATTCAATCCGAAATCGCTTCCAGATGACGTGACCATCGGGATCGCGTTGGCGGTGCCTGTGGCGGCTGGTCTGATCATCTTCAAGCTCCGGGCAGTCGAGATGCTGACCATCGCGCTCGCGTTCGGCATCGGCGGCCACATCCTCGCGTCCCTGCTGTGGCGCCGCCATGTGCCTCGCCCGCAGGCGAGCCCGCTGATCGCGGCTGTGATCGGGGTGGCGCTCGTGGGTCCCGGGGCGCGGCTCGCGGCAACGATCGCGATCGCGGCTCTGGCCGTTCTGCTCGAGCTGCTGCGCGCTCGCTACGTCCCCGCGATCCGCGCGCAGTCGGGGCTGTTCGCCTACGCGATCGTCGCGGTGGTGACCCGCGGAGCGCCGTTTGAATATGTCAACACTGTCACGGGAAGGTCGGCCTTAGACCCGATCTGGATCTGGCACCAATATTTCGGGCCGCAGGCGGCGCTCGTCTTCATCAATCCGACCACTCTGTATGTCGGCAATGTGCCGGGCCCTGTTTTCGCTACGTCGCTGCTGGCTGTCGCGATCGCGATCGCGTGGCTGGCGTATGCGCGGCGGCTGAGCCTGGTCGTCTTCGCCACCTTCCTGCTCGGGGCCCTGGTGCCCATTTATCTCTACCACTGGGATGCGCTGTTCCAGCTCGACAGCGGGCCGACGTGGTTCGCGGCCGGGCTGCTGCTCGCCGATCGCCGCACGCTGCCGGACTCGTGGGCGGTGCGGCCGGTGCTCGGCTTTGTCGCCGGCCTGCTCGCCGTGGGACTCAGGGTGCGGGGCTACGGAATCGAAGCTGCATTCTTCGTTGTCGCCGGGATCCAGGCGGCTTCCGCCGCGGTCGCGGTGATCAATTGGGGCGCGTCGCTGTTGCGCGAACGGTGGCAACGGAACCGCCGGCTGAGGCAGCGGGAGGCTCAGCTGCGGGTCGTCAAGAGCATCCCGCGCGCAAGCTAGGGCGGCCCTAAGCGACCTTGGCCGCAACCGCGTGAGTCCAGGTCACGACCACGCGGGCGGCTCCGAGCGAGGCACCGGATCTCAGTCGAAGAGCTTGCGGCCGCGGGTGACGAACTGGTCGCGCCTCGGTCCGGTGCCGAGGAGCTCGATCGGCGCGCCGATGAGCTCGCCGACCCGCTCCACATAGTCGCGGCAGGCCTGCGGCAGGTCGTCCCAGCAGCGGGCGGCGCCGATCTCCTGCTGCCACCCGGGCATCGACTCGTAGGCCGGCTCGCAGTGTTTGTAGTGCGAGATGTTCGCGAGCGGGTAGTCGAAACGCTTGCCTCGGAAGTTGTAGCCCGTGCAGATCTTCAACAGCGGCTGGTCGTCGAGGATGTCGAGACGCATGAGCGCCGCGCAACCGACGCCGTTCAATTTGACTGCGTAGCGCGCGACAGCGGCGTCGAACCAGCCGATCCTGCGCGCCCTTCCGGTCACCGTGCCGAACTCGTGGCCGCGCTCGCGGATCTGGTCGCCGACCTCGTCCAGCAACTCGGATGGAAAGGGCCCATAGCCGACCCGCGACGTGTATGCCTTGAAGACCCCAATGGTGAGATCGACCTTCGTCGGCGGTATGCCGCTGCCCGTCAACGCCCCGCCGGCAGTCGGATTCGAGCTGGTGACGTAAGGGTAGGTGCCGAAGTCCAGGTCGAGCATCGTCGCCTGGGCGCCTTCGAGCAGGATGTTGGCGCCTGCATCCAGCGCCTCGTGGATGAGTGGGAAGGTGTCCTTGATGAACGGGTCCAGCTCTTTCGCGTAGCCCATGTACTCGGCCAGCATGCTTTCCCAGTCGAGTGCGTCCTTTCCGTACAGCTTCGTCAGGACGGGGTTCTTGACCTGCCCCACCACGAATGCGAGCTTCTTGCGCATGAAGGCTTCCTTCTGCAGGTCTCCGATGCGGAAACCGATGCGGCGGACCTTGTCCGAGTACGCCGGCCCGATGCCGCGCCACGTGGTCCCGAGGCGGTCGTCGCCGCGCGACTCCTCCTCGAGCTGGTCGAAGACCGGGTGATAGCGCATCACCATGTGCGCGCGCTCACTGACGAACAGCTTTTTCGGTTCGATCCCTCGTTCTCTTAGCTGAGAGATTTCGCGCAGCAGCACGATGGGATCAACGACCACGCCGTTGCCGATCACGCACGTGCAGTGCGGGTAGAGGATGCCCGAAGGCATCAGCTGGAACTTGAACTCGCCGTGCTCGGTGACCACCGTGTGGCCGGCGTTGTTGCCGCCCTGGGTGCGGATGACCATCTGGGCCTTGGAGGCGAGGTAGTCGATGACCTTGCCCTTGCCCTCGTCGCCCCACTGGCCTCCCACCAGGATGATGACCATGGCTACTCGGTGCCGGGCTCGGGCCGCCTCGTTTCCAGGTTGTAGAACCGCGTGTGGTCGCGGCGGAACTTGAGCTCGATCATGCCGGTCGGGCCGTTGCGGTGCTTGGACACGATCACCTCGGCGATGCCGGGGCGCTCGTCGGATTTGTAGTACTCGGGTCGGAACAAAAACATTACAAGATCACTATCCTGTTCGATGCTGTTGTGAACCACGATATTTCCGGCGACGAAGTTATGGAAATCCTCGACGGTGAGATCAAACACATCGTCCGTGCCATCTGGCTCGATCGAGCGAATCGCATCCCAGTAAATGTCACTGATTGAAAGCAGCTCAATCTCGCCAGAACGAACCACAGCGGCCAAGCGTTTCGCGCGATCGCGACTCAGGTTTTGGTGATAAATGTTGCCGCCCATGTAGGCCATACCGAGGCCACTCTGCATTTCGCGCGTCGTCATGCGGGCCGCCTGCATAGCGGGAACCGCTGCCAACCGCCAAACTGCGGCTGGAACTACATCACGATTTGTCTTTGCCTCTCTGCTTGACAAGTACTCGAGGATGAGGGCTTTGTGAATCGACTTTTCGCGACCAACGACGTCGACAACGGCAAGAAAAGAAATGATCTCGTCCCGCCCGCTGATCGTGACGTGGAACTGGTCGCGGCCCTTGGCCCCCTGGCTGTGCCGGGACAGAGACGCGTTTATCCCAATTCGCAAAAGCAGCGACTGCACGTCAATGGCGAGACGCTCACTGCTTGACGCGTAGTAGATCGCCGCGTAGTGGTCCTCTGTCAAGCGCACGCAGCCGTCAGTCGCCCATAAATGCCGAAGGAACACGGCGACCCCTCCTGCGGACTGGCGAAACACTTCACTGGGCACATGTTTTTCATGGGAGCGCAAGCCAAACACACCCAGCTTGTCCATCCAGACTCGAACGGGGTTGTGGACTCGATGGGTGAGATGCTGAGTCGGCGGCAGGTACACCTGAATCCATGACCGCTCCGGGTTGATCCGCGGGCGTACCCTGTCCCCGAAGACGTCCTTGGCCAGGGCGACAACCGTTTGGGCCAGGATTGGATCGTTGGTTGTGTACTGGATTGCATGTGTCGGCAGCGTGCAGCCATCTCCGATCAGATGTCCGAGCAGCCCAAGCTCCGCGTGGGTCATCGTGTCTTGTTCGGGACCTTGGAGGACCCTTGGCGCCGCGATCCGGTCGCCTAGGTGAAGTTCGTCGAGGCGCTTCCAGCCCTCGATCGTCCTGAATTTGTGGTTGCCGGTCGCGCGGATTCGGCGCCCCAACTTGGTCGTCAGTTTGAACACCGGTTTCGTTCCAGTCGCGAAGGCGTGGGTAACAGTCTTGGCATCCATCCGCCACCACTTCTCATCGAGAGCCAGCACCCGAAATCCGCTCTTGCCAACGAGATCGCGGATCGGCACATACGTGCCGGTGTCGGGCAGATAGATAGCAGTATCTCCGGCTAGACATCCCGATTCCCGAAGGTCGCTAAGGATCGGCCGCTTGTCCGGACGCTGCTCTGGAGCGCGGCTCAGCTGGGAGATGGCGAGGACCGGAATGCGCAGCTCGCGGGCCAGGCCTTTGAGCGCCCGAGAAATCGATGACACCTCCTGCACACGGTTGTCATCGCCACGCGACCGACCGTGCATGAGCTGCAGGTAGTCGACGATGATCATGTCGATGCCGTGCCGCATCTTCGCCTGACGAGCTTTCAGCTGCAGCGTCAGCTCGTCCATCACCGGTGTGTCGTCGATGTAGATCGATGCCTCTCCGAGTGGCCCCAGCGCATTGGAAACGCGGTCGAACTCCGCCTCGCTCAGCAATCCTCGGTGTAGGCGCTGAGCATCGATTTGCGCCTGTTCGGTGAGCAGGCGCTCGGTCAGCTGTTCCTTCGACATCTCGAGGCTGAAGATCGCAATCGACTTCTTGCGTTCGAGAGCCGCGTGCAGACCGACGTTGAGCGCAAAACTCGTCTTTCCCATCGAAGGTCTCCCCGCCACGATGATCAGGTCCGAGTCCTTGAACCCGCCCGTCATGCGGTCGAGGTCGTGGAATCCTGACGGCACCCCCACCACGCCCTGCCCGCTCTCCATCTGCAGCGAGATGCGCTCCATCGCCGGCCCCAGCAGGTCGTACAACTTCGACAGCTCCCGTTGGTCGCGGTCGTCCGCGACCCCGAAGACCAGCGATTGCGCCTGGTTGATCGCCTCCTCGGCCTCCACCCCGTCGTCGTAGCCGAAGCCCGCGATGTTCGCGCCGGCGGAGATCAACCGCCGCTTGTACGCCTTTTCCTTGATGATCCGGCCGTAGTACTCGATGTTGGCGGAGGTCGGGACCGCGCTCTGCATCGAGGCCAGCTGCGTGCGCCCGCCTATTCGATCCAGCATGCCCATGGTTTGCAGCTGAGCCGCCAGGGTGACGTTGTCGATAGGCTCTCCCGCGGCGAAGAGATCGAGAGCCGCGCGGTAAACCTGGCCGTTGTTCTCGCGATAGAAGTCCTCCGGGTGGAGGAACTGCAGCACTTTGGCGATCGACAGCGGATCGAGGAGTATCGAGCCGAGCACCGAAGTCTCGGCATCGAGGTCGTGGGGTGGCACCCTCCCGGGTGTGAGCGCGATCGTCGCCATGACCGACGCTCTACCGGTCCTGAGTCACGATCACATTGACGTGGGCGGCCACGTCGCGGTGGAGCTTCAACGACACTTCGTGTTCGCCCAGGGTCTTGATGGGCTCCTTCATGTCGATCTTGTGCCGGTCGATCTCGACTCGATGCTGAGCCTTGAGGGCGGCGGCGATGTCCTGGTTCGTGATCGACCCGAAAGCCTTGTCCTCGGCGCCGACCTTGAGGCGTACGACCACGGTCTTGTTGTCGATCTCGTCGGCCAGCGCCTGGGCATCGACACGGTCCTTCGTCTCGCGCTTGACCGCCGCGTCGCGCAGCCGCTTCGCCTCCGCTTCGACGCCCTGGTGGGCCCGAACCGCAAGCTTGCGCGGCAGCAGGAAGTTGCGGCCGTATCCGTCCGTCACATCCTTCACGTCCCCGGCCTTGCCGACGTTCGCGACATCCTTGGTCAACATCACGCGCACTTGTCTCTAGCCCTCCGATACCGGTTGATACGGATCCCGGCGCGCGATGCGCGCCATGCGCGCACGGATTCGGTTGGCGAGCCGACCACTGCCCTCGCGTGCGGCCGCGACCGTGTCGCGAAAATCGTGATCGAAGACGCTCTCGCCGGCTTCCAACGCCTGTTCGTGCTCGCGTCGGACGTCCGCTGGGCAGGCCTCGACAAAGGTCTTGACCGCGAGTATCCCCAGCGCGAGCATATCCAGCTCGCCCAGCACCGGCACCCAGGCCGGGAAGTCGATCGGGCTGATGATCAGCGCCAGGGCGCCCAGCACCGCGGCCTTGGGAGCGACGGGCACACGCGGATCACGCAGCAGGCAGTACGCGAGCTTGCCATGCCGCGGCACCTCCACGAGAAGATCTTTTGCGCGCGCGAGGACAGGATGCATGGGGGCCGGCAAAGCCTACCGCTTTTCGGCGGCCAAAATCAGCCTACTTAACTTA
>WNFO01003345.1_pt1 | contig 13560 bp, 12 predicted proteins | sample 5400251 | NCBI WGS metagenome assembly WNFO01 (sample SAMN13153354, study PRJNA577476) | soil metagenome | isolation source: 100 cm saprolite under Madrone tree | place: USA:California | collected 2016-06-14 | reverse complement strand
AGCGAATTGCGGAGAGACTTTTGAGCGATGTCCTCTGACTTCGTATCGAACTCGTACCCGCCGGCCATTAGCGAATCATAGATTTCCCGGTTCGTGGCTGCGCCCAAGTTCTGCGCCCGCCGCATCTCTAAAATCGTCCGCACCGAACCGGCGAGCGGCTGACCGTAGAACTGATCTGACCGTATCTGCGTCGGCAATGCCGTAGCGGCGCTTTCCAGCGCATATGCTGGCGGACGACCAACAGCGCCGCAAAGCGTGTTGACCGTCTCCTTCTTCTTTCGGAGCGACGCTTCGTCCGCCGTGATTTCGGCAGCCAATTCGCTAATGACCTGATCGACCGTCTTTGACATGAAATCAGCTTCCGGGTTAACGACTTGATCCCATATACTGGCGTCAGATTTCTGCTGCAACAACTATTTCATTTTTCAAAACTGTCATACACCTTCTTGCTTGTCATACAAAAATTGTAAATATAACAGTATCTTATATTCCAAGATGTCATACACGTTGGAATTCACCTGACTTTGTCGAATCAATAAATTCGAATGGTTGTGTTATGATCCGGCGCTCAACCAGTGATTCGCCAAACCAATGGAGGCTTAAAATGGCAAAGAAAGAGCGTATTATCCCGCCAAAGAAAGGCGGGGGAACGAAGGCAAGCGGCGGTGGAACATGACTGTTGTTAGATGTCGCTACACTGTACGCGCATATTCGGCGGACGGCTTTAAGCCCCACCCCGACGCCGGATGGTGCGTGTGGGACAATGAGACTGGCGCGGAAGCCGAAGTTAACGAAATGCGCTATGTAAACCTGCGCTACGACGAGGCCGTTGAGGGAGCCGAAGAACTCAACAATCCCGAATAACGACTTGGTGAGTTTGCTACCTAATGCCGGATATTTTCCGCCTTCATCTCGTTACAGTCCCGCCTTACTCTGAATCAAGACATAGCTCTGGCTAAAAGATGTTCTAGTGGCGCTGTACCAGTAAGGTTCTCTTTCAAGGTGGGGGAGGTGTCCTCGCCAACCTTTCGGGGGACGACACCCCTCAAGCTTGGCTTCGGTTAAGCAAGAGTTGTTGAACTTCAGTTGGGTTGAACTCTACCTCTTGGCATCCCTTCCTCGGTCCATCGGACGAGTTCTGGACACTTTGATTTAGTCATAGCTTCGCCCTTTGTTCGGAGCGAAGCCTATGCTGTTATCGGACTGAGACATTGTATCGACGGCGGCATACGGGTTAGTGAGTCCTTGTGGGGGCCGGGGTCATCCGGTGATTGGCGGCCCATCCTCACTGAGTTCGTGCGCGAAACTGCCAAACACCCGGCAGTTCAACACATAATGACGGCAGGGACATCGCAGCCACCCATCGACCACGCGTCCCACACTGGGAGTATCCCCCAGTCTCCTGCTCGTACCGTGCCAAATCCCACTACAGGAAGAGGCTCCACGGCAGAGCTTTGTCACGGACCGGGCGATCAGACTGTCTGACAGACCCGAATGTTCTTCCCCGACTTACCGTTCGGTCCCCTCCGCACCTTGGGACAATGCTATGGCCACCCGCACTACCGTTGATCGCACGGGGGATCGCCTCCGACCATTTCCGCACTACCGGCCATACGGCCCAGACGCAGCACGGAATGACCGACGAGTTACGGCACCCCCCGCAATAATTGCGGCTGGTGCCGTGCTTGGTGCCGTGCTTGACGCTTGGCCTTGTGGCGTTCCCTGCGGCGCTGTTCGAAGCGCTGGAGGCGAAGGCTGGATTCCCGGCATTCAGGATCGTTGGCGGCCAGCCAGTCGCGGCCAGCGGTCGGTGATGTTGATAAAAGGGTTGTGCGGCCTGCGGCAAATTTAGTATAAGAACGTTCTCCATCGCTCTGATCTTGATTTGCGCACGGCCCGTCCCTCCAAGGCGGGCCGTCGTGTTTCATGCAGGCGTGCCTCCCGATGTTTTTCGGCCTTGGCCGGACTGGTCTTGCAGCGCCTTGTTCACGAGCGCTCGAACCGCTGCCCCCATCGACGGGATACGCGGGTGCTTACGGCGCTCGTCCTCGATCTTCTCGTATTCCGCTATGGAGAACCGGACTTGAATGGCGTGGTCTGGATTTCGTTTGCGTCGCATTGGGAACCCCTCGTTGGTATGACTGGGGTTTATCCCTTGAAAATATGACGGTCGAGGTATTTCAGTATGGGTGGCGAAGAAATATGTGGATTCGCCAAACGAAATCAGACAGTTACGAACAATCGAGGAACAATCTGTATTCAGGGGCAAGTATGTTTCTTGGTAGGCAAGATTGGGAATTCAGTCCCAATATGATATATGGCTAAACAGTGGCGGCCAGTCGGATGTACACTGGCCGGTATAGTTTGGGCCTCGGGGGTTAATCCCTCGGGGCCTTTCCATTTAAAGGTCATTTCGGTTTCACCTTCAGCCCTAGCTCGACAAGTCGCCTGATCGCCTCGGCACGCGAGGGCAGGTCCTCTTGCTTGCGCCGCCAGTCATCGATGGGTTTGAAGAAGTCGGCGGGTAGCCGCAACTCATAACGTTCCACGTTTTTCCATTCGATTTTTTCTTTCGCCATGCCCCTTGTCCTCTGTCCATTGGCTACGTACATGTACGGCATTGTACGGCAGAACTGTACATTCTGCAATAGCCGAGAGAGCGCTCTTTCTCTTCCAACCCTCTCTCTACTTCGTAGAGAGGGTTGGAAGAGAGTAAGGGAAAATCCATGGCGAACAACACCCGCAAAATATCTGAAATCAAGATCGGCACGCGCCACCGCAAGGACATGGGCGATGTTAAAAGTTTGGCCCATAGCATCGAGGCCGATGGCCTGCTGCATCCCGTCGTCATTAACAAGGACGACCAATTGGTCGCTGGTGCACGCCGCATCAAGGCCTATCAACTGCTACACAGAACCGAGATACCCGTCACCGTGGTTGATCTCGCTGAAATCGTGCGCGGTGAGTTTGCTGAAAACGAACAACGCAAGGCGTTCACGCACTCGGAAGCGGTAGCCATTAAGCGCGCCGTCCAACCCTTGATAGCTGCGAAAGCCAAAGAGCGGCAGAAGGGTGGTGCCAAGTTGGCACAACCTGCCAAGGGCAAGACCCGCGACATCGTGGCCAAGCACACCGGCATCAAACGGACATCCCTCAAGAAGGCGGAAGCTATTGTTGAGGCCTCGGAGGCTGAACCCGACAACAAGGAAATCGCCGGTCTCGTTAAAGAGATGGACGAGACTGGAAAAGTTGATGGTGCCTACCAGCAACTCAGGGCGGCACAGGATCAGGAAGCCAAGCCCCCAAAAAAGCCTGTCACCAATAGCAAAGCCGCTATCAGCGACGCCAAGATCGCATTGATGGTCATGTTGGAGATATTGGAGAAGGATATCTCCAGAATCGATATCGAACGGGCTGTTAGCGGGCTTCTTGACGCTGCGGGACGGGCCACGGCGGAACGGCAGATAAAGCAAGCGCGAGACTGGCTCGGGAAAATCCTAGACTTGATCTTGGCGTCATCATGATCGATGACGACGCACCCGAAGGCTACGATGACGTAAAGGAATTGGTGGCCTCGTTGCGGCGGCCCCTGCGCAGCCTCATTGCGCTTAGTCCAGACAGTGATCCGTATCTAGCCGATAGACCGGCGAGGCTGGCAACGGCTCAGTGGGTGGCGGAACTATACGAGCGACTGAATTTTAAGCCGGGAACTCACATCCGCCGTATCCACTATGTCCTCGTCTCGCAACCAACCCCCGTTCTGATGGTCAACGGCAAGCCTTACGAAAACACGATCCGCTGTTCAGCCATACTTATTGATGGAGCGCGGGATGCCCGCTATCTCGGGCTGATTCCAGCGAACACCATTATCGACCGCCGCAACCCAGCGCCGACAATCTATCTGACCGATGAAGACGAATGTCCGGCTGAAATCGACACCAGCGACACGGGCTATATCGACACCATGAGCGGTGGCGACCTTTCCTATTATGCCTCAGAGGTAAGGCTGCCGTCCGTGTCAGTGACCAAGCCGAAAGTCGCGCAACCCTATCACCTCGAAATATGGTGCGAGAAGTCCACCATGAATGACATCCTGATGCCACTCGGCAGTGAGTATCGCATCAACATCATTACCGGCGTTGGGGAAATGTCGACCACCGCCTGTGAAGATTTGATCGACCGGGCGGAGGCCAGCGACCGCCCTGTCCGCATTCTCTACGTATCCGATTTCGATCCTGCCGGACAGTCCATGCCCGTCGCCGTTGCCAGAAAGATCGAATTCTATGCCAGGAAATCAGGGCTGGAATTCGATATTCAGGTCCGGCCCGTGGTGCTGACGCACGAGCAATGCATCGAATACCAGCTCCCGAGAACGCCGCTCAAGACAACCGAACGCCGGGCGGGTAAATTCGAGGCCCGGTTCGGTGAGGGCGCAACCGAGTTGGACGCACTGGAAGCCATTCATCCCGGTGTCCTGCGCCGAATCTTGGTGACGGAAATCGAGCGCTACTATGACGGAGACCTCGCCGATAACATTCAGGAGGTGGTCAGCGAGGTTGAGGATGACCTCGAACAGATTGAGTCCCAAACCTCGACCAGTACACCGACGAGATCGAGGCGCTGGCCAAGGAGCGTGAAGCCCTCAACGCCGAGGGCACCAAGGAGATCGAGAAGGTCCGCCAACTCATGGCACCCAAGGAGGCGGCCTATCAGGCGCGGGCACGCCAGCTCTTGACCGCCATTGCAGATGAACTGGAATCCGAAGCTCCCGACGTTGATGACTATGACTGGCCGGAAGCGGCAGAAGGCGTTGAAGACCCTGATCCGATGTACGACAGCACACGTTCCTACATGGATCAGATTACCAGATATCGCGAGCACCGAGACGAACCCGTCGAGGTGGGGCTCTGGCAAGACCGCAAGTTTGATCTCGTGTGTCAGCGATGCGGCAAGAATTTCACGTCAACCAAGGCAACGGCAAAGGTTTGCGGCAATACATGCTGGATGGCGATGCGGCGGCGCAAATCATGATTGGTGGATTTAACGCGGCTCGGCATGCCTATTGGAGCGTTTCCATCGGCGAAGCCAGAATACTGGCCACCAATGCCGCCAGCGCTTCAAAGGCGGTGCGGGGACGGCAGGGGAATTAGTCACCGCAAGATTTTCGCCAATCATATCAATTGGGCCATTTGCAGGAGTTAGGCACCGCAACTCATTGAATTACTGGAATTTTTTGCTAACGACTTCTTAACGCCGGCCCTTTTATTATGACCGCCGGACGGGTTTCACCGTCCGCGTCAAACCAATGTGCATACCGGGCGCATGAGCCAGACATCGATAGAGCGGCTGAGGGACTATCTCGCGCAACTTCCGCCGCAGGCGCAGGCCTTGCTGATGCGGGAGTTCGAGCGCGCCATCGAACGCGGCGAGGATGCCACGGTCGCCACCCTTGTGCTCGAACAGTTGCGCAAGGTCGTGCGCGGAACCGACGAGGAGACGCGGGCGCGCACCGACGATCCGGCGCGGCTACTGTTCCGCCCGCTCGAACCGTTTCTCATCGACAGCAACTTTCCGGCACGGCCGGGTCAGATTCGACGCGCTTCGTTGCCGCCGGTGTGGCAATGGCTGATCCGCGACGGCGCGCCGGACCAGGCACGCGAGTTCGAAGCGGCGCTGACCTTGGTGCGGGAAACCGGAACGACATCCGGTCTCGAGGCGGCGATCCGCAAATTCCAGCTCGCGGCGGCGGACGCGATCTACAAGATTGCCATGCCGGTGCCCGGCGAGGACAAGCAGCGCGCGCTGTCCCGCGTCGGTCCGCCCAATGTGATCGAGGATCTGCTGCCGATCGGCTCGGTTTTGCAGGCCCGCGAAGCGCTGGACGGCCTCAACGGCCGGCTTCCCAGCAACTTGCGAATACTTGCGGACGCGCAGATCGCGACAGTCAGCGCCGCGCTCAACGTTCCCGCCCTGCAAACGCCGCAAACGCTGCCGTTTGCGCTGTCGCTGATCATTCAGCGGCTGACCGCGCCGTGGCAAATCATCCGCCTCGCGATCAAGATGGCCGCGTCCGACGACGAGATCCGCGTTGCGGCCACTCCCTACGGCATGGCCGTGACCATAGCCCTGCACGATCTGTACTTCCTCGCGGCCTGTCTGCGAACGGACATCAAGCGCGGCCATTTCGACGACGTCGCCGAGCAGCTAAAAAGCCTGCATGACGGCGTGCGCGGCCTGCGGACCGAACTCGATCTTCGCAACGATTCGTCATGGGGCAAGCAACTGACGTCGATCCGGGCCGATATTTCCAACACCCTGCAATCGGAAATCGACAGCGTGCCCGGTCGCGTCCGGCGTTTGCTGCGTCAGCGCGCCGACAAGGACATTTCCGTCGGCGCCAAGATCGATACTTCCGAAGTCGACGAAACCGCCGCATTGATCGATTTCGTCGCGGTGTGCCGTACCTATGCCAGCGAACTGGCGATCAACGAGGTCACGCTGCGCACCTATTCCGACCTGCAACAATATGTCGAAAAGTCCACCGAGGCGTTGGTGCAGTCGCTGCGCGGCGGCGACGCCAAGGCGCGCGCCTACCGGCAGATGCAGGTCAAGGCGGCGGTGCGGTTTTGCGAAGTATTGTTCGGCCACGACTATGCATCGCTGATGAGCAGGGCGGCGGAAAATGCGCTGACCGGCGAGCGCAAGCCTTCGCGCGCGGGATAAAAGGGACAAGAGATAGTAGAAAACTCCATCCACAATTTTCGGTTGAAACGGATCATGCGCGCGACGTACAGCTTTTGACGTACAGCTTTTAGTGCAAACTCAATCATCAATTCCGCTGAATTTGAGATATGAACTCAATCATTTATTTCGTTGAACTTGAAAATCGCGTGATCTCGGCGACATACCGGAACCTGATGATCGGAGCGAAGGTCGTGATCGTCGACAAGACCAGCGGGGCGCAATTGTCCGATCCGGTCACCACGATCGCATCTCCGGTCCCCAACGGCTCGCTGCGGATCAGACTTCCCGAGGCGGTCAAACCGGGGGCCTATTACTTGAAAGCGTTGAACGGGCATGGCGAGCAGGCCGCGCAAAGTGTCGAGTTTCATGTCGGCTAACCCCCCATTTTGACTGGGTTTCGGGATTTATCGGCCGCCATGGCGAATAGAGAATTGTTGGTTGCCCGGCTTGGCGCCGGTGGTGTAAAGCGGCGCATTGGTGCGGTTGGCGCCGTTTTGTCGGAACCTGCTCGATGACGCTGTGGTTTGTGTTCGCGCTGATGACGGCTGCGGCGATCTTCGCCGTGCTCTGGCCATTGGGTCGCGGTACGAGGCCGCAAAACGACGGCAGCGAGACCGTCGTCTACAAGGATCAACTCGCCGAGATCGAACGCGACGTTTCCGCAGGGCTGATTGGCCGCTCCGAAGCGGACGCCGCGCGCGTCGAGATCAGCCGCCGGCTGCTGGCCGCGGCCGATCATCAGCGCGCGCCGGCCGTCGTATCGAGTATCAAGTTGCGCCGCTCGGCGGCCATCACGGCCCTGGTTGGAGTTCCCATCGTGGCGGTTGCGTTTTATCTTCCGCTCGGCTCGCCGCAGCTTGGCGATTTTCCGCTGGCACAACGCACCCATGCGCCCGACGTCACACAGCCGCTTGACAATCTGGTGGCACAGGTCGAGCAGCACCTGGCGAAAAATCCAACCGATGGCCGTGGCTGGAGCGTGCTTGCGCCGGTGCTGGCAAGGTTGGGCCGCTACGACGACGCGGTCCGTGCCTACCACAATTCGATCACCTATAACGGCGACAGTGCGACGCGCCGGGCTGATCTCGGCGAGGCGCTTGCCGCAGCGGCCGGTGGCGTCGTCACGTCGGAGGCCAAGGCTGAATTCGAACGCGCGCTCGCGCTGAACCCGGACGAGGTCAAGGCGCGGTACTTCCTTGGGCTCGCCGCCGAGCAGGACGGCCGCACCGCGGAGGCCAATTCGATCTGGGGGGCGATGCTCGCAAAGGCGCCGCCTGATGCGCCGTGGCGTCCGCTGGTTCAAGCGGCATTGGCGCGGGTCGGCGGCACCACCGCTCCGGCGCTGTCGGATGAGGCGGTTGCCGCGGCAAGGGACATGAACGAGGCCGACCGCGGCACGATGATCCGTGGCATGGTCGAGCGTCTCGCCAGTCGATTGAAGCAAAACGGCGACGACGTCGACGGATGGCTGCGGCTGGTGCGGGCCTATGTGGTCATGGGCGATCGCGACAAGGCAAGGGGCGCGCTCACCGACGCGCGTCAGGCCGTTGCCAACGATGCGGAACGGCTGCGACAACTGAATGAGGGCCTGAAGAATCTCGGGCTCGATGGATGAGCAGGATTGGGGGCGCATGATGCCGAAAAGTGTGAAGCGATTTTCGGATCACATCATGCGCAGGATTAGAGGCCACGCATGACGCGCAAGCAGCGGCGTTTGACAATGATCGGCGGCTCGCTTGCGGTTCTAGCGGTCGCAGCAGCCCTTGTGCTGAATGCGATGCGCGATTCGATCGTGTTTTTCTCGACGCCGGCGATGGTGGCCGAGAAACATGTTCCCGCAGGCAAGCGTTTCCGGCTGGGCGGCTTGGTGCAGCCGGGGTCGCTGCTGCGTGGCGACAATTTGGCGGTTGCGTTCAGGGTTGCCGACGGCAGCGCCGCATTGCCCGTTTCGTACAAGGGAATTCTCCCCGATCTGTTTCGGGAAGGGCAGGGCGTGGTCGCCGAAGGCGCACTCGATTCCTCAGGCGTATTCGAGGCGGATACCGTGCTCGCCAAGCATGACGAGACCTACATGCCCAAGGATGTTGCGGACGCGCTGAAGAAGCAGGGGCACTGGAGAGACGATTACGGCGCCAAACCGGATTATGGCGCAAAATCCGCGATTACCCAGGGGGCAGCGCGTGCAGCTCAAAGCGCGCCGCAGGCCGATCGACCTGCGCCGGAGCCGAACTCGGGAGCGTTGCAGTGATCGCGGAAACAGGACATTACGCGCTGGTGCTGGCGTTGGCCCTGGCGCTGATCCAGTCCACGCTGCCAATCCTCGGTGCGCGCTGGCACGATCCTGCCCTGATGAACGTCGCGCGCTCGACCGCGCTGGCGCAACTGCTGTTCGTGGCGGCGTCGTTCGCCGCGCTGGTTACGTTGCACGTCACATCCGATTTTTCGGTCGTCAACGTGTTCGAAAATTCGCATTCCTTGAAGCCGCTGATCTACAAGATCACCGGCGTGTGGGGCAACCATGAGGGTTCGATGCTGCTGTGGGTGTCGATCCTGGCACTGTTCGGCGGCCTCGTCGCGGCGTTCGGCAACAATTTGCCGCTGTCGCTGCGTGCCCACGTGCTGGCGGTGCAGGCCTGGATTGCCAGCGCCTTCTATCTGTTCATCCTGATCACTTCGAACCCGTTCCTGCGCATCGACAATCCACCGATCGAGGGCCGCGACCTCAATCCGGTGCTGCAGGATATCGGCCTCGCGGTGCATCCGCCGATGCTCTATCTCGGCTATGTCGGATTCTCGATCTCGTTTTCGTTCGCCGTCGCGGCGCTGCTGGAGGGCCGGATCGACGCGGCGTGGGCGCGTTGGGTGCGGCCGTGGACGCTGGTGGCGTGGATATTCCTTACGCTCGGCATCGCGATGGGCTCGTACTGGGCCTATTACGAACTCGGCTGGGGCGGCTGGTGGTTCTGGGATCCAGTCGAGAATGCCTCGCTGATGCCGTGGCTCGCCGGTACCGCGCTGCTGCATTCGGCGGTCGTGATGGAAAAGCGCAACGCGCTCAAGGTCTGGACCATCCTGCTTGCGATCCTGACTTTCTCGCTGTCGTTGCTCGGCACCTTCCTGGTGCGCTCGGGCGTGCTGACTTCGGTGCATGCGTTCGCGACGGATCCGACGCGCGGCGTGTTCATCCTGCTGATCCTCTGCATTTTCATCGGCGGCAGCTTGACACTGTACGCGTGGCGGGCCTCGGCGCTGAAGCAGGGCGGGCTGTTCGCGCCGATCTCGCGGGAAGGCGCGCTGGTGTTCAACAATCTGTTCCTTACCACTGCTTGCGCGACGGTGTTTATCGGAACCTTGTATCCGCTGGCGCTGGAAGTCCTGACCGGCGACAAGATTTCGGTCGGCGCGCCGTTCTTTAATCTCACCTTTGCGCCGCTGTTCCTTCCCTTGATGATCGCGGTGCCGTTCGGGCCGTTGCTGGCATGGAAGCGCGGCGACCTCTTGGGGGCGGCACAGCGCCTGATCGCCGCCGGCATCGCGGCGCTGGTTGCCATTGCGGTGCTATGGGCATGGACCCGCGGCGGCAGCGCCTTCGCGCCGCTGGCGATCGGGCTTGCCGTCTTCGTTATCGCGGGCGCGCTTTGCGACCTTGCCGAGCGCATCGGCCTGTTTCGTATGCCATTCGCAACCGTCCTGCGGCGCGCGCGCGGATTGCCGCGTTCGACCTGGGGCACGACGTTCGCCCATGCCGGCGTCGGCGTCGCGCTGATCGGAATTGTCTGCGAGACCACGTGGAACAGCGAATTTATCGGATCGATGAAGCCCGATGACGTCGCGAAAATCGCCGGCTACGAATTGAAACTCGACGGCCTGACGCAGCGGCAGGGGCCGAATTTTCGTGAAATGCTGGCGCAGTTCACCGTTACGCTCGATGGCAAACTGCTCAGCGCGATGACGCCGTCGAAGCGTAATTTTCCCGCGCGGGGATCATCGACCACCGAGGCGGCGCTGCTGACGCGCGGCGCAAGCCAGCTCTATATCTCGCTCGGCGATACCACGGCCGATGGCGCCATCGCGGTGCGCATCTATCATAAGCCGCTGGTGCTGCTGATCTGGTGGGGACCTGTGCTGATGGCGTTCGGCGGCGTGCTGTCGCTGTCGGATCGGCGGCTGCGGGTCGGCGCGCCGAAACCCGCCAAAGTTCTGCGCGGCCTGCAGGCGGCGGAGTGATCGAATGAAACCGATCCTTGCCTGCGTCTTTGCCATGGTCGTGATGATGGGATCGTCGGCCGCCTATGCCGTGCAGCCTGACGAGATCATGTCGGATCCGGCAATGGAAACGCGGGCGCGCGATCTGTCGCGCGAATTGCGCTGCATGGTGTGCCAGAACCAGTCGATCGACGATTCCGAAGCGCCGCTGGCGCGCGATTTGCGGCTGCTGGTGCGCGAGCGGATCGCGGCCGGCGACAGCGATGGCCAGGTGATCGATTTCCTGGTGGCGCGCTATGGCGAGTTCGTGCTGCTGAAACCGCGGCTCAAGCCGCACACCTTGTTGCTGTGGCTGTTGCCGCCGCTGGCGCTGGCCGGCGGCGGATTTGTACTGTGGACGCACGGCCGGCGGCGCTCCAGATCCGCGGCAGCGGAAGATCAATCGCTGCTCCGATTGACCGCGGAAGAAGAAGCGCGGCTGGAACGGCTGACCGCGGCGGAACCGGCGGCCGACAAGCCGGCCCAGGGTTCGCGATAAGCCGTTTTTGCCCGGCGATCGGCCCTTTCTCACCCCCTGTGATAAATCGTTTTCGTCCTGCGATAAACTGCCGCATTGCCGTCCTGCTTCATTACCAAAGTTTAATTCCCTAGCCAGCGCGCGGTAAGGCGGAAGACCCCATCTTGGGGCCTGTAAGGTGCTTGCCCCGCGCAACCTCGATTTCACGCTCTCACGCTCACGCTCTGGAGACCTTTTAAATGACCGACCGTCCCACCGATCTTTCGTCACTACCGTCTTACCAGACACCACGCCGTTCGCTGTTCTCCGCCCGCAAATTCGCGCTGATGGCCTCGGTTGTTGCCGGGCTCGGCGTCGCGGTTTATGGCTTCAGCCCGTCGTCCCGCCCGGTAGATGTTTTCTCGAGCCCCGCGCACGCGCAAGTCAACAACGAAGTTCGTAAAGTAGAAAGGCCCGTCGGCTTTGCCGACATTGTCGAGCGCGTGAAACCGTCGGTGATCTCGGTGAAGGTCAATATCAACGAGAAGATCGCCAAGGACGATAGCACCAACAACAATGATGACTCGCCGTTCCAGCCGGGCTCGCCGATGGAGCGTTTCTTCCGCCGCTTCGGCGGACCCGATGGCATGCCGCCGGGCATGCGCGGTGGTCCGCGCGGCCGAGGTGCCGTGACCGGTCAGGGCTCCGGCTTCTTCATTTCAGCCGACGGCTATGCCGTCACCAACAATCACGTGGTCGACGGCGCCGACAAGGTCGAGGTCACCACCGACGACGGCAAGACCTACACCGCGAAAGTGATCGGCACCGACGCGCGCACCGATGTCGCGCTGATCAAGGTCGAGGGCGGCTCGAATTTCTCGTTCGCCAAGCTTTCGGACGGCAAGCCCCGCATCGGCGACTGGGTCCTCGCGGTCGGTAATCCGTTCGGCCTCGGCGGCACCGTGACCGCCGGCATCGTCTCGGCCAGCGGCCGCGACATCGGCAACGGCCCGTATGACGATTTCATCCAGATCGACGCGCCCGTGAACAAGGGCAATTCCGGTGGCCCAGCCTTCAACACCGAGGGCGAAGTGATGGGCGTCAATACCGCGATTTACTCGCCGTCCGGCGGCAGCGTCGGCATCGCGTTCTCGATCCCGGCCTCGACCGTGAAGAACGTGATCGCCCAGCTCAAGGACAAGGGCTCGGTCAGCCGCGGCTGGATCGGTGTCCAGATTCAGCCTGTCACGACCGACATCGCCGACAGCCTTGGCCTCAAGAAGGCCGAAGGCGCCCTGGTTGCCGAACCCCAGGCCAACGGTCCGGCGGCAAAGGCCGGCATTGAATCCGGCGACGTGATCACGGCGGTGAATGGTGACACGGTCAAGGATGCCCGCGAACTCGCCCGCACCATCGGCGCCCTCGCGCCCGGCAATGCGGTGAAGCTCAACGTCCTTCACAAGGGCCAGGACAAGGTCGTCAACCTTACGCTCGGCCAGCTGCCGAATACGCTGGAAGCCAAGGCTGACAACGACAACAGCGACAAGGGCGGCGCAACCCGCGGTACCGACGTGCCGAAGCTCGGCCTGACGCTCGCGCCCGCCAACAGCGTTGCCGGCGCCGGCAAGGATGGCGTCGTGGTGACCGAGGTCGATCCGAAGAGTGCGGCGGCCGAGCGTGGCTTCAAGGAAGGCGACGTGATTCTCGAAGTCGCGGGCAAGAGCGTCGCCACTGCCGGAGACGTGCGCGAAGCGATCAACGCCGCGCGCACCGACAACAAGAACAGCGTTCTGATGCGGGTCAAGAGCGGCGGGTCGTTGCACTTCGTCGCAGTGCCGCTCGCCAAGGGCTGAGGTTCAAGCGGTTTAGAGCATGATCGGGAAAAGTGGAATCCTGGCTTGGTCATGCTCGAACAAAGAGATTCAGATCATGATCCGATTTGTCGGATCATGATCGAGGAGATGGAGGGTGTCGTCGGCATCAGTCGCCCCCGCCGACGGCTCTTTCCGGGGGGCGGGTTTAGCCCGCTCCCTTTAGCTGCCTTCCGATGGAATACGCCCCCCTCTGTCGGGAGGTCAAAGGGCGGTGGAGTCCCCCAGCTTCACCGCCCGCTT
>WNFO01003344.1_pt1 | contig 13560 bp, 9 predicted proteins | sample 5400251 | NCBI WGS metagenome assembly WNFO01 (sample SAMN13153354, study PRJNA577476) | soil metagenome | isolation source: 100 cm saprolite under Madrone tree | place: USA:California | collected 2016-06-14 | reverse complement strand
CGATCTCGGCAATTTCTCGCCGGATCGCGATCATGGCATCGCAAAAGCGGTCCAGTTCGGCCTTGGATTCGGATTCGGTCGGCTCGATCATCAGCGTGCCCGGCACCGGAAAGCTCATGGTCGGCGCATGAAAGCCGTAGTCGATCAGCCGCTTGGCGATATCGTCCACGGTGACGCCGCTTGAAACTTTAAGCGGGCGCGGATCGACGATGCATTCATGCGCGACCCGGCCCTTGGCGTTGCGGTACAGAACCGGAAAATGCGGGTCGAGTTTGGTCGCGATATAGTTGGCATTGAGGATCGCGATTTCGGTAGCGCGGGTAAGGCCTTCGCCCCCCATCATCAGAATGTAGATGTAGGAGATGGTCAGGATCGACGCCGACCCAAAGGGCGCCGCCGACACCGGCCCGATCACCTGTGGCTTGGCGCCGTCGATGGTCGGATGTCCCGGCAGGAATGGCGCCAGATGCGCCTTGACGCCGATCGGCCCCATGCCGGGGCCGCCGCCGCCATGTGGAATGCAGAACGTCTTGTGCAGGTTGAGATGGCTGACATCGGCGCCGTAATCGCCCGGCCGCGACAGCCCGACCTGCGCATTCATGTTGGCGCCGTCGAGATAGACCTGTCCGCCATGGCCATGCACGATGTCGCAGATCTCGCTGATGTGCTCCTCGAACACGCCGTGAGTGGAGGGATAGGTGATCATCACGGCGGCGAGATTTTGCGAATGTTTTTCCGCCTTGGCGCGCAGGTCATTCACATCGACATCGCCCCGGGCGTCGCAGGCGACCACCGCGACTTCCATCCCGGCCATGCTGGCGGAGGCTGGATTGGTGCCGTGCGCGGAGGAGGGGATCAGGCAGACCTTGCGATGCGGCTCGCCGCGCGCGACGTGATAGCCGCGGATCGCCAACAGGCCGGCATATTCGCCCTGCGCGCCGGAATTCGGCTGCAGCGAGATCGCGTCATAGCCTGTCATGTCGCACAGCCACTTTTCCAGCCGCGCGAACAGCGCGTGATAGCCTGCCGCCTGTTCGCGCGGTGCGAACGGATGCAGCGAGCCGAATTGAGGCCAGGTCAGCGGGATCATCTCCGAGGTGGCGTTGAGCTTCATGGTGCAGGAGCCCAGCGGAATCATGGCGCGGTCGAGCGCGAGATCGCGATCCGAGAGTTTTCGCATGTAACGCAGCAGCTCGGTCTCGGAGCGGTGGGCGTGAAACACCGGATGGGAGAGGAACGCAGTCGAGCGTCTCAGCTCAACGGGCAGCGCTTCGGACGCGCTCGCCTCGATATCCGCGTAGCTGAGCTTGCCGCCGAATGCGCGCCACACCGCCTCGACCGTCGCAGCCGTCGTGGTCTCGTCGAGTGCGATGCTGAGCCTGCGTTCGGAGATCCGCAGGTTGATTTTTCCGGCCCTGGCGCGGGCGGCGATCTCGTTCCGCCGCGGACCCATGTCGACCGTCACCGTGTCGAAGAACGCCTCGGATTGCAGCGCAAAGCCGAGCTTGCGCAACCCCGCCGCCAGCACGCAGGCACGGCGATGCACGTTGCGCGCGATCTGGGTCAGTCCCTCCGGGCCATGATAGACCGCATACATCGAGGCGATCACTGCAAGAAGCACCTGCGCGGTGCAGATGTTGGAAGTCGCCTTTTCGCGGCGGATATGCTGTTCGCGGGTCTGCAGCGCCAGCCGATAGGCGGGCTGCCCCCGCGAATCGATCGACTGCCCGACGATGCGGCCGGGCAGCGAGCGTTTCAGGGCGTCGCGCACCGCCATATAGGCCGCATGCGGTCCGCCATATCCCATCGGCACCCCAAAACGCTGTGCCGAACCGATCGCGATATCGGCGCCGAGCTCGCCGGGCGACGCCAAAAGCGTCAGCGCCAGCAGATCGGCGGCGACGACGGCCAGCGCGCCCTTTGCGCGCAGGGCTGCGATCGCGGGGCGCAGATCGCGTACCGCGCCCGAGGTGGCCGGATATTGCAGCAACCCGCCGAAAACTTCCGCCTTCTCGAGATCGGTGGCGGGATCGCCGACGATCAGATGCCACCCCAACGGTTCGGCGCGGGTGCGCAGCACCGCCAGCGTCTGCGGATGCACCTCGCGGTCGACAAAGAACGATTTTGTTTTTGCCGGCGCGGCGCGCTCGGCGAGCGCCATCGCCTCTGCCGCCGCGGTCGCCTCGTCGAGCAGCGAGGCGTTGGCGACATCGAGGCCGGTGAGGTCGCAGATCATGGTCTGGAAGTTGAATAAGGCTTCCAGCCGGCCCTGGCTGATCTCCGGCTGATACGGCGTATAGGCGGTGTACCACGCCGGATTCTCCAAGATGTTGCGCTGGATCACCGCTGGCAGGATCGTGCCGGAATAGCCTTGGCCGATCAGCGAGGTGAAGACCTGGTTTCGCGCCGCAAGCTCGCTCATATGCGCGAGCGCTTCGGTTTCGCTTAAGGCGGCGCCGAGATCGAGCGGCGCCTTTTGCCGGATCGACGACGGCAGGGTTTCGGCCATCAGCGCGCTGAGGCTCTTTGCGCCGACCGTTTCGAGCATCGCTGAAATGTCGCGCGGCGAGGGGCCGATATGGCGGCGCGCGAAGCCGGTGGCGACGCCATTGGCGGGTTTGCGGTGCATGGTCATGGGGTGTTCCTCGCTGCGTCGAGTTGGATCAATCCGTCATGGCTGGGCTTGTCCCGGCCATCCAGGTCTTGGCGTCGTAAAAGAAAGACGTGGATGCCCGGCACAAGGCCCGGGCATGACGAGAAGAGAGTGTCGAACCTCCAACGTGCTCATCACGCGGTGTGCTTTGCATACGCCGCCTCGTCCATCAGGCCGTCGAGTTCGCTCTTGTCTGCGATCTTCAATTTGAAGAACCAGGCCTTGCCGGCGGCGTCGGAATTGACCAGCGCCGGCTCCGCGACGACTGCGTCGTTGACTTCCGTTACCTCGCCAGAAATCGGCGCATAGACGTCGGATGCGGCCTTGACGGATTCGACCACGGCGGCGGCTTCGGCTTTCTTCAGGCTGCGGCCGACCTTCGGCAGTTCGACGAACACGACATCGCCGAGCTGCGACTGCGCATAATCGGTGACGCCGATGGTGGCGACATCGCCTTCGATGCGGAGCCATTCGTGGTCGGGGGTAAACAGCGTCGTCATGACAAATCCTAATCCTCTAGCGTTTGTAGGTATTGGGAACGAAGGGCATGGCTGCGACCCGCAGCGGCAGGCGCTGTCCGCGCAGTTCGGCGAACACCAGGCCGCCGATGGCGGCGTGCGCCGCGGGCAGATAGCCCATCGCGACCGGCGTATTGATGCTGGGGCCAAAGCCGCCCGAGGTGACCGCACCGATCTGCAGGGATGACGCGGCGTCTGCGAATAACGGTGCGCCCTCACGTACCGGGGCGCGGCCTTCCGGCCTCAATCCGACGCGGCGCCGCTGTGCGCCTTGCTCAAGCTGCGAGAGAATCTTGTCCGCCCCGGGAAAACCGGCGGCGCGGGCGCCGCCATGGCGGCGGCTTTTCTGGATCGACCATTCCAGCGCGCCCTCGACCGGCGTCGTGGTGGTGTCGATGTCGTGGCCATACAAACAAAGCCCGGCCTCGAGCCGCAGGCTGTCACGGGCGCCCAACCCGATCGGCAGCACGTCGCTATCCCCCAACAGCGCTTTGGCCAGCCGCTCGGCGTGATCGGCCGGGACCGAAATCTCAAAACCGTCCTCGCCGGTGTAGCCCGAGCGCGACACCAAGCAATCGATGCCGTCGATGCTTCGCGGGCCCGAATCCATGAACCGCATCGAAGCCGCGTCTGCACAAAATTTCGCCAGCACGGAACTGGCTTTCGGCCCCTGCAGCGCCATCAGCGCCCGATCGGGAAGCGGTTCGATCACGCAGGTCTGGGAGAGATTCGCGCGCAGATGCGCCTCGTCCTCGGCCTTGCACGCGGCGTTGACCACCAAGAACAGATGGCTGCCGAAATTCGCCACCATCAGATCGTCGAGAAGGCCTCCCGCGCCGTTGGTGAACTGCGCGTAGCGCTGCCGTCCCGGTGCGAGGCCAAGGATGTCCTGCGGCACCAGCCGCTCCAGCGCTAATGCTGCGTCCTCGACCTTGCCGGATTTCGCCCGCAGCGCGATCTGGCCCATATGCGAAACGTCGAACAGGCCGGCAGCCTGGCGGGTATGCAGGTGTTCCCTGAGCACGCCGGTTGTGTATTGCACCGGCATGTCATAGCCCGCGAACGGCACCATCCTGCCGCCGGAGGCGACATGCAGCGCGTGCAAAGGCGTGCGTTTCAGCGATGTTTCGGGTTCGCGCGCAAGCATCATGGGGCCCTCGCGGTTCTTCGAGGGTGATTCCTCGAGAAACCTGTCGAAGCCCCATCTGTCGCTGTGCCTGAGAGTATTATCCCGTCGGCGGACACGTCAGGGTCTTCAAGCCCTTCGGCGTCTCTTTCCAGATGCTAGCCAGTCACGCGGTCCGTTTGCCTGAGAGTTTCCGGGGCGGTTGCTCCTTCGGCGCCGGCTCTAAAAGCCGATCTCTCCCGACGCGACTGTCTTGAACAGATAGGAGGAAAACACGGCTGCATCAAGCCTGTCAACGCGGCTTGCGCTGATATCAACGGTTCCTGTGCTGATGCGGCAAGCCCATGATCCGCTGCACACTTTCTGGACACCGCCAGCCCCCGCGTCTAAAAGCGTTGCGCCGGGAGAAATGCGGCTAACCCCGAGCGATTGCGATTGGACTGACATGAGCGGCGTTAACGAAATCAGATCGGCGTTCCTGAACTATTTTGAGAAGAACGGCCACGCGATCGTGCCGTCGTCACCGCTGGTGCCGCGCAACGACCCGACCCTGATGTTCACCAATGCCGGCATGGTGCAATTCAAGAACGTCTTTACCGGGGTCGAGAAACGCCCCTATCAGCGCGCCACCACGTCGCAGAAATGCGTACGCGCTGGCGGCAAGCACAACGATCTCGACAATGTCGGCTATACCGCGCGGCATCACACGTTCTTCGAGATGCTCGGCAATTTTTCATTTGGAGATTATTTCAAGGATCGCGCCATCGAGCTCGCGTGGAATCTGGTGACGAAAGAATTCGGCCTGCCAAAGGACAAGCTCACGGCGACCGTCTATATCGACGACGACGAGGCGTTTGGTCTCTGGAAGAAGATCGCAGGTCTGCCCGAGTCCCGCATTATCCGCATCGCCGGCGCCGACAATTTCTGGCAGATGGGCGACACCGGACCTTGCGGCCCCTGCTCGGAGATTTTCTATGACCACGGCGACAAGATCTGGGGCGGACCGCCGGGTTCGCCTGAACAGGACGGCGACCGTTTTATCGAGATCTGGAATCTCGTGTTCATGCAGTTCGAACAGATCGAGCCGGGCGTGCGCAATCCGCTGCCGAAACCCTCGATCGACACCGGCGCCGGGCTGGAGCGGGTCGCGGCGGTGCTGCAGGGCAAGCATGACAATTACGACATCGATCTGTTCGTAGCCTTGATCCGCGCCATCTCCGAGCTGACCGGCGCTGATCCGAAAGGCGAGCAGAAGGCCTCGTTGCGCGTCATCGCCGATCATCTGCGCGCGTCGTCGTTTTTGATTTCCGACGGCGTGCTGCCGTCGAACGAAGGCCGCGGCTACGTGCTGCGCCGGATCATGCGCCGCGCGATGCGCCACGCGCAGTTGCTCGGCGCCAAGGACCCCCTGATGCACCGGCTGGTCTGGGCGCTGGTGCGCGAGATGGGTCAGGCCTATCCCGAACTGGTGCGCGCCGAAAACCTGATCGAGGAAACGCTGCGGCTGGAAGAGACGCGCTTCCGCAAGACGCTGGAACGCGGGCTGACCATTCTCGACGAGAAGAGCGCCAGCTTGAAAAAAGGCGACATGTTCGATGGCGACACCGCGTTCACGTTGTACGATACGTATGGCTTTCCGCTCGATCTGACGCAGGACGCGCTGAAATCGCGCGGCATCAGCGTCGACATTGCGTCCTTTACCGACGCGATGGACCGTCAACGCGATAAGGCACGGGCGGCCTGGTCGGGCTCCGGCGATACCGCCAGCGAGAACGTCTGGTTTCCGTTGCGCGAAAAACTCGGCGCCACCGAATTTCTGGGTTACGAGACGGAGACCGCCGAAGGCGTGGTGGCGGCACTGGTGAAGGACGGCAAGGATGTCGACAGCCTCAAGGCTGGCGAGGCTGGCGCCATCGTTCTGAACCAGACACCGTTTTACGCGGAGTCCGGCGGCCAGGTCGGCGATACCGGCATGATGACCGGCGAGGGCGTGAAATTCCGCGTCACCGATACCCAGAAGAAGGCCGGCGATCTCTTCGTGCATCTCGGCACCGTGGAGCAGGGCACGCTGAAGCCGGGGACGGCGCTGCTGCTCGACGTCGATCACTCAAGGCGCGCCTCGATCCGCGCCCATCACTCCGCGACGCATCTCTTGCACGAGGCGCTGCGGCAGGTGCTCGGCGACCATATCGCCCAGCGCGGCTCGCTGGTGGCGCCGGACCGGCTGCGCTTCGACTTCGTGCATCAAAAGCCGATCACCCAGGACGAACTCGCCCGCGTCGAGGACATCGCCAACAATGTGGTGCTGGAGAATAACGAGGTCACGACCAGGCTGATGGCGGTGGACGACGCCCGCGACGCCGGAGCCCGCGCGCTGTTCGGTGAAAAATACGGCGATGAGGTCCGGGTGGTGTCGATGGGCAAGACCGATTCCGAGCACGGCAGCAACGCGCTCGGCTGGTCGGTGGAATTGTGCGGCGGTACCCATGTGCGCCGAACCGGCGATATCGGCCTGATCTCGATCACCGGTGAAAGCGCGGTCGCCTCCGGCGTGCGCCGCATCGAGGCGCTGACCGGCAACCACGCGCGAAAACATGCCAACGATACCATTGCGCTTGCCAAGACCGCGGCAATGGAATTGCGCACCACCCTCGAAGACGTGCCGGCGCGCATCGCCTCGCTGATCGAAGAGCGCAAGAAGCTCGAGCGCGACCTGTCGGAGGCGCGCAAGAAACTGGCGATGGGCGGCGGTGCCACCACCAATGGGTCGGCGGCGGGCGCCGGCGGCGTGCGCCAAGTCGGCAACGTCAAGCTGATGGCGCGTTCGGTCGAAGGCATCGAAATGAAGGACCTCAAGGGCCTCGTCGATGACGGCAAGAAACAAATCGGCTCCGGTGTGGTCGCGATCGTGGCCGTCACCGAGGACGGCAAGGCCGGCGTCGTGGTCGGCGTCACCAGCGATCTCACCTTGCGCTTCAACGCGGTCGATCTGGTGCGGGTCGCGTCCGAAGCGCTCGGCGGCAAGGGGGGCGGCGGGCGGCCCGACATGGCGCAGGCCGGCGGGCCGGATGGCGCCAACGCCAGCGCGGCGCTCGCGGCGATCGAAAAGGCAATGGGCCGCGGCTGACGGTGAAGGTCCTCCCGCGCAGGCGCAGGCTGACCGACCCGGATTTGCGGGACCGGCTCTACGAACTGCTCGAACACGATCACCTGCCTTATTCGATCGGCTCGCGCTTCGTGCGGCTGATCATTGCCATCATCATCATCGACGTGCTGGCGATGATCCTGGCGTCGGTGCCGGAATTCGACGCGCGTTTCGGCGGGCTGTTTACCGTCATCAAGATTGGCGCGGTGGCGGTGTTTGCGCTGGAATATGCCGCCCGGCTGTGGAGCGTGGCCGGCCATTCGCCGCGGAAATTGTCGCCGTCGCGCGACCGGCTCGAATATGCTTTCAGCAGCCTCGGCATCATCGACCTCCTGGCATTCCTGCCGGCCTCGATGGCGCTGATCGCCGGCAGCCGGTCGACGCTGGTGCTGTTCGGCGTGCTGCCGTTTTTCAAGCTGGTGCGTTATTCGCCGGCGATGCGCTCGTTGCTGTCGGCGCTTCATGCCGAGCGGCGAACGCTGCTCGGCTGCCTCGTGATCCTGGCCGGCGCGGTGCTGCTGTTCGCCTCGCTGCTCTATGCCATCGAGCACGACGTTCAGCCCGACAAGTTCGGCACCATTCCGCAGGCGATGTGGTGGGCGATCGTGACGCTCGGCACGGTCGGCTATGGCGACGTGGTGCCGGTGACGGCGCTGGGCAAGCTGGTATCGGTGTTCACCATCATCGGCGGGTTGACGATGATCGCGCTGCCGGTGGCGATCATCTCGACGGCGTTTGCCGACGAAGTCCGGCGGCGCGATTTTGTTGTCACCTGGGGCATGCTGGCGCGGGTGCCGCTGTTCTCGCATCTTGGTGCTGCGGAGATCGCCGACATCATGCGGCTGCTGCGGGCGCAGACCATCGAGTCAGGCGAAATCCTGGTGCGGCGCGGCGATGCCGCTTCCTCGATGTATTTCATCACCGCGGGCGAGGTCGAGATCGAACTGCCGGGCCAGCGCGTCCGGCTTTCCGACGGCACGTTCTTTGGCGAAATCGCGCTGCTGCATCGTACCAAGCGCAGCGGCACCGTGACGGCGAGGCGAAAAACAAAGCTGCTGGCGCTCGGCGCGCAGGATTTTCACGCGCTGATCGAGCGTTTGCCTGATCTGGCCGCCCATATTCACCGGACCGCGAAGGCACGGCTTGCCGATACCGAGCAGGCGCGCAAGGGCGATCTCGCGGCGGGTGAAATTGCGCAAGCAGCGCATACGGATAAGCCCGCGGACGAATAGTTGGGACGAGCCGGGCGGCTCGCTCGCGGCGGGCTTTCCTGCACGGGATTGTCAGTCTGTTGCAGCGGGAGGCCAGCATGCTCCCTCGGGGCCTGAGGCAGAAGGTCACTACCGCTCATCATTCAAGATAGTTGGCAACAGAAACGGCCCTCGCGTCGGGCTGACCACGCAGGGGCCATCTGATCGAACGCCGCGGAGCGGCCCGCGACATCCACAACCAGGCAACCACTTTCCTGATTTCCAACTCAGTTCACCCGGTTCGGTGAAGTTGCCTTACGCCCACTTCCTGCACACGACCGCGAGCTTGTTGCCGGTGGGATCGCGCAGGTAAGCGGCATACCAGTTCGGGCCGTAATCCGGCCGTGGGCCGGGGCCGCCTTCATCGCTGCCGCCGGCCTTCATCGCGGCGTCGTGAAACGCGTGAACCTGCTCCTTGGTTTCGGCATCGAAACCGACCATGATGCCGTTGCCGGCGCGCGCCGCCGCGCCATCGAACGGCTTGCAGATCCAGATGGTCTGGCCTTCACCCGTTTCATTCTGTGCGTAGCCGACCGGGTCGCCGTAATCGGCGAACTGCTTCCAGCCGATGGTGCCGAGCACGGAATCGTAGAAAGTTTTGGCCCGCTCGATGTCGGCGGCGCCGATGGTGATGTAGCCGATCATGGTTCGCTCCCTTAAGTGGGGAGCAGACTAGCAGCGAGATAGAACAAATCAAGAACAAATTCGGGTTACTTCGAATCCAGGAACGGCGCGACGACTTCGCGGGTTTCCTTGCTCGGCACCACCGGGACGATCTCGAAGGTCATGCCGAAACCCTGGCAGTTCAGGATCCAATCCTGCAGCAGCCGCGCGTCGTCGCATTCCATCAGCTGAAAGCAGCGGTCGAAATTGGGCTCGATCCAGCTCCCGACATAGCGCAGTCCTTCGGGAAATTTGATGCCCTCGTCGCGCACGCGCTTGTAGACCGGGATCGGGTCGCGGTCCTTGAAGCGCTCGATCACCATGAACAGCATCGGCAACCCCTTATCGATCGGTGTCGTGCAGCGTTGTTCAGGACGCTTCGCCGGTCAAGCCTTGTCGCTTGGGTCTCGTCGCCTAAGCCTGCTCAGCCCTTGTGCAGGAACACATAGTCGGCGGAGTAGGGCGCGCTCTTGAAGGCGCCGGCCTTGTCGCAGGCGCCCTCGAGCTTGCCGCCTATCGTGTTGATCCGCTGCACCGTGGTGGCTGCTGTGAGGATGCCGCTGCCGCGGTGGGAAATCACCTCGAGCTTGAGCCAGGGAATATCGTTCGGTGTCGCGCCCGGGGCGTTGCCGGCGGCCTTTCCGACCACCGCGCTGCCGTCGCTGTGTTCCCAGTTCGGCCCGGAATAGTGCCGGCCGACGGTTTTGCCATCGACCAGCAGGGTCGCAATCGGCTCGCGAAACGCCCAGGCTGGCTTGCCGTCGGCGCCGGCCCGGCATTCGTAGATCTGCGCGCCTTCGGCGTGCACAGTAAGCACGGTCGCTTCTCCCGGCGCCGCAATCGTGTCGGGAAGCGGCGTCTCGGCCCGCGCGCTTAGGAGTGAGCTTGACAGCAGGAGCAGCGGGAGAAAAGCCTTGCCATCAAACACCATCGTCGCACTCTCCCTCATTGATTTCGAACAACAGGCAGTCCGCTTCCGCTCGCAAGACCAGCACCCAACCTCGGAGCAGGTCCGAGGGCATGCTTTTTGTAGATGATATGCGACGGCTTACGCCATCGCCTTGGTCAGGTTTTCCGCGACCTTGTCGAGGAATCCGGTGGTGGACAGCCAGCGCTGCTCGGCGCCGACCAACAGCGCGAGATCCTTGGTCATGTAGCCGGCTTCGACGGTATCGACACAAACCCTCTCCAGCGTGAGCGCGAATTTCGCGAGCGCGTCATTGTCGTCGAGCTTGGCGCGATGCGACAGCCCGCGGGTCCAGGCGAAGATCGAGGCGATCGAGTTGGTCGAGGTCTCCTTGCCCTTCTGGTGCTCGCGGTAATGCCGCGTCACGGTGCCGTGGGCGGCCTCTGCCTCCACCGTCTTGCCATCCGGCGTCATCAAGACCGAGGTCATCAGGCCGAGCGAGCCATAGCCTTGCGCGATGGTGTCGGACTGCACGTCGCCGTCATAGTTCTTGCAGGCCCAGACATAGCCGCCGGACCACTTCATGGCGGCGGCGACCATGTCGTCGATCAGGCGATGTTCGTAGGTGATCTTCTTCTCGTCGAATTTGGCCTTGAACTCGGCGTCGAAAATCTGCTGGAAGATGTCCTTGAACCGCCCGTCATAGACCTTGAGGATGGTGTTCTTGGTCGACAGGTACACCGAATAGCCCTTCGACAGGCCCTGGTTGAACGAGGCGCGGGCGAAATCGGCGATCGAGTCATCGAGATTGTACATCGCCAGCGCGACGCCGGCGCTCGGGGATTTGTAGACCTCCCGTTCGATCACATGGCCGTCGTCGCCGACGAATTTCATCGTCAGCGTGCCCTTGCCCGGAAACTTCAAATCGGTGGCGCGGTACTGGTCGCCGAAGGCGTGGCGGCCGATGATGATCGGCTTGGTCCAGCCCGGCACCAGCCGCGGCACGTTCTTGCAGATGATCGGCTCGCGGAACACCACGCCGCCCAGAATGTTGCGGATGGTGCCGTTCGGCGACTTCCACATTTCCTTCAGGCCGAATTCCTTCACCCGGCCTTCGTCCGGCGTGATGGTGGCACATTTGACGCCGACCCCGACCTTCTTGATGGCGTTGGCGGCGTCCACGGTGACCTGGTCGTTGGTCTTGTCGCGGTATTCCATCCCGAGGTCGAAATACATCAGGTCGATATCGAGGAACGGGTTGATCAGCTTGTCCTTGATGTATTGCCAGATGATCCGGGTCATCTCGTCGCCATCGAGTTCGACGACGGGGTTGGTCACCTTGATTTTTGCCATGGCAGGTCGGGCCTTTTTGGAAAACAGCGCGTTTCGGGCGGGGCGGGATGATCGCATCCGCGCTATAGCACTGCCGACGCGCTGGCGAAAGCCAAGGCGTTAGGCAGTTTCAGCCCATCTTTTGGTTTAAAACGCGGCCTGCGTGGCGGTGCCCGCCACCACGTACCAGGTCACGAAGAGACCGCAGATCAGGGCGCCGGGCAGGCTCGATCCGGTGCGCCGCCAGGTGAAGGTTGCGACAATGGCCGCGATTGCCAATAGCGGCACGAACTGGATCGCGACGATGGTGGAGAGCGGCACGAAGCCGGGATCGGGCAGCGGATTGAACAATTTTCCCGATAGAAACAGCGTGCCGTATTGCAGGCCCAGCAGCACGATGAAGCCAAACGTCAACGCCAGGAGATTGGTGAGATAGAGCGCGGCGCGTCCCGTCGCCAAGGTCGAGAAATTCCGGTGCAGCAGATGCAGCGCAATCACGAAAAACGCCGTGAATGGAATAAGGTAGATCAGGAAGATCAGGAATTGCTTGGCGCTCATCAACTTGAGCGCGACGATCCAGAACCTGAAATCGATCTTGAAGGCCAAATCGGCCAGCCATAACGCGGCATAGCCAACGACGATGGTTGAGAGCGCGATCAGGATTGACGGCATGATGATGCCGGTCCGGCTGGCCCGTTTGGGCGCGAACGGCATCAATGCCAGCGCAATCAGCGCGTTGATGACCGCCCAGACCATGATCTGGTTGGTAATGCCCTGGGGCAGGAAGGCGGAGGGTTTTACAAAGGTGCCGCCCAGCGCGAACGCGGGATAGTAGGTCAGCGCGGGAATGAAGGCGGACAGCACGAACGCCGTGGTCCAGCGACGGCCGGAGGCCGCGACATGGACCGGCATGGAGCCGTCGGCGATCTCGGGCAATCTCAGATGCCAAAACAAGGGCGCTTCGAGCAGCCCATCGAACACGCCGATCAGCAGCGCGACAAAGCCGATCAGCGCGATCAGCGTGCCGATCTCCTTGCGGAACCAGATCTGATCGTTCGCCGGGCGCGGGGTGCCGCCCCGCAGCGTCTTGTCGAACCAGTCGAGGCTATAGCCGATCGCTTGATGCGAAATATGCTCGGCCGGGTGCGTCATCGCGGGCGTGTAGAGCACCCTGGCGGTGCCTAGCGCGATGTCGCCATAGAGCTTGCCGGGCTCGACCGTGGCGTGGGTACCGAACAGGGCCCAGAGCTTCGGGCTTTGGGTGACGTCGCGCGCGAGGTCGACACCCCACATCAACGTGGAAAATTCCTCATATTGCGCAAACACCAGCGCCACATTGCGCGGCCAGCCCGGCGTGCCGTCGGCGGCGAAGGGTTTTCCGGTGGAAGAGCCCTCCAGCACCATCGACTTGTAGTCATTGGGCATCGCGACTGCGGCGGCGAGCACGGTCCAGCCGCCCATCGAGTGGCCCTCAAGGCCGATATTGTCCTTGTCGACAATGTCGAGACTGCGCAGATAGACCAGCCCGTCTGGGCCGCCAAAGCCATTGGCAAAGGCCGGTGGATCGCTGTAGCCGTGCCCGGTCTGGTCGAGGTCGAGCACCACATAGCCCCGGCGGGCGAATTCGATGGCAAAGCCGTCCTGGGTTTCGCGCGAATTGATGTAGCCGTGGACCGCGAGAATGCCGGGAGCGGGATTCTGAGCGGTGGCGTTTGGCGGGATGTAGAGCAGGGCGCTCATGGTGTTGCCCTTGGCGCCCGCAAAGCGGATATCCTGGACCCGGATGCCCCCGGAGGTCTGCGTCAGCTGGGCCAAAAGTCCGCCGGCTACAATCAGAACGAAACCGGCGATTGCCAATGACCATCGGCTGCGCATGTGCCCCTCCCAGTCCCGAGCCGTTGAGCCGGCTCTTGGGTTCGTTTTGCAGGTTCGCTTTGGTTGTGATTGATAACCGCATCCGAAAGAC
>WNFO01003343.1_pt1 | contig 13560 bp, 8 predicted proteins | sample 5400251 | NCBI WGS metagenome assembly WNFO01 (sample SAMN13153354, study PRJNA577476) | soil metagenome | isolation source: 100 cm saprolite under Madrone tree | place: USA:California | collected 2016-06-14 | reverse complement strand
CTCAGCCACAAACCGTGGACACTCGTGCCTCTCGCATGCAGCAGTCGCGTGTCGAGCACGGGAGGCTCTCCGGTGGCCGCGCCGTAAACGATTACGCGTCCAAAGTCGCGCAAGCACTTTACGCTCTTCGCAACGTGCTCGCCGCCGAGCATTTCAAACACCGCGTCGACACCCTCGCCATTTGTAAGTTCCTTGATTGTGTCCTGGTAATCCCTCTGTTTGTAGTTGATGCCGTGCTGCAGACCGAGTTCGCGGACTCGGGCGAGCTTCTCGTCCGACGAAGAAGTGCCGTAGGTGTCAACGCCCAGGATCTTCCCGATCTGCACCGCAGCAGTACCGACTCCGCCCGCGACCGCATGGATCAAAACGCGCGTCCCCGCCGGCTTGTCTATCAAGCCGGCTTTCCAGTAGGCAAAGTAGGCGGTGAAGAAGGTCACGGGAAACCCAGCCGCCTCTTCCGCAGTCCATTTCTCGGGAACCGGCCACAATAAGGAACGATATCCAGCCGTCTTCTCTGCGAAGGCCGACCACTGCGTGTATCCCATGACCCGCCGACTGCTGGCGGTTTCGATACCCGCAAACTCCCGCCCTGCGACCAGCGGCGGTTTCGGAGTTCCCGGGTATCCGCCGCGCGCCGTTAGCAAGTCGGCAAAATTCAAGCCTCCCGCCTGGACTTGCACGAGAGTTTGTTCCGGTCCGGGATGCGGGTCCGGGACTTGTTGCAATTCCAAAACCTCCGGACCACCGAAACGAGTGATAACCAGTGCTTTCATCGGGCCAGTCTAGCAGTCGAGCGACCACGAAAGTTTGTCGCTTCCTCGCCGCGCCGGGCATCTATAATCGTGTTGAGTTTCCGACCCTCACGCGCCTCGGGAATACCTGGCGCTGGGGGCGAGGGTTTCGCCAGAAAATTGGCGAGGCCCGAGGGTGCAGGTGGAAACGCCTGCGCCTCCCGTGTTTGGAAAGGAAACGCTCGCCAGGGTCATTCCTGCCCGTGCTTCTTTTCCGGAAGGCTTTCAGCACTTAGCATTTGGCGCTTGGTATTTAACCGACCCGCCTCAAGCTAAGTGCCAATTGCTAAATGCCTCTTTCTGACAAATTCGGCCGCTCGATTCACGACCTCCGTATCTCGATCACGGACCGCTGCAACTACCGCTGTGTCTATTGCCGGACCGGAACGAACGGCGCGATCTATGCCGAGCTGCCCTTCGAAGATTATCTGCGGATGACGCGCATTCTGGTCGGCCTCGGGATTACCAAGGTCCGGCTGACCGGAGGAGAGCCGCTGCTGCGCAAAGGCGTCGTGGAGTTCGTGCGGGAACTGTCCAATCTGCGCACGCTTGCGGGCGAAAAACTCGACATCGCGATGACCACGAACGGCCACCTGCTCGCCGAGATCGCCCAGCCGCTGAAAGAATCTGGTCTGAACCGCATAACCGTCAGCATGGACGCCGTCGATCCCGATCGTTTCGCTCGCATCACCCGCGTGCCCAATGGATTTGACAGCGTGCTCGCCGGCGTCCGCGCCTCCCGCCGCGCCGGACTCGATCCGGTGAAAATCAATTGTGTGCTACTGCGCGGGTTCAATGAAGACCAGATTGTTCCCTTCGGCATGTTCGCGCGCGAAGAAGGCGTGGTCGTGCGCTTTATCGAATTCATGCCGCTGGAAGAAGACCGCGTCTGGACGCCGGAGATCGTCGTCACTCTCGACGAGATTCTCGCTCGAATGGCGGAGTACAAACCGCTGGTAGAAATCTCTCACGAGCACAGCGAAACCGCGCGCCGCTACGTATTCGAAGATGGCATCGGCGAAATCGGCATCATCGCTCCGGTATCACATCCCTTCTGTGGCCGTTGCAGCCGCATCCGCATCACCTCCGACGGCAAAATCCGCACCTGCCTGTTCTCAATTTGGGATCACGACCTGCACGAACTGATGCGCCGCGGCGCGTCGGACGACAAGCTGGCTGAGTTCATCGTGGGAGTCGTGCAGAAGAAAGAAGAGCGTCACCATATTGGCGAACCTGGGTTTGTGCCTGCGTCACGGACTATGGTGCACATTGGGGGATAGTGGTTAGTTCCGTTTCCGGTTCTTAATAAAACGCATCGTACTTCGTGACTACCCACTGTCCTTCCTTACTTTCTTCCGTCACCGAAAACAGGTCTTTGTAGGTGGCATCATGGCTGGGACTGGAGTAGCGTTCGCCTTTGTAGTGAAGGATGACCAATGGTGGCGCGTCTTCCCACTCGATAAGATTCCACGAAATCAGCGGATGTTCGGACTCGGAATCGCAGATGAAGTCCGCGCGCTTCTTGCGATAGTCCTTTTTCTTCTCCCACTTTGCCAGAACCTGGCGGCAGTTTCCATCGCGCATCTCGCGAATGAAATTGCCGGCGGTCCGTTCGATCGTGCGATCGCGAAACGGATTCATTGTGATGCTCAGCGGCATGCGAGTCAGGGGATCGCGCTCTTCCGATCGCGCCAGCACCGGCGGTTGGTTGCTGAGCCACCAGAGATAGCCCAGGAACACCAGGACCAGCAGGCCTCCCGCGCCGAGCGCAATGCCGAGATGACTGCGCGAAAACTGCATCTAAAAAGTCTCGGCTAAAGACAATCTCTTCGCAAGGTTACGAGAGAAACCAGCGTAACCAGTGTCGGCCCGGGGTACGCGCCTCGCCGGCACACTCAGGGAAAACCGTTGAGACGGAGGCGGGTGGATGGCGAACGCAACACGTGCCGAAGGCCCCAGTGTGCGGCGAGGCTCGATCGAGTGAGCCTCCAAACTCTTTTTTCATGGCCCTCCCCCGGTTTGTCTTTTCGCACTCGCAGGCGTATAGTTAGCAATGAATACTGTTGTGTCGTAGTTCTTAGGAATTGTCGAAGCACACCAGTGGGCGCAAGCCCACTTTTTAGTTTGGGGCAGGATTGGCGCGGCGATTCGGGCGCAAGTTACTGAAAAGATGGCTTTTGATGAGCAGAAGGTGCGGGGCATCGCAGACCGCGTGGCGAGTTCGAGTGGACTGGAAATAGCAGACATCGAATTCCACGGGGCGGGCAAGCATCGTATGTTGCGGGTTTTCATTGATCGTCCGGGAGCGATCCTGTCTCATGACCATCCGGACGGTGTGACGCACGAGGACTGCGCGAATTTCAGCCGCGAGTTTGGAACCATCCTGGACGTTGAGGATGTGATGCCGGGCGGATCGTATCTGCTGGAGGTTTCTTCTCCCGGACTCGATCGCAAGTTGACCAGGGCGGCCGATTTTGAGCGCTTCCGCGGACATCGCATGAAGTTGATGACGCGCCAACCGGTGAACAACAACAGGCATTTTGAAGGCAACCTGGAAAGCTTCGAGAACGGCAAGCTGGTGCTCGATATGAGCGCGGCCCGCCGCAAGATGCGTCCGAAAGACGGACAGGCCCCGAAAGTGGAAATTGAACTGGCCAACGTTGAGAAGGCCAATCTGGTACCTGAGATTTAAAAGGTCTCAGGTGTCAGGTCGCAGGACTCAGGAACATCAAATTCTGAGAACTGGAGCCTGAGACCTGACACCTGTGACCCGAGACCTGAAATTTATGGCAAGCGAGCTTTACAACATCATCGAAGGGGTCAGCCGCGAGAAGGGGATCGACCCCCAGATCGTAGTCAGTGCGGTCGAGGACGCCATCGTCGTCGCGACCCGCAAGTACTACAAGTCGCAGGAAAATCTGCGCGCGGTGCTCGACAAGGATACCGGCAAGATCAACGCCTATGCGGTCAAGGCGATCGTCGAGAATCCCGAGCAGATCGAGGATCCCAACTTGCAGGTGACGGTCGACCAGGCGCGCAAGCTCGATCCCAACGCGGAAGCGGGCGGCGAGTTGCTCATTCCCAAGGTCACCGAGGGAATTCTCGGACGCATTGCAGCGCAACTGGCCAAGCAAGTCATCTTCCAAAAAGTACGTGAGGCTGAGCGCGACACCGTCTACAACGAATACATCGGCCATGTGAACGAAGTGGTGAATGCGACCGTGAAGCGCATCGAGGGTCCGGATGTGATTCTCGATATCGGCAAGGCCGAAGCGCGCATGGGACGCAAGGAACAATCGCGCCTCGAGTCCTTCGCAGTGGGCGAGCGGGTGCGCGCGGTGATCGTGCGCGTCGAAAAGGCTTCCAAGGGACCGGGCGTTGTGGTTTCGCGCGCGGCGCCGGAACTGGTGCAGCATCTTTTCCAGACCGAAGTTCCCGAAATCTACGATGGCACGGTCGTGATCCGCGCAATTGCCCGCGAAGCGGGGGAGCGCACCAAAATCGCCGTCATGTCCAAGGATAAGGACGTGGACGCGGTCGGCGCTTGCGTTGGCATGAAGGGCATGCGTGTCCAGTCGATTATCCGCGAACTGCGTGGCGAGAAGATCGACATCATCGAGTATCACGAGGATGCGGTTACATTCGCAGAAAAGGCGCTCCAGCCGGCCAAAGTCAGCCGCGTTACGGTCGTCGATTCCGCGGAAAAGCACCTGGAGGTCGTAGTAGACGACACTCAGCTCTCGCTGGCCATCGGCAAGAAAGGCCAGAACGTCCGGTTGGCGGCGAAACTGTTGGGCTGGAAGATCGACATCAAGAGCGAGGAAGAAAAGCGGCAGGAAGTCGAGCAGCAGATGTCGGCGATGCTCCCGCAGAGCGTGACGCCGCTTGAGGACGTTCCTGGATTGGGCGAGGGCCTAGTCGAAAAGTTGAAAGCTGCCGGGGTGACTACGGTCGAATCACTGGCCGACATGACGCCTGAGCAACTGGAAGCCATCGAAGGCATTGGTCCCAAGACGGTGGAAAAAATCAGCATCGCGGTCAATAATTATTTCTCGAGCCTTGAGGGCGGCGAGGCGGTAGCGGCCGCGGAATCCGAAGGCATAGAGGCGGCGGCCAGCGGGGAAGCGACTGCCGAAGGCGCCTCCGAGGCGGCCGAACTGTCTGCCGAGGCGAAGTCGCTCGAAGCTGCAGAGACTTCGGCTGATGATGACACTGCGGAAATCGAGGCTGCCGGCGAGCCCGTGGGCAGCGAGTCCGCCGAGACAGCGCAAAGCGGGAATGAGACCGAGCCCGCGATCGAGAAGGCCACGGAAGAAGAGAAGAACTGAAGCGGCGCTCGGATCCGGAGAGGTTCGTATCAGGGCATCGATTCAGCGATGCCTAAATTGTTAATGCTTGGCGCCCCTTTAGGGGCTGCACGATTGCAGCATGATTCACTCCCTGAGGTCGATATGAGAGCTTAGCGGAAACCAAAAGGCGAGAGGGTGGATGAGCAAGATTCGAATCAACGATCTGGCGCGGGAGCTGGAAGTCAAAAGCAAGGCGATTCTTGATGCGCTCACCGAGGTCGGAGTAACCGAGAAGAAGACGCACTCTAGCTCCATCGAGGAGCACGAGGCGGTGCTGGTCCGCAAATATTTCCGCACTCATGCGGAAGAAGCCGCCGCATCCTCGAAGACTTCCCGCGCCGCTCGCGCCGAAGACGAGATCAAAACCAAGATCGATTTGTCTAATATCTCCCGCCCAGGAGATGTCCTGCGTGCGATCCAACAAAAGACAGAAACCGCGACCGGAACTCCGGCTCGTTCGGTAGCCAAGCCGGCGGCTGCAGCACCCACGTCGGCTAAGCCCGAAGCCCCTTCCGCGCCGTCTCAGGGTAAACCGCCAGCATCAGCCAAACCTGCTACAGAACCTCCAGCGCCGAAATTTGTTACACCGGCTTCAGTGGCGGCAGCGCGGCCACCCGCCCCCGTCGTCACTCCGAAGCCGCCGACCGCTCCACCGCCAAGTGCAATGTCAACACCTGCGGCAGTTGCAATTCCGCCGCGCCCTGCACCTCTGGTTGCTCCGAGCCCTACCGCTTCCGTTGCCGTACCGCCACCGGCTCAATCCGCGCAGTTGCAGGCCGCTGCCTCCAAGCCGCCCGCTGCTGCGAGCGCGCCGCCGCGAGTCATCATGCCCCAGACGGGGCCGCGTCCGGTGTACAAAGCTCCGATGTCGTCAGCGGGCGCCGCATCTCGCCCTGCTCCCGGTCGCCCCGAACCGGGCAAGCCAATATTCCAGCGCCCCCGGCCGCCGCAGTCCGCGCCGGGAGCTCGTCCGCCCCTGCGTCCGGGCGAACGCCGGCCCATGCATCCCACGCGGCAGTCGCCTACCGGCACTCGTCCGTTGGGAGTTGGCCCCGGAGGAGGCGCAATGGCGCCCCCCGGACCCTCGCGTCCCGGAGCTCGTCCCGGTGGGCCGTCGCGGCGTCCCGGCCAGCGCTACATTCCGCGCGGCATAAAAGAAGGCCCGATGAAGGGCTACACTCCTCCGCCGAGGGTGACGATTTCCAATGAGCCGCTGCCCATCACGCGGAACATCACCATTACCGAAGGAATTTCGGTTAAGGATCTGGCCGAAAAGTTGGGCATTCGCGCCAAGGATCTGATTGCGCGTCTGCTGGCAAAGGGTGTTTTCGCCACGATCAATCAGACGCTCGACGCCGAACTGGCCACCGAAATGGCGCGCTTTTTCGGCGCCGACACCGAGGTCATTACTTTCGAAGAGCAAGCTTCGAAGGACATGGCCGATACCGTCCAAGGCAGCGAAGAAGGCGCCGATGCCGTTCCGCGTCCGCCCGTGGTCACGATCATGGGCCACGTCGATCACGGCAAGACCACGCTCCTCGATTCGATTCGCTCCACTAACGTGGCCGAAGGCGAAGCCGGTGGCATCACCCAGCACATCGGCGCTTACAAAGTCCGGATCCTCGACACTGCATCCCCAGCGTACGGCCGCGAGATTGTCTTCCTCGACACGCCGGGCCACGAAGCCTTTACACGCATGCGCGCTCGCGGCGCAAAAGCTACCGACATTGTGGTGCTAGTGGTAGCAGCCGATGACGGCGTAATGCCGCAGACACTTGAAGCCATCGACCACGCGCACGCTGCCGAAGTACCCATCATCGTCGCGGTGAACAAGATTGATAAGCCCGAAGCGTTGCCCGACCGAGTCAAGAAGCAACTCGGCGATCGTGGCCTGCTGCCCGAGGAGTGGGGTGGAAAGACTGTCTTCGTAGATGTGTCGGCGAAGAAGAAGACCAATCTCAACCTGCTGATGGAAATGATCTGCCTGACCGCGGACCTGCAGGAACTGAAAGCGGTTCCCGGACGGGCGGCCAGCGGCGTTGTGCTCGAAGCCAAGCTCGATCGCGGACGCGGCCCGGTAGGCACCATCCTGGTGCAGAACGGCACTCTGCGTACCGGCGACAACTTCGTGGTCGGCAACGTGTATGGAAAAGTCCGCGCCATGTTCGACGACCGCGGACAGCAACTCCAGGAAGCGCCGCCCTCCACGCCCGTCGAAATTCTCGGACTCGAAGGGCTGCCACAGGCGGGCGACCAATTTGTAGTAGTCACAGATCGCGAGAAGGCGCGCGACATCTCCGACTACCGTGAACAGAAGGCGCGCGAAGCCACGCTGGCCAAGAGTTCCCGCGTTTCGCTCGAAGGCCTGTCCGAGCAGTTGAAGACTTTGGGCATGAAGGAATTGAACATCATCCTCAAGGGCGATGTCGGGGGGTCGATCGAGGTTCTCAGCGATCTCCTCGCGAAGCTTTCGAACGACAAAGTACGCTTGAAAGTTCTGCGTGCCGGTGTTGGTGCGATCACCGAAGGCGACGTGCTGCTGGCGTCGGCGTCAAATGCCATCATCATCGGCTTCAACGTGCGCCCCGAGCGCAAGGCGCAGGAACTGGCCGAGCAGGACAAAGTCGACATCCGCCTGCACTCGATCATTTACGAACTACAGGACGAGATCAAGCGCGCCATGACCGGCCTGCTCGAACCGACGATCAAAGAAACCTATCAGGGACGCGCCGAGGTGCTCGAAACCTTCCGCATCCCGAAGGTCGGCATGATCGCCGGCTGCCGCGTAAGCGATGGTCTCATCAAACGCGACTCCCAGGTACGCTTGCTGCGCGACAACACGGTCGTTTTCACAGGCAAGGTCGCATCGTTGCGCCGTTTCAAGGACGACGCCTCTCAAGTTACCAACGGAATGGAATGCGGCATCTCAATCGCGAACTACGGCGATATCAAGGTCGGCGACGTGATTGAGGCATTTGTGACGGAAAAGATAGCAGCCGAAGCGATGGCGTAGGGGAGTGGCTAGTGGCTGGTAATTAGTGATTACCGCTGCAGGGTTTTCGTGGAGCAGCCCTCTCAGCGCTGCATTCAGCTCAGGTATTTGATCCGCTTCAGCGGCCGAGGACCGTCGCTCGACGGCCCTCAGCACCAATTGGTAGTTTGGACTCGACTCTCTAGGGCCCGATCTGTTTGGTGAAGGCTCCTCCCACATCAAACCCCTGATCTTCTTCTACCATAAATCCCGTGTTGTTCGAGATAAGGTAGAAGACCATGCTACTGTTAGCTCCGTTGATCAGGCCGTTGACCGTTACTGTGCTTCGTCCGTTCGCCGCCACCTGATTGGTCCCGCTCGATGAGAACGAACTCCCTATTCCAACACCGGCATTCGCATCGAAGCTGTTGGCCTGCTGATTCCATTTGAAGTTGCCATTGCCATCCGGAACAATCGTGCCTACACGGTCTTTAAAGGCGAGATCAAAGCCGTCCATGAACATCGCTGCCTGGGCATTTAAGCCGGTGTTCGTAAAAGGCGCGCCCTGCTGCAGGGAGAACGTGCCGTCTTCGAGCGTCGAAGTGCTGTTCACCAGAAAATACGCGCGTGTGCCGCTGACCATCCAAAAAATCTTTTGGTTCGTTCCGACATTCGCCAGATCGAGATTCAGAACACCGCGGCCGTTGGAGGCAAGCGAGTAATCGCTCGTATTCTGCACAGCAATATTGGCGAAGATTGCTCCGTCCTGAACGAAATCCGTAGCTCCGGCGGTCACGGCCGAATTGCCGTCGGTGGTAAAGACACCGGCGGAATGGATTCCATCGGGGAAGGAAGTCTCTCCGGAACTGCCAAAAACGTAGGAGTTGCCGGCTGCGAGGGAGGCTACTGAAAACGGTCCTCCAGTCTGCTTTTCCGCCACCATTAATTCAAGGGTGCCGGAAAATGAAAGAAGGCGGAGCTTGTCTGGACTGACCACGTAGAACACCAAAAGGCTTCCGTCGCTGAGCGACATTTTCCCGCGACCGTTGGAATCGGGAGGCTGTGTGATGTTGCCGGTGAAGGACGGACTGGAGATGCTGGCGCCGCCGACGAGCAAATCCTCCACTCCGCTGATCACAGTCGAGTTGAAGTTCATGGAACCAACCCTAGCGTTACCGAAGGAGACGTCGTGTCCCGCAAAGATGAAATTGTCAGAAGCGGCGGGAGTGAACGTGGTCGCAAGTTGCTTTTCACCGGAGCCAGCGCCAGTACCGAACTGGTCTTGCTCGATCAAATAAAAATGGGTTGTGTCTGTGAATGTGATGCGAAAGTTCGAGGTCGAAGTCGCGCTGAAAACGAAGGTCAGCAGGCCTGTTCCGTCGCTGTTGATGCGGTATGTGCCGGTCAAGGGAGAACCGAAGGTTGTCGTAAACGCTCCACCTTGAGTGAATTCATCAATGATATTTGTGAGGTGCCCGTTACCGTCAGCTGTGAAGACCCCGGCTTCCGAAAAAAAGTCTACCGCGGACAGGTCCTGGGTTAATGAAACCCCCTTTTGGCTGAATACATATTGTCCGTTCAGAGACGCGTTGCTGAACCCAGTGTTGCCTCCACCCCCGCCCCCGCCGTTGCCACCGCCGCCGAAGCCACATCCGGCTGCCAATAAGAGAGTTGCGACCGCAACCAAAGCCATAGCCGCGCGCGCGGCACACTTCGACCTGCCAGAAAAGGGGTTCATACGACACACTCCTGTGCTTGGTAAGATGCTTCTAAACCCGCATCTTAGAGGAAAGTCTTGTCAAATCCGATGGGCAGGAAGGTTCCTGGTCAACTTTCGGTTACTTCCGCGGATCGCCCCCGCACAGCAACGGGCATTGAATTCTTGCGCGCATCGCGCAGCCAAGCCACAATTCTGTAGATCAACAAAACGCTCAAGACAAAAGCGTATTGCAATGGTTTCCGCAAGTCGGCTTTGACTAGCCAGATGTAATGGATGACCGCCGCGATTCCGGTGACATAGATTAATCGATGCAGCCGCTGCCAGTTCTTGCCCAGACGCCGGATCCAGCCCTTTGTTGAAGTCAAGGCCAGGGGAATCATGAGCACGAAAGCGGTGAAGCCGGCGGTGATGAAGGGACGCTTGTAGACGTCCTTGATCATCTCGTGCACATCGAATGACTTGTCGAGCCAGATGTAGGTAGTGAAGTGCAAACAGCCGTAGAAGAACGCAAACAACCCGATCATGCGGCGGACGCCAATCAGCCAGTACTGCTTCGTCAGCTTGCGCAGCGGAGTGATCGAGAGCGTGGTCAGGATCAGAATTAGCGTCCAATCGCCAGTCGAATGGGTGATGACCTCAACCGGATTGGCGCCCAATCCGTCATGAAAGGCTTTCCAGGCGAGCCGTTCCAGGGGAACGAGCGCGGCCAGAAAGATCACGATCTTGCTAATTCGTAATCGAGACATAAAAAACAATTGCAGAAGTTAGAAGTCAGATTGCAAAAGAAAGTCTTTGGATCTCGGCAGTATTGTGGCAAGAGCCTTTACTTCTGCAATCTGACTTCTAACTTCTGCAATGTTTTACCTCTGACCTCAGAAATTCTTTTTCAGGTCCATCCCCGAATACAGGCTCGCCACTTGGTCGTATCCGTTGAACATCAGCGTCGGCCGCTTCAAAAACTCGCCCAGGCGGCGCTCCTTGCCCTGGCTCCAGCGCGGATGATCCACATTCGGATTGACGTTCGAGTAAAAACCATATTCGTTCGGAGTGGCCAGTTGCCAGCTGTTCATCGGCTGTTCTTCCGTGAATCGGATACGCACAATGGACTTCGCACTCTTGAACCCATATTTCCATGGGACGACAATTCTTAGCGGCGCCCCGTCCTGATTCGGGAGCACTTCTCCATACATCCCAAAGCAAAGCAACGCCAGCGGATGCATGGCTTCGTCCATACGCAGCCCCTCGACATACGGCCACTTCAGTACTGGCACGCGCTGTCCCGGCATCTGTTTGGGGTCGAGGAGCGTAGTGAACTCGACGAACTTTGCCTTGCCCAGCGGCTCAGCTCGCTTGATCAATTCGCTCAAAGAAAACCCAACCCACGGCACCACAATCGACCATCCCTCGACGCAACGGTGCCGGTAGATACGCTCTTCGGGAACCGCCATCTTGGTGATCGCGTCGACGTCGAGTTCCTGCTTTTTCCTGACCAGTCCGTCGATGGTTACTGCCCACGGGCGCGTCTTGAAATTCTTTGCCAGTCCGGCGGGCTCGTACTTGTCAGTCGAGAATTCGTAAAAGTTGTTGTAATTACTCACGTCCTTGAAGGGCGTCTGCGTCTCGGTGGTGCTGAAGGGACTCTTCTGAAGCCCATCGATCTTCGCATTGGCCTGCGTCACCAGAGATGGCGCCCCGAGCTCGCGAAACGCGAAGCCGGTCGCCGCCGCGGCCCCAGCCACTGTTGCACCCGCGATGAACCGGCGCCGGTTCAGGTACACGCTTTTGGAAGTGATTTCAGAAGACGGAATATCGGCTGGCTTCTTAATGAGCATTCCCCACCCACTATTTAAGATACGCGAAGCGGGGCATGCGTGGATGTGCCCCTACCAGTATAGGACGCCGATGTGCAGGAAAAGTTGCACGCCGGCCGGTTTTGGTATCAGTTCGTCCCGACGCGCAGGACTTCCCGCACTTTGCGGGCGAGATTTTGCAGGGTGAAGGGCTTTTGCAGGAACGCGGTACCTGGACCGAGCGCTCCCTGGTGGAGGATCGTATCTTCGGTGTAGCCGGAGAGATAGAGTACAGCTAGATTCGGGCGTATCTGAAGCAGCCTTTTCGCCAGTTCCCTCCCGCCCATCCCTGGCATGACCACGTCCGTGATCAGGATATCGATTCCGTCGCCATGGGCTTCCGCAACGCGCAGACCGCTCTCGCCATTTTCAGCTTCCAGCACTTTGTAGCCGCGCGCCGCCAGGGTTTCCCGTACCAGTTCGCGGACCGACGCTTCGTCTTCGACCAGCAGAACCGTTTCGCAGCCGCCCTTTTCATTCTCCTGCGATTTTGGCGGAGCCATCTCCTCCGGCGACTCTTCCACTCTCGGCAGGTAGATATAGAACGTCGTGCCCGCTCCCGGCTCGCTCTGCGGGAACACGTACCCGCCGCTCTGCTTCACGATGCCGTATACCGTCGAAAGACCGAGGCCCGTGCCTTTCCCCTTTTCTTTGGTGGTAAAGAACGGCTCGAAGATGCGGGATTGTGTTTCCTTGTCCATGCCGTGCCCGGTGTCGCTCACTGACAGCACCACGTAGCGGCCAGGCTGAATGAAGCGGTGCTCCCGGAAGTTCTGTCTCACGGTCACTTCGGAACTTTGAACCGTGATCTTGCCGCCCTCGGGCATCGCGTCTTTGGCGTTGACCACTAGGTTCATGATGACCTGCTCCAACTGTCCGGCATCGGCGCGCGTGCGTCCGGCATCCGGAGAGAGTCGCGTGATCAGCCCGATGTTCTCGCCAATTAATGGACGCAGCAGTCGCTCCATGTCGCTGATTACCGTATTGACGTCCACCACTTTCAATTCGAGCAATTGCTTGCGACTGAATGCCAACAACTGGCGGGTCAGGGTAGCGGCGCGGTCCGCCGCCTGCTGAATGGACTGCACTTTCTGGTGCATCGCGTCGCCGGACTTCAGTTCCTCGAGCAGCACCTCGGTGTATCCATTGATAACCATCAGGAGATTGTTGAAGTCGTGAGCGACGCCTCCCGCCAACCGCCCCACGGCTTCCATTTTCTGGGCTTGACGAAATTGCTCTTCGAGTTGCCGCCGGTCGGTGATGTCCTCGGCGATGATCTCCAGTTCTTCTGCGGGTTGTTCCACTCCACTAACGGGACGGCCGCTCAGGCGGACCACGATCACATGTCCGTCCTTACACTTCCACTGCACTTCCACACCATTCAGGGTTCCCGTGCGGCGGTAGTCTTCTGTCAGCCGGTCGAGTTCCTGGGAATTAAAGAAAACGTCTCGTCTCGCATCCAGTTTCAGAACTTCTTCCACCGAGCCGTACCCTAGCATCGCGATCAGAGCGGGATTCACATCCAGGAACGTGCCTCCCACGGTGCAGCGGTAAATGCCGTAGGCTGCGCTCAGGATGAGAGAACGGTAGCGCGCTTCCGAGCGCCGTAATGCCTCTGCATACCGTTTGTGCTCGATGGCGGTGGCGATCTGCTGCGAAACGAATTGCAGGATGTCGCGATCTCGTTCTCCAAAGCGCACGTTTTCGCTGTAGCTTTGGACCACCAGCGCTCCGATGCAGCCATTGCTCCCCTTCAAGGGAACTCCCAGCCAATCGAGCGATGCAGCGCCGATGAGTTCGGCCTCGCCCCGCCGCACCAGATCTTCGAACACGTCTGGAGTGGCCAGCAACGGCTCCCCTGTTCGGATGACGTACTCGG
>WNFO01004267.1_pt1 | contig 13561 bp, 12 predicted proteins | sample 5400251 | NCBI WGS metagenome assembly WNFO01 (sample SAMN13153354, study PRJNA577476) | soil metagenome | isolation source: 100 cm saprolite under Madrone tree | place: USA:California | collected 2016-06-14 | reverse complement strand
ATCGGAGCGATTCTCCACGAGGGCTGAACACTCCTGACCAGGAACGGACGTCTGCGCATTGAGTACTTCGGAGTGCCCGATGCACACACCAACGAACATCGCCGCATGAAGAACGCAGTGAACGCGCATGGAGAGGCCCCCCTTAACCGCCGCTCCAGTCGGCAGCAGTCCATTCGTGTTATTCGTGGCGACTGCTGAGCATAGGCCCCAACGCGGGCGCGAGGTCACCGTCAAGCGAACAGATTTCGCTGCTGCAGTGCACCTCGCCCGGAACGCTTCAGGCGCCCGATTTCACGTTCCCTCTAGCAAAGATCTGTCACTCAGGGGTGCGGGATCTCACCCGCTCAATCGTCTAGATTTGGATAGGCCCGGGGCGCGCCGATGCAATGAGGACCCTCACCCTCCCGCTCACGCGGGCCCCTCCCTCTCCTCTAGCGCGGCGAGGGTCAAGAAGCGGAGGTGACAGTGGCCAAAGCCCCCGACGCTGTCACTACGCGATCTCGTAGCGCCAGGCTTGAGCCGTTATAGCTCGATCGAGCCGTCTTCCAGGCACCGCATGATGGCGACCGCTGCGTGCGCACAAAACCCCTCGCCATATTGCCCCAGCGTTCGTTGGAAGCGAGCGCATTCGCATCGCCACAGCCGATGCCCGTCGGTCTCGTAACACTTCACTTCCTGGCCCTCGACGTTGAAGGTTCGGACTGTAGAATCGCCTGATGGGTTCATGAATCCCGAAATCCCGGCCGGGCGCCGCGACTACCCGAGCTCCTCTTTATCTACCGCGAGATCAGCCATAGCAGCGCATCGTAGAGGACCAGCGCGATGCCGCATGCGATGCCGAACCCCAGCATTCCCCAGAAGTGTGGGTGCAGCACGTCAATGGCAAACTGAAAGAGAAATGCCGTACAGACGCTCAGCACGCCCGCTGCGCCGAGAACCAGCCGGACTGGCCCCGCGGCCCAGCGAAGAACCGCGTAGACAGGAATCCGTACAACCTGCGACAAGAGCCCCAGGGTACCGACGATGATATCGGCCGCTATGCTGGGCTCGTGGCCCTCCGCAGGCTTTGGCCAAGTCTTCATGACAAATCCTCCCCCTCCTCTAACGCGGACAGGGTGAGAGGGGGAGGGCACCAGCTGGTGCTGTAGAACCTAGTTAAAAATCGCATAAGGCGATTTTCGCATTATATGTGCGTGCTCTCAAAAACGGGAGCATCGCATTGAAGACCCTACGGAGCCGCCGACACCGGGCACTCTGCGCCGCCTCTTGGTAGCGGCCCGCAAGACTGCCCGACTCTCCCAGCAGGACGTGGCGGATCGCATCAAGACATCCCAGACCGTCATTGCAAGAATCGAGACCGGCGAACGCCGCATCGACGTCATCGAATTCATCGACATCGTCCACGCTCTCGGCCAGGACCCTCACAAGCTGCTAGACGAGGTCATGTAATCCTCACGCTCCTTCCTGGACCCACATCCCTTTGACCGGCTGCAAGGCACAGTCCCCAAACCCCCGATATCCCCGAACGCGGCGCTGAGAGAGAGGGAATCGCGCGCGAGGTTTCGCCTGAATTTTCCGCGAAACCGGTGTACTTGCTGCGACTCGCACTGTGGTTTGATGAGCGCCCGCCATAAAAGCAACAGGGCGCTAAGGATGAGTGACAAGAATGGATGGTTTCGCCAAGGATTTGTTCAAGTCGTCGTTCTCTGTCCAATCCTGGCTTTTCCGGATCTCGCGTTCGCCCAGGCATCGCCGTTTCTCACGGGCGCCAACGCCCTCCAGCAGAACGTTACCGCCTGGCTCACGCCCGTTGCCATCATCTTGGTCATGGTGCTCGGCGGTCTCGCGATGGCCGGAAGGCTGGCGTGGGGGTGGGTGATCGGTGTGATTTTAGGAATAGCAATCGCTTTCGGTGCACCTCAGATCGTCGCTTGGGTCCGGGGAATGTTCGGAACTTGAAACTTCGCGCAGCCACGCATGAGCGAACGAAATGCGGGGGTCGTAGCCGACCCATTGTTTATCGGCGCCACCCGGCCGTCCATGGTTTGGGGCGTGACGTACTCCGCTGTGATGATGAACGCGGTCTGCGTGATGGAATTCTTCCTGCTCTCGAAAAACCTGCTGGTACTGTTGCTCGCGCTGTCCATCCACGGCGTGTGCATGCTTCTCTGCGCACGGGACGCACGCTTCTTTGATCTCCTCTTCCTCTGGGCCCGGACGCGAATCCCCGCCGCCCTCTCGACACTGCGCTACTGGAAATCGAGCAGCTACGGCTCCCTCACCCTCGATCTGCCGGACCCGAAAGGCCGCAGACGAGGAGCTGTCACCGCCCGCGTCGCTCATCGCGGTCCTCAGCGTGGGGACAGTCCGCAAACCCCCGATACCCCCGGCCCCGGGACTGAGCAGGCGCAACTCCCGTACGGGTGGACTTCTCTTGATCTGGAGCGCCAGCGACCCCTCTCCGCGTTAGAGGAGAGGGAGGGGCCCGTAGCGCAGGAGGGTGGGGCCCCATGAAGCGCGCCTCAGCCGTCCGGCGGGAGCAGCCGGCACACTCGAATATTCCCTACACGGCGCACGTGGCTCCGACTGTTGTGAAAACTCGGCATGCCGACTACCTGCAGGTCTTCCGTTTGACGGGCGCGAGCTTCGAAACCGCGGACGACGCGCAGCTGAACAATTGGCACGAGCGGCTGAACATTCTCTGGAGAAACATCGCGCGCGATAACGTCGTCGTTTGGACTCACATCATTCGGAGGAAGGAAAAACTGGGGGCCCAGAACAAACATGCGGAGGGATTCGCGCGCCAACTCGCCGATCGCTACTACGAGCGCCTTTCACTAGAGACGCTCATGGTCGCCGATCTGTATCTGTCGGTCATTTACCGGCCGGCCGCGGGCGCAGCCGTCGGACTCTTGGCTAGGGTTCTCTCGAAATCCAACCCCTCCGAAGCCCGGCGGGAACTGAAGGACTCACTCGACACCTGCGAGAAGCTGGCTCAAACAATCAGCAGCTCTCTCGGCCGGTACGAGCCCCAGGCACTCGGGATCTACGAGTATCACGGGCGTTCGTGCTCGAGTCTGTTGGAATTCTTAAGCACCCTGGTCAATGGCGAATCGCAGCGCGTATTCCTTCCGCGCGCGCCCCTATCGGAGGTGTTGACCGCGATTCGCCCACTCTTTGGTTTCGAAACCCTCGAGTACCGAGCGGCGACACAGACGCGACTCGGAGCAATGCTCGGGATTGTCGAATACGCGACCCCGACCACGGTCGGCCTCTTGAACGCCCTGCTGTCGACGCGTTTTCCGTGGATCTTGACCCAATCCTTCTCGTTTATTCGCAAGCCAAACGCTCAGATGCTTCTGCAGCGGCAGTACAACCGGCTCCAGAACGCCGGCGACTTCGCCGTTTCGCAGGCAGAGGAGCTGCATGACGCCCTGGACGAGCTCACCAGCAGCGAGTGGGTCATGGGCGACCACCACTTGACCCTGCAGGTTCTCACGGAGCCTGTTGCCGCGAACGACACCGGCGCACGAGAGTTTCAACTGAAGCTCCTAAATGACCAGATAGCCCACGCGAAAACGCTCCTCGCCGACAACACAGGAATGACCATCGGCCGCGAGGACTTGGCGCTTGAGGCCGCGTTTTGGGCGCAGCTACCCGGCAACTTTGCGTATCGCCCGCGGAAAGCCCCGATTACCTCGCGCAACTTCGCCGCGTTGGCCGGCTTTCACAACTTTCCCATTGGCCGGCCCACAGGCAACCACTGGGGCGAAGCGGTCACGACATTCGCAACGTCCGCGGGCACTCCCTACTACTTCAGCTACCACGCCTCCGATCCGCAGGATCCAGAAGGCGGGACTAAGAAGGATATAGGCCACACCCTCGTCATTGGTCCGACAGGATCCGGCAAGACCGCGCTCATTGCGTTCACCCTTTGCGAGCTGCAGGCCTTCGGAGTGACTTCGGTCCTATTTACCAAGGACAGGGATACGGAAGTTTGCATCAGGGCCCTGGGCGGCAAGTACTACCCGATCAAGGCCGGCGTCCCAACCGGTTGGAATCCGTTTCAGCTCGAGCCCACACCGAAAAATCTGCAATTCTTGAATGACCTCATGCGCAAGCTCGTCACGCGCGCAGACAAGCCGCTCAGGGTAACCGAAGAGAACGAGCTCGCAGAGGCTGTCCGATCGGTCATGAGTTTCGATCGCAGCGACCGACGATTGAGCCGGGTCCTTGATTTCCTCGATACGACCCGCCCCGAGGGCACTTACGCACGGCTTCAGCAATGGTGTTACGCCCGCCGGCCGGGAGAGCAGGACGGGGCCCATGCGTGGGTCTTCGACTGCAAAGAGGACACCCTGATCGGCTCCTTCGGCGGAGCGCTCACAACCGGCTTCGACACCACGGAATTTCTCGATAAGCCCGTCGTGCGTACGCCCATCAACATGTACCTCTTCCACTTGGCGGACCAGCTGATCGACGGAAGAAGATTCGCGTTGTTTGTCTCGGAATTCTGGAAGGCCCTGGATGATGAGTACTTCGGCGCGTTCGCCAAAGACCAATTGAAAACGATCAGAAAAAAGAACGGCTTCGTGGTGTTGGACTCACAGTCCCCGAGCGATGCACTCAAGCATGTACATAGCAGAACGTTGATTGAACAGACGCCGACCAAGATTTGCTTCCCGAATCCGGATGCAACTTTCGAGGACTACGCCACGGACAAGGGCTTGAATCTCACGGAACGTGAGTTTCGGCTCATCAAGCAGGACATCCCGACAGGCTCGCGAATGTTCTTGGTCAAACAAGGCCACAACAGCGTTGTAGCGAAGCTCGACTTGAAAGGCTTCGATGCAGAGCTCGCCGTCCTCTCTGCCCGTAAGCAAAACATCGAACGAATGGAACAGCTCATCGCTCAGCACGGCGAGAGCCCGGCCGCCTGGCTGCCCGCATTCCAAGAGTTCGTCTTGCGGTCCACCGCTCAACCTGCCGCGCGTAGATAAGGAGACCACCATGTTTGTGAATGACCGCACCCCCGGCCCCTCTCCTCTAACGCGGAGAGGGAGGCATGGCGTCTTGGCAATTGTTGCTTTGATCTCACTGGCAGCAGCGCCGGCGGCCCACGCGCAATGGGCAGTCATCGATGTCGGGGCGATTGCGCAATTGGTGCAGCAGGTCACGACACTTCGCCAGCAGTTGCAGACCGCGCAGGATCATCTCACCCAAGCGCGCCAGGAATTCTCATCGATCACCGGCGATCGAGGCATGGAGCAGCTGCTTCAGGACACCGTGCGCAACTACTTGCCGGCCGATTGGGCGCAGCTGAATGCCACCCTGCAATTGGCAGCTGATTCGTATCAGGCTCTGTCAGGCAATGTCCAGCAGGCGATCAGCGCGAACGCCATCCTAGCCCCACAGCAGCTAGCAGGACTCTCCGCCGCGACGCGCGCCCAGCTCGAGCAGAACCGCCAGTCCGCAGCGTTGCTCCAGGCCACCTCGCACGCCGCACTCGCGAATACCAGCAGTCGCTTTGCGTCCATCCAGCAGCTGATCGATGCCATCCCACGTGCATCCGATCAGAAGGGCATCCTCGACTTGCAGGCACGCATCCAGTCCGAACAGGGCATGCTCGCCAACGAGCAAACCAAACTCCAGGTCCTGTACCAAGCAGCCCAAGCCGACGAGCTGTCCAGGAAACAGCGCAGCCGCGAGCAGGCGATCGCAGCGATCGGCTCCTATCGGGATCTGCCCCCCATGAACCTGCCCACGCCGTCGTATTGAGATCGACGGAGGCGGAAAGACTTTCATGAACAGTATCGCCGGGAGAATTCGGCACGGTGCGCAGCACGCACGGATGTGTTTAGGGGTAGTTGTCACACTCGTAAGCGCCGTGGGCTGCGCGCCGTCGCCGGATCGTGCCCAGTACACCGTGGAGCAGTACCGGCACGATGCCCGCCTCCGCAAGGAGCAGGTGAGGCGCTGCGCGAACGATCCGGGATCGCTCGGAAAGACGGCCGAGTGCATCAATGCGCTGCGCGCCGAGAGCCTTGAAGGAATCGGTTCCTTCAAAGATCTTCCACCGATGAAATTACCGCCGCCGCGGATCGACACAAAAGCTGCGCCTGGCGACGGCAACCCGCGGTAAGGCTGTCCAAATGGGCTTCTTTGCTCAGTTCTACGCCTGGCTCAACACGATTCTGGCGGGATACATCGGGACCATGACCGGGCGCGTTTCCGGCGCGCTCGCGCCCGCCATCGTGACGCTCGGCGTCCTGTACGTCCTGGTCTGGGGCTATCTCATGATGACGGGGCAGATCGAGGAACCGTTTGTTAGCGGAGTCAAGCGTATTTTGACACTCGCTCTCCTCCTTGGAGGCGCCCTGCAGCTGTGGCTCTACAACACGGTCATCGTCGACACATTCTTTAATGGCCCCATTCAACTGGGTGCCGCGATCTTGAACGCGGACGATCCCGTGACGGTCGTTGACAAGATCATGCTGGACGGAGCTCAGATCGGAGAGGGGCTGTGGGAGAGAGGCGGCATCTTCGACGGGAATTTTTCCTTCTACGTGGCCGGAGGCGCAGTCTTCATCATCCTCGGGCTGACCGCCATCTACACGTTCTTTTTGCTGTGTCTCGCTCGCATCGCTCTTTCCGTGTTGCTCGCTCTCGGCCCGCTCTTCATTGCACTTCTCGTCTTCCAGTCCACCAAGACCTTCTTTCAAAACTGGCTGGCCCAGCTTGCCAACTATGCGTTTGTCACCATCCTCACGACGCTCCTGGCCGCGCTCATGATGACTTTTCTCAGGTCGGTGACCGATGACGTCGCGGTCTCGGGCGATGTTTCAATCGCACAGGTGTTGCGCGTGTGCCTGGCCGCTGCACTGGCGTTCCTCATCATGCGCCAGGTCCTACAGATGAGCAGTGGGCTCGCGAGCGGCGTCGCGCTCGTGACCCACGGCGCTGTCAGCTCTTTGTTGTTCTGGGGACTCGGCCGCGCCGACCGCGGAATGCAGAAGAACCGCGAGCGCACGCGCGAGTTCAGGCGCGGACTGTTTTCAGCGCAGCCGCCCTCACCGGGTTACAGTGCCGCGAGTCGCGCAGGCTACCGCTTGCAACGAGGTGTGCGCCGCCTCGTGCAACGTCCCAACACCATTCAGCCGGCGTGATCCATGAAACACCGGCTGAAACATCCAAGCGTCGCCGCGATCATCACCACCGCGTTGATTGCCGGATGCGCATCGCACGCCCGCAAGGTCGATTGCGACTCGAATCTCGTGCCCATCAACATGCCTGCACCGAAGAGTACCGGGACAGTCCCTATACCCCCGAAACCCCCGACCCCGGCACTTCTTGGTGAGGGCCCTCACCCGGATGGCGAGGCGCGGCGATGAGTGCCGACAAAACACTCGCGGGCTACTTCGAGGAGGCCGCCGCCTGGGACCTGGACCGCGCGGCGATGAACGAGCACAGCGTTCGAATCGCCTGGCGCATCGCGTTCGTCGCAATCGCTGCCGCCACGGGATGTCTCATCGCACTGATCTTGTTAATGCCCCTGAAACGCGTCGAACCGTTTCTCGTGAGAGTCGATAACACCACGGGAATCGTGGATGTCGTCCCGGTCTTCGTCGGCAACGCGGATCAGGGAGAGGCGATCACACGCTATTTGCTCGCACACTACGTCCAGACCTGCGAGCGGTTCAATTTCTCGACCGCCGAGAGCGACTACACGGAGTGCGGGGCGTTTCATAGTGCCCAACGCAACCAGGAGTGGTCGCAAAGCTGGAGCAAGTCCAATCCCGCATCCCCGCTCAACGTCTACAAAGACGGCTCGACGGTGCGCGCGCAAGTGAGTTCGATCAGCTTTTTCACGCGGGGGAGCGGTGTCGCCGACCTGGCCCAAGTGCGCTACGTGAAGTCGAAACGCCAGGCCGGAGCGGCCGACGAGCAGCTGACGCACTGGGTTGCCACCGTCCAGTACGCGTACGGGGACCCGGCGAAGGATCCGGCGATTCGGCGCTGGAACCCACTCGGATTCAAGGTGCTCGACTTCCGACCTGAACCCGAAGTCGTGACGGAACCCATCGTGGATACGCTTGGCACGAAGGCTGTGGCGGGCAAGCAGGCGGGCAAGCCATGACAGGGGCTCGACGCTTTCGCCGCTTGAAAGGCGCCTGCTGGGCTATGGCGCTGTCGCTGTGCATAAGCCAGAACGTGCTGGCAGAAACGCTGCCGACGAAGGGGCAAGTCGATAGCCGCATCCGCACCGCCTTATACAGTGGAGATGAGGTCTACAGACTGTACGGGTTTGTCGGCTATGACATCGAGCTGATCTTTGAAGAGGGTGAGGTCTTCGAGGGAAAAGGGGGAGGGGATCTTGAAGGCGTGACCATCGAAGCCTTCGAGAACCAGGTGCATCTAAAGCCCAAGGCCGCGCTGGTCGCGACCAACCTCGTCATTTACACCAATCGGCGTGCCTATCGGTTCGACTACTCGGTCTCGGCCAGAAGACCCAATCTGTCTTTCGATGAAGTGATGTACGCCGTCCGTTTCACCTACCCGCGAACGAAGGCTGTCGGCCGTGAACGCACCGCTTCCGAAGAAGTGGATCTGGATCTCGCGCGCGCAGACGAGCATCGACGGCACAACTACGACTATTGGTTCTGTGGTCAACCCTCCATCAAACCCATCGCGGCATCCGATGACGGCATCCACACGCGGCTCACCTTCGCGGCCCGTTCGGAACTCCCCGCGATCTTTGTTCGCAACGACGATGGGTCCGAATCGCTGCTGAACTTCAGCCTCGCCGACGGCGATGTCGTCATCCACCGCGTGGCGCCACGGTTCATCCTGCGCCGCGGCCGGCTCACGGGCTGCATCGTGAACAAGGCCTTCAGCGGAAGCGGCGAGCGATTGAATTCGGGCACCCTGGCTCCCGACGTCGAGCGCGTGCGCAAGGACCCGCGGCAATGAGCCTCTTCCGCCGCGGGCGTAGCCGCGCTGCTTCGTCGCAAGATGACGCTGCACACGCTGAGGCTGTGACATCGGATCAGCCCGAGACACAGGATACGGTTGGAGGCGAGCGCGGGATTCCCACGATGAACCGCCGCAGCTCCCTGCAATCGCGACTCAGCAACGTGCTCGCCATAGGTCTCATGTCGGCTCTAGGACTCGGGATCCTGGGCTGGTATTACGTCCACACCTACGCGAACCGCAGCCAGCTTCAACTGACCGCTCAGACGGCCGCCCGCAACAAGGCAACCGGCGACATGGCGTTGCCGCCCTTGGGCCCTATCGAGCCGCCACAGCCCGCCGCGCCGGCTTCCAAAGCGGCCGCTGCAGTGGAAAGCATCCTGGGACCCGCTCCTCCCGAGCCTCCGCCACCGGTGGTTCCGAAGCAATTGGCGGCCGCGGGCCCCTACGCTACCGCCGGTGCGACAAACGGAGCGCCCCCTGAAAAGTCTCCCGAGCAACTGGCAATCGAGCGCCGTCTGGCTGGACCGGTTTTCAGCACACCGTCTCAGCTGGCGTCCCCGACTCCCCTGGCAGCCGCTGACGGCCGCAGCGCATCGGTCCTCCCCTCGGCGGGTGAGGAGGCCAGCGGTACTTTGTCGGCCACCACGGGATCGAGTCGCTTGGGAGACCTGCTGCGTCCAACCGTGACACCGGCGGCGCGCGCACACGTGCTGCCCACGCAAAGGTTACTGCTGCCCAAAGGCGCGTTCATTGATTGCACTTTGGAGACCGCACTCAACTCCTCGCTTCCCGGCATGCCCACCTGCGTGACCGCCACGGACACCTTCAGCGCCGATGGCCAAGTTGTGCTGATGGAGCGCGGAACTAAGTTGACGGGCGAGAGCGTAGGGACCGTTCAGCGCGGCTCGTCCAGAATCTTCGTGCTGTGGACGGAAGCGCGTACGCCCACGGGTGTCGTGATCCCTCTGGCATCACCTGGCACGGATGAGCTCGGCCGCTCGGGGCTGCCGGGAGAAGTGAATCGGCATTTCTTCGAGCGCTTTGGCGCTGCGATCTTAGTCAGTGTTATAGACGGCGCAATCCAAGCGGAAGTGCAATCGCGCTCCCGGGGCAACGGGACCGTCATCTACAACCCCTCCGGATCTCAGGAAATCATGACCGAGGTCTTGAAGGACACGATCAACGTTCCCCCGACTGTCGATAAACCCAACGGCGATCGGATCCAGGTGCTCGTCGCACGCGATTTGGACTTCAGGTCTGTCTATGAACTCAGAGCTTCAACCCGCGCCCAATGACCGGGTCATTCCCATGGCGTTGAGCGCTCATGAAGAAGAGCTGCGGCGGCCCGTCATGATCGCGGAGACGTCCGCTTTAGAGCTCACGTTACGCTCACTGCGCCCCCTGCTTTCGAACCAGGAAGTCACTGAGCTGTGCATCAATCGTCCTGGCGAGGCCTTCCTCGAGACACGCCAGGGCTGGCGGCGCGAGTCACTGCCGTTCGCAGACTTCGATTGGTGTCGGCGACTCGCGAAGCTGGTCGCGAATTCGACGCGGCAGCGCATCGATGAGGAATCGCCGGTCCTGTCCGCAGCCTTGCCAACGGGCGAGCGAATCCAAATCGTCCTGCCCCCGGCCACTTCGCAGGGCTGCGTAGCAGTCACCGTTCGGCGGCCGGCCGACTCGGTCTGGAGCATGGATGAGCTGTCGGCCAGTGGCATTTTCAAGCGCTGTGTCAGTGCATCGAATGAATTGGATGCCACCGAAACACAGCTCGAAGCTCTGCTGAAAGACCGTCAGTTCGAACGATTCTTGCGGTTAGCGGTGCGCTCTCGCAAGAACATCATTGTCTCGGGGCCGACGGGATCCGGAAAAACGACGTTTACGAAGGGATTGATCCTGGAGATCCCGCCGGACGAGCGGCTCGTGACAATCGAGGACGCGCAGGAGCTCGTCCTCGACAAACATCCGAACAGCGTGCGTCTCTTCTACTCAAAGGATGGACAAGGCCAGGCGCGCGTAACGCCCAAGCAGCTGTTGGAAAGCTGCTTGAGGATGCGGCCCGACCGCATTCTGCTCGCGGAGCTGAGGTCCGATGAAGCCTACTACTACCTGAGAAACGTCAATTCCGGGCACCCAGGCAGCATCACGAGCGTGCATGCTTCTAGCGCAGAGCTCGCATTCGAACAGCTCATGCTCTTGGTGAAAGAAAGTCCCGGCGGCCGGGATCTCGCTCGCGAGGACATCAAAAGCTTGCTCTATATGCTGGTGGACGTCGTCGTGCAGTTCGGCGTCGAGCGCCACGAGCGGTTCGTCAAACAGGTGTGGTATGACCCCCGGCGAAAACGTCGCGGTCTGGCGTCCACGCCCTGAGTCCAGACTCACCTGGATCGCAACTGGCGTTCTCGCGATCGTCGGCGCGTTGCTCTGCGCGCAATACCTCGCCGGGTTCTTCTTTCTCTGGTCGCTTCATTTGAATCCGGCTGCGGCAAGCCCTCTCACTGTCGCGCAATACGCGCACTACTACGGATACCGTGACGATATCAGACGGCGACTGAAACTCGCCTCGGGAGCTGGCCTCGTGGTTGTGCTCGTGAGCGCGATCCCGCTTCTCTTGCCGAACAAACAAGCGCTCCATGGCAAGGCGCGTTTCGCGAAGGGACGAGAAATGGACCGCGCGGGGCTTTTTGCCAAGCACGGGATGTTCTTCGGTCGCTGGCCGCGTTTTCTCTTCTTTTTCCGCTACATCGTTCTCGGCGGACAGCAGGGCGCGATCATCTCCGCACCGCCGCGCTCCGACAAAGGCACGGCGGTCGTAGTAACGAATTGTCTGTTCTGGCGCCACTCGTTGATCTGCCAAGACCCCAAGAATGAGAACTGGCAGCTTACGGCGGGGTGGCGCGCGAGCATCGGTCAAGAGTGCTACCGGTTCGATCCGCTCAACGAGAATGGCGACACCGCCTGCATTAATCCGTTGTACTACGTGCCCAAGGATCCAAACCTACGCATCACGGGGGTTCAACGCATCGGCGCAACCCTCTTTCCCGAGACGCCCGGAACGGATCCGTTCTGGACCGCCGGCGGCCGCGGAATGTTTCTCGGCATGAGCCTCTATGTGCTGGAAACGCCGTCGTTGCCGCAGACTCTCGGAGAAGTTCTAAGACAAGGCATGGCTTCCGATGCGGAGGGATTCGGCGAACACTGGAAGCGAATCATTTCGGGCCGCCAAATCGGCCGACACCCCTTGTCGCAGGAGTGTGTACGCGCCATTTCCGACATCATGGATCTCGCGCCGGTGACGGCAAGCTCGATTCGGAAGACCTTCACCAGTCGCTTGGATCTTTGGGCGAATCCGCTTATCGATGCGGCGACCTCGCGCAATGACTTCGACTGGCGCGACATGCGCCGGCGGCCGATGAGCGTATACCTCGGTATTCAACCAGGCGATCTTGAGCTACTGCGGCCCTTACAGAATCTCGTCATCGAGCAAGCATTGTCGCTCCAGACTCGGCAGCTCCCCGAACACCATCCCGACCTGCGCTACCAGATCCTGGGGCTGTTCGATGAAACGACTGCCCCCGGACTCATTCCGATTTTGGCCAAATCGATTTCTTACCTGCCTGGATACAACGTCAGGCTCCTGCTCGTCATCCAAGCGTTTTCGCAGCTGAGGGAAATCTACGGCAACAACAATGCTGACACGATGATGAAGAGTCTTGCGGCGAAGATCGTCTACGCTCCCAAGGATTACAACGAAGCCAATGAGATCTCCCAGGACTTGGGGTACACGACCGTCAACGTGCGCACGCATTCAAGGCCCGTCATGGACTTTTCAGACCCCAAGGGTCGCAAGTCCCGCAGCGTCAATGTGAGCGAGCAAAGGCGCGCGTTGCTGCTGCCTCAGGAGGTCAAAGAACTGGGAGGCGATCGCGAAATCATCTTCTATGAGGGACTGAGGCCCATCCTGGCGCGCAAGAACCGCTACTACCAGGATCCTTACTTCACAAAACGCCTGCTGCCACCGCCGGCGCACGCGTGTCCCGGTCGCGCGCATGTTTCACCGCCGCCGCCAGAAGCTCCAACCACGGCACCGCCACCCTCTGAAGGCGACGCGGGATCGCAGCTCGAGCCTGAGATACGCGCCGCCCCACGGACGCGCGAGGCGACAATCGAAGATGTCGAGCGCATCGATAGCCTCACACTGGATGATTTTGCGGTCGACTTCAGCCAGGTAAAGGTTCCGCAGAAACCCCGGGGTGAACGACTGACCGAAGACGAGCTGCACACCGCAGTCGAATCCTTTCTGGCAACGCTGCGCACCCCATAGGAGACGCGAATGGTAACCTCCACCGGATCGACATCTACCAGCGGCGGCCAGAACACACCCGCTCCGCATGATGCACGCAACCCTCATCCTCAGCCAGGCAAGCGGCGGCGCGCGAGCGCACGCCGCACCACCGAGAGTGCTCTACCGACCGAACACAAGTCGCAGGATGAGCGGCCAGGCCGCAGGCCATCGAGGGGGCGGGGCGCGGCCGCCCCGGAACTCGAAGAGAACGCACTGTGGCCCGCGCGCCGCGCCAAGCGCGGG
>WNFO01003342.1_pt1 | contig 13563 bp, 9 predicted proteins | sample 5400251 | NCBI WGS metagenome assembly WNFO01 (sample SAMN13153354, study PRJNA577476) | soil metagenome | isolation source: 100 cm saprolite under Madrone tree | place: USA:California | collected 2016-06-14 | reverse complement strand
AGCCGTGAGGTTTCTTCGCGTCGGCATTTGCGCTCTCGTCGTATTTGGCGTCGCCGCTCACGGCGCGGTCGAAGAATGGGCCCGCGCCGTTCTCGAAACCGGTGCGGGCCTGCTCTTCCTCGCCTGGGCCTTGCGCTTCTATCTCAAGCGGGAACAGCAAATCGTCATATCCTCCTTGCTGCCTCCGCTTGTCTTGTTTTCATTGATTGTCTTGGGGCAATGGGCATTTCGTGGCACTGCTTCCTCATTCGAAACCCGCGCCCAGCTGCAACTCCTCTTGGCCTGCCTGATACTTCTCTTCTTGGCGGCGCAAGCCTTCCAAACCATCGAGGATTGGCGCGGCTTCGTCTGGTTTGTCATCGGCTTCGGTTTCTTGGTGGCCATATTCGGCATCCTCCAGCACCTGACGTTCAACGGGAAGCTCTACTGGTTCCGCGAGATGCGCTATGGCGGGATTCCCTTCGGTCCGTACGTAAACCGCAACCACTTCGCGGGATTTGCCGAACTGGTGATCCCCATGTCCTTGGTGCCGCTGGTGCTTGGAAGGGTCCGCCGGGAGCGCTGGTTTCTCGTGGGGCTTCTTGGCGTGTTGCCCATCGGCGCCCTGTTTCTCTCCGCCTCGCGCGGCGGGATCATCAGTTTTGCGGTGGAGCTGGGCGTCTTGGCGCTCTGGCTGGTGCTCCGCCGCTCCCGCGCCGGGCATATGCTCGCGGGTGCGGCTGTCCTTCTCGTCGCCTTCTTATTGGTCTCCTGGCTCGGCGCGGATAAAATCCTTCAGAGATTTTCCTCCCTGCAGTCGCTCGAGGTGACCGTCGGGAAGCGCGCCTCCATGCGCGCAGACACCTGGCGCATTTTCCTCGATCATCCTTGGACAGGCACGGGTCTCGGCACGCTCCAGACCGTTTTCCCTGCCTACGAAACCCTCTATGACGGCAAGATCGTCAATCACACCCACAACGACTACCTCGAAGCGCTGGCGGAGACGGGCATAGCGGGCGGCCTGTGCTGCGCGTGGTTTCTCGGCGTCCTGCTGTTTGATGCCTTCCGCCGGATTCTGCGTCCCCATGCATCTTTTGCATCCGCCTTGCATCTCTCCGGCTTCATCGGCTGCGCCGGTTTTCTCTCCCATAGCATGGCGGACTTCAACCTACACATTCCCGCGAATTTCCTGCTCTTCCTTCTGTTGGCTTATTTGGCAACATACTCGCCTCGCCAACACCCCGCCCAGGCCTCGCCTCAGAACGACTTCGCCAACCCCGTGTAAATCCTTTATTGACATCTCCGTTCTGCTTGTATAATCGACGCGGGGGTCATCCATTCGCATGCAGCCAGCCAGTCTGGGTGCGTTGAAGTGGTGTCTCGTCACGAACGCCCTGCTTGGGATGCTGGTTCTGGCGCCGCCCAGCCGCGCGCAGGCCGTTCTTGAGACGTCACAACAGACCAATGATCGCATTCGCACGCTATCCTCGCTTGCGCGGATGGCGCCGCACGACTACGTCATTGGCAACGGGGATTTGCTTTCCGTCGAGGTCTTTGACGTAAAGGAGCTGACCCGCGAAGTCCGCGTCAGCCAGACCGGCTCCATCGGCATTCCGCTCGTGCCCATCCGCCTGCACGTCGCCGGTCTCACGGAAACTCAAGCCGAACAGAAAATTGCGGAAGTCCTAGAAGCCAATGGCCTCGTTTCCCGCCCGCAGGTTAGCGTCACCGTCCGGGAGCGGAAAAGCAAACCTATCACGGTAGTGGGTGCCGTAGGCCACCCCATGGTCTATCAGGCCGACCATCAGGTGACCTTGCTCGAAGTCCTCGCGGAAGCCGGCGGCATCGCGAACGATGCCGGAGATGTGGTCATTGTCACCAGGCCGGTTCAAGAATCTTCCCCCAGTCAATCGGAACCTCCTGCCTTGGGTCTTGAAGATGCCCTTCCCGCAAATCCCCAGTCTGCCGAGCCAATTTCGAATGCGCCCGTTTTCCCTCCCGGGCCCGCAAGTTCCTCGAAGGGCGCCTCGTCGGCAAAGCAGGGTTCCTCCCCTCCCCTGTTGACTGCTCAGGAAAAAACTCCCGCCGCGACGGCTTCAGCGCTACCTCCGCCCCTGCCCTCCAACACCATCACCGTCAACCTCAATGATCTGATGGAGACCGGGAACACCAAGAACAACATCGTCCTCCAAGCTGGTGATGTCGTCACCGTGCCGCACGCCGGTATCGTTTATGTCCTCGGGGCCGTCTCCCGGCCCGGTGGCTTTGTCTTGGCAAATGATCGCGCGCAAATGAGCACGTTGAAGGTCCTTGCCCTAGCGGGCGGTTTTAACCGTACCGCAAAGACCGACCGCGCCGTGATTATCCGCAAGGACAGCCAGGGTCAGCAGCACGAAGTCGCCGTGGATCTGAAGAAAGTTCTGAGTCGAAAGGCTGAGGATTTACAGCTCCAGCCCAGCGACATTTTGTACGTTCCGGACAGCGGAGCCAAGCAGGCGATCCTCAGGGCCGCCGAATTAGGCGTCGCGCTGGGATCTGCCGTCGCGCTGTATCGCGTCGCGTATCACTAGAACATGCCGGAAGACAACAAACTCGTTCCCCGGGAAAATGGCTCCAACGGCACCGTTGATGTCGTTCCGTTCTCCGCGCGCATTCCCGCCTGGCACCTCTCGCCGCGCGAGCCTCATCTCTACGACTACCTTCTCATTCTGCGCAAGCATCAGTGGCTGATTCTGTCCTTCTTGCTTGCTGTCGTGACCATCGTCAGCATCGCCACTTTCCGCATGCAACCCGTCTACGTCGCCACAACCCGGATCTTAATCGACCGCGAGAATGCCAACCTTTTGCCCTTTCAGGGCACCGATCCCTACGATTACATGATGGATTTGGAAAACTATATCGAGACCCAGTCGAAGATTCTTACCAGCGAGACTTTGGCGCTACAAACTATTCGCACCGCCGGCCTCGGCGCCCGCCCCGAATACGCTTCTGCAAACGGTCCTTCCGAGGCTCTCGCCAGCGGCAGTCTTGCAAACCAGAAGCGCCCTCCCGAACTCGGTGAATTTCTCGGCAGCCTCGGCGTCAAGCGCGTGCCCAACAGTCGCCTGATGGACGTGAGCTTCGAATCGACGGATCCCCAGCTTGCCGCTCGCATCGTCAACGCCCACCTTGAAAACTACATCGAGCAGAATTTCCGCAGCCGTTATGAAGCCACGAAAAAGGCTTCCATCTGGCTTGCCGACCAGTTGAACGAACTTAAAATCAAGGTCCAAAAATCCGAGGATGCCCGCATCACCTACGAGCGGCAAAACCAGATTTGGACTCTCGATGACAAACAGAACATTACCACGCAGCGCCTCTCCGACATCAACAAGCAACTGACCGACGCGCAAAGCGAACGCATGCGCAAGGAATCGCTCTACGAGTTTGCCAAAGCGGGTGACATGTCCGGCGTCCCGCAGCTTCGGGACAATCCGGTGTTGCAGAATGTGATTCAGAAGCGCGAAGTCGCGCAATCGGATTACAACGACGCCTTGAATCAGTACGGGCCGAATTTCCCCAAGGTGCAGCGTTTGCACGCGCAGATCAAGGATCTCGACGGCATCATCGAAAAAGAGAAAATAAACGCCGTCAACCGCATTGAGAGCGATTATCGCGAAGCCCGCCAGCGCGAAACCCTGCTCACCCAGGCCCTCAATCAACAAAAGGCGGAAGCCAATCAGATGGCCGAGCGCCTCGTCGAGTACAACATCCTCAAGCGCGAGAACGAGGCCAACAAAGCGCTCTACGACGGCCTGCTGACCAAGCTCAAGGAAACAGGCATTTCCGAAGCCCTTCGCTCCTCGAACATCCGCGTCGTCGACCCCGCCATGATTCCGTCTTACCCTTCACGCCCTGCGAAAACAAGGAACATCGCACTGTCGTTTCTCGTGGGTCTCGTGGGTGGCATCGGCTTGGCTCTCCTGCGGGAGTACCTGGACAACACCGTTAAGACTCCCGATGATGTCGAGACGCTCGCTCGGATGCCTTCTCTCGCCGTCGTGCCGCAGTTTGCCGGACCCGGCGGCAAAGGGAAACGGCAGCGGGTTTTCCCCGGTGTTTCCGGGAACGGTCACGAAAAGCGGATTGAGTTGGTTGCCCAGCACCTCCCGAAATCGCAAATGTCCGAGGCCTTTCGCGCCCTCCGTACTTCTCTTTTGCTCTCCCAGGCCGACCATCCGCCTCAAGTTATTCTGGTCACCAGCGCGCTTCCACGGGAAGGCAAGACCACCGCGGCGGCGAATCTCGCCGTGACTCTCGCACAGCTCGGGGACCGCACTGTGCTGGTGGACGCCGACCTGCGCAAGCCCGGCATAGGCCGCTTGCTCAATCTGGGCAGCGGAAAATACGCCGGTCTGAGTTCCTTTCTGGCCGGCGTCTCCAGCCTCGACCTCGTGACCGTGCCCCATCCGGCTATACCGAATCTTGCCGCCATTCCCACCGGCCCGCTTCCCCCGAATCCAGCGGACCTACTGTCTTCGCACAAATTGGCGGACGCTATCGCAGAATTGCGCACCAAGTACAAATTCATTGTGATTGACTCTCCTCCCGTTATGGCCGCCACCGACGCAGTCATTTTGTCCGTGCATGCCGATGGTGTCCTGCTGATTGTGCGCAGCGGCGAGACCCCCAAGGTTGCTTTTACGCGCACCCGCGATCTCCTTTCCAGCGTTAAGTGCCATATACTAGGCGTTGTGCTGAATGCCGTGGATTCCGGCGCTCCGGACTACTACTATTCTTACCGCTACTATCCCTACTCGGACGGCTACGGCCCGCAGGATACCCTCGATGCGTCGCGCGAACAGGACGAGCACTCCGAATCCGCTGACGAAGTCTCTCTGCGTGAACGCGACGACAACCAGGCCCTGTAAGGAGGCTCTTTGCGTTATTTGATTACCGGCGGCGCCGGTTTCATCGGTTCTCATTTGGCGGAGCGCCTTCTCGATCGCGGTGATTGCGTCGTTCTCCTCGACAATCTGTCCACCGGCAGCATGGATAACATTCGCCATCTCAAGTCTTCCGGCCGGATGCAGTATCACCTGGACAACATCGAGAACCGCCAGTTGCTCGCCGAGCTTGTGGACGACGCCGAGATCATCGTGCATCTCGCCGCCGCTGTGGGCGTCAAGCTCATCGTTGAAAGCCCCGTCCGCACCATCGAAACGAACGTCAACGGCACGCAGATGATCCTCGAAGCCGCCTGCAAGAAGCGCAAGCTCGTCCTCACCGCTTCCACTTCCGAGGTCTACGGAAAAAGCACCCAAGTCCCTTTCCACGAAGACGCCGACCTCGTCCTCGGACCTACCACCAAGGGCCGCTGGAGCTACGCGGCCTCGAAAGCCCTCGATGAATTTCTGGCGCTCTCGTATTGGAAGGAGAAAAAGCTTCCGGTGATCGTCGTCCGCCTGTTCAACACCGTGGGTCCCCGGCAGACCGGCCGCTACGGGATGGTGCTTCCGAATTTCGTCAAGCAAGCTCTCGACAACGCTCCAATCACTGTCTATGGCAACGGCAAGCAGTCCCGCTGCTTCTGTGATGTCCGCGATACCATCGAAGGCTTGATCCGCTTGATGGACACGGACCGCGCAGTCGGTGAAGTTGTGAACGTCGGCAACACCGAGGAAATCACCATCGAAGGCCTGGCGCAATTGGTCAAGCAGCGCACGCGCAGCACCTCGCCGATCGAGTACGTCCCCTATGATCAGGCCTATGAGGTCGGCTTCGAAGACATGATGCGCCGCGTTCCGAACGTCGACAAGCTCCACTCGCTCACCGGGTTTCGCCCGCAAACGCCGCTCGCGGAGATCATCGACCGCGTCACCGCCTTCTTCCAGCAAAAAGACGAAGCTGCCGCCCACCCCGCCGCCACCAGCACGGCTGTCTGAGGCCGGATTTCACGCATAGCAGATATCGAAAGCTTCCGTATTTATGTGCGGTATAACCCGAGCACAATTTTCTTCCCGGAATCAGGTCGTTCGCGCCGAGCTTCAGCTATTTCCGTGAGTTGTTTTTCGGCTTGTCCCAAGAATGTAGCCGGCAAGGAAGGGGAACAATGGGGGGCGCCTCCTTTGTGCAAGAGCATGGCCTAGCTGTGTCGTCTCATCAACTCGCGCGCAAGGCAGAGCGCCTGCTGCTTCTTCTCTATCTTCTTTCCCTGTCCTTTCTGAATCCCTGGATACGCGGCGACGGCGTCGGTTATTATGCATTTGCACGCGCGCCGATCATCCAGCACAACTTTGATTTCACACGAGATTATCAGGAGGCCAACGCCAGTTTCCGCGAGGGCCGCCTCGACGAGCGTGGGGACCCCAGGCCACAATTTCGCACCTCCACCGGCCACCTGGATAATCACTTCACAGTCGGCCCCGCGATTCTCTGGAGCCCTTTCCTCGTTCTTGCTCACGGTGCCGTGCTCTTTTCCCGTGCCATGGGTTCTACCGTTGCCGCCGACGGTTTTTCCTGGCCCTATCGCATCGCCATGGCCTTCGCTACTTCGCTCTACGGCTTTCTCGGACTCCTGCTTGCCTTTCGCCTTACGCGTCAGTATGTCGAGGTACGCTGGGCGTTTCTCTCTACGCTCGCTATCTGGTGGGCCACCTCGCTTCCCGTTTACATGTACTTCAACCCTTCCTGGTCGCACGCTCACGCGGCGTTTGCCGTAGCGCTATTCGTCTGGTACTGGCACGAAACCCGCGCGGCACGCACGCTGCGCCAGTGGCTGATCCTCAGCTTGATCGCGGGCCTCATGATCAATGTCTACTACGCCAACGCCATGGTCATCGCCTTGCTCCTCGTCGAAGCCGTTCAGAAGTATGCCGCGGCCTTCCGCGCCCGCGAGCGGGTTGCCCCCACAGTCGCGCATATCGCGGCCCATCATTTCATCTTTTTAGCCGGCGTGATTCTTTGCCTGGCTCCCACACTCATTACTCGCCAAATCATTTATGGCAGCGCTTTCGAATCCGGCTACATACCGATTCGCGAATGGTCTTGGACCTGGCCCTACCTTTTCGCGGTTCTTTTTTCCTCGAATCACGGCTTGCTTTCCTGGACGCCGATTCTTCTCTTCGCAATCCTGGGTCTTTTCACTTTCTGGCGAAGCCAGCCGCGCACCGGCACCGCGCTGCTCGCCGCGGTTCTCGCGTTTTACTATTTCATGGCTTCGTATCCGGACTGGGCGGGCATCTCATCTTACGGCAGCCGTTTTTTTGTCTCCCTTACCGTGTTTTTTGTTCTCGGCCTGGGGGTTTTCCTGGAAGGCTGCGCCAGTTTGTTTCGCAGCCGCCGGGCCGCCGTGGTCGCATGCTCCGCGGTACTCGCGTGCTTTGTTCTCTGGAACGCCGGGCTGATGTTTCAATGGGGTGCGCATCTGATTCCCGCGCGGGGGCCTATTTCGTTTCGCGAGATGACGCGCAATCAATCCTTAGTTGTTCCGCGCCAACTCACCACCCAGCTCCAAACTTATCTCTTCCGGCGCAGAGCCCTGATGCAGCAGATCGAAGACCGCGACCTCGAACAGTTGAAGAATCCTCGTCCCGAGCGCTGAGTGTTCTCTTCTTCCCGCGTCCGCGCTGCAACAGACTGGCTCTTGAAAATTTGAGAATGGTAATTGAAATCCCGCCTTTCGCGCGGCCGCTTCTCTGATACTCTACCCGGGGGACCATCCAGCTCTCTTGGAGATGCATTGAAGAGTTGACCGCTGCGCGGTCGCCACTGAAAACGATGGCTTCGGTCACCGCACCACCATCTGCCGTCACACCGTTGCCGGCACATTCCGCCGCGTCTGTCACCGTTCGCATCGAACCGCCCCGCGGCTGGCTGGAGTTGCGGCTGCGCGAAGTGTGGGCCTACCGCGAACTGCTCTATTTTTTCGTCTGGCGCGACGTCAAGGTCCGCTACAAGCAGACGATCATCGGCATTGTTTGGGTTGTCCTCCAGCCGCTCATGACCATGGGGGTGTTCACGCTTTTTTTCGGGCGGCTAGCCAAGTTGCCTTCGGACGGATTGCCCTATCCGGTTTTTTATTTTTCGGCGCTGGTGCCGTGGGCCTACTTTTCCACCGCGCTGCAAAGCTGCACCAGCGTGGTCGTCGACAACCAGCGCGTCATCACCAAAGTGTATTTTCCACGGCTGGTGCTGCCGCTTTCCGCGGTCGTATCCGGGCTTGTGGACTTCGCCATCGGGTTCGCAGTGCTGCTCATCGTTACCGCCGTGTATGGCATCAAGCCGTCGCTCGCGGCGCTTTGGCTCCCCCTATTGCTGCTCCTGGCGGTGCTGACGGCGCTCGGGGTGGGGTTGTGGATGTCGGCGCTGAACGCGCTGTATCGCGACGTGCGGTACGTGGTTCCTTTCGCGGTGCAATTCTGGATGTTCGCGTCGCCTGTGGCGTACCCCAGTTCTCTGGTTCCCGAGCGGTGGAGGTGGCTGTACGGCCTGAACCCCATGGCCGGGGTGATTGACGGATTCCGGTGGGCGCTGACGGGACACGGGCAGGCGCCCGGTCCGCTGCTGCTGGCGTCGGCGGCGGGAGTGGCGGTAGTGCTGATCGGGGGCCTGTTCTTTTTCCAGAGGATGGAGGGGACGGTTGCGGACCGAGTTTGAGATTTTCCACAGGGGAGGGGGGCCCCCCCTGTTTTTTGTAAGTGCGGATTCTAAAGGGGTTATGAGGGCGGAATCGCGTAAGTGCGGAATCTAAAGGACTTATAAGTCCTTTGTTTAGAGCACTTGCGAGGCACGCCGCTAAGTGTTGATTGTAAAGGGGTTGCAAAGGCGGGTGCTTGTAAGTGCGGAATCTAAAGGAGTTAAGCGTTGCGGCAACCGTAAACATAGGATACCTTAGCACATAAGTAAAACATTGTCAAGAGAAATTTCAGCGTGGATGTCACGGAGGCACAAAGGACGGGGAGGAAGCGCGAAGAAGATAGTGGGGGAGGACAGCCAAGAATGGCTGTCCCACGAGAGGCACAGGGGCGGAGCGGATGGGCACGGCGGCGCTAGAAAGAGGAGAAATCCAAGAGCGGGCTGCTGCCCCGGTTGCGAGCGGGCGGGTGCCCGAACTCGATGGCCTGCGAGGCCTCGCTATTCTTCTCGTCTTCCTGTCTCACTACCTGAGCGGTTCGGAGCACAGCCAACTGCCGAGCCGGCTGCGGCAGATGATCAGCGCGACAAGCGTGGGGTGGAGCGGCGTGGATCTTTTCTTCGTGCTGTCCGGCTTTCTCATCGGAGGGATTCTGCTCGAGGCCCGCAACTCCCCCAACTATTTCCGCACCTTTTACCTGCGCCGCGTGCATCGAATTCTTCCCATCTATTACGTCTGGATCCTGCTGTACGCCGCGCTTGCGGGCGCGGCGGTACTCGGCGCCGCGTTCCCCTATCCGGTCACATCCCAGGATCTCCTCCAGGTCCCAATTCAAATTCTCTTTCTGCAAAACATGCAGTTCGAGGTGCGGCCGTTCCAGTTCACGTGGTTCATGGTGACGTGGTCGCTGGCGGTGGAAGAACAGTTTTACCTGCTGGCTCCGCCGCTGATCCGGTTCCTGTCGCTGCGGCGGGTGGTCTATGCGCTCGTGGGGGCGATCGTGCTGGCGCCGTTCGTGCGACTCTACGTCTTTTATCATGTGGCGCCGGGCACACTGGCGCCTGCATTTCTTCTTCCGGGCCGGGCCGATACGCTGGCCTGCGGTGTCCTGTTGGCCATCGCCTGGCGCCAAGCGGCGTTCCGCGCGTACCTCGCCACGCATCGCACGTTATTGCAGGGCGCGCTGTTGATCCTGGTGCTTGGTGTGGGCGTGATGCTGCCCCGGCTGGTGGGTTCAATCACTTTGCTGCGCGCCACGCTTGGCTACTCCTGGTTTGCCGCCCTCTATAGCTGCCTACTTATCGTGGTCCTGTCTCACACCCAGGGTTGGCTCGCCGCGATCATGCGGTGGAAGGCGCTGCGGTCGCTCGGGAATATCTCTTATTGCGTTTACCTGATCCATTTGAGTTTCCTTCTTCTTGCCCACCGCGTGATTCTTCACGCGGGCCCGCAGCTCCACAATCTGAAAGGAATCAGCGTCACGATCCTGGCGGCGAGCCTTACGCTTGGGGTTGCCATGCTGTCCTGGAGGTATTTCGAGAAGCCGCTGATCCGGCGCGGACACGCGTATTCGTATGGGGAAGGAGCGGCGGTGTGAGCACGGCCGTGATACATGGGGAAGGGCTGGGGAAGCGGTACCGGCGGGGGCTGGAATGGGAGCCCGGGCTGAGGCATTCGCTTGAGGCGTTTCTGAGGTCGCCACTCGCGGCGTTTCGCCGGCCGAAGACGGAAACATTTTGGGCGCTGAAAGACGTGGCATTGCAAGTGAATGAGGGCGAAGTGCTGGGGCTGATCGGGCGGAACGGAGCGGGAAAGACCACGCTGCTGAAGATCCTTTCGCGGATCACGCGGCCGACAACAGGGTGGGCGGAGATACGCGGGCGAGTGGGGAGCCTGCTGGAGGTGGGGACGGGATTTCATCCGGAATTGACGGGGCGGGAGAACATTTACCTGAGCGGGGCGATCCTGGGGATGAGCAAGCGGGAGATCGAGCGGAAATTTGATGAAATCGTGGCGTTCGCGGAGCTGGAGAAGTTTATTGAGACGCCGGTGAAGCATTATTCCAGCGGAATGTATGTACGGTTGGCATTTGCGGTGGCGGCGCACCTGGAGCCGGAAATCCTGTTGGTGGATGAAGTGCTGGCGGTGGGGGACCTCAATTTCCAGAAGAAATGCCTGGGCAAGATGGGTGATGTGGCTCGCGCGGGGCGCACAGTCGTGCTCGTCAGTCATCAACTCAACCAGATTCGCCGACTCTGCCACCGCGTTGTCTGGATTGACGCCGGGCAGACGCGCATGGACGGCTCTGCCCACGAAGTTGTCGCCGCTTATGAATCCGCCATGTTTGCCGGCGACCGCAGCAGCGGCCTCCAGCGCCGCAGCTCTGCAGGGGCGCAGTTTGTGCGCTGGGAAATCTCCGAGCCTCGGACCGGTCAACCCCACCTCCTTTCGACCCTCGGGCCTGTCACTGTCAGTTTCGTCGTTGAGCTGGGCAAGGCTGTTACGAATTGCGAGCATGGCGTCGCGCTTTTCAATTCCGAGCGGCAACTAATGTGGGCGCGCGCGGCCCAGAATTTGACCCTCACGCCGGGCGTTCACGTCTTTTCGCACTCCTTTCCTTCGCTGCCGTTGCGCCCGGGCACCTATCAGTGGCAAGTTAGCCTATGGGACGGAGGCGAGATGCTCGATCTTTGGGACTGCACGCCGGAGATGGTCATCGCCACCGAAGTCCACCAGCATTACATGGACGAGTGGAATGGAGTTCTCAATCTGCCGTCGCACTTTGTCCACTCAAGCGGGGAGGGCGTCGCCGTTGAGCGCCACTCGAGTTTTTGATCACAAACACTATGAAGAGCTGAATCGCTCGCGTAGCGAGGTCGTCTCCCGTTTGCTAGCCGAGCTGAAAAGCCCTTTGAACCTGCACACCGCTGTGGACGTCGGCTGCGGCCTCGGGTATTTTTCCGCTCTTCTACAATCTCTAGGTTTAGAGGTCACTGCTGCCGATGGCCGCCGGGAAAACGCCGAGGAAGCAGCTCGTCGCGTACCAAACGTGCATTTCCACACCATCAACGCCGAGGATGCTACGCTACGGTCCCTTGGCACGTTCGATCTCGTCTTCTGCTTCGGCCTGCTCTATCACCTCGAGAATCCCTTCCTTACCATTCGTCATCTTCACGCCATGACCAAGTCTCTGCTCCTCGTCGAGGGTCTTATCTACCCCGGCGATGAGCCGATCATGGGACTGGTTGACGAAACCCCCTTTGAAGACCAAGGCCTCCGCAATTACGCTTTTTATCCCACTGAAGCCTGTTTGGTGAAAATGCTGTACCGGGCCGGATATCCCCATGTACACCGATTTACGGCTCCGCCCGACCATCCCGAATACCACGACACTCCATCCGCGCGAAAAAATCGTACCGCCCTCGCCGCCTCTCTAAGGCCTTTAGCCTCCGCATTCCTGGCGGAAATTCCCGAGCCTCCCAGCGCCGCCAAGCCGTGGATCGAGGAACGCGCTGCCGAAGAAGATGCGATTTCGAAACTCCGCCGATTCGCTGGCAAACCTCTGTCTCAAAAGGTCGAATCCATCCGGCGTCTGGTCAAGGGAAAGTAAAGGCGTGGGAGAACGCGAGCGCATTCCGGAACTGGACGGACTCCGCGGCATCGCCATCGGATTAGTCCTGATCTGGCACTATTTCTTCCTTCTAATTCGCCTACGCCCCGGGACCATTCTCTCGTACGCCTTTGTCAGTCTTCGACTAACTTGGACCGGAGTCGATCTTTTCTTCGTTCTTTCGGGTTTCCTAATCGGTGGAATCTTACTGGATGCCCGCGACTCCTCGAACTACTTCGCGGTCTTTTACAGTCGGCGCTTCTTCCGAATTGTTCCGATCTACCTCCTGTGTCTAGGCGGTGTTTTCGTCCTCAGCGCTTTAATCAAGGCCGGCATGGCAAGTAAAGTCATATGGATGATGGACGATCAGCTCCCTTGGACCCCGTACCTTTTGTTTATCCAGAACTTTTGGATGGCACAGAAAAATACTCTAGGTTCATTTGGCCTTGGTGCGACGTGGTCCCTTTCGGTGGAAGAACAATTCTATTTATCGCTGCCGACTCTCGTGCGCTTTCTCACCACACGACGTCTCGTAACCATCCTAATATGCGGGATACTCACGGCTCCCGTCCTCCGCGCCATTCTCCGGACTCTCTGGCCTGATCACTTTATTTCATGGTTTGTGTTAATGCCCTGTCGGGCTGATGCACTCCTCCTTGGGGCACTGGCAGCAGTTGGGCTAAGAGAGTCGTCGTTTCGCGCTTGGCTCGTGCGCAACCAACGGCTGCTTCAACTGTTCATTCTTGTCTTTCTTGGAGGGATGGGGTTCCTGACTCTGCGCGCGCCGGATCCCCGAGTTTTCCTAATGCTATCGGTTGGATTTACGTGGCAGGCGCTCTTCTATCTTGCCGTACTTCTTTACGCCATACTTTTCCCTCAGAGCATCCTCAGTCGCTGTCTTCGGTGGGGATGGCTTGCATGGCTTGGATCAATCGCCTATGGGACTTACCTGCTCCATGAATTTGTGCTTGGCGGAATCCATGGCCTCATATGGTCTCGGCCTCCAATCATAACAAACGTTTGGGAACTAGCGGCTACCTTAATGGCCCTCTTGCTTACCCTGATGATTTGTCATTTGTCGTGGCAGTATTTCGAGAGACCTCTGGTCCGCGTTGGACACAGCTGGCATTACTTATTTGATTCGCCTGACTCCTCTCAATTAGCAGCCCCCGGCGTTGAGGGGAGGGGTGCCGCGACCCCATGATCACTTTCTTCACGACCGCCAAGCCCTTCCATGGCCACAGCGCCGTGATTCAGCGCAATGCGTTGCAGAGTTGGAAACTTCTCGACCCGGATGCAGAAGTCATCCTGTTCGGCGATGATGAGGGCGCGGCAGACGTGTGTGCGCAATTGGGTCTGC
>WNFO01022281.1_pt1 | contig 13564 bp, 15 predicted proteins | sample 5400251 | NCBI WGS metagenome assembly WNFO01 (sample SAMN13153354, study PRJNA577476) | soil metagenome | isolation source: 100 cm saprolite under Madrone tree | place: USA:California | collected 2016-06-14 | reverse complement strand
TATGGCCGCAACGCGGACCGCCGCAAGCGCTTCGCGGAGGAAATGTCGCAAAAAATCGGTGTTCCCGTCGAGCCCGCCGGCTCTTCCTCCGAGGCTGCGCGCGGCGCGCACATTATTTGCACCGCTACCACTGCGTCGCATCCTGTGCTCAGCGGCGCGGACCTCGCCTCCGGAGTGCACATCAACGCCATCGGCGCAAATCACGCCCACAAGCGCGAACTCGATGACGAAGCGGTCGCCAGTGCGGATGTCATTGTCGTGGACTCCATCGACCAATCGCGCCAGGAAGCCGGCGATCTGATCATCGCGTTCAAAGGGGACGAAATCTGCTGGACCGGTGTAAAGAAACTATCCGATGTGGTCGCCGGAAAAGTCGGCGGCAGAACCAGCGACACCGAAGTGACCCTGTTCAAGTCCAACGGAATCGGGTCGTGGGATCTAGCCGTAGCAATGCTCGTCTACGCGCGAGCCAAAGGTCTAGGGCGCCCCTTGCCCTTCTGGTCTGAATGACTGTGGCCTCGAGCTGGTGTCACGTATGTGTAGAAATCCGTTCCACCAAAAAAATCTAATTGGATCTTCGGAGAAGAATCGGCCTGAATTAGCGTCGTAGTATCTGGCGCGATACTATTTATTTTTACTTATTTTTGCGGCAATCCCGTAAAACTCCCTCAGATCGGATTGCTCTCCAAGAAACGCCAGACTTAGAGTGCCCGTTGAAGCACACTCCATCGACATGACGGCTGTGTTTGGCATAGCCACGACATCATGTAGTTCGTTGCCGCCGACGCACATAAGCGTTTCATCGTCGAAGCGTATCGCCTGTTCTTCTACTACTCTAAGCCCTTTTTGCTCCCGCCATTGGACGTTAAACTTCTTCCAAGCGTCGATGTCGCCGACCGCGTTTCGCAACAATGACGCGGTAATCACGGGGTTGGCGCGTAGAATAAGATCGGTGCGCTCCTTTGCAGCTATGCTGACCAGCTGCACGGAACTAGATCCGATCTTTTCGACAACCCAATGATCCGGAACAGGAACTTGATATTTCCCAAGCGATACGACATTCCCATGAGTCCAGTGCCATACCTTTGCGAGTATTTCGTATCGCTTGGCGTAGCAGAGAAATCCCGATAACACAACAAGACCAAGCACGAACAACGCGCGCGAAGATCGCTTTCCATCGGTAGTCATTTCTGGCTTCTCTGATAAATGTTCTGAATGCCCTGGGAGATTTGCGGCCAATTGCCCGCGATGCGTGAATCAGCACCCATTCTGATCTTAATCCAACACCTTAAGAGTGTTGCTACTGAGCTCTAGCTTTGGAGGAGAACTATGCCGCCGTACAAATGTTGTCAGCAGAAAGAACGGAGCCATCAAGAGAACGGCAATTAGAAGTAAGGTCCGCCCCCGCAGACCGATCATGAACGCTGCAAAAACTGAAACTGCCATGGTAACGCATAAATCGATGACTGTATCCGACTTCGCGACGCGCAATTCGGTTTGACAATTGATACAGTTGAATGGAGTACCGAAACGAACGACCTTTAGATACTCCAGCTTCGCTCCGCACACGGGGCAACTCGGAAGAGGGCCGTGCAGCAATGTTCGGTCCTTTGTCACGGTTTTCTCCAAGTGTTGTCGGCAACGTAATCGTACACCGACGGGACGACGTTAACGGCCATGTTAAGCAGCATGCCGACTCTCGTCGCTCCTATCGTTGGACTCGGGGAAATCAGGGACAGACGGAACGCTTTCCGGTTTCTCCGAGGGCGCTCATTTCCGATCCGGCCGAATCTTCCTCCGCAACTTCTTATGCAAACGCGCCTGCACTTCCATTGGAAAATCCACCAAATCCGAATCGTAGTACAAATGGACCGTAAGCCTCGTCTGCTGCACCAAAATCGTGCAATCCGGACACTCCCGCAGGTGCAGCTCGATCTCCTCCACTACCGTGGCTTCCAGCTCGCCGTCGATGTAACTGGAAACGCGCCGAATTACGCCGTTGCAGTTCAATGCGTTCCGTCCTGTCGAAAGTGGCGATCCAATTTCTGCCGCAGCTTGAGGCGCGCGCGCAACAGTCGCGACTTCACCGCCGCCTCGGAGATTCCCACTGCCTCCGCGGTTTCCTGTGTAGAGAGTCCTTCCACGTCGCGCAGCACAAAAACCACCCGAAAATCCGGGGCTAGGTCATCAATCACGCCGCGCAAAATATCGCGCATTTCCGTTTGCGCGTAGCGCTGTTCCGGACTCGGTCCCCAATCTTGAATTTGCTGCGGGATGAAATCGTCCTCGCCCTCAATCGGTTCGTCCAGCGAAACTTGATTGGGCCGGCGCTTGCGCAGACGCATCAGCGCTTCGTTCGCAGCGATGCGCACCAGCCAGGTGTAAAAGCGCGAGTCTTCGTGAAATTTGTCCAGGTGTGAATACGCCTTCATGAATGCATCCTGCATCGCGTCTTCCGCGTCCTCGCGGTTGCGCGTGATGTTCATGGTCAGACGAAATATTTTTCGCTCGTAGCGGTTCACCAGTTCTTCGAAAGCGGAGATATCGCCCGATTTTGCCGCGGCCACCAGCAAATGCTCATCTTCGCGGGCGATTTTGGAGGGAAGGCGGTGTGGGTTCGGCGTGCTCAAGGTAAGCGTTTTTGCCAGGTTGGCGAGTAACCCCGGTTGGATGCTTTGCACCGCTAAAGTAGCACAATACAACGCCGCACCTCGAAGCTATACACTTGGATGACCCGGCCGGCGCCCGCGATTCAGAAATAACGGCCTCCCCGCGCCGCCCTGTGGGTACGTGACAATTTGCGCAGCATTATCGAACCATGTGTGCCGCGCGAGCCGCGGAAAAGGTAAGCTAGCGGAATGCGCACCCTGCCCGACCATCTTCGAAAAGGCATGACAACGAGTTTTGGCCGCTGATTTTCGAGGGTGGCGTGGTGCCGGAACCGTTTGATTATCGCGACGACAAGCGCGTGATCGAATTTGGCATTGGGCTTACGGATTTGGTGAAGCGCCCGTCGAAAACGGCGGCGGAGCTTGCGCGCGAGGATTTTGCGGAAGGGCGCATCGTGCTGTCGCAGAAGCTGGAAGAATTTGCCCCGCGCGTAGTGGCGTTTAATGGCAAAATGACCTACGAATTATTTGCGCAGAGAAAATGCAAATTCGGATTGCAGAAGGAATCGTTGTATGGAGCGCGCGTATACGTGCTGCCGGCCACGCCTGGCCTCGACATGAAAAGCAAAAGCGAAAAACTGCAGCACTTCCGTAAATTGGCGCAACTGGTGAAGCGCGTGGAAAAGGAACGCGAAAGCGGCGCGCATGTGATGGAGCACGCATGAGCACATCAGCACAACCTGGGCAGGAAAATCGCTTGGTCCTGGAAAAGCGCGAAGGCGGCGTCGCCACATTGATGTTGAACCGGCCGGAGCGTATGAATGCGCTCAACAAAGATTTGGTTCTGGCCCTGAACGACGCGTTGGCGCGCGTGGAAGCGGATCAGGAAATTAATGTGGTGGTGCTGGCGGGCGCCGGGCGCGCGTTTTGCGCGGGCGGCGATTTGCAGGCGATCGGCAGGGGGAAGCAGGAAAACGATGTGACCGAATTGCAGCCTGTTCTGCGTTCGGGTATGCAACTGGTTCTGAAGATTCGCACCATGCGGCCGCCGGTGATCGCCGCGGTGCACGGCGCAGCGGCGGGCGCGGGCATGAATATCGCGCTGGCCGCGGATCTTCGCATTGCTTCCGAAGACGCGATGTTCGGACAGAATTTTGCGAAGGTGGGATTGTTTCCGGATTACGGCGGGACATTTTTTCTCCCGCAGTTGGTGGGGCCGGCGAAAGCGGCGGAAATGCTTTATACCGGTGACATGATCAATGCGGCGGAGGCGCTGCGGCTCGGCATCGTGAATCGCGTGGTGCCGCTGGCGCAACTGGAGAGCGAAGTGCACGCGCTGGCGCAGAAAATCGCGCAGGGCCCGGCGATTGCGATTCGCGCGGTGAAGCAAACTTTGTTCGGCCGCGACAAGGAAGAGCTGATGGCGCTGCTGAACCTCGAAGTCGAGCAGCAGATGAAATGCTTTCCCTCCGAGGATTGCGGAGAAGGCATTCGCGCTTTTTTCGAGAAGCGGCCGCCGAAATTTCAAGGCAAGTAGCCTCATTTTTTCCTTCGCAAGTTTTCCCCAGCAATTTCTCGCCTTGCGGTTTCCAGCCTATAATTGGCCCCGAATTTGAAATGGGGAATTTCGCATGAATGATCTGGAGATTACTCCGGCCGAGGCGAAACAGCGGCTGGAGCGCGGCGACGGCGTTCTGCTGGTGGACGTGCGCGAGCCGTGGGAATTTGAGATTTGCCGCATCGCCGGCGCGAAGCTGATTCCCATGGGCACGATTCCCGCGAATTTGCAGGCGCTGGACACCGATGACGAAGTGATTTGCTACTGCCATCACGGAATGCGCAGCCTGGACGTGGCGGTTTGGCTGCGCGGCCAGGGAGTGGCGCGCGCGAAATCGCTGGCCGGCGGAATTGATCGCTGGTCCGCCGAGATTGATTCCACTGTTCCACGGTACTAGCGCGCCTGCCGCGGCTTGCGCCGCTGGGACGCGCTTAAGCGCACTACAACTTTTGCAGCGCGTGACACGCACGGATATGGCAAGCGAGATCCAAACGATTGCGGTGATTGGGGCTGGCGACCAAGGTCGCGAGATGGCTTGTTGCGCGCTGCTGGCCGGATACCGAACCATCCTTGAGGATGTGTCCGAGAGCAGGCTGGAGCAAGCTGCGGCGTGGATGGCGAACGGCGCGAATGTTGGCGCTGAGGCGCGCACGCGGCTCGTTCTCGCGAGCAAAATCGAAGAGGCCGTGCGCGAGGCGGATCTGATTGTCGAGGCGGTGGCCGAAGAGATGGAGATGAAGATCGAGATGTTCACCATCTTCGACAAATTTGCCAAGCCAGGCGCTGTCTTCGCGAGCAGCTCGCTTTCCCTTTCGATCGCGGAGCTGGCGGCGGTAACGTTTTGTCCGGAGCGTTGCATCGGCCTGCGCTTTGTTGCCAGGGCTGGGAAAGAGAACGCGCTGGAATTGGTGTGCACGCCGAAGACTTCCGAAGAAACTGTTTCGCGGTGCCGGGAGGTTGGCCGGCGCATGGGCAAAGAGGTCATGGTGGTGGCCGAAAGGGAATTCACGGAATCACGATGAGCCAGCCGAGCGGGAAGGAAATTGCGTCGCGCGTGGTGATCCAGCAGGGCGACCTGACGGAGATGGACACCGACGCGATCGTGAACGCCGCAAACAACGATCTCGTTCTGGGCGCGGGAGTTGCGGGAGCGATCCGCCGCAAGGGCGGCGATGCGATCCAGCGCGAATGCGACGCGATTGGCAGCATCCCGCTGGGATTCGCGGCCATCACCTCGGGCGGGAAGCTTAAGGCCAGGTATGTGATCCACGCGGCGAGCATGGGGCTGGGGAGCCTGACCACGGCGGAGAGCTTGCGGCGCTCCACGGCGCATGCGCTGCGGCTTGCGGCGGAACGCGGCCTGAAGACGATTGCGTTCCCGGCCGTCGGCACGGGCATCGCGGGATTCCCGATGAAGGAGTGCGCGGAGATCATGCTGCATGAGGCGGCAGAGCATCTGCGCAATGGGAGTTCGCTCGAAACCATTTATTTTGTGCTGTTTGACGAGCAGGCCACGGGGATTTTCGAGTGCGCCTGGAAGCGCTTGCAGGAGTAAGCGCCCGTTTGTCTGCAGTACCCCCCTACCACCCCCGTCGACAACAAAAGAGTGCGCACTCGATTGATTGCAAAAGGGATAGCGGCGCGCCGTTGCGCAAAAGAGTGCGTAATTGCATGAAACTGCTGGGTTTACAGGGATGTGATAAGAAACAAAGGAGTTGGAACGTGAAGGGCAAAGGATACCGCCGAGACGCAGAGGGCATTGAGTCGACGCAGAGATCGGAAAAAGGCGCGGGGGGCGGGCGAAACGTTGCTGGGGCGCCGATTCCATGTGGAATAGTAGCGCAGAACTTGAAGATTGTCAATAGGAATCTTTTACTTCTAAGGTACTCGTTCGAACGGATTGCTAAGTCATTCAAACGCGGAGAGTTGTAACGAAGATGGGGTGAAAAGGTAACCATGGGGAAGACCCAGAGCAAAACCGAGGTGCGGGGCAAGCGAGTCAGGGGAATGGCACGAATTGCTCGAGCTGGTCAGGGCGCTTGCGTAGTTAGTTGCTGCGAAGGTGACTCTAAACCCGCACACGCAAAAACCTGCGTATGCGGCACCCAATTCTCTGCACCAGCCTGTCGGCCACCTCTCACTATGGAGCCACATTGGTCCGCAACGCTAAACGAAACGCTCCGGCGCATTGTGGACCCGAACAGAGGTCTACTCTCGAATAATCAAGTAGCCAAAGCTATGAAAAAGACGCTGCAGGATGAGCAGGACCTCTTTGCGTTGAACTTATACACGCACAACCCCGCCTACCATCCATCTGAGCCGCGCCTAAGACTGAGCTGGAAGAACTTTGACGCATTCCTTCGTCTCGTTGGCGCGTAGATGACCGACCACCCAAGCCCGCTACGCTATCCCGGTGGAAAGACCTCTGTCGCGCCCTTCCTTGCCAAGACAATCCGGCTCAATGGACTTGAAGACGGCATCTACGCCGAACCTTTTGCAGGAGGGAGCGGGGCAGCGCTTAAGCTACTTTTCTGGGAAATTGTGTCGGAGATCCACCTTAACGATAAGGACCTCTCTATCTTTAGCTTCTGGAAATCGATTTTGGAGGAACCGGACGAATTTCTCCGCCTACTTCGAGCTTGTAAGGTTAACGTAAGAACCTGGAGTCAACAAAAATCTATACTGCGCGAGGCCTCAAAATGTTCGATGCTCGAGCGTGGATTTGCGACCTTTTTTTTAAACAGATGCAACCATTCTGGGGTCCTCAACGGTGGCCCAATCGGGGGGCTGGCTCAGAAAGGCGATTATAAGATTGACGCCAGATTCAACAAGACAGCACTTGCTAGAAGAATTGAAACAATTCAACTCTACAGGGAACGCATCAAAATATCGCGACTAGACGCCATAGATTTCCTTAAGCGTCAGTTCACAGACGAAAAAGTGGGTCGCCAAAAATGCCTCGTATACCTGGACCCGCCATACCTCGCCAAGGCGCAACGTTTGTACCCGCTATATTTCGAGCACCAAGACCATGTAAGGCTCGCTGATTACCTAAATCGCTCTGCACATTTTCCTTGGATTATTTCCTACGACGACGCCACTCCAATCCGGAAACTGTATGCGGTCAGGAGATTATCCGTCTTGAAGAAATATTCCTTACACTCAGCAAGAGTTGGTCGGGAACTCCTCATTTCTAGCGCCACGTGCATTCTCCCGCGACACTCGTCGGGCCACGATTATTTCGGGCACCAAGCGACATGAATCCGGCGACGGGGCGCCTCCGCCAGAATATAAGGAACGTTGGGACGACATCATGAGTTCAGATAGACGGAGGCATGGCTCGTTTGAGGATCGGTTTGTGGCGTTCGTGGACATTCTGGGTTTTCGCGACATCGTCTCGCGTATGCAAAAGGAGCACGGACTCTTTTCAACGGTCCGTGATGCCCTGAAGACTAGCGGGCACCCGCAGGAGCGAAAGCGAAAGAGAAAGTCGGCCTGCTGTGGCCCCAGCGGCTAAAGCCTTGTTGATTTTGCGTCAGTTACGGCACGGCTGAAAGCCGTGCCTGACGACGACTCAAAGGCGAGGCTTCACCAAGCTAGGTTGCGGCGACAGCGGCTGCGGTCTGGTCCAGGATGGTGGCTGCGCGGCCCACTTCGGATACGCCGAAGATCACCAATGGCGCATTCGTAGTTGGCTCTACGCCGCAGTAGGCGTAGTGGATGTTGATGTTGGCGTCGCCGAGCTTGGAGGCGGCGCGCGCTAATTCCCCGGGGCCGTGGGGGAGCTTGGCCTGGGCGACTTCGCCTTCGGCGTAGCTGATGCCTTCCTTGTCGAGGATGGCTGCGGCAGCGGAGGGATTGTCGACGACCATGCAGACGAGGATGGTTTTCTCCGATGGGATAGATTGAAAGGCGAGGATGTTGACGCCGCGGTCGGCGAGTGCGCGGCAAACTTTTCCCAGGGAGCCGGGACGATTGTCCATGCGAATGGTGAGTTCCTCGTTGATGGGCATTGGAGACCTCCTGCGTTCGCAGCAAATCGAATAGCGTAGAGGTTCGACGTGGTTGGCGCACGAATCTTACGACTAGCTTCAGGTTGATGCAAGGAAACATACGGGAGAATTGGGTGTATACTCCGGCTGAGCAAAAAAGCGAACGATATCTTCGGATGAGGAGTCTCAGCGACCGGGAAACCAACATTCATTCATTTGAGCCTGGCCGGCGTTTCGGTCCTCGCGGCTCGGCCGGCTCTCAATCAGTGGGGGCGTGATGAAGCAAACCTTTGCTATCAGCATCGGAGGCGCGGCTGGACAGGGTGTCGCGACACCGGGCGACATTTTCGCGAAGATCTTCAGCCGGCGGGGCCTTAACCTCAACGCCTACAACGCTTATCAGTCCATCATTCGCGGGGGCCACACTTTTCTGACCATTCGCACCGGCCCGGATAAGGTCACCAACATGGGTGACCGCATCGACCTCTTCATTCCCCTCAACCAGGACAGCATGGATCGGCACCTGAAGCTGCTAACGGCAGGCGCCGCGTGTATCTATAATGCCGAGACGATAAAGGCCGGCGCGGCCGCGGACGGCGTGCAGCTCTGCCCGCTTCCGGTTTCGGAGTTGGCGGACATCACGCGCAATAAAGTGGCGCAGAATACGCTGGCGATCGGCGCCGGTCTGCACATGATGGGCATTGGCTTTCCGGCATTAGAGGAGGTGCTGCGGGAGCAGTTCAAGAAAAAGGGCGAGGCCGTCGTGGCCGAAAACATTGGGGTGGCGCGGGCGGGCTACGACTATGCAGCCGCGCATTTTACGGCTTTCGCGAATCCGCTGCCCAAGACGGAGAACAAGTACGCGATCTTGAGTGGCAATGTGGCGATGGCCATGGGCGGTGCGGCAGCAGGTGTGAAGTTTTATTGTGCTTATCCGATGAGTCCTTCGACCGGCGTGCTGCACTGGATGGCGGCGCACGCGCGCAAAGCTGGCATCATGGTGCGGCAGGTGGAGGACGAGATTGGCGTGATCAACATGGCCATCGGCGCGGCTCAGGCCGGGGTGCGCGCCATGTGCGCTACGTCGGGCGGCGGCTTCGCGCTGATGAGCGAGGGACTCGGGATGTCCGCCATGATCGAAACGCCCGTCGTAGTGATCAACTGTCAGCGCGCGGGCCCGTCGACCGGCGTTCCGACAAAGACCGAGCAGGGCGACCTTTGGCAGATGCTGGGCGCCGCCTTCGGGGATTATCCGCGGATCATCGCAGCGCCATTGGACATCGGCGATTGCTTCAAGCTCATTCCCGAGCTGTTCAATCTCGCCGACCGCTTCCAGTGTCCTGGACTCGTGCTTTGCGATTTGCTGCTATCGGAAGGCAGGCTCAGCGTCCATCCGAACGACCTGGATTTCAGCCCGGCCATCGATCGCGGGGAGCTCATCACCAGCGCCAACGGTAATGGCGCACACTCTGCGGCCTCCACGAACGGCGGCTACAAACGCTACAAAATCACCGACAGCGGCGTTTCACCGCGTGCGATTCCGGGTTTGCCGGGGCACATTCACACGGTGGCCACCGACGAACACCAGGAAGACGGCGTGCTCATCAGCGATGAGTTCACCAATCCCGTGAAGCGGCGCGCCATGATGGAGAAGCGGATGCGCAAGGTCGCCGGCATTGAAGCGGCGGTGGCGCCGCCCGCGCTTTTAGGCCCGCGCGACGCAGATGTGACCTTGATTGGCTGGGGTTCGACCAAAGGCGTGATCGAGGAGGCTTGCGAACTCCTCAACGAACAAGGAATCTCCGCCAATCAGCTACAGATCCGCTGGCTGGTGCCGCTGCATGGCGAAGCCATTCTCGAAATCCTACGAGATTCGCGGCACACCATCATCGTGGAGAACAACTACAGCGGGCAGTTTGCGCGCTACCTGCGGAGCGAAACCAGCTTTGTGCCCAGCGGCAACATTCGCAAGTACGACGGCGAACCTTTCATGCCGCACCATATTGTCGACGCCGTGAAGGAACAGCTCGGCGGGAACACAAAGCTCTCCGTTCCCATGCACGAGATTATGGTCTGAGGAGGAGACGCAGATGGCGACCAGCGTACAGCGTGCAAGTCAACTGACGATGGCGGACCTGAAAGGCAAAGTCGATCCCGACTGGTGCCCAGGTTGCGGGGATTTCGGTGTGCTGGCGGCGCTGCAAAAGGCGTTGGTGGAGCTGCAGATACCGACGCACAACGTCGTGACCATCAGCGGCATCGGCTGCTCCTCAAACCTGCCCGGTTACATCAACACTTATGGGATGCACACGCTGCACGGGCGGGCATTGGCGGTGGCCACCGGGTTGAAACTGGCCAATCACGAGCTGACGGTGATTGTGACCGGAGGCGACGGAGACGGATTCGGGATAGGCGGGAACCATTTCGTGCACACCATGCGGCGCAACGTCGACCTGCTGTATATCGTGATGGACAACCAAATCTACGGCCTGACCACCGGGCAGACTTCGCCGACCAGCCGCGTGGGCATGAAAACGAAAAGCATGCCGTTCGGCAACATCGAAGCGCCGGTCAACCCCATTTCCCTCGCTCTAGCCGCAGGCGCCACTTTCGTCGCGCGCGGCTTCAGCGGCGAACAGAAGCATCTCACCGAACTCATTAAGCAAGGTATCGAGCACAAGGGCTTCTCGTTCCTCGATGTGTTCAGCCCCTGCGTCACTTACAATCTCGACAATACATATCAGTGGTTCCGTCCACGCGTGAAGAAACTCGAGGACGATTCCGCTTACGACGCAGGTGAGTGGACCGCCGCGATGGAGAAATCTTTGCTGTGGGGCGAGGAAATCCCCATCGGCAAATTCTTCGAGCGCACGGACCTCCCCAGCCTTCACGCAGCCGAGCCGGTGCTGAACGAAGGCCCGCTGGTTCATCGCGACCCCAGGGTGCCTCCCGACGCGGCCCGCTCGTTCATAGACGAGCTGATCTAGCGACGAGCCGCCGCGACAAATCACTAATGTAGTGCGAGATGTGTCATCGACAGTCGGTGGGGTGCGTTCGCACAGCCAGAAATGGCTGTGCCACAGTTACCGGGCCTAGTTGGGGGCGGGGTCGGCGCGTTTTTTTAGGACGGGGCGGTCGTTGGTTGGGGGAGCCTGCGGCACGACTGCTGCTCCTGGCGGTGCGCCGGTGGTGGGAGCGGCAGCGGAGATGCCGCCTTCGGAGTAGGCCTTCTTCAGGAGCTGCTCGGCGACTTGCTGGGCGCCGCCGGTGTCGTCATTGGTTTGCTTGGCTTTGCTGTATTCGTTGACGGCGCGGGCACGCTGGCCGAGAAGGTCAAAGATTTTGCCGAGATAGACGTGGCTCCAGACTTCGGTCCATTTCTCGGCAGCTTCTGGAACGGTTTGCAGGGCGTCGCGGAAGGCGTTGGCGGCGGCCTGGTAATTCTTTTGGTAGAAGAAGGCTTCGCCCATGCGGAAGTTGGCGAGCGGGCGACTGGGCTGGATAGAAAGCGCGCGCTGATACTGGCCGATGGCGTCGTAATAGCGGCCCTGCTCGGCGAGTTCTTCACCGCGGGCGATGGCGGCGCGGGCGCGCAGCGTGGAGCTACCCTTCAGGATGACGTTATTGGGATCGATCTTGATGCCGCCCGGTTTGGGACGGCCGAAAGTTTCCACGGTAAATTCGGATTCGGTGCCGATGACGTCGATCGTCTTGGTTTCGGGATTACCTTCGGTGTCGATGCGCAGGTCGACCGGCATGTGGAAGGTGTCGAGGGGCTGCTTGATCTTGCCGACGACGCGAAAACCCTGATGCGTGCGGTAGACGACGTATTCGATGGTGAAATCGGGCACGCCGGTGGAATTGAGCCACTGCGCAAAAAAGCTGCGGAGATCCGGCGGCGGCTGTCCAGCCTTGGCGGAAGCTTGGGCGTGCTGCGCGGCGAGGGCTTCGAAGTTTTCGATGGTGGCGCTGCCCTCGGCGTATTTGAAGTAGAAATCGTGCAAGAGGGATTTGAAGGCGACGTCGCCCATTTGCGCACGCACCATGTGGAAGATCAAGGCGCCTTTGTTCATCACGACGGAGCGATAATCGGCGGAATAGGGAGCAAGGCGGGCGGCTTGGGCGATGGGCGCGGCTTCCTCGTACATTAAGGAGCCGACGGCGAATTCGTCGACGGCTTTTAGGCCTGCTTCCTTGCCGGCATTTTGCTCGGCGTAAAGAGCTTCGGAATAGCGCGCCAAGCCATCGCTGATCCACACATCTCCACGCGTGGCGGGCAGAACGGCGTTGCCCCACCATTGCGAGGCGACCAGGCGCGCGATGGTGCGGTCGGAGCCTCTGGGATCCCAAATGCGCTTGCTGAGTAGCAGCAGGCCTGGCCCGGCGAAATCGCGGAGCGTGCCGTCTGGAAGCTGGGCGAGGGTGAATTCTGGACGGGGCAGAGGGCCGAACATATCGGAAAACACCGTTGTGGAGCGCGCCACGTCGTCAGCGAATTTTTGTGCGTCACCGCTTGCTTCGCGAGGAGCGTACACGTTGACGCTTATGCCTTCGGCTTGTTTGGGATTGAGTTGCAGATTGCCGGCGACGAAGGTGCCGTGCGGCGCGGGCGTGTCGCACTGGAATGTGTAGATGAGACGATTCCCTTCGACGGAGTTCCTGCCGGGAGTCGGCGTGGGCGAGGCGGCTTTGCCGGTGCCGGCTACCGCGAACGCTTCCGGAACGTTGAGGCGGAAGGTGGCGGTGTAGCGGTTGGAGGGATAGTTGGTGAGCGGGAACCAGCGCGCGGGGAGAAGCAGGAAGGCGCCATCGCGGTTGATGGCTGCGGCGCGGACGCCGGGGACGGGACTGTTTTCTTCATTGGCGAGGGGACCGGCGTAGGTGAAGGTGAGAGTCACTTTGGCGCCGGGCGCAACGGGAGAAAGCAGATTGACGATTAGGTTGAGGGGATTTTGGTTGTCGCGCTCAAAGCCGAGCGTCTTGCCTTCCGCGGACTTCACCACGGTTACGTTGAGATTGGGATGCAGCTCGACGCGGACGGAGCTGGAAACTTCCCGAGCCTTGAAGTCGATTTTGGCCACGGCGGAAAGCGACTGCGTGATGGGGTCGAGCGTGGCGGAGACGTCGTAATGGTCGGCGAGGAACGAGGACGCACGAGGTGTTTGGGCGCGCAGGGGCACGCAAGGGAGGAGGAGCAGAGAGGCGAGGAGGGAAACGGTTCTGAATTTGCTACAACGGGTCATCGGACCCCTTTCATTTTGGCGCAATGGTCGCGTCCTGCATGAGCATCGCCGGCTAAAGCCGGCCGGGGACGCGCTGAAGCGCGCCCCTACAACTTTCGCAACGTCCCCGTAAGCCTCGACGGCTGCAGGGCATGCTTGTCCCCTGTATAGGATAGCAGAGAC
>WNFO01003340.1_pt1 | contig 13566 bp, 14 predicted proteins | sample 5400251 | NCBI WGS metagenome assembly WNFO01 (sample SAMN13153354, study PRJNA577476) | soil metagenome | isolation source: 100 cm saprolite under Madrone tree | place: USA:California | collected 2016-06-14 | reverse complement strand
TCGCCATCGACGGCGGTTTTGGCTACACGCTCTCCGGCATCGAGAAGCTTGCGGCGGATGATGAAACGCCCGATGCGGCGCACATCCTTGCGTGGCTCGGCGCTGCCGCAACGTCCGATCTCGCGGTCTATGCCGACCCCGCACGCGGCGTGTTTCGTTATGCGAGCTTCGTTGACGGCACGCTCGAAGCCTGTCTCTTCATCGCGCGCGATCCCGCCAGCCTGCCTGATCGCGCAGCCGCCGTCATGATGTTCGGCGAGCCGCCGCCGGATCATAACCGTACACGGGTCCTCGCCGGCGTTTCGCTGGCGGGCGTTCCCTCTCCCGGCCCCACGGTCTGCGCCTGTTTCGCCGTGGGCCGCGCCACCATCATGGAGGCCGTCCAGTCCGCAAAGCTGACCACCGTCGCCGAGATCGGCACCGCTTTGCGCGCCGGAACGAACTGCGGATCCTGCCTGCCGGAGCTTGCGACGATCCTGCGCGAGGCGGAGGTGGCTGCGTCTCGCACATTGCAGGAAGAGACGCTGGGGGCTGGCTAACAATGCTCCCAGAGATGCTTCGGTCCTCTCAGCCACAAGCTTATGTCGTCCGGATAGTAAGTAATCACCTCGCCATTCGCCAACGCCGTGCGGACTTCTTCGGGACTGATGGCGCGCTCGAACATGCGCTGGAGGGCGTGGCGGCTGAAACTGATCGCCTCACAGTCCATGTCGGCTTTAGTCGAAATCGTCGCGGCGCTCCTGCCGGAGCTTGCAACCCAGTCGATGCCCGCGATGGACGCGGGCATCATGAGTCGCGATGGCCTGATATTATTCCACACGCTCTGAAGCCGGCGGCGCTTCGGCCGGGACGGCCTTCGGCTCCGGCGTGGCCAGATCGGTTTCCCTCTGGGCGGCAGGCGCGCCTTCTTCGTCTTTCGCCGGGCGCTCCGCCGTGACGAAGGTCTCTGGTTTGGCGTTCGCCGCGATGAGGGTCTCGGCGGGTTCGCTCGCCGCCGGCGGGGCGGTTGCCTCGGCGGGGAGCGGCGCAGCGGCTTCGCTGCTTGCCGCCGTCGGTTCCGCCGCGGACGGCATGACGGCCGCTACCTCAGGCATAGCTTCGGCGGTTTCACCGACGCTGCTCTCCCCGGCTTGTGGGGGAGCGACAGGGGCGCCTGACGCCTCGATCGCAGGTGGCATTTCGGGCTGCACCACGGCCGCGACTGCGTCGCCGGGAGCGACGGACTTGTCGGTGGATGCAGTCTGCTCGATCATGCCAAGTGTGGTCGCGGCCGGCGCCTGACCCAACTGCGTCGCCCCCCTCAGCAGGGCGTCGAGCTGCGCCTTGGTGATGCATGTTTGCGCACCGCTGCTATCGGCGACGCAGAGCTCCTGCGTGGCGATGCGTCTGGTGGTAAATGAATCCGCGAAGGCCGCCATGGACGCTTCGAGATTGGCGACCTGTTGCTCGAGTCCCGATACAATTTTCTCGAGCACGGTGCTTTGCAACGTCGAGGGGTCGCCAGCACGGACCGCCGAACCGCCTGCCGTTGCCGACAGTGCGAGCAAGGCCAAGCCGAAGACGTTGCAACCGCCAACCATCAGAGAATTCCATCTGCTCTTCATGTTCTGCTCCAGATTACAAGCGCGCGAGACTGGTGCGGAGAAAGGGTGCCGATGTCGACATCGCCAACCCCCGCCAGCATGGTGGAACCGGCCGGTTAACAAACGGTTGCAATGCGGGATAATTTTTTCGCACGTGTGCTCGTCCGAAATCTGCGTGCAGGCCCGCATCTCGCTCACTACACTTGCGATATGATGTCGCGTAAATCTGACGCCGCATAAGCGACGCCATACTTTTAAAAACGGCGGCGCAGCCGAAGGGGAAATGCTATGATCACACGTCGCCGCCTGCTCGAAGCGGCAGGCACGGGCGCAGTACTCGCGGTCGCGGGCCGCGAATTGTCGCGGACTTTCGTAACCCAGGCTTTCGTAACCGAGGCGGAGGCTCAGGCCGCTGGCTTGAGTCTGCCGGCGCAATTGCCGCAGGGCACCCGGCAGGAAGCGGTGCTTGAGGCGTTGCCGAGCAAGCAGCCTCTCATCAAGCTCTCCTATCGGCCGCCGAATTATGAGACGCCGATTGAACTTCTGCGCACCGCGATCACGCCCAACGACGCCTTCTTCGTGCGCTACCATCTTTCCGACATTCCGGAGGTGAATGCCGACACTTGGCGGCTATCGATCGGCGGCGAGGGCGCGAACGGCGAAGCGAGCCTTACCTTCGACGAACTCAGACGATTGCCGGCCGTCGAAGTCGCCGCAGTGTGCCAATGCTCGGGCAACCGCCGCGGCCTGTTCGAACCCCATGTGCCGGGCGTCGAATGGGGCTATGGCGCCATGGGCTGTGCGCGCTGGAAGGGCGTGCCGCTCAAGGACGTGCTCGATCGCGTTGGCCTCAAGAACGAGGCGCTCGAGATCGTGGTCGCCGGCGCCGACAAGGGCGCCGTGGACAAGACGCCCGCGTTCATCAAGAGCATTCCGGTGTGGAAGGCGATCGAGGAAACCACGATCGTCGCCTATGAGATGAACGGCCGGCCGCTGCCCCATTGGAACGGCTTTCCGGCGCGCGTCGTCGTGCCCGGATGGACGGCGACCTACTGGATGAAACACGTCTCCCGAATCAACGTGGTCACCAAGCCGTTCGACGGCTTCTGGATGAAATCCGCCTATCGGATTCCGCTCGGCAAGTTCCCGATCGTGGCGCGCTTTGCGTCCCAGGAGACCGCAGTCAACACGCCGATAACCGAAATGGTGGTGAACTCGCTCCTGACGAGCCACGCCGACGGCGCCACCGTGAAGGCCGGCGGCAATGTCACGATCGGCGGTCTGGCGTGGGATGCGGGCTATGGCATCCACGCGGTCGAAATATCGACCGACGGCGGCACCAACTGGACGGCCGCGGCACTCGGTGAGGACATCGGCCGATTCGCCTTCCGTACCTTCAGCCACGCCGTCGCCATGCCGATGAAGGGAAGCTACAAGATCATGGCGCGCACCACCAACAAGATCGGCCAGAGCCAGGCCACGGCGTTGATCGCCAATCCGGCCGGCTACCATCACAACGTCATTCAGACCCTCAATCTCGTCGCGGCATGAGGAGCACCACAATGCGATCAATCGCCATCGCGGTATTTTCCGCCGCCTTTTGCGGCGCTGTTGCGACCGCAGCCCTGGCCGGCGAAGAGCCCGTACAACTCAAGAAGGCCGCCGGGGTCGACAAGGTCGAGAGCAACTGCGCCATCTGCCACAGCCTCGACTACATCGAGATGAATTCGCCATTTCTCAACGCCGCCGGATGGGATGCCGAGGTGACCAAGATGATCAACGCCTTCGGGGCGCCGATCAATCCCGACGACGCGAAGATCATCGGCGATTACCTGAAGGCCAATTACGGGCGGTGACGCGTTGTGGTCCGAATCGTAAAGGACAAGCCCCGCCACGACTCGGCGCAAACTCCAAGTCGTTCAACTCAGGACTCGTCCGTGATTAAGTTGAATCACAGTCTTGTCATGCCACGCGAAATCGGATGTTTCCGATTTCGCTCGCCTAATAGCTGCCGAAGTCGGCCAAGGCCGACTTCGGGTGAAAGCGGGGCATCCAGTAACCCCTAGCGAATCAAGTGGTTACTGGATCGCCCGCTTTCGCGGGCGATGACATGCAAGTGATGCAATTACTTCCCGACACGACCTAAGCAGATTCCCGCTCTGAGAGATTGACCTATGGCGGGAGCGACCGGGCTCGAACCGGCGACCTCTAGCGTGACAGGCTAGCGCTCTAACCAACTGAGCTACGCCCCCTTAAATGTCGGCGACATAACCGCCAACCGTCGGGTCCGGTTCGATACGACCGGGCCTGATCGAAGTCAAGCGGCCCCTCCCTAACCCTCCCCCACTTGCGAGGGAGGATGGAGCAGGGGCGGCATGACGGCCGAATCGGGTCGGGTCCGGCCAAGATCGTTGCCAAAATAGCCCCAGAATGCGGGCAAAAGTTGCTATCTCGACCCGTGTGGTTCCCGCAAGCCCCCTTGAATCGGCCATTTCCCCCCCTCCACCTGCAGAATCCTCACATTTTTCAGGGTTTTTGCTAAATGAGGCATAGTCAAACGCCACCAGAATCGTTTATGTGACGCCGCGTCTCGCCTAATATTGGCGTTGTTCGCCATAAAGAAGGAGGTTTCGATGGCAAAGGCAGCCGCCACACAAGCAACCGTGACCTTGAAGCATCTCGCCGCCACTCTGGCCGGCAGCCATGAAATGGCGAAGAAGCAGTCGGAAACGATTCTCGGCGACTTCGTCGGCCTCGTGGTCAAGCACCTGAAGAAAGGCGACCGCATTCGCATCGGCGGCCTCGGCATCCTTCAGGTCCGCAAGCGCGCCGCCCGCATGGGGCGCAACCCGGCCACCGGCGAGCCGATCAAGATCAAGGCGAGCAAGAAGGTCGCGTTCCGGGCCGCCAAGGAACTCAAGGAAGCGGTCTAAGTCTTTTAGTTCGTGGGGGGAGTGCGGTATGGGTTGCCTGGACACCGGTTCAGGCAGCCCATGCTGTTTTTTGGGGGCACGCGTAAGGTGGGCATCGCGCCCGCCCGGACGTGCTGTTCGCAAGTATCCATGCCGGGCGCGATGCCCACGCGGTCCGGCGTTTCCTGTCGGTCTGTCTGCTACGTGATACCGCGTGGGCAAAATCGCACGCGCGCGGTGCCCGAGCCCGTAGATCGCAGCAAGCGATTTTGCCCACCCTACCGGCGCTACATCCCCCTCTCCCGCACGCCCATCCGTTCCAGGCGCGGTATCACCTCGCCGCAGAAGAACGGCAACTCGTCCGCATAGTTGACGAAGGATACGCCGACGCCGCGCAGGCCGGCGTGGCTCAGATCGGCGAGTTGGCGGGCGACGTGGTCGGGATCGCCGACGATCGGAATGCCGCCCATGCCGTTGGCGTAATTGGCCCGCTGTTCGTTGAACATGGCGTCGCCGACCGTCGCGGGGCTGATGTTCTTCTTGGCCAGAATGAGGTCGACCGCCGACCAGTCGGCATTGTCGACGATGCAGTGGCGATAGTAGTCCTCGGCCTCCTTGCGGGTCGGCCGGCAAGTGATGACGCCCACGGTGTAGACGTCGATCTCTTGTCCGTACCTCGCTGCTTCGGTCTTGACGTCGCGCACGCGCTGCGCCGTCTCCTCGGCCGATCGGCGCGACGCCTGGGTGAAGAATGCATCGCAGTTGCGCAGCGCGAACGCCCGCCCGGTCGGTGAGGCTCCGGCATTCATGATCAGCGGCCGGGTGCCGCCGTAGGGCTTCGGCTTGGCGCGGATGTTGGCGAGCTTGATATATGCGCCGTCGAAATTGAAGTCCTCCTGCGGGCCCCAGGCGAGCTTTACGGCATCGAGCCATTCCTGAGCGTATTCGTAGCGCCTCTCATGATCGCGCTGCTTGACGCCGAACATCTCGAACTCGTCCTCGTTCCAGCCGACCACGAGATTGAGCCCGAACCGGCCTTCGCCGATGTGGTCGGCGGTGACGAACTCCTTGGCGGCGATCAGCGGATTGAACAGCGGCGCATGCACGGTGCCGAACACGGTGATGCGCCGGGTCGAGGCCAAGAGCCCGCACGCCCACGTCACGGTCTCGAAAGTCGCGCCCTGATAATCGGTGTCGCCGCCATAGCCTTTCCAGCGCGCGATCGGCAGCAGAAAATCGATGCCGGCCTCGTCCGCCATGCCGGCGAGCCTGACATTGTCTGGCCAGCTTCCGGACCAGCGTTCCGGCACCATGGTGACGGCGCGGCCGGACGAACAGTTGGCCCCGAAAAGGCCGATCTTGAGCGCGTTGCCGTTGTACATGGCAGTGCGCTCATGCATGGAGGCGGTCGGTGCCAGCACGGATCCTTCCCATCATCAAGAGTTCATAACGTTGGAGGCCCGCGCACAAGTTGCGTCATCCAACACTGCCTGCTGTAGGGTCGCCCCTACATTATCCCCAGGTCGGCGCGAATCCACCGCCATCGCAAAGATCGGCGGCCGAAAACAATATCCCAAACGAAATCGCTTTGGCCGCAACGCATAGGCGTGGTAGGAAATGGGTGCGTTTTCTGCCGCATCGTTCTTCGCAGGCCGCCGGCGTACCGATGAGAACACATTATGATCTGCTCGGTGTTCGTTCCGATGCTGACGATGAGGCCCTGATCAAGGCGTATCGCAAAGCCGCGAAGGCGCACCATCCTGACCTCAACGCGGGCGATCCGGATGCCCCGCGTCGGTTCAGCCAGATCGCAACGGCTATTGAAATCCTGCGCAATCCGCAGCAGCGTGCAGCTTACGATCGCCAACGTCGGCAGCGTCGGTTGCGGCGAGCCCGCATCATCATTGTCATTGCCAACGCGATCGCAGCTGCCGTTCTCATTGCCGTGCTGGCGGGCGGACATGCACCGATCGGGCCCACTCCTTCGACATCCACGATGGCGAGCAAAGTCGAAAATAATGGGGTGCCACGACGGGCCGTGATGGCGGGAGAACAACGACCTCAGCCAACCGAACCGACAGGCGAAGACGAACCGCACCGCGCGCTTGAGCAAGGCCTTCCACTCGGGGCCGCAGGCAAGCAATTGGGAGCGGTCGAGCGCGCGGTTGCTCCGCGGCGCGAGCAAGACGAACGCACGCGCGGCGCCGAGCTCGAACCACAGACGGCCGAGCGCGAGGCCACTCCACGGCGCGAACGGGACGAACGCCGGCAGGAACACAAAGCAAGGCGGTTGGCTGCCATAGCGGAGGCTGCCAAGTCCGCTACGCCGACGTCCGCTACGCCGACGCCATCCCGAGCTGTCCAAACAACCCAGACAGCCTCGTCTGCAGCATCGCCGCGAAGCTTCGGGCCGGTGGAAATCGCCGCAGCGCGCGCCTTTGCGCGATTCTAAAACCGATACCGCATGCCGACTTTCCCGCCCACGCTCCACAGGTCTTCGCCAAATCGCGTATCCACACGAGCGAAGCCGGACAGGCCTGTTTGCAGGTCAAGCACATTCACCAAGCCTTGAACTTCGCCACGGGCCCGCCCCACGTCGGATGGCATCGATATGCTGGTGCCATTGACGAGGAGCGCGTTGTTCGTCGCCTCCGCGATCTCGTAGACCTGCCCCAGCAGACTGGGCTCCACGCGAACGTGACCGATCACCCATTCGGTGCCGACACGGGCGCCCGCGCGGGCCCGAACCGCATCACCGTTATTGAGAGCCACCGTCGTTGCAGTGAGTGCGGTTGCGTGATCGAAATTGGTGCGGACGTATTCCAACCCGGCCGTCGGCTCGATGTAATAACCGTTCGGAAGATCGAACTTATAGCCGACGTTCGTTGCCAGATTGTAGTTGGTGGGATTGGCGGATTGCGAGAGCCCGGGGCTGCTTATGTCAAGCGACAGCAAATCGACCTTGAAGAGCGCGTCGAAGAACCAATTTCCCAAGAGGTAAGTTCCATACGCTCCGACCGACGGTCCAGAAAATACCTGGGTGGTCGGCGAATCCCGCAACTCAACTCGCGAGTCGGTGTAACCGCCCAAGAGACCAAGGACGAGGCCATCCGTCGCGGTGGCGAGGCCGCTCCAAACCGCGTCGATCCCCGCCATGACGCCGCCGGTTCCCTGACGATAGCCGAGGTTGGAGGTAAAATTGGAGCCCCCAAAACTAAAGCTCGCCTGTCCGTCGCGCTGCTCGTAATCCCCATATCCCTTGATCCAGGCCGCCGGCTTCGGACCTGCGAAGCTTGCAGCGGTGGCAGCACGGCTCGCACATAGGGGCTGATCGGATCGTCCTTGGCGAATTCCTGAACGTATGCGGTCGCAGGACCCGCGGCGCCCGGGGACGAACCTCCGCGGATCGAATTGTGCAACGACGACATTCGATCGAACACCGCGTCGTTTGAGATGTGGCTCGCCGTCTGCGCGGCGCTCGTTGCGACCGACCCCGAGAGCCCCGTACTCGAAGCGATCGTGGCAGGAGCGAAACTCAGCCCTGTTCCGTTGGGCAGGGCCAGCAGCACCTCCACCAACGTGCCGAGATTGAGCACGTTGCCGAGGACGAAAGCGTTTAGCGAGGCCGCTCCTTGTACGACAACAAGATTGGGACCGATCGTAAAGGGGTTGCCCGGCACCAAGCCGGCGACGTTCAGCGTCGTGGAACCGGTCGCGCTTCCGTTGATGACGATCTGGTCGGCAATGCCCGTTCGAGCGTTGATGTCGAGCGCAATCGTGCTTCCGGCCGACCCTGTGAAGCTGCCGGTAACCGTGAGCCTGTCTCCCGCAACATTGTTCTGCAGATTGATGAGGCCGGAATTGGTCAGCGCGCCATTGATGGTCGAAAGACCGCTGGCGTTCAGGGTGCCGGCATTGACGGTCGTGATGGCGCCGATCGTCCCGCCCGCCAGGTTGACGATTCCACCCGCACTGTTGGTGAGGGTACCGATGTCGTTGAAGATGTTGGCGCCGACGTTCAGAACTGCCCCCTTCCCGTTGCGGAAGTTGCCGCCGCCCGCCGACAATGGACCCGTCACCGTGAAGGTTCCAAGGCCGATGTTCGTGATGTTGCCCCTGATCACGCCTTGCGCATCGACGATGCCGGTGTTGATCAGGCCGCCCAGCGCTGCATTGAGCGTGCCGGTCGTGATCAGCGTGCCGGAGTTCGTAAAGCCGTTAGCTGTCGTATTCCAAATACCTGAATTGACGACGGTGCTCGCATTGTTGGCATCGCCAGTCCACGTGCCGATGTTCTTGACCGTGGCGCCGCCGGTATTGCTTAGAAGGTCTCCGATCCAGGTGCCGATCGCGGAATTGGTGACAACCCCGGCAGCCCCGGTGTTGTTGAGCGCGCCAATGTGGATGCAGTTGTTCGTCACCGTCCCGGAGTTGTTCAACAGGCCGTCCAGGAGCCCGCAGTGGATGATCCCTCCGCCATGATCATGATCATGATCATGATCACCCGCTGTTGCCGGGCCCGCCGCAACGCTCGCTAACGCCAGCCCGCCGGCGAGTGCCGTGCCCGCCATCAGGCGTCGCCAACAATCCCTGTCATTGGAAATTGTACGCGCGGAATCACCAGTACAATGACGCTGACTAATCCAAGCGCCTACAGTGGCGCGACCGACAATACTCATAGCCCCCCCAGACCCGGGCGCTGCAACTCACCGCAGGCTATCCGGCGCTTCGCGCTTCGTCAACTAAACTTGCATTTCCTCCATCTGCAACCATGATTTTTTAGCGACGATGACCGTCGCCGGATGACGCGCGTGTCATAGCAGGCAATGCACCGCGGCCGCCGTGTTGCCCCGCCGTCGCGCAGGAGCGCGCGGTGCGCTATCATTTCGCCCCCTTTACGGGATGCTGAAACGGCGACGCGGGACTTGATCCGCCGCGGCGTCTCACATGATCGCCTCAAGACCTTTGCTGCGGATGAGGCACAATAGCTTCAAGGTGGCGCCACGCGGCCGCTTTGCGCCGCGCTCAAGCTGACTCACGTAGTTTGTCGTGACGTTCAAGCACTTCGCCATGACCGATTGGCTCACACCGGCGCGCTCGCGCAAAGCCTGAATGTCCTCAGCCGACAAATCGTCAACTGCGGTGAGGCAGCGCACGTCGAATTCGCGCATGGTCTTCTTATCGACGAGGCCAAGCCGGTGCATGCCGCATACGCCCTCATGCACAGCCTTCGCAACCTCGCTGCGGTACTTACGTTTCGTCGCCATAGTTCAGCTCCGTCAACTCCTGTCCGGCGAGCATCTTGCCGATGCCGCCGGCGTCGAGCGCCAGCAGCAGCGCTCCGTAGTCTTTCAGATCTCGCTCGTCGTCCCGACTGAGGTTCGCCTGATCTTTTTTGGCGAAACCGAACAGGAACACCGCACGATCGCCGACGCGATAGGCAATCACGGTACGAAATCCACCACGTCGGCCCTCGCCCGGCCGCGACACCCGCTGCTTGATGAGCCCACCAGCGAGATCTGCATCAACCAAGCCACGCGCTGCGCGGCGAACCGCCTCACATAATGCAGCATCCGCGATCCGTTCCTTGCGCTGAAAACGCCGGAAGCTTTTCGTCACGAACACCCGCACACAGCGGCCCCCCACACTTAGGCATATAGCACTAGGTCATATGGCCTTCAATCCGGTGCCGTGCCGGATTCGACGGTGGGACCGTCGCGCTCAGTGCGCTATCATTTCGCCCCATGACCCAAGCTTGTTGGCGCCACATGAAAAGACTGATCGCCGTTCTCACCCTTGTAGCCCTTGGGCCTATCGCCGCCGCCGAGGTCGCCACCGCCCAGACCTACCCCACCCGCCCCATCACCATGAACGTGCCGTTCGCCGCGGGCGGACCGACCGATACCATCGCGCGCATCATCGCCCAACGCATGTCCGCGATGCTCGGCCAGAGCATCATCATCGAGAATGTGACCGGGGCGGACGGCACCATCGGGGTCGGCCGCGTGGCGCGCGCGGCGCCCGACGGTTACCTGCTGAGCGTCGGGCAATGGTCGACCCACGTGCTCAACGGCGCGGCCTACGCTCTGCCGTACGATCTCCTGAAGGATTTCGAGCCGGTGGCGCTCATGGCGACCAATCCGCTGGTGATCGTTACTCATAAGGGCGTGCCCGCCACCAACCTGAAAGAACTGATCGACTGGCTCAAGGCGAACCCCGACCGCGCCGCGGTTGGCATCGGCTCGATGTCGCACCGGGTCAGCGCCGTCTATTTCCAGAACCTCACCGGGGCGAGGTTTACGCTCGTACCTTATCGCGGCGCCGCGCCCGCCATGCAGGACATGATGGCGGGCCAGATCACGATGATGTTCGATCAGGCCGCCACGTCGCTGCCGCTGGTGCGCGCCGGCAGCACCAGGCCCTATGCGGTCACGGCCGCGACGCGGCTTGACGCGGCGCCCGAGCTGCCGACGGTCGACGAGGCCGGATTGCCGGGATTCCATATTGCGGTGTGGACGGCGCTGTGGGCGCCGCGCGCGACGCCGAGAGCCATCATCGACAAGCTCAATGCAGCCGTCGTCGAGGCGGTGGCCGATCCGGCCGTTGGCAAGCGGCTGACCGCGGAGCTGGGCCAGGACATCCCGCCGCGCGCGCAACAGACGCCGGAGGCGCTCTACGCCTACCAGAAGGCCGAGATCGAGAAGTGGTGGCCGCTGATAAAGTCGGCGAACATAAGGCCGGAGTGACTTTGCTGGGATTGTAGGGTGGGCAAAGGCGGCCGAGGCGTTGCGGTGCCGGCACGATTTTGCCTCCGCTTTTGCCGACGCGGTCCGTCGGCGCAATTGTAAATAACAGGCGAAGTGAGACGGCGTGGGCAAAGGCGTGCCCCGCCGGTGCATCATGGCATCGGCCGTACCAGGCGCCTTTGCCCACCCTACGCTCTCCCGCCGAGCTCATCCTCGATATGCGCGCGGATGATGTCATCGAACGACGTCTCGGCGCGAAAGCCCAGCGCCGTTGCGCGGCGTGCGTCGAAATTCTGCGGCCAGCCGGCGACGATCTTGGCGATCGTCGCGTCCGGCTCGCGGCGGATGCGTCGCGCCACGTCGGCGCCGGCGACGCGTGCGAGCGCCGCAATCTCCTCGCCGACCGTGCCGGTGAGGCCCGGCATGGTGAGATTGATGCGCCCGCCGAGCCGGTCGCGCTCAAGACCGGCTGCGTGCAGGAGAAACCCCACCGCCGCGCGCGGGCTTGCGAACCAATGGCGGACGTCATCGGACACCGGCAACACCGCCTCCCGCCCGCTAAGCGGCTCGCGGATGATGGAGGAGAAGAAACCCGACGCCGCCTTGTTGGGCTTGCCGGGGCGCACCACGATGGTCGGCAGCCTGATGCCGATGCCGTCGAGGAATCCGCGTCGCGTGTAGTCGGCCAGCAAAAGTTCGCCGATCGCCTTTTGGGTTCCGTATGAGGTGAGCGGGGTGAGGAAAAACTCATCCCCGATGGGGTCCGGGAACGGCGCGCCGAACACCGCGATCGAGGACGCAAACACGAGCTTCGGGCGATAGCCGCCGCCGGCGAGCCGGATCGCTTCGAGGAACTCGCGCGTGCCACCGAAATTGACCGCGTAGCCTTTCTCAAAATCGGCCTCGGCCTCGCCGGACACGATGGCGGCGAGGTGAAAGATGATGTCGGGACGACGAGCGATGGCCCGGGCCGCAGCGCCCGCCGCCGCGAGATCGCTTGCCTCGGTCGCGACCGCGAACGTCGCACCCGCCGGCAGTTCCGGCTCCACAATGTCGGTCAATGTCATCCGCTCGATGGCGCGGCCGTTCAATACGCCGTCGCGCACGAGCCGCGCTGTCAGCTTGCGGCCGATCATGCCAGCCGCGCCGGTGATGAGAATGTGCATCCGCCCTCTTAAGCCTCCGACGTTAAGAGGAGGCGTTGCGCTGTCGCGAGACATCCCCTTCCCCCTGCCAGCAAACAGCGACTACCGCAATGTCCATAATGTCCATGCGGATGTCCAGATGCGCGGTGGCGCCATGGCGCATCTGGCGAATGTCGGTTGACATCCGCTGTATTTCGTTGCGTTATATCTAACCGTACATAACACAACGTCCTACCATCCCGAGGTTTCCCCCACCGGTCGCAAGTCGGCGCAACATGCGAGCGTCCCAACACGTTTGGGCGCTCCCCGAGGCGCGCGCCTTACGATCCCGCATGACATGAGGTCTGAAATGAAAATGCGCAGTTTTGTTGCGGCGCTGTTGCTGCTCGGCGTGACCAGCGTCTCGGCGTTCGCCGGATCGCCCTTGTCGGAACAGGCGTTTCGCGTCTTCGGGCAGGTCCAAACGCCAAAGATCGTCACCGTGAGGGCGCTGAAGAAGCTGCCCGAGAGCAATCAGAACGTCACGTATTTTGCCGCCGGAAGCGTGGTGAGCCACTCATTTACCGGGGCATTGCTCTGGGACCTGTTGCAATCGGTCGGCATCATCGTCAACCCCGTCATCAAAAACGAAATTCTTCGTAAAACCATCGTTGTGACCGGAACCGACGGATACGTGGCGGTCTTCACCGCCGGCGAGATCGCCCCGAACTTCGGCGGCAATCAGGTCCTGGTCGCCTATGAGGTGGACGGGCAACCGCTCGGAACCGATGGGCCGGCGGAGATCGTAGCGCCTGGCGACAAGGCCGGCGGCCGTTTTGTCCACAACATCGCCACGATCGAAGTTCGGGACGGAACGAAATAACCGTTGATATTCACTCTGCTTGTCATCGCCCGGCTTGACCGGGCGATCCAGTAACCACTGACCGGGGATACTGGATTGCATCGAAATCGGATGTTTCCGATTTCGACAATTTAATGCCGAAGTCGGGCAATGACACCGACAGGGACAATGGCGGGCGGATTAAAGCGAAGGCGCCCTAGTACTACTGAGTTATAAATTACGACGTCCACGTTGCACTGCTGCGCCGCCGCAGCAGGGGCAGCGTGGCAAGCGTGTGACGATCGCTGCGATGAGCCTTCGGCGCATGGTGGCAATCGAGTTTGGGATGTGCCGTTCAGG
>WNFO01004071.1_pt1 | contig 13570 bp, 9 predicted proteins | sample 5400251 | NCBI WGS metagenome assembly WNFO01 (sample SAMN13153354, study PRJNA577476) | soil metagenome | isolation source: 100 cm saprolite under Madrone tree | place: USA:California | collected 2016-06-14 | reverse complement strand
AAAACAAATAGCCAGCGAGCGTCTTCCGAAAGTAAACATACTGCAGTTGTTAGGAATCCGGGGCTTAGACGAAAGTAACAGAGGCTTCATGGACAGGTCTTGGTTACATGAAGTCCCCAATCAGTAAGCCGCCATAATTGCGTGCCGTTCATCGAGCTACGTCGGCTCGCGTAAATAAGTAGGTCTGGCTAAATACGACATCACATCATTCAAAGTCTCTGCGCCGAATTGTCGCAACTTTAGATAGACAGGCGCGGCGAAGATAATGAAATCTTAATCTGCATAGCTGCGTGCGCTTAACTGATAGTGCCGGCGCACATGCGTGCGCTACGTTTGCTTTACCAAAACACTCCTAAAAAATTAGTTGACAATCTGCTTCGGGGCGTGTATAAGTCCTAAAACATTAGGAGCAAGGCTAAAAACAAATGGCCAGGCGAAAAACTGAACATCTGACGCCGCTGGAACTCGAAATCATGCACGTTCTGTGGGAAACGGGCCCGGCCAATGTGCAGAGTGTGCAGCAGCATCTCAAGCGCGAATTGGCGTACACCACCGTTCAGACCATGCTCAACATTCTGCATCGCAAGGGCAAGGTAAAGCGCACGCTCAAAGATCGCGCATATTTTTACAAACCAGCAGTCAGCCGCAGCCAGGTCGTCGGCCAGCATATGAGCGACATCGTCGACCGCTTGTTTGGCGGATCGGCGGAAAGTTTGGTCATGAGTCTGGTCGAGACAAAACATCTGACGCCCCGGAAGCTGGCGCGACTTCAGAAGCTGCTGGAAGAAACTCGCGAAGAAGAGAAATGAGAGTCATCGCTCAATTAGTGTTGACGTTTCTGTTGAATGCTTCGTGGCAGAGCGCATTGCTGGTAGCGTTCGCCATTTTATGTGATTGGCTTTTGCGCGGACTCGCCGCCCGTTACCGGCACTTGCTCTGGGTGATCACTTTGGTTTCGTGTCTGGTTCTTCCGCTACTGAGCTGTGCACCGTTAACAAAGACACTGTGGCGCGACCAGCGGGCGAACATTGGAGTGACCGCGAAGCCAATTGTGATCAGTAGAATACTCTCGCCTGATGTTGATGAGACAGAAAGCTCGAACTCCGAGGCGCCGGCTTCTTCAATTAAGGCCGAGCCAGCGCGACGGATATTCTCAATGTCTCCAATTCACGTCAAGCCAAGCCTCGCGGAAGCGCTGCTGGCGCTCTATGTGATTCTCCTTCTCTGGCGAATGGCAAACTTGCTCCGCGCCTGGCGCCGAACCAGGGTAATCGTGAAGAGCGCATACAAATTCACATTTCCTCAACGCGCTCAAACGATAATCCAAAGATGTCAGGCTGCGATCGGTTCCCAACGCGTGCGCATTCTTTGTTCGATGAACGTGCCGGTGCGGATTACCTTCGGCCTGATCAATCCGGTTGTCATTCTGCCCGAGCGTTTGTTACATGAGATTGACGAAGAGCTGCTCACCACGGCCGTCGGCCACGAATTAATTCACGTCGCGCGGAGAGATTATCTGGCGAACTTGATCTATGAATTCATTTATTTGCCGCTGTCGTTTCATCCGGCGGCGGCACTGGTACGGCGACGCATCAAGCAGACGCGGGAACTTTGCTGCGATGAGTCAGTCGCCGCAAAACTGCTGAGAGCGGATGTTTATGCACGCTCATTAGTACGGATGATTGGTTGGGCGCCGCCCGCGCGACGTCTGGCGATCGACACCACCATTGGCATCAACGAATCAGACATTTTGGAGGTACGAATCATGTCATTGCTCAAAACACCAAAGCTTAGTTCGCCCCGCAGAGCGCTTTTACTAATCGCTGCCGCATTGCTGCTCCTGACGCCTTGCGTCGCGGCTGCAAAGCTCGGGCTCAGTTTAGATTTCGAGCGGCAGGACACGGCTGCGAGTCTCGAACGACAAGACCTCGCTGTGAGCGCCTCGCAGCGACAGAGCCAGGAGTTGTTGGAGCGACAAGAACAGCAGCAAAAGAGTGAGAAGTTAAAGCGTGAGATGCAGGCGCTAAAGGAACAAGCGCGAACTGCGCCGGCATCGCAACGTTCCGAGATCGAAGGGAAACTACAAGAGGTGCAGCGAGTCTTGGATGAACAGCAGCGGCAATTCTCAGATGCTGAAGCGAGGCTGCGCGAAGTCCAACAGAAGTTGGAAGAGCATGAGCGAATGGTTCAGCAGGAGGAAAAGCTCAAAAACGAAAAGAGAGTGCAAGACCTGCGCGCAGCTCTGGCGCAAATGGAAAAGAGCCAGCCGCCGGATGAAGCCCGGATGCGCGAGTTGAGAGAACAGCTTTCGCAGATGGAAAAGAACGACGGCAACAGAAAAGCCAAGTTGATTTACAAAGTTGAGCCCGAATACCCGGACGACGCGCGCGCAAGAAAGATCGAAGGCTCAGTGCAGCTCGGATTGACGATTGACCATGACGGCGTGCCTCAGAACATTCAAATCAAGAGATCACTCGACCCGTCGCTGGATCAGGCCGCGGTTGACGCCATTCGCAAGTGGCGCTTTGAACCGGCGATGAAAAACGGCCAGCCGGTTTCCATGTGGGTTGTAGTGGAAATCTATTTCGGGCCTGGAACCAAAGGCTTGGATCAAGATCAAAACGAACGCGAAGCGCGCGAAAAACGTGAGATGGAGGAACGGAACAGTAAGGAAACGACAGTCACGACTCGTCGGGGCATAACGGAGGGTGAGCGCAAAGGCGAACTTCAGGGCGAGGAATACGGGGTGCTACTCAATCGAGAAGCAGAGCGGCGCGCTGAGCGCGAAATGGAGGCCAAACAAAAAGCCGAACTTGCCAGTCACGCGAGGATCACGATGGACCATGCGATTCAGATCGCGACCAGCCAAACACCGGGGAAAGTTTTGGAGTGCAGCCTGGTCGGTGAACGCTGGGAAGCTCCCGGTAAATTGGGAAAGGACAGCCTGGTTCTCTATCACGTCGTAGTTTTGTCCGGCGATGACGCGAGTCCGGTAACCTATCATGTGTTGGTCAACGCGTTCGATGGAACGATCTTCAGAACGAGCAAAGAAGAGCGCCGCATCGGATTTGCAGAGTCGTCCGGCAGAGCGCCGATTCAGGGCGGGACTCTAAACGGAAAAGCCATCAGCCTGCCGAATCCGACGTATCCTGCCATCGCCCGCGCCGCGCACGCTGAAGGTCCAGTCGAGGTCCGCATCACCATCGATGAAGAGGGGAATGTCGTGGCCGCGAAAGCCGTTTCAGGACATCCGTTGTTGCAAGCCGCAGCCGTAAGCGCTGCGCGTGAAGCAAAATTTGCACCCTCACGTTTGCAGGGCGAACCTGTAAGAGTGAGCGGAGTGGTTGTCTACAACTTCACAGCACAGTAAAGGAGTAGCCCGACCGCAAGGACGGGCTTACTACCTGGTGGTGGCTCCTCCAGGGAAGAAGGCGGCCAATCGGCCGCCTTCTTTGATCATGGGCAGTATAAAACAAACGTTCCGGTGGGTTCGTTGAAAGTGCCGTAGGCACGAAATATCTATAGAACAAAAGCATTCTCTGGCTCATACTCTTCCGAATTGACCGAGATGCCAGGCATCTCGGTCGATTCGGCAGGAAATGAAATCGTCTTCGCGTTAGCTATAAACATTTCGCCGCTACGCGGCTCGCTTTTCGTTAGACTCCGAACCGGCGGCAGATAACTTCAGAGGTTAAGGTCGCTTGAGTTCAGTTGGCGACTCAGCCGCGTAAGCAAGACAAGCCCGGATGTCTTCTTCGGTGAGTTCCGGATAGTCACTGAGAATCTCTTCATGCGTCATTCCCGCTGCCAGCCAACCGAGCACGTCGGCAACGGCAATCCGCATCCCTCGAATCGTCGGTCGCCCACCGCGCTTGCCGGGTTCGATGGTGATGATGTTTTGATAGTTCATCCTTTAACTACTTTAGCACAGCCTCAATTTGGTAAGCAGTGAAGACCGATAGGAATCTAAAACCACCCCCGACTCGGCGAAAGGCAGATGGCACTTCTCACTTCCGAACGACAAGGATGTTGTGATTGAGTCTACGATGGAGTTGCCCAAGCAAGCTTCAGCGGACTTTATGAACCATCGTATACGACGCCGTACGCAGGGTGGGGTAGGAGGACAGTGGTTAGTGACACCGCCTCCTACCCGATTTGAAAACCACCGGAAGGAAAAATTACCGCGCCGGGCACTCAAACTGCGCGCGCTGTGAATCAAGAGTGTTCGTCAGGCTGGTGCAGTCTGCTTCCCCGCCGCACAGAAACGCATCCGCCCCGGCAAGGCTCTCTGCAGTCAAGTTTACGTACTCCTGATTGGCGCCGTTCGCGATATTCAGCCTGGCAGTGATGACCTGGTGCAAGAGGGCTGTGGTGCAATCGCCTTCACCCGGCGTTGTGAGCAGGATAGCCTCCAGTTGCTCGGCAGTGTAAGAGGTGCAACCGATGGTCAACCCGCCCTCCAGAACAGCCGCGGGCCAGGCGTCCGGATAATTGGTGGTCCAGAAGTCCACGCTCTTGATGTTGGGATCGCAGTTGACGGGACACTCTAAGGTGGAGCAGGTCAAATTCTCCGTGAAGGCGCTCCGCTGCCGCGTGCTGTTGGCATGAGCAAAGACACGGAACACGTAGTTGTGACTGCACAAGAGCCTCACCTCCGGGCAATCAGTGGACACCCCGTTATCGAGCATCAAGTCGCCGATCCGCACGGTGGCCGGTTGGCCTGCCGCGAGGTTGTAGTTCGAGGAGGAGGCATTGCCAGAAAACGACGCCGTGCAGAAAGACTCGCCGCATGTTGGAACGCCTTCTGCATCGAGTGGACAGCTTGAATTAGCCGGCCATCCGAATTGGTTGTAATCGCCTGTCGTCTGCCACTGGATGGTGAACCCGGCAGGCGCGCCCGTGGGAGACCCGGCCGTGACGTTGATGTCAAGGTAGTCCTGGCCGGAACCGCCGCACGAGATGATCGGCGTGGACATTGTCGGCTTCACTGAAGCGGACCCGGGTGTGCTGCTGAGAAACATCACAGCAAACGCAATCACAGCAAATCCAAGTATCGCGAAGGCAAGTGTCTCGCGTCTACAGTATTTCTTGATCGTCTTACTCATGATTTTTCTTTCTCCTTTTCAGAACCGGTTTATTCCGTCGGTGGAGCCCAAAACGACCGGCAAAACCGGAGGGGCATTGGGACTGAAGGTTATGCTGAACTTAAATCCAAATGAGGGACCCGTCAGCAGACCGGCTCCGAGGACTAAGGTTCAGCACGCCTAAATGTTCAAAATAATCGCGGCGGCCGTCCCGGGCGCGAAAAATACTCCAAGCTGTCAGGAAAGCTCGCATATCTTGCCCTGAAGTCACGGTTTTGTAAAGAACTTAAGCCGTAGCCTGATCGCTGAGCTTGTAACTAGGGCCGCTGCTCATATTCCCCCGCCACCCGATACTTTTCTTTTTCCTTCTCACGCTGCAAATAAGGAATACCTTTCTCCATCCATTCGGGCGCGGGCGCGCCTTTCAGGAAGTGATCGAAGAATTCCTGCAAGCGGTGCGTGTAGTCCTTCTGGTTGATGCGCTTGCGCAGACCGTGCTTCTCGCCGTTGTAGCTGAACATGTAGGCCTCTTTGTTCAAGCGTCGCAGCGCGAGGAAGAATTCGATCCCCTGATACCATGGCACCGCGTCATCTTCGTCGTTATTGATCATTAACAGCGGAGTCTGCACTTTGTCGGCATGAAACACCGGCGAGTTCTCGAAGTAGCGCATCGGATACTCCCAAAGGCTGCCGCCGATGCGTGATTGCGAATGTTCGTATTGAAATTGACGAGGCAGACCTGAGCCCCAGCGGATACCACTGTAGGCGCTGGTCATGTTCGACACGGCGGCGCCAGGCGCGGCGGCTTTGAAGCGATTGGTTTGCGTGACCATGTAAGCGATTTGATAGCCGCCCCAGCTGTGTCCCTGGATACCGATCGCGTTTTCGTCGACGAAACCTTTGTCGACCACGGCCTGAATTCCCGGCAGCACGCACTTCATAGCGCTCTGTCCGGGGTAGCCGGTCGTGTAAACGATGTCCGGCATGAAGATGAGATAACCGTTGCTTACATAGTAAGTCGGATTGATCGAAGTGCCCGGGCCGGGATTACGAAAAGCATGCAAGCCCTGCGTGAGCCGTTCGTAAATATAAACGATCATCGGGTACTTCTTCTTTGGATCGAAATTGTCGGGCTTCAGCAGCAATCCTTTCAACGCCACGCCGTCAGCATTTTTGAAACCGACCAGCTCGCCGGTCCCCCAATTGAACTGTGCGCGTTGTTCGTCGCCGCTAGTGACCTTTTTCGGATTCTTAAACTCCAGACCAGTCACCCAAATATCGGGGAACTCGTCGAAGCGCGAGGCCGTGAACATGAGCATGTCCGCATCCTTCGCTTTAGTCGGATTATTGAAGTCCTTCGCGCCCATCACGAGTTTCTCCGGCAAACCGCCGTTGATTCGGTCGCGATAGAAACCCGAATCGCGAGTCTCTTCGTTTTCCGCGTGCAGCAGCAAAGGTTTCGCCGGATCGATTGAACGCTCTTTCGGATCGAGCCGCACGTAACGAAACGCGATCTTGTCACGCCGCCCGACACCATCGGTAAGGGTCTTCGCGCTGCTGCCATCAGGAGACACTTGCCAGACGTCGTAGCGATCGTAAATCAACACGTCGCGATCGTCTTTGGTCCAACCGGCGATGCCATAGGGCGGTGGCAGCTCAGGCGTGTCGTTGTCTTCGTTGAAGAAACGCACGGTAAGATTCTTCGTGAGATTCACGGTAGCCCCGCTCGCGATCGAGTACGCGTTCCAGTCTTTCCCATCGAAATAGATCGCGTACTTCGCGCCCGGCGAGAGCGAAACACCGAATCGCTGTTTTTGACCGACAAGCTTGCGGCCGCCGTCATCGGCATTCACCAGGTAGTAATCAGTTAGTCCCGGATCGTAATCGGACATGACTCGATACGCGCGATTGTCTGAGCCGATTGCGTAACGGCCATTGTTCGAAGGCGAAAGTGATTCCATCTTCTCATCGGCGAGCTGCATGAATTTCTTATCTTTGACGAGGTAGACCGCGCGATAAGATTTGTTTCGTTCCAGCTCAGCACGAATCTTCTGGATCGGCTGGACGTAATCATCCTTCCAATGCCAGAGATCGACCAGGACTTTTTCGTCGGCGGGAATCTCCTGGTCCGCTTCCTTTTCCGGTTCCGGCGGCGGCGCGGCCCCTAAAAACAAATGACTGCCATCGAGCGAAAAGCCGAGCGTGGCTTTATCACTAACGACGAAATCTTTGCGGAATCCCGGTGAAGAAGTTGAAACGATTTCAGACACGGCGTTGGGAGCGACTGTGGTCGAATGGTTGCGATTAGCGCTCTCCTTAATCACCGCCGTGCTGCCGCGCTCCCAAAGATAAACCTTGGACTTAGGCAGCTTCGATTCCTGATCGTCACGATCGCTGATGAACGCCAATTCGGTTTGGTCTTCATCCCAAGTAAGTTTTTGGTATTTGCCTTTGCCCGCCAACAGAGATACCGGCGCGGCATCCGTCTGGAGCGCCATCGCGTACACCCCGTTCGTCTCCTCCTTCTTTGAAGAGACGGTGAAGGCGAGCGTCTTCGCATCCCTGCTCAGCGTGTAATCGAGCACATCGGCAAAGCTACGTTCCGTTCCATCGGACATATTTCGCAGAACGAGATCGCTGCCGTATTCCTTTTTCTTCGAAGCGCGGGGTGGCTGTGAGGCTCCCTCCCTTACGGTCGGGCTACTGCCCCGGGCGCTAACAGTTGAGTTACTGCTTGCGCCTTCCGCGTTAGTTGCAGTGGCGTCCTTATCGACGAGTTTCTTCGCTTCTGATTTGGGTTCTAACAAATAAGCGATGAATCCCGAGCCGTCCTCGGGGACCTGAAAGGTTTTGACCCTTTCTATCCTAACAACCTGGCCATTCGACAAGTCCATAATGCCCAGCGAGTTCTTCGGCATGTCTTCGGGTTTCTTTTTCTCTTTTTTGGCTTTCGTTACCGCGGCTTTCGTGGGCTCGATGCTAAAGACTACGAAGCGACTGTCGGCAGCAAACACCGGACGTACGATTCGCGCCTGAGCGGCCAGAAACTCGCCTATATTTGCGCCCGGATCGTCAGGTGGCGGAACCGGCGGATGGTAGCCGCGTGGCGCGCGTTGGTCGACCCCGGTGGTGAGATTACGCACGACAATCTCGCTGTCGCCGTCCTGGGCCATGTAGGCATAGGCGACGAATTTTCCATCGCGCGAAATCTGTGGCGCTTGAATCGAATGCCAGGAATCGTAATCCTGATGCGTTAAGGCTCGTTTGGTGGGCGCAGTCTGCTGGCCCAGAGCATAACCGAAGGAACTCGCGATCAGAGCGATGGCGCAAATCAGCGCGACGCTCTTTCTGTGAACTTTAGGAAAGTATTTCATACGACACTCCATTGTCAGGTTTTCTCGAAATACCAGGCTGGCTTTTCCGCATCAGTCTCAACAGTCAGGATGAGAATGTCAAGATCAATCGCGCGTTTCTTGAGCGGCCCGCGCTTTCCCGTAACCAACCCCTTTGCGATGTCGTTGTTATATATGCAATTATTGGACAAAACCCCTGAGTTATTGAGCCTGAACAGCGCAGTCCGGAAGCTTTTGATTTGACTGCGAGGAGCAGCAGTGGCAACTGTTCGTGGTCACTCAAATGCGTGATGGAAGAACAAGTCTCAAGAGAATTTCCCAGCACCCCGGCCGGACATGCAGCATCGGCGGAACCGCTCGCCGCAGGCGGACCCCAAATTAAGCCGCAACGCCGCAGCAAAACTCGCGCGCGTATAGTGCAAATCGTCAGCGTGCTTGTGCTCGTGCTGGTATTGATTTTTCTGTGGCGTTTCCTGGGTGATAAGTCTTCGCAGAGGACCCCCGGCGGCCGCAACGAAGTCGTACCGGTAGAGATGGCCGCGGTCACGCAGCGGGACGTGCCGACGGTGTTGAAAGCAATCGGCAATGTAGAGCCACTCTCAACGATCGCCGTTCGATCCCAGGTTGAAGGGAGCCTGCAATCAGTAGCTTTCGTTCCGGGACAGGAAGTGAAAAAAGGCGCTCTGCTTTTTCAGATAGATCCGCGTCCGTTGCAGTCCGCGCTTAGTCAGGCCGAGGCGAATCTGTTAAAGGCGATGGCCCAAGTCAAACAAGGCCAGGACATCGTCGCTAAAGATGAAGCCACTGCTAATAATGATCGAGTAATTGCGAAGCGCGATGCAAATTTGCTGGAGGCGGGCGTTATTCCGCGCGAACAATACGACAACGACGAGGCGAAGTTGAAAGCTGACGAGGCCACGGTGCGTGCGGACCAATCAGCGGTAGCGAATCTGCAAGCGGCGCAGAAAGCCGAGCAGGCGGCTGTCGAGAACGCACGCGTTCAGCTCAGCTATACGACAATTCGTGCTCCGATCGCCGGCAAGACCGGCAATCTCGCGGTGACCGCCGGTAATCTGGTTCAGCCAAACGCCACAACGCCGATGGTGACGATTACCCAGTCGGCGCCGATCTATGTCACGTTCTCGATTCCGGAAAGGGATTTAATGCGTATCAGACAGAATTCGGGTGCGAATGCCCTTGTCGCCGAAGTTGAGATTCCTGGTGACGAGTCCAATCATGTTTTTGGAAAGCTGTCATTAGTCGATAACACAGTCGATGTGGCTACTGGAACTGTGCGCTTGAAAGCTACGTTTCAGAACGATGATCGGCGGCTTTATCCGGGCCAGTTCGTTAACGTTGTGCTCACCCTGGGAACCCAAAACCAGGCGGTAGTCGTCCCGTCGCAAGCCGTTCAGATCGGGCAGGACAAATCATTCGTATACGTCGTTAAGGCTGACATGACGGTCGAAACGCGTACCGTGAAGACTGGAACCACGATCGAAAATATGACCGTGATCGATGACGGATTGAAACCGGGCGAGCAGGTCGTGACTGACGGACAACTACGTTTAGTGCCGGGAGCAAAGGTGCAGGCGAGAGGTCAAGGCCAAGGTCAACAAGGCGGAGGTCCGGCCGGTGGTCCAGGGCAGGGTGGAAATCCAGGCGCGCAAAATGATAAAGGTCAACGTAGGCGAGGCGGCGGCGGGAATCAGAATCAGTGAATTAGATGAGAGGGTCACCTTCAGAACATGGAATTGCAAATTGAAAAATGAAAATTGCAAATTGATCTGGAGAAAATCATGACTCCAGACGAGATGGTTGAACGACTGATTAATTTTGCTGCCCGAGTCGGTAAAGTCGTTGATGCGTTACCAGATACTCGAATGGGACGGCATATCGGAAGCCAATTAGTGCGCAGCGGAACTTCTCCCGCACCTAACTACGAAGAAGCGTGTGCCGCTGAAAGTCGTGCGGACTTCGTTCATAAGCTTAGCATTTGTCTCAAGGAATTACGCGAGTCGCGCTCCTGGATTCGGTTAATTATCAAGACGGAAATGCTAACCGAACATCGAATGGCCGAACTCCTCGACGAATGCAATCAGCTTTGCAATATGATTGGCCAATCGATAGTCACAGCAAAAGAAGGTAAAGAGAAAAAGCGGTAAGACTGGAATGCTGTCGAGCAATTTGCATTTTTCAATTTGCATTTTTCAATTTTCAATGGTTTGGCGCAAGCAAGACCGAAATTCTCGTAATGACGCTATAGCAGTTTAATGTCGGAACTCTTCATTCAACGTCCCATCACGACCACGCTCATCATGGCGGGCATCGTGTTGTTCGGTCTTATTGGCTACCAATCGCTGCCGGTGAGCGATTTGCCAAACGTCGACTATCCCACGATTCAAGTTAGCGCGGGCCTTCCCGGAGCGAGCCCTGAAACGATGGCCTCGTCAGTGGCCACTCCGCTCGAGCGGCAGTTCTCGACGATCGCCGGATTAAATACGGTCAGCTCAACCAGCACGCTCGGCAATACTCAAATCACTTTGCAGTTCGACTTGAGCCGTAACATCGACGCGGCCGCGCAGGATGTGCAAACCGCGATTTCGGCTTCGGCGCGTCAACTGCCGCCGGGGATGCCGAACCAGCCGACTTTGAAGAAAGTAAATCCCGCCGATCAACCAATCGTCTATCTAATGGTCAGCTCGCCGACGCTGCCGCTCTCGAAAGTAAACGAATACGCGGATACTTCGCTGGCGCAGAGGCTTTCAACCATCAGCGGGGTCGCGCAGGTTTTGGTTACCGGCGAACAGAAATATGCCGTGCGCGCGCAGCTCGATCCTTCAGCATTGGCGAGCCGCGGCATCGGTATCGACGACGTGGCGACCGCTCTGCAGCGCGGCAACACCAATCTGCCGGTCGGCACGCTCTATGGAATCCATCAGAACCTCACCGTGCAGGCGAACGGCCAACTGATGGATGCTGAAAGCTATCGTCAGTTGATTATCGCTTACCGAAACGGCGCGCCGGTGCTGCTCAGAGATCTTGGTGATGTCATCGACAGCGTGGAGAACAATCGGCTGGCCAGCCGCTACAACGGTCAACAGGTTGTCACGCTAACGATCCAGCGCCAGCCGGGAACCAATACAGTTGCCGTCGTAGATGCGATTCGCAATTTATTGCCGGCATTTCGCCAGCAACTGCCGGCTTCGATCAAGCTCGACGTTTTGTACGATCGATCCGAATCTATTCGCGAATCAGTCAACGACGTGCAGTTCTCTCTGTTGCTCGCAATCGGACTAGTCGTGCTCGTCATTTTTCTGTTTCTGCGCAACGTAAGGGCTACGATCATTCCCACGCTGGCGCTGCCCACATCGATCGTCTTCACGTTTGCTGTGATGTACCTGCTCGGCTTCAGTCTCGACAATCTTTCGCTGATGGCGTTGACGTTGTCGGTAGGATTTGTTGTGGACGACGCCGTGGTAATGCTGGAGAACATCGTGCGGCGCATGGAAGATGGCGAAGGCGCGATGGAAGCGGCGTTGAAAGGCTCGCGCGAGATTGGCTTTACGATCGTGTCGATGACTGTGTCTTTGGTGGCGGTCTTTATTCCCGTGCTGTTTCTGGGCGGCATATTGGGACGGCTGTTTCGAGAATTCGCGGTCACTATTAGCGTCGCAATTCTGGTTTCGGGATTTGTCTCACTGAGTCTCACGCCGATGCTATGCAGTCGCATACTGAAGACGTTTAGCGGGCATCGCCACGATCACGGGCGCGAACCACTGTCGGCGGGTGATGTCAGCAGCCCGACTGTCACGGAGGGCTCACGTGAGGATCGCATTGAACCACCGAAGGGTGCCTGGTGGCAGAAGACCGAGCACGCTTACGAATGGCTGGTCGGAGGTTATCGCTGGACGCTGCAACTCGCGCTGGAGCATCGGGCTCTCACGATCCTGATCTGCGGAGTTCTATTCGTCATCACGGTCTTCTTCTTTTATGTGATTCCCAAAGGTTTCATTCCCAACGACAGCAGATCGTCGATATCGTGCGGGCCAACCCAAACGTCTCCGGTGTGTTGTCCACGGTTGGAGAGAGCGATATCAGCGCCGCCAGTAACACCGGCAACATTCTGATTATCTTGAAGCCGCTTTCTCAACGGCGTCAGGGTGTCGAGACGATCATTGAAGACTTGCGTCCAAAACTCGCAAACGTTCCCGGCATGCGAATCTATTTGCAGAATCCGCCGCTGGTCCAGGTCGGCGGCCAGGTGACGAAGAGTCCCTATCAGCTAACTCTCCAGGGGCCGGATCGAAATGAACTCTATCGGAATGCCGAAGTATTGGAACAAAAGATCGCAGCCTTGCCGCAGTTGTTGGACGTGGCGAGCGATATTCAGATCAAGAACCCACAACTCAACGTCGATATCGATCGCGATAAAGCCTCGACACTCGGTATCACCGCGCAGCAGATCGAAGACGCGCTGAACAGCGCCTATGGCACACGCCAGATTTCGACGATCTACGCAACATCCAATGAATATCAGGTCATTCTGGAGGTGAAGCCGGAATATCAACAGGATCCGGACGCTTTGGGGCGGCTATACATTCACGCCACTCCGAGCGCGGCTGGCTCGAGTCCCACGCTTGCGCAGACAGTTGTGGCCCAACCTGGCTCAGCTCTGGCGCAATCGTCGTCCATAACCGCCACGTCCACACAAGCATTAACGGGTGTCACGACAGCGACGACTCAAGCAACCGGAACCTCGACTCAGACTCGTTTGGTGCCACTGAGCACGGTGGCGACCCTTTCGCGCAGCGTTGGTCCTTTGCTGGTCAATCACCTCGGGCAACTGGCATCGGCAACCATTTCATTCAATTTGCGTCCGGGCGTTTCGTTGAGCGATGCGACGGACAAAGTCCAGGAGTTGGCAAAGCAGACTTTGCCGGGATCGATCACAACCAGCCTTCAGGGAACGGCGCAAATCTTTCAATCGTCTTTGCAGAACCTGACCTTGTTGCTGCTGGTTGCGGTGATGGTGATCTATCTCGTTCTGGGAATTCTCTACGAGAGTTTCATTCACCCGTTCACGATTCTATCGGGCCTGCCCTCAGCGGGACTCGGAGCGTTGTTGACGCT
>WNFO01004361.1_pt1 | contig 13571 bp, 7 predicted proteins | sample 5400251 | NCBI WGS metagenome assembly WNFO01 (sample SAMN13153354, study PRJNA577476) | soil metagenome | isolation source: 100 cm saprolite under Madrone tree | place: USA:California | collected 2016-06-14 | reverse complement strand
ATTTGTTGAAAGCTCAATTCGCGGTGCCGGCCCGCGATTATCTGGAGCAGCGTGGAATCCACCGGCAAATAATAAAGAACTGGCAGCTTGGCTTCGCGCCTGGCAGATGGGACGTGCTGTTAAAGTGGGCGCTCGACCGCGGCTACACGCGCCCGCAGCTCTTGCAAAGCGGTCTGGTGAAATTGCGCGATGAGAGTGATACGCGAAGTGAGATTTACGATCGTTTTCGCGGGCGCATCATGTTTCCAATACACAATGACGTGGGCGAAGTAATCGCGTTCAGCGGCCGGCTTCTGAAAGATGAAGAAGGCGCTGCGAAATATTTGAACTCGCCCGAGACGCCCCTTTTCCGGAAGGGCAACGTGCTTTTTGGACTGCACAAATCCAAACGAGCGTTGATCGAGGCCAACTCCGCAATCGTGTGTGAGGGCCAAATCGATTTGATCAGCTTGTTCGAAGCGGGAATCACGAACGTGGTGGCGCCACAGGGGACAGCGTTTACGGAAAATCAGGCACGAATCCTCAAGCGTTTTGTGGATGAAGTGGTTCTGTGCTTCGATTCAGATACGGCCGGCGCCAAAGCCGCCGAGCGTTCTCTCGACGCATTGTTGCAAAACGACTTGATCGTGCGCGTAGTGGAGCTGCCGCGCGGTGAAGATCCCGATTCCCTGGTTCGTCGAGAGGGTAAAGAGAAATTCGAAAATCGTGTCACGAGTGCGCAAGATTTTTTTGATTATTGGATCGAGCGGGAAATGCAGGCGACGGACGTGAGCTCTCTGGGCGCGAAATTGCAGCTCGCGCGTAGATTGGCCGAGACCATCTCGCGGGTACACGATTCGCTCATGCGCGGAGAGGTGGTGAACAAAGCGTCCGCGCGGCTGGGTGTCTCTCCCGCAGATTTCGGAACACTCCTGTCCACAAGGCCCCGCGGGACCGCTTCCTCGGAGGCACCAGAGTCTGCGCATGCTCAGGCTGGGCCAAGGCCGCGACACGACATTGCGATGCTTTGCCTTCTGGCGTTACGCGATGAAGCGGCACGAAGTTTTCTTCTCGCGCAAAATTGGCGCGAGACTCTCGAGCAAGTGCCAGACGCGGAAATTCTCATTCGCATTCTACAAGGTGAGCTGCATCCTGATGATCCTGCCTCGCTGAGCGCTTTCATGGCCTCGCTCTCTCCCGGGGAAGAGGCGCTTGTTTCAGCATGGCTGCTGCAAAAAGTGCCCGCCGCCGCAGAAACGATGGTTGAGAAATGGTGGCTTGGCATTCGTCATGCCATGCTGCGGCGCCGGCTGGCTGCCGCCCAGAACCGCATAAAGCTTCCGGAACTGAGCACCGGAGACATCGTCAATTTACAGAAACAAATTCTTGACCTGACACCGCAACGGCTTAATCGAAGCCATCGTCGCCGCAGCGTATCCAGACGACCTTTCGCTCTTCGAAAGAATCGGAAAAAGCCAAGAATCGCTGCGCTTAAAATCAAGCGCATCAGACCTGGCTCGGCGCGGCGTAACGGACCGCTGCCTGAAGCAGCGCGGCAGCTGGCGGCCGCTGATTTGTTTTCGACTATTGAAATGCAGAATCGCATTCGTGAACTGATCAAGCTGGCAAAAGAACAAGGCTACCTGACATTTGATGATCTAAACGAGGCGTTGCCCGAGGGAGTTACCGACGCCGATGAACTGGATATTATCCTCACGCGGCTGCGCCGCTTGGAGATCGACATTATTGAAGCGTCGGAGGTGGATCGCTACAAGGACGGTAAGAAAGACGCAGACGAGGAGGAAGAAGAGGAAGCGAGAACAGAAACCAAGGTCGATATTCTGGACGACCCGGTGCGGATGTATCTCAAGCAGATGGGCCAGGTTCCACTGTTAACCCGGGAACAGGAAGTCGAAATATCCAAGCGGATCGAGGAAGCCGAGGGGATGGTACAGAAGCACATTAGTCGCTTTGGCTTTGTAGCGTGTGCCCATCTCGATCTCGCCCGAAAGCTGTTCGAAGGCCGGGAACGGTTCGACCGGGTCATTCTCGACAAAAAAATCGAGAGCAGGGAAAGATATATGAAGAATCTCCCGCGCCTTTGCAAACAGGTGGAACAATTAAGCACGTCAATCAGCCGCCAATTTTGCGATCTTGCACGCAACTCTTCGAGAAAACGTTCCCAGAAGTCCAGGACCTTGCAAAGAACGATGGCTTCGCTGCAGCGGATTTATCCGCATTTTTACCTCAAGCAGAGAGTCACGGAGGAATTTGTGCACCTGGCGGACGACGCGCACCACACGTCGCTTTATCTTCAAACCGAGATCGCCAAAAAACCTCGCAGTCAAAAAAGGCGGCTGCAACTTCAGAACAAGATGCGCGAGCTGGAAAAAAGCCTTTGGTTTTCGCTTTCTGAGTATGCAGAAGAGTATCGGACGCTGAAGGGCTGGCTGCGCCAGGCGTTCAAGGCCAAGACTGAAATGGTGGAGGCGAACCTCCGTCTGGTTATTTCCATCGCGAAAAAATATACCAATCGCGGTCTGTCGTTTCTCGACCTGATCCAGGAAGGGAACATGGGATTAATGAAGGCAGTCGAGAAATTCGAATATCGGCGGGGCTACAAGTTCTCCACTTACGCGACGTGGTGGATTCGCCAGGCCATCACCCGCTCCATCGCCGACCAGGCGCGCACGATTCGAATTCCCGTGCACATGATTGAGACGATTAACAAGCTCATGCGTGTACAGAAACAGCTGGTGCAGGAATATGGGCGCGAACCGACGCCTGACGAAGTGGCCGAAGAAGTTCTCCTGCCGGTGGACCGTGTTCGGGCGGTTCTGAAGATGGCGCAGCAACCAATCTCGCTTCAGTCACCGGTAGGCGAGAGCGAAGAAACAAATTTCGGCGACTTTATCGAGGACAGAGGCGCGGAAAACCCGAGCGATATGACCGCAATTGTCTTATTGAAGGAAAAAATCAAGGACGTGCTGGAGACGCTCACTGATCGGGAGCGGCAAGTGCTCGAACAACGATTTGGTCTGGTTGATGGGTACAGCCGGACCTTGGAAGAAGTAGGCCGGCAGTTCCAGGTTACCCGCGAGCGCATTCGCCAGATTGAAGCAAAAGCCTTGCGCAAAATGCGGCATCCAACCCGTATTCGACAACTGGAGGGATTCCTTGAAGCCCCTGGAATTTAAACGTGGATTTTCAGTGCTCATTCAACCGCAACTTCCGATTCTGCAAATAGTTCAATTGATTGGAGACTATGGAACGTCAAGATGACAAAGAGTTGTGGGATATCCTCGGGCGTCTTCCCGAGCCCGCAGTCTCGCCATTCTTCGCCCGGAACGTGCTGAGAAAGATCCGCCAGGAAGCGACTGGTTTCGATCGGGCGCGAAACTGGTTTAGCCTGCGAAGACTTGTTGCAGCATCCGCTGTGGCAATTCTCGTGGTCGGCATGGCTATCGCTACGCATCATCCAGTCTCGCGGACAACGTCTGCGAATGATTTAGACTTGGTGGCTAAAATCGATCCACAAGACTATGACGTCGTGGCTGATCTGGATGAATTGATCGCCTGGGATGAAAATACCGTGTGGGAAGAAAAGCCGACTTTGTAAATTAATCGTTGCTCTGTCGGTTTTCGCTTTATCCTGCGCTGCCGCACAAGCGCAACCGCAATCACAACCACATCGACCTATGGGCCGGCCGCCCACTGGACCTCCTCATGGGCCACCGCCAAACCGGAGCATACGTGAGCGGTGGATGGCACTTCCTCCAGAAGCCCGGCAAAATTTCCGGCGTAACGCCGAGCGTTGGATGCGGATGAGTCCGGAAGAGCGGAACATCATGCGCCAGCGAGAAAATCTGCGCCGAGAGACCATTAAGCGGGAGACTGAAGCGGCACTTAGCGAGTCCGGCCTCCGCTTGAATCCGCAGGAACGGGCTCAATTTGAATCCCGCTACATGCAGGAACGCCGGAAAGTTGAGCAAACGCTCCGGCAACAGATCGAAGCGGAACGGCACAAGGAATTACCGGCGCTGATTCAGCAGCTGAAGAAAGAGTTCCAAATTGACCAGCCGGCCAAAAGTCCCGCGACTAAACCGGCGGAGTCGATTAATCCAAAAAAGTAGAGCCGGCTTTTTTGCAGGGAAAGATTCGTCCCTCAAAAAGGCTGCTGGCCCGAAATTGCTTTCGAGCCAGCTCGGTCTGGATTTCTAGATCCTACGTCACATTAATGTCGGTAATAGTGGTGGTGACGATGGTGGCGGTAATAACGGTGTCCGCCGTACCAGTAGTACGGCCGGTAATAGGAGTAACCCCAATACGGCCGATAGTAAGACCGATACGGATAATAGTAGCCGTAAGGGTAATATCCTCCGTAGTAGCCCGGTCCGAACCCAATGCTGAAGGAAACTTGAGCATCGGAACGTGGCGCCGCAGCAAAGGTCAAACCCCCCGCCACCAGTGCAATTAACAGAAGTTTCTTCATTATTTACCTCCTAATGATTAAACAGGAGGCGTCGCCAAAGGTTTCCCGCTTTTACCCGTGCGCCACGACTTCAGGATACCCTGTTATGCAAACCGTCCGGCCTATTCGTTGATACGAAACGCAGCGAAGGCGCATGGCATTCGCGGTGTTTTCGGCCCCCCGGCCCGGGAACGCCATCACTGGTCCTCCGCTCAAGATCGGCCCCAGATACAGTTGCACTTTGTTAATGAGACGCGCATCGAGCGCTTGGCCGAGCACTTCGCCGCCGCCTTCAATCAGCACGCTCGTGACACCTCGTTTGCCAAGATTTTTTAGCACGGCAGCCAGAGACTTATCACGATAAATAAGCGTTCGTGACGCGAACCGGTCCGAAAATAAGTGAGCTGGCCGTGGAAGGTTGCCCGAACGCGTCAGCACGACGCGCCAGGGTTGTCGCCGCGCACGGCGCACACCGCGCACGGTTAATCGTGGATTGTCCATTCGTACCGTGTCCGCGCCAACGAGCACAGCGTCCACGTGCGCGCGAAGCTTGTTTGCATGGCGACGGGCCGAACGATCTGTGATCCAACGAGGCTCGCTGGCAGGCCGCGTCAAGCGACCATCAAGCGACATCCCGCACTTCGCGATGACGAAAGGCCGTCCACTAACAATCCACTTGTTGAAAGCTTCGTTGAGCCGTGAGCATTCATCAGCCAAAACGCCCTCTCGCACTTTGACGCCAGCATTTCGTAATTGCATGATGCCTTTGCCGGAGTGGCGCGGATTCACGTCAGGCGCGCCCACCACTACGTTTTTGATTCCAGCCTTGATTATCGCATCAGTGCACGGAGCAGTGCGCCCCGCCGTAGAGCAAGGCTCCAGAGTGACGTACAGCGTGGCGCGAGCAGGCACACGCGCACCGAAATCCCGGAGACACTCAATCTCAGCGTGATCGCAACCCGCTGCCAGATGATGCCCCTTCGCTACGATTCGATTGCCAATGACCAGAACCGCTCCCACAGCGGGATTAGGGCTCGTCTGGCCGAGCGCTTTTTTTGCCTCGTTTAGCGCAGCGCGCATGAATTCTTCGTCTCGCCGATTCCTCATCGCCTTAAAAGATCAATAATTGTTCTCGCCTGTCGAGGCAACGCGGCTTCAGCGTTGCGACTGATTAATTGCTTGCTGATTGGACTGCAGACCCCTCAGTAATCCGGCGAATGCAACTCTGAGCTTAAATCCGTGCCTGGAGGGATTCGAACCCCCAACCTTCTGATCCGAAGTCAGAAGCTCTATCCGGTTGAGCTACAGGCACAACTCTGTAAATCCCAAATTGGCGAAGGCGGGTGGCCGACGGGACTCGAACCCGCAACAACCAGAACCACAATCTGGGACTCTACCATTGAGCTACGGCCACCATCATTGGCGGGAAAACAAGATCTTAAAATTTGAATCTTTTTTTGCAAATAAAGGACTCGACTTTTCCCGGCCGTTCCACTAATTCTCGCCGCTGGTGGAACGAAAATCTGCCCGCAGCTGGCTTATCTTTGTGCCTCGCCATCGCGCGAGGTGCGCCGCCGCGGCTTTGCTCGCTCTCTTCTTTTTCCTCGGGGTTACGCACGTTCTTGTGGGGCAGCAGGATGATCCGAGCGAAATTTTTCTTAAGGCATATCTCTCCGCGCAACAGGGCGAAAAGCTGGAGCACGAAAACCGGTTCAAGACGGCGCTGGCCAAATATCGGTTTGCTGGAAGCCTGATCGCGCAATTGCGGAGATCGCACGCTGATTGGCAGCCAGCGATCGTCGAATATCGCGGCCAAAAAATCAGCGAAGGAATCTTGCGCATCCAGGAGAGGATGACGAAGCAAAATGCGCTAAGCGCCAGTACAAATCCTTTGCCTGAAGTTGCCCCCTCACTGCCGGAGGGCGACGACTGGTCCGAGCCGGGGCCTGAGGTTGTGGCCCCGCAATCGGACCAGAGCGCCACCCAGGCGTCGCGTGATGTTGCGAGCAATGAGGCGACAAAAAAATTGCGCGGCAAAGCGGATCAATTGCAAACCGCGCTGGACAAAGCGCACAGCGATCTCGAGAGCGCACGAAAAGAAAAGGAAGCCGTCAACACGCGTCTGCAGGAAACAAATTTCAAGCTTGAAAAAGCACAAGACGACATCGACAAAGTGAGAAAGTCGGAACGTCAGGCGCGCGACCAGCTCGTACAGATCCAGGAATCATTAAGGGCGGCCCAGGAATCGCAGGAAAATAGCGCCCGGGAGCAGCAGCAATTGCGCTCGGAAATTGCCCACTTGAAAGACGCCGTTGCCGCCGCGGATGAGGCGCGCGTGGCAGTGGAAAAGCAAAGGGACGATACTCAGGCGAAATTTGCAGAGGCGAACGAGCACATCACCGCTCTTGAACACCAGCGCGACGGAGCCCTCGCCCAATTCAGGCTCGTGCAAGCACCCGAACAGGGCGTCCAGTTGCTCCTGGCTGAGAAGGACGATTTGCAACAAAAACTGGCAAACGCGGAGGAAAAGGTCCGCAACCTTGGCGAGAGCGATCCGGTGAACATGAAGGCATTTGCCGAGATGAACGAGCAAATCGCGCAGCTTCACGAGCAGCTGAGCGAAAGCCAGAAAAGAAATGACTATTTGACAGCAAGAGCTGCGGAGCTTGCCGTTCAGTTGGATGATGCAGGCACGGAGCTTCAAGTTGCGAAGCTGGCCGGCGCAAATAGCGAGGAGTCCGCCCAGCTGACGAGAGAAAACGAGCTCCTGCGAAACATTGTGGTGCGCGAGCGCCAGGAAGAAGCGCGTCGGGACGAGACAAGGAAGCTGGTCGTCGCGGAACTGGATAAATTGAAGATCAGATCGGAGACGTTGAACAAACAGATCGAATTTCTCGCGCAGCCGGTGACAAAATTAAACAGCGAAGAGCTAGCTTTGCTGCGACAGCCCGTGGTCTCAGTGTCAGACCAGCGCGCCGGCTTATTTAAAGCGAGTTTTGTTTTTGAAAAAAAATCGGCGTCGAATTCGATGGGCACCGCGAAAGCGAGCGCAAACGCAAGATCGGGCGGCGACAGCGACGCGAGAATGAGCAGGCCTGATCCGTCCCAAACTGATCTGCCGCCGAAAGTGCGCGGTCTCGTGCGCGCGGCCGGAAAGAATTTTCAGCAGGGCAATTACAGAGCGGCCGGAAAGCAATATCAGCAAATCCTGGCTGAAGATCCGAACAACCTTGAAGTGCTTTCCAACCTTGGCGTCGTTTATGTTCGCAGCGGCGACCTGCGTTCCGCCGAATCGACGCTGGAAAAAGCCGTGGCCATTGCACCGGACAACGATTTTCTGCTCACCACGCTGGGTGTTGTTCAGTATCGGCAATCGAAATTTGACGAGGCGATCGTGCAATTAACGAAGGCAATTGCGATCAACCCGAAAAGCGCGACCGCTCACAACTATCTCGGTATTGCCGCTAGCCAAAAAGGGCGACAGCAAGAGGCAGAGAAGGAGATCCTTCAGGCTCTCGCCAACAATCCGGACGACGCCGATGCGCACTTTAATCTCGCGGTCATTCTTATCACCACGCAGCCGGGCTCGAAAGAACTCGCCAGAGAGCATTATGCCCGGGCCACTGCGCTCGGCATAGAACCGAACCCGTCCCTCGAAAAATTGTTGCAGTGACCGCGAGACCGGGCGTCTGAGGTATTCGATCAACTTAGAGTAAGCCAGTCCTTCACTCTTCGTGCGCTTTCTCCGTGCTTTCTTCGTTGCGATTTTTACCGCACTGGTCGGCTGTGTTCTCGCCTTCTTTGCCGGCGATTATTTCTGTAGCGACGGTCTATGACCGCCGACTCCCAGCGTGCAACCATTTCTCACAGCTAACTGGCGTTACCTTGCGATGCTGAATTACACCGTTGATCCTCGCCTGCTCGCACCGTTCGTTCCTCTTGGTACAGAGATCGATTTCGAAAATGGTGAGACCTTCCTGAGCGTGGTCGGATTTCTCTTTCTCAACACGCGCCTTCTCGGGCTTCCAATTCCGCTACACCGCGATTTCGAAGAAGTGAACTTGCGTTTCTATGTGCGGAGAAAATCGGCGGACACGTGGCGACGTGGTGTAGTTTTCATTCGCGAACTTGTGCCGCGCCGCGCGATCGCGCTCATCGCGCGCGCATTTTACGGAGAAAATTATCTCGCCTTACCAATGAAACACCAAATCGAACATCTCGATGAGAATTTGAAGGTGGAATACTCGTGGCGACGCGGCCGCAAATGGGAATCACTCAAGATGCGTGCGACTGGCGAGCCGCAAATAATTCCAGCGGGAACTCACGCCGAATTCATCACCGAACATTACTGGGGTTACACTTCGCTTCGGAGCGGCTGCGGCGAATATCGAGTCGAGCATCCCCGATGGAAAATCTGGAACGCGACCGGCTTCGAATTCAACGCAGACGTTGCAACTCTTTATGGCGAACAATTTGTCGAAACCTTAAACAAGCCTCCCGGATCCGCATTCATTGCCGATGGTTCGCCGATTACGGTTAACAGGCGTCAGGTATTGTAAGGAGCATGTGCCTGCCGCGCCGTAGCAGAGGAACGGCGGGTCAAGCGAGTCGGCTTGGACCGATAGCGACGGCAAGTTGCGCGTGGGCGAGATCTTTGTCACCGCTATCGACCTCTGCAAAGCGCTTCGAAACGCGGATCGCCGCGCAGGAGATCGAACATTGGATCGAGCCGGAGCAGCGCAGGAGTGAGCGGCACGTTTTCAGGCAGTGGGCCTGCGCAAGGTATCGAGAGTAGTGTCTGTAAAGCGGCGGTGGCGCGGTCGGGTTCGCCAATTCGTGCTGTCACTCGGGCGAGAATCGCGATCGGAACGGCCCCGATGATCGCGTCTTTCTCGATCTGGAGCGTGGCCATGGCTCGTTCCGACAGAGCCAACGCGGCGCCCTTATCACCGAGCCCCGCATTTGTTAGCGCGAGAATTTCGATGAGGCTATAATTTTCCGGCTGTTCGTTGAGCAAAGGTTCCAATTCGCTGCGTGTTTGGCGCCAGGTCGCCTGAGCGGCCGCGTGGTCGCCACCAACTTCTTGCGCCCAGCCTAACCAAAAGCGCAGCCGGCCGTTGATGTAACCCAACGCTGGATCAGGCTTGGCCAATATCTCCTCTAGCCGAGGGATCATTTGTGCAGGGCGACGCTCCAGAATGGCTTGGTAAACCTGTGCTTCCAAGGCTTGGGTGTCGGCGGCACTCGGGCGGAGCGGAGCGAGGAGTGCTGAAGCGCGCGGCAGATCGCCTTCGGCTTGTGCGATAGCCGCCTTGGTCGCGAGCGTATCGAGGTCGCCCGGTGTGATGTTAAGAACTTGGTCAAGCTTTTGCAGCGCTTCGTGGAAACGACGAAGAGAGATATAGGAAATCGCCCGCTGGGTGATCAGATAAACGTTGCGGGGGTCGAGCCGCTCGGCTTCGTCGAAGTAGGCTTCGCTCCGGTCCCACTGGCCTCGCCTCCGTGCGACATAAGCGAGCGCCTCAGGAATCTTGCTGCTATTCGGTAGAAATTGCCGTGCTTGCTCAAAGTAACGCTCCGCGGTGTTATAATCTTTTAGGCACGAGTAGTGGTAATATCCTTTGGCCCATACGGCTTCGCCAAGGTTGGGCTGAAGAGTGGCCGCGGTTTCGGCTGCCTGCCGTGCCTCGTCGCGCAGGGCGACCGTTGGTTGAAGAGTCTCTGTAAGATAACCGCGCGCGTCAACATATGACAGCAGCGCCCAACTCAGGGCGAACTTCGGGTCCAGGCGCACCGCTTCTCTGAGATATTTCTGTGCACCAATAGCGTTGGCAGCTGTGTTGTCGGTTTTCGATGCATAAGCCAGCCCCCGCAGGTAGGCATCGTAGGCCTCGACGTTATTCGTCGGTTTGGCGGCGATGACTTGCTTTTCGTGACTGGTCAACTTTGCCTGCAACTGATCGGCAATGGCCTTTGCGATCTCGCTCTGAATCGCGAATACATCTGCCAGATCTCGGTCATAGGTCTGCGCCCATAATTGCCGATCCGTGCGCGCATCAACCAACACCGCATTGACACGCACACGATTCCCAGAGCGCTGAACGTTTCCTTCCACGACGTGCGCCACGTTCAGTTGCTGGCCGATTTCGCGCACGTTGCGCTCGGCTCCACTTCTGTACTGCATTACGCTGGTCCGGCTGATTACTTTCAGATCCGCCACTTTCGCCAGATCAGTCAGGATCTCGCCCTGCACTCCATCGGTGAAATAGGCGTTATCTTTTTCCTCGCTGAGATTATCGAAGGGGAGAACGGCGACGCTCTTCTCCGGGATAGGAACTGGCACATTGCTCTTCGCGGCTGGAGAAACGGTCGACGTAATCGCTCGCCATGGCGCTCTATGAAAATAGATGAAAGAACCAATTATCAGAACAAAGACCGAGCCAGCTAAGGCAACCGGAAAGAGGAACTTTGAGAATTGAGGTTGCCTGACTGACCGAACCGGAGCGAAGTCCTGCTTCCATCCCCTTTGTTTGAGCTTCTGAGGAATCTGTAGATTGCCGAGACCCTCTTTGCAAAAATTAAACAAGTGCAGACGCAGACCGTGCTTCACCTTATATTCGCCCAGATCGTACAGGTACGGCTTCCATTGCCGGGACTGGACCAAATCTTCGGCAACATGCTTGGATAAAAGAATGTGGCCGGCGTCGCCGCAATCGAGGACCCGCTGCGCTACGTTCATTCCTGATCCCGCTATGTTCGTCTTGTCATTGACATCGGTGACTCGATTGACTGGTCCGCTGTGCACTCCCATCCGTAACTGAATCTGCCGATGACCTCGCAACGTCTTGCTAATTTCCAGCGCGCATTCGATCGGCTCCTCTGGGCTGCGCAAGAAAAGTAATGCCATTCCATCACCAGTCGGCACCCGGATGAGTTTATTGCTTGCTTCCGCTGCACGAAAAGATTTGGTGTTTCGTACGATCCGATTCAGTTCTTGCAGCACTTCAATCTGTTCGTTGACCAACAGCTTCGAGTAACCGACCACGTCGATTAACAGAATGTGTGCAATCTCAAGCTGGAGATCCGGCTTGGTCTCCGTGGGCGGGTTTTGGGCGTTCACCCTCTTTAACAATACCATCCTCCATGGCCGAGACCAAATAACTTCGCTACCACTCCCAAGCGGTTCCGCGCGCCAGGAAGTGAAACTCGGTTCAGCGGCGAATTACTTCGACAGCAATTGCCTGAGTACAAACGGCAGAATCCCCCCGTGCCGGTAATAATCGATCTCGATCGGTGTATCGATGCGAAGCTTTACAGGGACAGAACGCTTCTGCCGATCTTTCCTTTCGATCTCGAGTGTTACGTTTTGCCCGGGTTTGATGTCATTCGACAGCCCCGTAACCGAAAAGATTTCCGAGCCGTCGAGCTCGAGCGATTGCGCCGTTGTTCCATCGGCAAATTGCAATGGCAACGCGCCCATGCCGACAAGATTCGATCGATGAATCCGTTCGAAACTCGCGGCGATCACCGCCTTCACACCTAACAAGCGCGTTCCTTTTGCAGCCCAATCGCGCGATGAGCCGCTGCCGTACTCGTGGCCGGCGAGAATAACCAGCGGAGTGCTAGTCTCCGCGTACTTCATCGCCGCATCAAAGATCGACATCTGCTCGCCATCGCCATTCTTTGAACCGCCAGTCCGGCTCGGACCGAAATATTTCGTCACGCCGCCTTCGGTCCCGGATACCATCAAATTCTTGATCCGAACATTGGCGAATGTTCCGCGCGTCATCACCAGATCGTTGCCGCGTCGGCTGCCGTAGCTGTTAAAATCTCTCGGCTGAATTCCGCGCGACATCAAATACCTTCCAGCTGGCGATGTTTCTTTGATTGCGCCCGCCGGCGAAATGTGGTCGGTCGTTACCGAGTCGCCGAAAATGCCAAGAGCGCGGGCGCCGCGGATCTCCTCGATATGGCCGGGCTCCATCAAGAAATTTTGAAAGAACGGCGGCTCATGGATGTAATCGCTCTTCTCATCCCACTGGTAAATGTTGCCCGTGCTCGATGGAATGTCGTTCCACTTTGGATTTTGATCGGCGAAATCGCGATAGAGTTTGCGAAACGTCTCCGGCGCGAGAGCTGATTGCATGGTGTGTCGGATTTCGCTGAGAGTTGGCCACAGATCGCGAAGGAAAGTTTCTTTACCGTCCTTGTCCCTGGCGAGCGGGTCGCGGGAAAGATCGATGTGAACTCGGCCCGCCAGGGCGAAGGCCACCACCAGCGGCGGCGACATCAGAAAATTTGCCTTGATGTGCTGATGCACCCGCGCCTCGAAATTCCGATTCCCCGAAAGAACCGAGGCCGCGACCAAATCGTATTCGTGGATCGCTTTCTCGATGTTTGGATGCAGCGGTCCGGAGTTGCCTATGCAGGTCGTGCAGCCGTAACCGACAAGGTTAAACCCGAGTTGGTCGAGATAGCTTTGCAGGCCCGTTTTCTGGAGATAATCGGAAACGACACGCGAACCAGGCGCCAGCGACGTTTTCACCGCAGGATCCACGCGCAGCCCGCGCTCTACCGCCTTTTTTGCAAGCAGACCGGCCGCGATCATTACGCTCGGGTTGCTCGTGTTTGTGCAACTCGTGATGGCGGCGATTAGTACGCTGCCGTGACCGATATGACTGCGTCCGCGCGTGAAAACGTCGCGCGACTCCGCTTCTATTTCCTTTGCTGCATCGGGCGTTGGTCGGTTGGTAATCATCTCGAGCTTGTTGCGTTCGTCGCCCGGACTGATTCCCTGATCTTCTTCGTTGTCGGTTGAAAACATCTCGCCGTTGCGCGGCGCACTGCCGTTTAGTTCCACGAGATGCTTTTCGCGAAGATCGACATTCTGTTTTCCATATCCTCCGTCGCGCACCGGCTCCTCGAGCAATTCGCGAAATTTCCGTCCAAGCTCGGGTAAGTTAATCCTGTCCTGCGGTCGTTTCGGTCCGGCGACGCTCGGCTGCACGTCCGCAAGATCCAAATCGATATCGACGCTGTAATCAATCTCGCCTCTGAGCGGCATCCCGAACATCCTTTGCGCGCGAAAATAATTTTCGAACGCAAGACATTGTTCTTCGCT
>WNFO01003337.1_pt1 | contig 13571 bp, 11 predicted proteins | sample 5400251 | NCBI WGS metagenome assembly WNFO01 (sample SAMN13153354, study PRJNA577476) | soil metagenome | isolation source: 100 cm saprolite under Madrone tree | place: USA:California | collected 2016-06-14 | reverse complement strand
GGAGGCCGCGCCGGGCCAGCGCGTCGATTCCCGGGGTCGGCGCACCCACCGCCGTGCCGCCGCCATAGCAGCCGAAATCTCCCCAGCCCACGTCGTCGAAGAGAATCACGAGAATGTTGGGCTTGCGGCCGCTTCGGGCTTCGAGCGCGGCAAGCTTCGATCGCGCCGCCTCCATCTGCTCGGGGAAGGCGAAGGCCGGCTCGCGGTGCGGGGCTATGCGGAGGGTCGGGCTCGCGATCGGATCGAAAGGCGGCACGCCCCGACGATATGCGGGGCGACGCCCGATTTCAAGCGGATCAGCGGTCCCCGGGCTTGTCGCAAACAAATACGTCCCTGGAGTTCCCGTTCGATTTCGTGGTCTAAACAAGCTAAGAGAGTGGCGCGACCGCCACTTTGGCTGCCCGCCGATCGACCCTTGGGAGGAAGGACGCCTATGCAGAGAGCCATCGTCCTCGAGCCGTACCAGGCCACGTGGCCCGCCGACGACCCCAACGCGGACTTCCGAAGCAAAGTGGCCGAGTACTCACGCCTCGACCCGCTGCCGACGCTTGAGAACCTGAGTAACAGCACTGGGATTCCGGTTGGATCGCTGGCGCGCTTTGTCCTGGTCCGCTACTGCACATCGGGCAGTGACGCTCTCCTCGAGATGGGGCCGCGTGTGGTCCGACAAATGGACGAAATCATCAAACAGGCGGAGGCCGCGAATACGGATGCAGCCCGGGTCGACGCCTATTGGGCACTGAAAACCATCGTGTCATGGCTGATCGTGCCCCTGGACAACCCCAACTGGCGTACCGGACCGCATCGCGCCAACAGCGATTGACAGACCTCGTCATCGCCTATTCCCCCGGTGCGGTCGTCGGCTCCGACGCCGATGATCCCTTCACCTGGGAAACGAGGAGCGACCAGGCGTTACTGCGGAAGCTCCGCCGCAAATGCTGCGCCCAGCGGTCGATGCGTAGTTCGATGGGATCCGCGGATCGGACCGGCTGAAGCGGACGCCCGCGATCTTGTCGGACCACGTTGAGGAACGCCCCGCGCCATTGGTCCTCGGCGAGGAGCCCGTGCAGATAGCACCCGACCGCCCGGCCCTGGCGCCAGCCCATCTCGGCACCGGCGCCATCGAAGAGCGGATCGCCCCCGCCCGTGCCGCTGCTTCGCCCGTGGTGGATTTCGTAGCCCACCAACGAACGCCCGGGCACGGGCCAGATACTGACGCAGCGGCTCTGCTGGGTCCGTTTCTCAGCCTCGAACACTGTGTCGATCGGCAGCAATCCCAGCCCGTCCCAGGATCTGGGCCCTCCTTCTGTTCCGCCTCGATCGTCGAGCCCCTCACCCAGCATCTGATAGCCGCCGCACAAACCAAGGACCCAGCTCCCGTGGCTGTTCGCCTCGCGGACGGCTTGGGACATGCCTGATGCCGCGTGGTGGATGAGATCCGCCACGGTCGCCTTCGAGGCGGGGAGAATCAGCAGATCCTGTTCGCGCACGAGACGAGGATCGGTGATCCAGGTGACGTGCACGTCTGGTTCCGCGAGCAGCGGGGCGAGGTCCTCGGTATTGGACACGGCAGGGCTCAGGAGGGCGCCAACGCGCAGCCGGTCGGCCGGCGCCCGGGCGTTCACCGGGATGGGCAGGGGCCGGTCTTCCTCGTCGAGGCCGTGATCCAGATGGGGCACGACCGCGAGCACCGGGAGTCCTGTCATGGTTTCCAGGATGGCGACTCCGTCCTCGAACAGCGCCACGTCCCCACGGAACCGATTCACGACGAGGCCGAGCACGCGGCCGCGATCTGCAGCGGGAAGCAGGTCCAGCGTCCCTTTGACCTGGGCGAACACGCCACCTCGATCGATGTCGGCCACCAGGATGATGCCGGCGTTGACGAGGCGAGCCGCCCGGAGGTTCACGAAGTCCCGGGGCCACAGGTTGATCTCGACGGGCGATCCGGCGCCCTCCAGGACAATGACGTCGTGATGATCCGCGAGACGCTGGAGCGCTGCCTCCGCAATCGCGGCGAGCACGCTCGTGTCGCCGAAGTACTCGTGCGCCTCGACACGTCCCCTGACCTTGCCCAGCACGACCACCTGCGCCCCGGTCTGTGTGACCGGCTTGAGCAGGATGGGGCCCATGTCGACGTGAGGCTCCTGTCGAGCCGCGAGCGCCTGGAGGATCTGGGCGCGAGGCATTTCGAGCCCGTCGCGTGTGACGCCGGCCTGATTCGCCATGTTCTGGGCTTTAAAGGGCGCGACATCCACACCGGCATCCGCCAGCAGGCGGCACAAACCTGCCGTCACCACACTCTTGCCCACGTCCGATGCCGTGCCGAGCACGGCAAGAGCGGCTCTCACTTCTTGAACGCTTCGGGATGGATGAGTCGAGCGAGGAGCTCGAGTCCGTCCACCACCCGCGGCCCGTAGTGGTGCATCAGATTGCCGTCCACCGAGAAGAGGCGCTCGGCCTTGACGGCAGGGAGAGAGCGCAAGCGCCCCCACTTCTCCCGCGCCAGGGTGTCGAGCCCCGCTCCGCGGTCCGCTAGGATGATGACCTGGGGGGCTCGCGCGACGGCAGCTTCCAAGCTGTAGCGCGGGTAGCCATCAGCACCGTCGGCGGTCACCGAGTCACCTCCGGCCAGTGCGATGAGCTCGGACACCAGGGCGCCACGTCCTGGCACGATCACGGGTTCGGGCCAGAGAACATAGAGCACGCGTGGGCGCCCGAGCGGCGTTACGCGCCCCACCACCGTCTGAATGCGTGTGTCGAGCGTGGTCACCAACCGCGCCGCGGGTATCCGGTGCTCCGTGAGCGCTCCAAGGCGCGCGATCAGATCCATCACGTCCCCCATGGTGGTCGGATTGACCAGGTAGACGGGGATCCGGAGCCGCTGCAGTTGTACAACGGTCTCCTCGCGGTTGCCGGCCGTGGTCGCGATTACGACGTCGGGCTTGAGCATGAGAATCGTTTCGAGGTTCGGCGCCACCATGCCGCCGACACTGGGCTTGCGTCGGGCCTCGGGCGGGTAATCGCAGAAGTCGGTGACGCCAACAAGGAGGTCCTGGGCGGCAATCGCGAAGAGCACCTCCGTGACGCTCGGAACCAGGGAGACGATCCGCCGGGGCGGCACGGGCAGGGTCACCTCCAGGCCGGTCTGGTCCATCAACGTGAGCGTTGGAGCGGGTGACGGCAACAGGACGAGCAGCAGGAGGAGCGCTGCGGTGATAACGGCGCTCATCGCCGACACGCCTCGACGAAATTGGCGGCCAGGGCGGGATTGGACCCGAAGTGTAGATGGACGTAGCTCAGAACCGCCCCGTCGATCACGAACCCCTCAGCCCGCGGGGAGCCCCCGCCTCCATCGGTGACGGCGTACAGACGCTTGACCGCCGCCGGGATGTCCCCGAGCCTCGAGCAATGAAACTCGTGGCCGCGCGCCCTCGTGCCGGCCGACCCCAGCGGCCCGGCCGAGGTGAGCGTCACCTCGCGATAGCCGATCACGAGCCGACTGCGCTCCATGACGACTGGCACCGGGAGCACGCCGGCCATCGGCCACACGTGGCCGTCCAGGTCGGTGAGTGACTCGGCAAGGTACATCAGCCCGCCACACTCCGCATACACCGGCCGGCCCGAGCGCGCGAACGTCCTCACGGCCGCCCGCATTGCCGCGTTGGCGGCCAGCTCACGCCCGTAGAGCTCGGGGTAGCCGCCGCCGATGTATAACCCATCCGCGGCAGGAAGCACCTGGTCCGCCATTGGGCTCCAAAAGACGAGGCGGGCACCCGCGTGCTCGAGCGCCTGCAGGTTGTCCGGATAGTAGAACTGGAATGCCCGATCGCGCGCGACTGCGATCGTTGCGGACACCGTGGCCGCCCGGGCGTTCGGCGCCCGCCGCCTGACCTCGCTTCGCGCCAGCCCGACGAGCGTGTCGACGTCAACGTGCGCCTCGATGAGCCCGGCCAGCCGTTGCCGAACTTCTGGCGAATAGCCGCCCTCGACCGCGGTCACCAGCCCTAGGTGCCGCTCGGGGAGCGCGACCCCCGGGTCGCTCGGGAGCCCACCAAGTGGTCGAGCCTTGCAGGCGCTTGTCACCGCCTGGGTGAGCCATTGACGGTGGACCTTACCGCCCACGCGGTTGAAGATGACACCGGCCAGCGCGAGGGCCGGGTCGAACCGTTCGAAGCCCAGCACAACGGCTGCGGCACTGCGGGCGAGTGCCCCTGCGTCCAGCACCAAGACCACCGGCGCACCGAGCCACTTGGCTATTTGCGCAGTGGAGCCATCCTCCGTGAGCCCGTCGCTCCCGTCGAAGCAGCCCATGACCCCCTCGACCAGGGCCAGGTCGGCCTGGGCGGCGCGTTCGCCGACGGTGGCCATGACCTGATCGCGTCCGCACATCCAGCCATCCAGGTTATAGGAGGGCTTGCCTGTGGCCAGGGCATGGAAGGCGGGATCGATAAAGTCGGGTCCCACCTTGAAGGCTTGCACGGCGAGGCCACGACGATGGAGCGCCTCCAAGAGTCCCAGCGTCACCGTGGTTTTTCCGACGCCGCTCGAGACCCCGGCGATGACGAGGGCGGGTACCATCTCTGACGCGCTCATTATCCGCTCGGCCACCTCCGCTTACTTGAAACTAGTCATCTCGTTCCCCTCGTCAATAGCCCATTCTGTTCACGCTCTGTCAAGGCCCAAACCAGCCGGGTTATCAGCGAGGCTGAGCTTGCGCCGTTCCTATATCGATCTCGCGCAGCCCGCGTACCTTGATGGATTCGGGAGCAAATCTTCCGCCCACCGCCACACCGCCCGGCAGCGGGCCGTAGAGCTCGATCCCGATCGAGGAGATCGGCATCGATGGCCCGCCGGGCCCTGCTCCGTCGGCGAGCTTCACGGACACGATGGCGAGGATGGGGCCGCTGTCCTCGGCCAGATCGGGAAGCGGCTCGCGGTCGAAGGCCTGGTTCGGGAACACCGCCTTCATCGCCCGCTGGTGAACGTCCGAGTGATACCAGCCGATCAGCGCCTTCTTGCTCTCGAACCAGGCGAAGATGACCCGCTTCCCGCTGGAGGTCTGACCGGTCTCGACCCCGAGGCATCCCGGTGCGGCCCTGACGGCGCTGACCACGTTGGGGAAATCTGCGGGCGGAGCCTGGGCCCGGGCAGCGGTCGCCCCGATCCAGCAGAGCGATAGGGCGACCATTCCGGCGATCGTGAGCTCACGGCTCATGCGCATTTTCATGGTGAATTCTCCTTTCAACCCTCGAGCACCCACCCGTACTGGGTCAGGCTCGGCCTGGGACCCTCTTCGCGGTAGGCCGCCCGAAGCTTCGACACGTAGTCGGGCGGTACCGGGTTGCGATGCGCGCCCGGATCGATGCCGTAGACGCGCGCAGCGTTCAGCCCGAGAATCTGCGCTTTCACCTCGGGCGTGAGCGGGCCGTACCCGAACCGCTTCATGAGCGACTCGGGCATCGTGAACCGGCGAAACGCCTCGATCTGCCACTGGGGCGATCCCCACCAGATGGAGTCGGTGCCCCACAGCACGTGGTCGGCGCCGAAGGTCTGGACGAGCATGCCGAGCACGTGGCCGCAGAGCATCGGCGAGGTGATCACCATCTGGCCGAATGTCGAGCCGAGCTCGGCGTAGATATTCGTGAGGCCGGGATTGCGCTGGCGGATCTCGCAGAGGTCGGTCACCCAGTTCACTCGAGCCGAGGTGCGGAACTCGTCCCGCGCGGCGTCCAGAAGCGGCAGGAGCGAGTGGAACGCCGAGTGGTAGACGATGAAGTTCAGGTCGGGAAAGTCCTTCGCCGCGCGCTCGAGATCCCGGGGATGCCAGTACTCGTCCACGCCGCCCTGCAGCGGGAGTCCCTTGTGGAGGCAGATATTCCTGATCCCGAGCCGGCGCGATGCCTCCAGCATCGGGTACGCGACCTTCTCGTCGTCAATTCTCCAGGGCTTCGGCGGGGTGCCGAACGGAAGGCCCGTGTAGGCCTTCCAGGCGGCGATCTTGAGATCCTCCGCCTGGCGCCGCATCTCGTCCAGGTCGGATGGTCCCTTGTTCGGCGAGACGAGCCCGTGGGCGACGAGCCGCTGCGAGGCGGCCAGGCGGTTGATCACGTCGCGGGTCTCCGCCATCTTGTCGGGCGGCAGGATGTTGCCCGCGTCGGTCGCCGACGGGATTCCGGTGATCACCGCGACCGTGGTGTCGCTGTCGAGAAAGATCTCCTTGATGTAGTTGCCGAGGTAGAGCTCGTCCATCACGCCGCGGTCCTTGATGAGTTCCGGGTTCCACGCGCGCCCTACCCGCCGCAGCCCGAGGAGGTAAGGAAACTGCCGCGGCGCGGCGACGTGATGGGTCTGGATGTCGAACACGAACTGGTCCGACGGCTTCCGCTCGTCGGCGGCCGCCGACTCGATCGCCTCGACGGGATCGATCTCGAAAAACGGCCCGAACACCGTGTTCAATGCGAGAAAGGCGGAGGCCATGCCCGCGCTCGAGGCAAGGAAGTCGCGCCTGCTCACGCCGAGCCGCCGCGAGTTCCTTCGCGCGGTCCCGTCGATGAGCCCGGCGACACGCTTCTGCGCCACCGTTTGTGCCAGCGGGATGTACTCCTCGTTCGAGACCACCTGAGTGGGAAGCGGCGAAAAGCCGTCCGTTCCCGCATCTCGGCTCCATTTCCGGACCCACCGTCGCTCGCGCATGGCCGTCCTCCTTGAGGCGAGTAGAGACCCCTATGTTGACACTGTCAACATAAAAAAGTATCCTGATATGCGATGCCAAAGCTCCGGCGCCCGAAGCGGTACCACCATGGCGACCTGCCGCGCGCCCTCCTGGACGCGGCGCTGCGCATCGTGGAAACCCAGGGGACTGAAGCGCTGACGCTACGGGCGGCGGCCCGCTCGGCCGGCGTCTCGCAAGCGGCGCCGTACCGGCATTTCACCAACAAGGAGGCGATCCTGGCCGCGGTGGCCGAGGAGGGCTTTCGGTCGCTGATGGCCGCGATCGGCCAGGCAGCGGCAGCCGGTGAGGGCCCGCTGGGGCGGCTTCGAGGCGTGGGAATCGGCTACGTGACTTTTGCCACGAGTCATCCGTCGCACTTCCGTGTCATGTTCGGCCGCGAAATGGCCGACCGGTCAGCCTCCCCCAGCCTGCGCCGCCTCGCGACGGAAACGTTCAAGATGCTCGTGGACGCCATATCGGACTGTCAGCGCGCGGGACTCGTCCGTGCGGAAGAGCCGGCGGCGGATCTCGCTCTCATCGCCTGGTCCAGCGTCCACGGTCTCTCGGCCCTCCTCGTCGAAGGCGTCCTCGACAAGCCCGCTCATGAAGTCGCCGAGATGGTGACGCGAGATCTGTTCCTGGGCCTGGGCCCGCGAAACGTCAGCTCCCCGTGCGAATGATGTCCTCGAGTCGCCCCGTCGCGCGGTCCCAGTCGAAGCGCGAGGTGACGAAGTCCTGGCCCTGCGCGGCGATCCGGCCCCTGAGCGCGCGATCCTCCACGATGCGCCCGAGACAGGCAGAGAGGGCGGCCACGTCACGGCGCGGCGCCACGAGCGCCGTCTCCCCGTCCACCGCGTAGTCGCGGCAGCCGCCGTTGTCGAAAGTGACGAGTGCGGCGCCGCAGGCCATGGCCTCCATGGGCGGCATGCCCAACCCCTCGTCCCAGGACGGGCAGAGGTAGATCGGGCAGCGGCTATAGAGCCAGGCGAGCTGCGCCTGGGGCAGGTTCTCGTGGAATTCGTCGTAGGGCAGCGCCTCGCGTGGGCGCTTGACGCCAAACCCCACGAGCAAGACTTCAGGATGCGTCACCTTGACGGCGGCGATCGCCTCCAGCCCCTCCCGCACGCCCTTCCACGCGTAGTCGTGGTGGAGCATGAGGACGCGCAACGCATCGTCGGACCGCGCCTCGGGCACCGGATGAAACAGGTCGCGGTCCACGGGAGTGACAAGGACGTCCGCCGCGCTGTTGAAGCGCTCCTTCATGATGCCGGCGAGCCACGTCGAGATCACGATCTTTCTCAACGGCAGCGCGTAGGTGGAGTCCACGCGCTGGGGCTCGCCGTGGTAGAGGCTTTCGTAGTGCTGGACGAGGTAGAACTTGGCGCCGGCGTGCGTGGGCGCCTGGGCGACGGCATCGGCCGACTGCCACGCGGTGGCGACGAGGGCGTCGGCCCTGGGCAGCCGCGCGGGATCCCATGCGGACACCCAGCGCACGCGTGCGCGGAAGCCAGGGATCCACTCGGGCCCGAGGCCGCGGACGTTGCGCGACCAGGCGCGCCACGGCCGCTTGGCGGGCACGACCACGGTGACGTCGTGGCCGCGACCCGCGAGGCGGTCGGCGTAGGTCAGGATGGCGCGCACGCCGCCCGCGATGCGGATATGCGGCGCGAGGAAGGTGATCTTCACCAGTTCCCCTCTCCCCGCTGGGGAGAGGGCAGGGTGAGGGGCGTGCTATGGCCCCCCACCCTCACCCCCATCCCTCTCCCTCCCTGGAGGGAGAGGGAAACATGGAGGCTGCGCATCACCTAAATGGCCATGGAGACCTGGCCGCCGCGACGGTAGGCGGTCGGGTCGAGGACGACGTTGATGCATGTCACGTCGGCGGATCCCATGGCCTGCTCGAGCGCGGGGCGCAGCTGCTTGGGCTCCGTCACCTGCACACCCTTGCCCCCGAGCGCCTCCACCATCCGGTCGAAGCGCGTGAAGGGCAACGATGTCGCCACCTGGCGTTCGGCGCCGAAGAAGGACAGCTGCGGATTGCGGATCTGCCCCCAGCCCCCGTCGTTGCCGATGACGACCGTCATCGGCAGCTTGAACCGCACGGCCGTCTCCATCTCCATGCCGTTCAGCCCGAAGGCGCCGTCGCCGGCGATCAGCAGGACCCGCTCGGCGGGGCGCAGCAGCTTGGCCGCGATGGCGAAGGACGGCCCCACGCCCAGGCAGCCGAAAGGCCCCGGGTCGAGCCACTGCCCCGGGCGCTGGAGCGAGACGACCTTCGACGCGCAGCCGACCACGTCGCCCCCGTCGCCAACCACCGTCGTCTGCGCATCCACGACGGCCGCGATCTCGTGGCCGAGCCGGTAGTGGCTGATGGGCACGCTGTCGGAAAGCCGCTCGGCCATGAGCCGCTCCTGGCTCTCGTCCTCTTTTTTCCTGATCGTTCGTCGCCACGCCTCGAAGCGCGAAACAACAGTCTTCGGCAGCGCCTCCCTCGCCTGTCTCAGCGTGAGACCGATGTGGGACGCCAGCCCGAGCTCGAGAGGCCGGTTGCGCCCCAGCTCGGCCGGATCGCAGTCGACAACCACCACGCGCGCATTCTCGGCAAAGGACGGAGGCCGTCCATAGCCCAGCCGGAAGTCGAGCGGCGTGCCGAGGACGAGCACGAAGTCGGCCTGGCCCAGGGCGAAGCCGCGAGCCTGTGAGAAGGCGAGCGAGTGGCCGGCGGGCAGGGCGCCGCGGCCCGCGCCGTTCATGAACACGGGCACCCCCGCCGCCTCGGCGAAAGCCGCGAGGTCGGCCGCCGCGTCGTCCCAGTACACGCCGCTGCCCGCCATCACGATCGGACGCTCGGCGCGCGCGAGGAGGTCGGCGAGCGTCTGGACAGACTCGGCATCGGGAGCGAGCGGACGGCGGTGGACGTAGGCGGTCGGGATGGGAGCCATCCTGTCCTCGACCATGGTCATGAGGAGATCCACAGGGATCTCGACGAAGACCGGCCCCGGGCGCCCCGTCAGCGCGGTGCGGATCGCCGTCGTGAGCACTTCGGGGATCTGGCGGGTCTCCGACACCGTCCACGAGCCCTTGGTGATGGGCTTGAGGAGGTCTACCTGCTCCACCTCCTGGAGCGAGCCCAGGCCGCGAAGGCCGAGGGGCGCCGCGCCGCCGATCAGCAGCAGCGGGCTCCTCGCGGAATACGCATTGGCCACGCCCGTCACGGCGTCCGTCACCCCCGGCCCCGCCGTCACCGCGGCCACGCCGATATTGCGCGTCAGCCGCGCGTAGGCGTCGCCGGCGTGCGCCGCCGCCTGCTCGTGGCGAACGTCCACCACCTCGACACCTTCGGTGATGCAGCCGTCGTAGATCGGCAGGATGTGTCCGCCGCACAGCGTGAAGATGTGGCCCACGCCCGCCTGCTTGAGCGTGCGCGCCACCAGGTGCCCGCCGTTCAACTCCGCCATGCGCCTACCAGAACTTCTCCCACTTGACGCTCTTGCGGTCCATGCCCTTCTTGACGAGAGCGTCGCGCACGGCGTTGACCGTGTCGCCGCCGCCGCACACGTAGACCACGAGCCGGTCCACGCTGTGGACGAGCCTGTCCACGACGGCCGCGGCCTCGCCCGTCTCGCCGCGCCAGCCGGCCTGCGCTTCCCGCACCGCCGGCATGTAGGTGAAGCCCGGATAGCGCCGCGCCAGCGAGCGGAACTCGGCGTCGTAGAGGAGCCACGACGGATCGCGCGCCCAGTAGATGAGGCTCGCTGGCCGGCCGAAGCCGGTCTCGTAAAGATCGGCCAGGATCGAGCGTACGGGAACGATGCCGATCTCCTCCGCGACGAAGACGGCGCGGCGAGGATCGGCCCGGTTGAAGGTGAAGCCGCCCGTCGGCCCCTTGAACTCCACCGGGTCGCCCGGCTTGAGCGCGCGCAGCCACTGGGACCCGAGACCGCCCGGGGCCACGTCCACTGCCAGCGTAATCGTCCGCTTGCGGGCGGGCGAGGACAGCATGCTCCACGCCCGCACGACCTTGGGCCCGAACGGCACCGAGATCCACTGCCCTGCATCGAAGTCCAGCTCGGCGGGCTCCACCATGCGGAGATCCACTTCGATGATCTCGGGACGTGGCCAGCGGATCGCGCCGACCTCCGCCCGGCACTCGCGAGGTTTCGCCGCCAACTACCGACCCTCACCCCGGCCCTCTCCCTGAGAGGGAGAGGGGGACTTTTGATTCCCTCGCCCCCGGAGGGGGAGAGGATAGGGTGAGGGGGAGACTGACACCACCTATGCGCCCTGGAACTTGGGAAGGATCTCCGCGGCGAAGGTCTCGATCTGCTGCGCCTCGTCAACCGCGTCGCAGATCGCGTCGAGCACGAAGTAAGAGCAGCCAGCCCCGATGTAGCGCTGGAGCTGCTCCGCGCACTGATCGGGCGTGCCGATGATGCCGTACTTCTTGGCGAGCGGCCCGAAGTCCTGGGCGTAGCGCCTCGAGAGCCGGTCGACCCATACCCGCTCGGCACTCTCGTAGTCCTTGCCGAGCGTGATGAAGGTCAGGTGCCCCTTCGCGAATCCTTCGAGCGAGCGGCCGGCGGCCGACGCGGCCGCCTCGATCTTGGCAAGGCTTTGCTTGTAGCGCTCTGGCTGGACGACGTAGGAGATCCAGCCGTCGCCCTGGCGCCCGGCGCGGGCGAGGGCCGCGTCGGAGCGGCCGCCGACCCAGATGGGCGGCGCGGGCCTCTGGACGGGCTTGGGGTCTATGCTCACGCCCTCGAACTGCGTGAAGCGTCCCTTGAACCTGGCCGGCGAATCGCGCCAGAGCGTGCGCACGACGTCGATGCCCTCGGTGACGCGGGCGCCGCGCTCCGTGTGGGGGATGCCACAGGCCTCGAACTCCTTCCGGTTCTCCCCGCCTACACCGACGCCGAAGATGAGGCGCCCGCCCGAGAGGGCGTCGAGGCTCGACGTGATCTTGGCCGCGACGGTCGGATGGCGCAGGGCGAGCAGATAGACGCCGACCCCCAGCTTGACCCGGCTCGTGATGCCGATGTACGAGGCGAGAAGCGTCAGCGATTCGTAGAGCGGATGGTGGAAGGAGACGTGATCCCCCGTCCAGATCGAATCGAAGCCGAGCGCGTCCACGCGCCGCGCGATCGCGAACTGCTCTTCAGGTGGATGCGGCATCAGAAAGGCACCGAAGCGGATGGGCGGCATTCTTACCTCGGGAAGGCGTCCTTGACCCCGCCGTCCACCGTGATGGTGCAGCCCGTGGTCTTGGCCGAGCGGTCGGAGGCCAGGAAGAGCACGGCCTCCGCCACGTCCTCGGGCAGGATGGGCGCGGCCAGGATGTTGCGCTTGCGGTAGAAGTCCTCGAGCTCGGCGACGGTGATGCCCTGCGCGCGGGCACGCTCGCGGCGCACGTCGTCAGACCAGAGCTTGGAATCGCGGAAGACGGCGTCGGGGTTGACGATGTTGGACCGAATGCCGTGCGGTCCGCCCTCCAGCGCCAGCACCTTGGCCAGCTGCGCCTCGGCCGCCTTGGCGGCCGAGTACGCGGCGAAGTCCTTGCCCGGCGACATCACGTTCTTGGTGGCGATGAAGACGAAGGCGCCCCCCAGCCCCTGCGCCTTGAGCACGCGCATCCCCTGGCGCGCCACGAGAAAGTGGCCGGTGGAGTTGACGGCGAAAGAGCGCTCCCAGTCCGCGAGCGTCATCTGGTCCACGGGCGAGGAATGCGCGATGCCGGCGTTGGAGACCACGATGTCGAGGCCGCCATAAGCGAGTACGGCCTCCTCGAATCCGGCGGTCACCGAGGCTTCATTCGACACATCCATCCCGACGCCGATGGCCCGACCGGCGCCCGTCCCGGCGACGACTTCCTCCGCGACCTTCCGCGCCCCGGCGGCGTCCAGGTCGGCGACGACCACGTGAGCCCCCTCGGCGGCGAGGCGAAGCGCGGCCGCGCGGCCGATCCCGGAGGCGCCGCCCGTCACCAGCGCGATGCGCCTCGCCAATTCCTTCTCTGGAGGCGCCTGGCTGAGCTTGTAGAGCTCGAGCGGCCAGTACTCGACGTCGAACGCGTCCTTCGCGGTCAGTGAGGCGTACGCGCCGAAAGACGTCGCCGCCCCCAGGACGGAGATCGTGTGGTGGTAGATGTCGCTCACGATGCCCGCGGTGCGGCGGTCCTTGCCGGTGGTGAACATCCCGAGCCCGGCCACCGTGATCACGCGCGGGAAGGCGTCCGTCAGTGCTGCGCCGCCGGTATTGTAGGAATTGAAGTAGCCGGTGTACTCCGCGACGAAGCGTTCCACGGAAGCCTTAATTCCCGCCGTCACCGTCGCCGGATCGCGCGGATCGTCCACACGAGCGAAGCAGGGCAGCCGCTTGGTGTAGATGGTGTGGTCTGGCGTCGCGGGGCCGATCGTCGAGAGCGCCGCCGCCTCTTTCGCGCAGGCGAACTCGAGGACGTCGGGCGCATCGTCGAAGGCCATGACCACTCGACGCTCCCGGCTGACGAGCCCGCGGAGCGCCGGAGCCACCGCCAGCGCGACACGCCGCCTGTCCTCGGCCGATGCGGCGGCCCCGGCGGCGCCGCCGAAGCGCGCCCGGCCCTTCGCGCGATGCTCGATGGCCTCCTCGGCCCGGCTGATCAGCTCGATAGTCGAGAGATACGCTTCCTGGACGGTGGCGCCCCAGCAAATCGTCCCGTGCTTCTCGAGCAGGAGCGCCTTGGCTTTCGGGTGCCGCTCGAAGGTCTCCGCGACCTCGCGCGAGATCAGGAAGCCCGGCCGCCGGTACGGGAGCGCGATCACGTCCCCGCCGTAGACCTCCCGCAGAACCTCCGCCGCGCGGTCGTTGTTGGTGAGCAAGA
>WNFO01007114.1_pt1 | contig 13574 bp, 5 predicted proteins | sample 5400251 | NCBI WGS metagenome assembly WNFO01 (sample SAMN13153354, study PRJNA577476) | soil metagenome | isolation source: 100 cm saprolite under Madrone tree | place: USA:California | collected 2016-06-14 | reverse complement strand
AATTGCTTCACTCTCGATCTGTGTTCCAAACGCTGCGAGAAAATAGCGTGGAATCCGCATACTTTTCCAGAAGTACAGAAAAATCAGTAGGTTTGTCGAGACGCGACATGACGAGCAACCTCCAGGAGTCGGAAGCATTGCAACTCGTCCCTGTTGCGGCTTTTCGGGGTTTCCCCGCGGGTGATGAGGAGACACGCGTGGATAGTTAAACGCAGGATCAAGGGGAAAAGTTGCCTGGGAACTGAAAATATTCAAAAAACATTTTCTGTTTAATTCAACGCTCGCGAACGATTTTAGCTCTTGAGAATCCTGCCAGTAGACTTCGAGCTAGTGTTGCGTCGACCCATAGAGCCCCGCAGCGCTTACCGGACAAAAGGCATAGTTGCTGCTGAAGAAGCTGAAGCTGCAATGCGTCTCGGTCTTGAGGTTTGGGCAAGTGCTCCAGTCCGAAAAGAATACCTTTCAACCGACAAGCGGCCGACAGAACAAGCAGAAACCATTTGTCGCAGCAAAAGAGATATAGAACAGCTCACGGAATGGTGATGGTAAGGGCCCCCGAGGTCCTCGTGAGGCTGGGTGAGGTCGCCTGCACCTGAAGAATTACCGTTACTGGCGGCGGAGGAGGCGGGGGCGGATTTGAAGAAGAGCCCGCACCGCCACAAGCAGCCAGGAATCCCAGAAGGAAAATAGTCAAACTGCAAGTCACCCTACTCCACGCGAGTTCCAATCGTCCCGTGCAGCGCCGCAGGCCAAAGAGAGCAACCAAGAGTAGAGCAAAGACTGTGAGCACCATGTATTTCAGTGTCCAGATTTCTCGCGCCGGGGGAGTAAACGGAGGATAAAGCACGCCACTCCCGGGGCGCGAGTTTACTTGTACTGTTAGGACGGAAGTCAGGGTGCCATTCGGAGTTAATTGCGCCGGTGAGGCGCTAAAAGAGCAAGTCATTCCCACGGGAGCACCAAGACAGCTAAATGTGAACTGGTCGGTGAAACCGTTGAGGGAAGTCAAGGTTACATTCGCATTTGTGGAACTACCTACATTGACGGTCGCGGCAGTCTTGGATATTGCAATCGTGGCGTCCTCGATTTTCAACTGCGCACTCGTGCCGTGAGAAACGCCCGAGGAGGTTCCAGTTACCGTGATGCTGTAATTGCCAACGGGTGCAGTCTGCGGATCAATACTAAGAATATTCTGACCTGGCTGGACGTAGGTGCCGTCCAGTGAGCATTTTGGCCCGACCGGCGTCACGGGGCAGCTAATCTGGAGGCCCTGGCTCCAACCGTTTAGCGGGGCAATGTTCAGCGTGTAACTCGCGCCCTGCCCGGGATACGCGACCTGCGACGTCGGCGAGATACTGATGCTGAAATCAGATATGCCGAGTGTCGCGGCAACCTGGGAGGTGATCGTGCCGTCGCTGGCTACAATTGTGAACGGATAGTTTCCCAAGGGAGTGCCACTCGCGACCTGGACGGTAGTGTTGATGGCTGCGAAAAAGTTCGGGGCCAGGTCCAACGTGGAAGGGGTAAAAACGCAAGATGCGCCTGCGGGTAGCCCCTGACAAGAGAAGCTCAGTGTTGTGGCGTAGCCGTTGATCGACGCGGCACCGAGACTGTAATCCTTTGTGGTACCACCGGGTGCCGTGGATTCGGTGGGATTGTTGATGTAGAGATGAAAGCCAAGATTCTGCCCGGGCGCCGCTTGAGTGCCGTAGGCTATGGCCACATCGGATCCCAGAGTCGCTTGCAGAGTGAAAACGTGCGCACGGTTGTAACCGGCTCCAATGGTAAAGGGAACGTCCTGAGAAATGCTACCCGGCAGGAAGGTCACAGAGGGGGGCAGCGAAATGGCAGGATCACTTGCAGAGAGCTGAACAGCCGTGGAGGAAGCTGGGGCGACAGCAAGATTGATCCTCAGCGTTCCTTTATTTCCGATGACGGGGTCAGCAACGAGGCGAGCCTGAATCGCCGAACCCGGAATAGACAAGAGAACGTTATAGGAGGAAGGCCACGGATCTATTTCAATCAAGTCGTCCCGGCCGTCTCCGTTCAGATCGGCCACGACGGTCGGGAGAGGGACTTTACCAAAATCGTGAACTGCGTAGTCCGGCGTAAAAGTACCGTCTCCGTTCCCAAGTAGAAACTGCATGTAAGATGGCGCCCTGGAGAACGTAACCTGATTGAAGCCAGCTCCGAACTGCGGGACGGCAATGTCCACGTTTCCATCCCCGTTGAAGTCGCCGAGCAAGAGTCCGGGAAATTCCAGCGGCGTTGCCCGCAGCCCCAAGACCGTGTTGGAGAGACCAGCGAACGGGGAATACGTGGCACCGTCCTGAAACGTTCCATCGGTACGTCCGAGTAGAACTTTGAAAGTCGGAACCTGGAAGCCTTGTATGGTGATCGGAAAGATTTGTTCAATGATGTCGGGCACACCGTCGTGATTCACGTCCGCGACATCGAATAATACGGATTCCGCGGTAAGAGTCGTAGGAGGTTGGAAAGTACCGTCCCCTCGACCGATGAACTCAAAGAGCGGCTTAGGGAGTGAGCCCGGGCCAATGACATTGTCGTTGACGCCTACGAGGAGATCGAGCTTGCCGTCGTGGTTGAAGTCCGCAGCGACCATGCGACGCGGACCACCGCCGGTGGTGGCGGCCGGACCGAAATCCAAGTCTGCCCCAGGTTGAAATGTGCCATCGCCGTTTCCCAGCATCACGCTGATTCTTTCTACTAAGTCCGCGCGTCCGCTGCCGCGCCCGATTGCCAAATCGAGCTTACCGTCGCCGTTGAAGTCACCGACGGTAAATATTCCCGGGCCCTGGTTGAGCTGGGTGATCTTCACGCGCCCAAACGTTCCGCCTCCCATATTGGGGGCGAAGCCCAGATAGCCGAAAGACGAATTGATATCACTTCCAAGGATGAGGAGGTCGGGCCGGCCCAGACTACGAACGTCCGCGAGCCGCAGGTCATAAATCTGAAAGGTGCCCTCGAAGGCATCCGATATGACGGGAGCGCCGAAATGGCCGGTGCCATCGTTCAGCAGGACCCCGATTCTCCAGGGATTCTGGAAACCCTTCCAATACATAATGTATGCGATGTCCGGTTTGCCATCACCATTGATATCGCTCACCATCGGGCAGCAAAATGGATTGTTGATGCTGCCGCCAGTTACACCGTCATTGGCATCACCAATGTAAGCGCCACGCGGGTCGCCGAATGCTCCCTTCGCATCATTCAGGTAGACGCTCGCCGAGTCGCTATCTTGATTGGAAGTGATGAGATCGGGGTGGCCGTCACCGTTCAAATCCCCCACCGCGATGCTGAACATGCCCGTCTCGCCCCGGTAGATTTTTCCCGGACTGAGCGCGCCATGCCCGTCCCCATGGAGCACCGCAACGGCATCTCCGGTTTCGGGACCATAGGGGGAAACATCAAAATCGATACCGGAGGTAATCACATCGAGATGGCCGTCGCCATCGACATCCGTCAGCACAAGGCCGGCGCCGACGTCGGCTGAGCCAATCAAGAACACATTTGGGAATCCATCAAAAGTCCCGTCGCAATGCCCGTTAAAAACGTAGACTGTGCCTGCCGTAGTGGAGACGGCAATGTCCGGACAACCTGATTCGTTTAACTTTCCAGCAATCGCGTTGAGTGACTGAACGAACGGGCCAGCCTCGAAAAGGTATACCGATTCCTTGAACGTGCCAGATCCTTCGTTCAAATAGACGTGGACTCCGGCCAAGACGCCACCTTCGTCGTTCATTAAAAGGTCGGGGAGCCCATCGCCGTTGAAATCGAACGCCTGGAGTGTGATAGTCGCAAAGGAGCCAACAGAATTCTCGGGTGGACGTGTAACTGGCGGCCCGAGATGGCCCGCACCATCTCCGCGAAGAAAGGCAACAGGGCCGGTAACCGCATCGCCCAGCAACCCCGCAACGATGTCAATTTTTCCATCGCCGTCGAAGTCTCCAGCCGCCAACGAAAGCACCGGGGCTGGCGCGTAGTACAACACTTCCGGTTGGAACGTCCCATCGCCATTGCCTAGAAGCACGCCCACGGTGGCGCTGTCGGCTTCGGCGACGATCAGATCGAGGATTCCGGAGTGGCGCAAGTCGGCAGTCACCACCTGTAGTGGGGCCGCCCCTGTGAGCGGCAGAATGACCGGTAACTGAGCTGTGCCGTCCCCTTTTCCCTGGTACAGCCACAAATTATTGCTTCCCCCGTTCGAGACCACCCAATCGAGCTTGCCATCGCTATTAAAGTCGCCAATGGCAACGCTGGTCGGAATGAAATCGGCGGGCAGAGTCTTGCGCAGATCGAATCCTGGCAGAGTCCCTGGCGCGCCGAAAGTCGCTACGGGCGCGGCAAACGTAGTGAGGTTCGGGGAGACCGAGGTCGGGGCCGTATCGAAGTTCGCGACGGGAACCGCGGTACCGCCGTGAGGGCGCGCGAAATGCTTCAAGTACGCGGGTCCCATTTTGCGGCCATAGTTCCACCCCAGGAATCGCAGCGGGCGGGGTGGCGAGGCGGCTTTTTGACCTTGGACTCCTCCGCTGTTGTCCAGCACAACGCTTCGCTGTTGTTGTTCTTGCGGAGTTGCTGCAAGACTCGAGGGGAGAAGCGGCGCTGGCACGGCTGGCGCCGGCGAAATTGTTAGAGGAACAGCGTTAGAAGTGCCTCCTCCGGGTGGGCTCACAGACACGGTGATCTGTGCGGTGCCGGGATTTGCGATCATCCCGAAGGGCACGAACGCATAGATAGTATTCAAGTCGAATGGAAACGATTGGAGAGTAGCGCCGTTCCAGAGGACCGTACCCCCGTTAAATCCAGTGCCGGTCACGCGGAGAGAAAAGCTTAGCCCGCCAGCCGTCACCGTCGATGGAGAAATGGAACTGATGGCAGGAGCAGGGTTGAGAAAAGTGAAGGGCAATTGCGCGGATGTGCCGCCCCCGGGCGGCGGATTGATGACGGAGACTTGCGCAGGTCCGGAAAAGAAAAATGGCGGGACGAGTTCGGAAGCATCAACCGGGGCGGTGAGCTGAGTGGAACTCACGAAGGTGGTGGGGCGATCGACGCCGGAAAAGTTGACGCGTGAACCGAGCATAAAGTTTGACCCATTCACCGTCAGCGTGAAACCTGGCCCGCCAATCACGGCGCTCAAGGGGGAAACGGAGGTGACCACTGGCAAAGGATTTGGAGCTGGCGGCGACGCCGGAATAGTCCACAGTATGGAGGTGCCGCTCCAGACAGCCGCCTCGCGGAAGCTGAAGGTCTGGGCGGTAGTGAGAGACTCCTGCAGGCCTACGGTAGCGGCGGCGCCATTGTCTTGCGCAGTGCAATTGCCGCCGAAAATAGTGTCAGCGTAGTTGAATTGAACGTCGCTTTTTCCCTCGAAGAAGACAACCTGAAACCTCACGGTGGCCGACGCGTCCGAACGGCAAGGAAAGCTGCGCACATCTCGCCACTCAACCACGAATTGGCGGTTGGGAGCAGATCCCACGACCGCCCAGAAGACATTCTGCGCGCCCCCCTTCACAGGAAAGAGGTCTTGCCAAAAAGGAGCAACCAGCGTGACCGGTGGGGGAACGGCGAAGGGCGGAAAGATCTGCGGTGGCAGCGGGCCAACATGATAGTCGCTAAAGGCGTCCGTGAAACTTACGGTCCCATTGCTGCTGATGAAAACTTGGGTGAAGGTGCCACCTGCGTATGCAATTGGGAACGGTGAAGTCACGGCTGCAACAGAATCGTCGCCCAGATTCAAGTTGGTTCCGGCGATGTTCACGTATGAGGGGTTTACGGATTGGAAAGAATAATTGCTGCTGAGGACTTCCACTTGAACGGCATCGCCCCAGGGGAAAGCAAGCACATAGCTGCCCGTGGAAGGCGGTGTCCACTGCGCGGTGAAGAGACCGTCGCCCGCAGCCTGATCCGGTGCAACTCCATCATCGGCGAGAGTCACAGTCTGTCCGCCCGGAGAAACTGTGACGCTGATGGGTCCGACTGCTAGTGCGCAATTGATGCTCAGCGCCTCCAGCGTCACCGGATTGCCGGCCGTGGCTGATATCGTGTCCGCCACCGGCAGGAGGCGCGCTTGTACCGCCTTATTTGAGCAATTGAGCGACCCCGCCGCATTCAATCGCTTCCCGGTGATGGTGCTGTCCAGGGCCGCGACGGTGTCACCTCCACTCAGCAAAAGATTTTTGATCGCGCGCCAATCGCGGCTGGGATCTTGAGCTTTCAGTAGTGCCGCGACACCTGTGACATGTGGTGCCGCCATCGAGGTGCCGCCGAAGACGCTGTAGGTATTGTTTGGGGTCGTGCTCAGGATTTGGTCGCCGGGCGCTGCGAGATGGGTTGTCCTGCGTCCGACATTCGAGAACGCTGCGAACTCATCGCGGTTGGTGCTCGCGGCCACGGAGATGACGTTGGGCAAAGCGTAGTCTGCGGGATAGCCCGGAGCGAGATCATTATCCAGAAAGTCATTGCCGGCCGCGGCGATGAATAGCATTCCGCCCTGTTGCTGAGCGGCGATGGCATCGGAAAGCGCTTGCGAAAAGCCGCTGACACCCCAGCTATTGTTGCTGGCAACAATGTTGATGCCGGAATCTTTCAGCGACTTCACCATATCCAGGCAGGTCATCGCTCCGCCCAAGTCGCCGAAACCTTGCGAATTAATGAACTTGCAGGGAAGAATTTGGATATTCCAGTTGATTCCCGCCACTCCCACCGCGTTGTTCGTTGCCGCGCCCGTGATTCCCGCAACATGGGTTCCATGTCCGAGGTCGTCCCGCGGATCGCAGCTTCCATCCACTGCATTGAATCCATGCGACCCCGCCGGACAGGTGAACACGTCTCCCTGTGTGCGCGTGACCGTAAATGATGAGGAGGCGCTCCAGATTTGCGATGAGAGGTCCGGGTGCGTGTAGTCGACTCCCGAGTCGATGATCGCAAGGACCACGGTGGTGCTGCCCTTTGTCACGCTCCAGGCCTCCGGCGCATGGATGTCCGCTCCCGCGGTTCCGCCATTCTGTCCGGTGTTGTGGAGGTTCCACTGTTGAGAGAATTGCGGATCGTTAGGAATCGTCAGACTCTGAATCGCGTGCACGATGTAGTTTGGTTCCGCGTAGAGAACATCGGGGTATGCGCGGTATTTCGACACCGCCTCTTGGACGCTGGACCCCTCTGGCAGACGAACTTTCTCCAGATGGGAGACCGATTCGAATCGCTTCACCAATTGCGCATCCACGAGAGCGTGCACGCTCAGTTTTTGTTGTTCGGAAGTTCCCGCCCTAAATCGGACCAGCACTTCACCAGGCACATACTCTCGCTTCGGCACATCCAGTCCTTGGCGCAAGCGGGCCTGCCGAGCGCCAAGGGCCAGCTCACTGGCGTGGCTCCCCGTCAATCGCGCCCCAAACGCCACAACTGCGGCAAGGGCGAGGACCACAAGGGCCAGACCACGTTTGGCCTTAGATTCGTAGCGAAACCGTTGGTGCAGGGAAGGGCGGGTAGCCATCTTACGGGTCAGCGGGGAATCGCGGGCATTTTGCCCTTAAGTTCATGCCTTGTCAAGTCATCTGCTAGCATACAGTTGCGCGTAGAAAGAGCGCCACTTCCGGGCACCTTTGCAACACTTGACAGAGCGATTAAACTAAAGATACTCTCGCCGCTGTTTAGCCACCGCTTTGCTGGGGTCACACGCTGCATTGCCATGAGCCCTCTCCCTTTTCAGGTATCTAAGTCCCATCGCAACATCAGTTTACGCGCGATGGCAATCCTGGCGATCGGCGCTTACGCGTTCTTCATGGCCGCCCCAGCCTCAGCACAAAGCAACGCCCTAACCCTGCCCAGAAACGTTGGCCAGCTTGTTGACGAGTCACACACTGTGCTCCAGGGATGGGTCGCTAGCGTGGCTCTCGAACCCCACCCACAATTGAAAAACCTGATGACCGTGGTGGTTACTCTTCAGGTGGAAGAGGCTTTAAAGGGCGAGGCCGTAAAGACCTACACTTTCTCGCAGGCCGTGATTGACAAGCGGGACGTGCAAGAGAAAATGGGCTACCGGGTGGGACAACACCTCCTGCTTATTTTGATCAAGTCCAACTCCTATGGCCTCTCCAGCACTGCCGGGATGGAACAAGGCCGGTTTCGCATCAACGCTGGTGGCCCGGGAAAGCTGCTGGCCACCAACGGATTCGGCAATGCGGGTCTTTTCCGCGGGTTGGATTCCCAATTGCAATCCAAGGGTCTGCGGATTCCTCCGGAAGTTCAAACCATGCTCATGAAATCCGGCACCGGACCTGTCCCGCTGGAACAGTTGAAGAGCTTGATTCGAACGATTGCGGCAGCGGATTCCACGAAATGAGCGCACGGAGAAAATCTGCCGGATTGTGGACCAGAAGCGCAGCTGCGCTGCTGAGTTTTCTGCTCTCGCCGGCAAATGCCGTGTTTGCAGGCGGACCGCTGGCAGTTGGTGGGCCCACGAAAGGCATCTCCGGCGTGCCCTTGCTTTGGGATAACACCAAACCGATCGCATATCGAGTGGACAACGGACCTCTGAGCCAGCAGCCCAATGGCGGACCAGTAGTGATTGACAATGCAACCGGCGTCGCGCGGGTGAACCGGTTATTTGGATATTGGTCAGCCGTACCCACGGCCAGCCTTACGTTGACCAACGCGGGAGGTCTCCTTGCCGTGGGCAGCTTTCCCGCAAACGGTGATGTGAAAACCGTCAATGACTTCCTGACCGTAGCTGGCGACGCGAGTGGACAAACCCCAGATCCGAATTCCTGCAACGGCGGCGGACAAAGCCCGACTATGTTTGACGCCGACGGCACCATTTTTGATGGCCTGGGTTTGCCTCCGGAAGTCATCGGATTTGCTTTCCAGTGTGCGTTCAACCCCACGACTGGAAAGATCATTTCAGCCGGAGCAATCCTGAACGGAAGATTTCAGGACGGGATAAACAATCCGAGCGCGAATAACTTTGAGCTGACAAGAGACGAGTTCGATCAGGCCTTCGCGCACGAATTCGGACATTTTCTTGGACTTGGGCATTCGCAGATCAACGTAGATCTTTTCCTGGACGCCATCAACAGCAAGGCATACACCTGCACCCCTGATGATACTGCCGGCATGCCTCTCATGTTTCCTGTTTTGGGTGTGTGCCCCGCAAAACTTACCGCGGGGGTGCCAATGATCGGCGTTGACGATGCAGCGTGGATGTCAGCACTTTATCCGGCCGCGAGCTTCAGCTCCGCTTACGGAAAACTCAGTGGAACCGTGTTTTTCTCAGACGGCCTGACTCCCGCCCAAGGAGTAAACGTCATCGCGCGCAACGCCAATGCGCCAAGGCGTAATACGGCTTCAGCCGTCTCCGGATATCTGTTCACGGGAAATCCAGGACAGCGGGTGACTTGCGTAAATCCGGCCGCCCCCACGCCACAGACCTGCTCCAATCTTGGAGATCCGTTTGGTTCCCGTGATCCAGCGTTGATTGGACACTTTGAAATCCCCTTGCCGCCCGGAACATACACGCTGCAAGCGGAGTCGGTTTTTGTCGGGTTTGCGGGAGGGTCAAGCGTTGGCTCGCTTGATCCTCCAATCCCAGCGCCGGGGACCTATTCCTTGGCGGCCACAGTCAGTATTACTGCCGGCGCCACAACTTCCTTCAACATCACCCTGCCGGCAAACCACGTGAGAAAACCAGCCGCAAGATGGAGTTTGCTCGCAGCTAGTTTGTTGCCTATGCTCATGCTCTTTGGCTGCGGAGGCGGAGCGAGTTCCTACACCCCACCACCACCGCCGCCCCCTCCGCCGCCTGCTTTGACCATCAAACCGCAGTCGCCGCTGCCTCGGGCTGTTCTTGGCCAGCCTTACACCGCGAAACTCCAGGCCACCGGCGGCGTGCCACCATACACCTGGAGCACGCAGCTTTTGGGAATACCAGGGATGACTCTAGCTTCCGACGGAACGCTGAGCGGAACGCCTGCGCAGCAAGCCACCTTCATCCCGAATTTCACAGTAACCGACTCCAAAGGGACGACGGTTACTGCACCCATCGAGTTGGACGTAATCGCCCCGCTTGCGTTCAGCACTGCGGCGGCCCTGCCGGATCAGAACATCGCTTTGCCGGTCTACATGTACATCGCGGTCAATGGTGGGGTCCAGCCCTACACATTCAGCCTGGCACCTGGTTCAACTATGCCCCCCGGGCTAACTTTCACAAATGCTAACAGCGTGGGGCTGATTCAAGGTACACCGACGACTCCAGGCAGCTACAACTTTACCGTCCAAGTAACGGACAGTTTTACGCCACCGTTCAAGATCTCCCAAACGTTTACGCAGAAAATTTTGAATGGAGTAGTTGTTCCCAATTCGACTCTTCCCGATGCCGTGCAAAACATTCCTTATAAAGAACAGATTAAGGTCTTCGGTGGTACGCCACCCTATCACTTTGTGCTTTTTCCGCTCGCTTCTACCCCGCCGGGGCTCACTCTTGACACGAGCACCGGCTTCGTTTCGGGGACGCCCACCACCAGTTCGCAATACACCGATACCATGTACATGTACATCAACGACTCCGCTCCTACTCCTGCGACCATCCAGGCCTATATCTCGATCAATGTTCAGCCGCCACTTTCTTTTCAAACGACGAGTCTTCCGGATAGTGCGCGCGGGTTGAACTACGGAGGGAGCCTATATATCGTTGGCGGAAGAGCACCTTACACTGTCCAAGTAGCGAGCGGCACACTTCCGGATGGTCTGACAATCTCATCGACCCCTTACGGAAACAGTTTCAACGTGACCGGCGTTCCCACCAAAGACGGCTTGTTCCAATTCACAGCAAAAGTCTCCGATTCGTACGAAACTCCAAACACAGCCGCCCAGAGTTTTCAAATCCGCATTAGCGACCAGATGGTACTCTCGGGTCCGTCGCAGGCGCAGATACTTTATAACCAGAATTACTCAACTACGTTTCCCGTAACCGGCGGGTTCCCTCCCTACACATGGCATATGGATACTGTTCCTCCGGGTTTTACGTTCGATCCTTCCACGGGAACATTGAGTGGGACTCCAAACGGGCCGAGTGGCACATCAAGCGTCATCACTGTGCATGACAGCAGCACGCCTCCACTCACGGCAAACTACCTGGTCTTTAGCCTCACAGTGTATGGCAAGCTGGGTGTCTTGACGAGCAAGCTCCCTGCCATTGCCACTGGCAGCACTACTTGGCTCGGATTGGCCTCCGCAGGAGGAGCCTTCCCTTACCAGTGGAGTGTGTCGTCAGGTTCCTTGCCCCCAGGCATGACCTTCAGCATGATCGGGGGAAATGGAACGATCTCTGGTTCACCCACGCAGGCGGGGTCCTACACTTTCACCGTGGCAATTTCCGATGGCAATACGGGAAATCTCCATCAGACGACCTCGCAGCAACTAACTTTGACGGTGAAGGACCGTGGACAAATGACGCGGAATGACACCATCGCTACCGCCACACCCGTATCGAATATCAGTCTTTTGGCCTCGATCAGTCCTTACAGTGACCCTAGCACCATGGGGCCCGACGTCGACATATATTCCGCCAGCGCCGCTCCCGGGACCATTGTCCAGGTCTACGTTTCTCCCAATAACGATTTCCTACAGCCGCCCGAACCTAACAGTCTGCAGCCGGTTCTCGAGATTGTCGATTCCACGGGTACACGCTACCAAACCTGCGGTTACTATGGGCTTTTGCCCGGACAGGTGAACAACCTTCCCTGCATCAACCATCTTCCCGGCAACCAATATTTGTCCAACGACTACTACGCTTTCCAGGTTCCCGGCTCTGGCACTTCGCCTGTCACCTTCTTTATCCGGGTATTGGACGCACGCGGAGACGCACGCCCGGACTTCATCTACACTTTTACAGTGTACGGCGTGAATTGAAGAACAAACACTGCGACGGGCAAAGAAGGCCCACGGCAGCCCAGAATACTCCACACAATGACAAGCTAGACGAAAGAAGCGCAAAGGCGGTCGGTCTCCAAGTCCAAGAAAACCCGGTGGATAATTGAATGGTGCAGACCGGCTGGATCAATAGTGGTGTCTCCCAAAGATTTTTTTGATTTTCTTGTTGATGTTTTCCTTTTTCGAGGCCTCTGAGTATATAGAGGGGAGTCCTCTCTGGATTATCCCCGTGGGCTGGGTGGAGCCGTCCCACTTCAGTCAGCCACCTAGCTTGATTGCGTGCCGCTCGATGGTCCCGGGCCGGACGCGAAGGTAGAACCCTGCCATTGGAGCCCATGCTCGACGTGTGCCTTGAGGCAGATCAAAGGCGCAATCACCTATTTCCGGGGGCCGAGTGCTTGATAAACGCGAAATTAGCCAAGGAGTTCTTTTCTCTATGAACATCAAACCGTCGAACGTCGATGCCCTGAAAGCCCTCGGTTACACAGAATCCGAAGCTCGATTTCTCTACATTGTGGCCACTCATTCTGGTTACTTCGTGGCACGTCAATTCCTCGCTTTCACCTGTGGCCATTGGGGTAAGCGCACCACCACCTTCTGGAGCAAACTTCATACCAAGAAACACGGGCGCACCGAATACTTCCCAACCAGCGGGAAGCACTACCACCTCTTTTCCCGCAAGCTATACCGCCAGATCGGTCGGGAGAACCTTCGCAACCGCCGGGAACACGAATTCGAATACATTCAGCGGCGCATCGGAATCCTCGATTTCGCCCTCTCCCATCCCCAGTGGGAATACCTTGAAACCGAGTCAGAAAAGGTGACGTATTTTTGCGATCAATTGAAGGTGCCGATCCACTGCCTTCCCGCAAAGATTTACTACGGGCAGAAAACCTCCCAACCCACCGTTCGCTACTTCGTCGACAAGTTCCCCATGTTCTTCGGTAGTGACGCTTCTTCTGCCTTGCCTGTAGTGACGTTTACCTACCTCCAAGGGCCCGAGGCAAGCCTCACTGAATTTGTCCATCATCTGAGAGTTTACCTCCCTCTGTGTCGGCAGCTCTCCGAGTTCCGATTTCTCTATCTGGCGAGAGTGGATTCTCACTTCGAAAAGGCCAAAGAACTATTCAATTCCGTTGTGGCTATTCCGCTGGGCTCTGACGTATCAGCGGAGCTCTGCCGCTACTTCCAAATCCGCAAGGCATGGGACCTCAAGCGGTACACATCTGTGACCGAAGGTGAGCTGATCTTCCGCAATCAAGCAAAAGCCCGATTCGTCGGGGAACGGTTCGAACATCTGTATCGCGGATGGAAAGCGGGCCGAGTGGCCGAGGCCGACATTCGCGGGGAGTTTGGCGGGGCCAACCATCCCGTCACCGTGCATTTCGGGACGGAATTGCTCCGTCGAGTTGGTGCTCATGATCGGGAAGCTGAGAAAGAAGGGTGAAGAAGGTAAGGATTACAGCCTCCACCTCCTTCTTCTCCAGTTTCATCACCCTGTGGCGCGAGCAATTTCTTGGACACGCAGGAGATAGGGAACGAAATGCAAGGAAAGGTCACCGTGGAAAAAAGACTGAAACGGGCGGGAGCGACCCCACTTTTTTGCGGCCAAGCCGCCCAAAAGT
>WNFO01004550.1_pt1 | contig 13574 bp, 11 predicted proteins | sample 5400251 | NCBI WGS metagenome assembly WNFO01 (sample SAMN13153354, study PRJNA577476) | soil metagenome | isolation source: 100 cm saprolite under Madrone tree | place: USA:California | collected 2016-06-14 | reverse complement strand
CCTGAAGAAGTCGAGACGGAGGTCACGATTCCGTTCCGTGTCGCCGCGCAAGGCGGGACGGTGCCGATTACGCTCGTGATGCCCGAGGTCTGTCCGACGTGCGGCGGGACCGGGGCGGCGAAGGGCGCGACGGTCAACACGTGTCCCGAGTGCAAAGGGCGGGGCACGGTCTCGTTTGGTCAGGGTGGATTCGCCGTGAATCGTCCCTGCCCGGTCTGCCGCGGCAAAGGCACCGTCCCCTCGCAGCGCTGTCCCACCTGTCAGGGTGCGGGAGAAGTGCGCGTCGAAAAGCGGATCAGCGTCGACATCCCGGCCGGCGTCGAAGAGGGCGCGCGTTTGCGTCTGAAGAATCAAGGACCAAAGGGGCGGGGCGATCTCATCGTGCAGGTTCGCATCGCCCCGGATCGCTTCTTCCGGCGCGAAGGGCTCGATCTCATCGGCGTCGTCCCGATCAACCTCGCGCAGGCGCTGCTCGGCTCGCGGATCAAGGTCAAGACGCTGGATGACAAGCGCGTCGTGCTGCGTATTCCGGCGGGCACGCAACACGGCCAGAAGTTTCGGATTCCCGGACATGGTATCGAGAAAAACGGACGGCGCGGGGACATGTACGTCGAAGCCCACGTGACGCTGCCGGAGAAACTGAGCCCCGAGGAGCAGGAAGCGGTAAAGAGTTTTGCGGAGAAGACGGGGCTGAAGTACTGAGGGGGTTGCGCCGCGGCGACATTGCTACGACGCCACAGCTACGGCGCCACAACCCCGCGCGAAACGTCATAATTGCAGCGTGCTGAACGAGGCACAACGATTGCGGCCTCACCGCAGTCATGAAGTCCTCCCGCCGCATTGCGGTCATGCTCACTGTGGCGTCCATCGCCGCATGTGAGCACACCACCGCTCCGGTAGCCCCGAGCTCACCCCCAGCTGCGTCATTGGGAACCGTGGACGGCCGAATCGTGTACGCGGGCACGCGGAACGGAAGCTACAAGATCTTCGTGATGGGCGAAGACGGCAGCGGCGTCACCCAACTCACGCCGCCGGCTATTTATAGTGACGACGATCCCGTCTGGTCTCCCGATGGCACGCGCATCGCATTCAGGAGCACGCGCGACGGCCCCTACTACGACATCTGGCTCATGAATGCCGATGGGAGCGGCGTCACTCGACTCACCGACAGCCGCCCATTCAACACGAGCAGCAGTCCCGCATGGAGCGGTGGTGCCGCCTGGTGCGGTAACCGGATTGCATTTCACAGCAATCGGGGAATGGGGAACGATATCTACGTCATGAATGCCGACGGCACCGGAGACACGCAGCTCACGAATGCTCCCGGCTCGGACATCACCCCGACGTGGGCGCCGGCGTGTGATCGACTCGCGTTCGCGACGAATCGCGATGGCAACTACGAGATCTACGTCATGAATTCCGACGGAACGGGTGTGACACGCCTGACCACTAACACTGCGGTCGACCAGGACCCTGCCTGGTCGCCCGACGGCAGTCGCATTGCGTTCGCGAGCACTCGCGACGGAAACAGCGAGATCTACGTCATGTCCGCCGATGGCACGGGCGCGACACGGCTGACCAATGATCCTGGTCGCGCCGAGAGCTATCCGGCATGGTTCGCTCCAGCCCCGCCGCCCCCGCCGCCGCCGCCGCCCCCGCCGCCCCCGCCCCCGCCCGAAAGTCGAATCGCGTTCACCCGTAGCGGCGGGATCTTCGTCACGAACGCCGATGGGACTGGCGTGACGCGGCTCACCGAACCCGCCGAGTACTCGAGCTACGACCCGGCTTGGTCACCCGATGGGACTCGTATCGTGTTCACGAGCACTCGCGACGTGCCCTTCTTTGACCTGTGGGTCATGAACGCGGATGGGAGCGGTGTCACGCGGCTCACGTACAGCAGCTACTCCACGAACACCAACGGCTATTGGAGCGGCAGAGCGGCCTGGTGTGGTGACCGCATCGCCTTCTTCAGCAACCGGGATACGGGCGACAATGACATCTATGTGATGAACGCCGATGGTACCGGAGCCACCAGGCTTACTGTCGCCGCGGGTACGGAGTACAGTCCGGCCTGGTCGCCGGCATGCGATCGCATCGCGTTCGTCAGTGTGCGCGATGGGAATCGTGAGATCTACATCATCAACGCGGATGGCACGGGAGAGACGCGACTGACCGACAATCCAGCCAGCGACGATGATCCGGCATGGTCACCCGACGGCACGTCCCTCGCATTCTCCAGTAACCGCGACGGCAATCTTGAGATCCATGTCATGAACGTCGATGGCACGAATGCCGTGCGGCTGACGGATGACCCGGCTGCCGATCAGAGGCCGGCGTGGTCGTCCGATGGCACTCACATCGCGTTCACCACTACTCGCGACGGGACGCCTGAGATCTACATCATGAACGCCGATGGGACGGGTCTGATCCGCGTGACGGACGGCTCCGGCGATCGCGCGGCGTGGCGGCCCTGAGCTGAGCGCGCCTGTGGCGCAAGAGCTCTACGGCCGGAGAAGCTGAGCGCCGAGGAGCAGGAAGCGGTGAGAGTTTCGCGGAGAAGGCGGGGTTGAAGTACTGAGACGCTCGTCCGTGGCGGCAGGTCTGCACACGTTGTTCCGGCGCCACCATCTCGCAGCAATCTCCCAATCGCCGTGCGAGCGAGGATCGGCACGGACGTTGCAGCAACCCCGAGGCGTTCGAGGGGACATCTCTTCCCGGGGGTCGGTATGCTTCACGCACCTCTTCGTCAGCTATGCTTCCTGACGCTCCTCTTGGCTTTCGCGGCCTGTAACAAGGATCGCCTCCCGCTTGCTCCAAAGCCGTTCACACCGCCGCCCCAAGACACGAGCGCGCTCACGGGCATGATCGCTTTCAATCGCGACCGCATCGGCATGGGGAACACCGAGATCTACGTCATGAAAGCGGATGGGAGTGGCGTTACTCTCATCACTGACTTCGGGCCTTACAACAATTACAACCCCGTCTGGTCACCCGATGGCACTCAGATCGCGTTCAACAGCACTCGCGACGGAGCGTTTTTCGATGTGTTTGTCATGCGCGCCGACGGCAGCGGGCCGACCAGACTTACCAGCAGTAGTCCTTCCTGGAGCGGCGCGCCAGCGTGGTGCGGGACCCGGATCGCATTCTACAGTAGTCGGGAGGGGGACAACGACATCTACGTCATGAACGCGGACGGCACAGGCGTCACGCGGCTCACGGCCACCGCAGGATCGGACGTCAGTCCAGCCTGGTCACCCGCGTGCGACCGGATCGCATTCGTCAGCGATCGTGACGGCAACAAGGAGCTGTATGTCATCAACGCGGACGGGACGGGCGAAACGCGAGTGACCGACAACCCCTGGGGGGAAATGGACCCCGCATGGTCACCCGATGGCCGTCGCATCGCCTTCACGAGTCAACGGGATGGCTATGAGGAGATCTACACTATGAATCCGGATGGCTCGGACGTCGTGCAACTGACTCAACGTCCGGTGACCAACCGATTCCCGTCGTGGTCGCCGGACGGCAGCCGGATTGCGTTCACGTCCGACCGCGATGGGAATGACGAGATCTACGTGATGCACGCGGATGGTACGGGGCTGATTCGGCTGACCCACGACGGCGGGCGCGACTGGCGCCCCGTTTGGCGCCGGTGATCGGAGCTTAGGGCGGCACCCTTCCCGCGCTGCTTCACGCGTCCAGCGTGGCGCGCATCGCGAGGGCGCTGGCCGGACACGCGCCGCGCAGCTCCTCGGACTGCTCCAACGCCGGATCGAGCTTAGCGCGCGGAATCGCGGTAAAACCAAACCGCGGAAAGAAGTGGCTGGCGGTCGTCGTGAGCAGATAGATGCTGCGGACACCACGCTTCCGGGCCAACTCGAGCGCCGCTTTCGTCAACCGCTCGCCCCACCCTTCGCCGCGGTGCTCGACCTCGACCGCCACCGACCGCAGCAATCCAGCCTGGCCGTACACCTCCACGGCTGCACATCCCAGGAGTCGCTCGGAATCGCGCGCGACCAGAGCCGTCTCGATATGGTTCTCGATTCCGGCAACCGGGAGCGCTGCCGCCTTGAGCAACGTCAGGATGTCCGGCAGGTCAGTCGTCTTTGCGGCCTGAATGTTCATTGACACCGCAAATCTATCATGTTTGGTTACCTCTCCCGGCGCGCGCCGACCTGTTGCGTCTGCTGCGTCTGTTGCGTCTGTGCGTCCAGCATTTAGTGGGGTGTAGGTCAACTGGCAGACCGCCCGGCTGTTAACCGGGAAGTTGGAGGTTCGAGTCCTCCCGCCCCAGTTTCAACCTCCCGTGACGGGAGTGATCCGCACCATCACCACGCCGTGCGCCGGGACGGTGGCGGAGAACCGCCCCGTGAACGCCCCGAGGTCGCTGTGGGCCCACAGGTCTCGCACGCGAGCAGGGCCGGTGAGTCCGATCGCCCTCCACGACGTCGCGATCACCGTTTGCAACCCTGACCGGTTGAGCAGCACGACGGCGCGCGAGCCGTCGGCGAGCGGCTTCGACCACACCTGCAGATCGATTCCGGGCTCCTGGACCAGCATGCCTTGGACGCCCAGCGAGTCCTGATCCACTGCGATGACGTCTTTGTTGCCGAGGATCTCACGGGTTGCGGGCGGCATCGCGCGAACGTCGTTGCCGGCCATCAGCGGAGCGGACATGACGGCCCACAGGCTGAAATGCGCGCGATACTCGTCGTCGGTCATCCCCCCGTTGCCCACCTCCAGCATGTCCGGATCGTTCCACGCGCCCGGACGGGCAGCGAGCGCGTACTGGCTCGAGAGATCGAGGATGGCAATCATGCTGGCCCAGCGGTCGCTGATGTCGCCGGTCGTGCGCCACAGGTTGCCGGTGCGCGGTCCCCAATCCCAGGGGTGGTTCGAGCCCCACTCGCAGATGCTGAAGACTATGGGCCGGCCCCCCTTGGCGAGCGCATCGCGAAACGTGGCATACTGGGTGGGCGGGTCGAGTCCCTCCGCGTTGCACCAGTCCTCCTTGACGTAATCCACGCCCCATTCCGCGAACGTTCGGGCGTCGATCTCCTCAGAGCCATAGGTGCCGGGGCGGCCCTGGCAGGTGCGGCGCCCCGCGTCGGTGTAGATGCCGAACTTGAGTCCCTTGGCATGGACGTAATCGGCGAGCGGCTTGATGCCGCCCGGGAAGCGAGCCGAGTCCGCCACCAGGCGGCCCGTACGGTCGCGCGCCACCTGCCAGCAATCGTCGATCACGACATACCGGTAGCCCGCGTCGCGCATTCCGCTCGCGACTAGCGCGTCGGCCGTCTCCTTGATCAACTGGGCGCTCACGTCGCAGTGAAAGTGGTTCCAGCTGTTCCAGCCCATCGGGGGCGTGCGGGCGAGGCCATTATCGAGTGCGGGCGCGGCGCGGGGAACGTAGCGGGCGCCGAGCGTGAGTGCGCAGCAAAGCACCGTCACGAATCGCGCGGACATGATCCCGTTGAAAGTGCGGGCCGCCAGGGGCGCTAGCAAGCAGGGCGGCGTGGAGACTTGTCGCGCGCGCGCCACACTCACCGACTTGACGTCGCTCAGGCGCGCGTCAAATTCGCGCCTAGGCACTATGACACGTTTCGTGTTCAGCATGGTCGTCGTGTGCGCGATTGCGTGCGGAGGCGCGCGGACTCCGCCGAAGGCGGCAGGCGCCGCGACGATCATCCCCAGCGAAACCGATGCGCGGGTCACGCGGGTCGAAGAGATGCTGCGCAGCGTGCCGGGTGTCGACGTGACCCGGTTGCCGGACGGAAATTATCGGCTCCGTATCCGTGGGCAACGCAGCATCCGGGGGAATCCGACGGACGACAATCCCCTCGTCGTGATCGACGGTATCTCCATTCCGAACGAATCCATGGGCAGCATGCTGGCGGATCTCTCGCCCGGCGACGTCGCGCGGATCGAGGTGCTAAAGGATGCCTCGGCGATCAGCATGTACGGATCGCGCGGCGCCAATGGCGTGATCGTGATTACCACCAGACGCGGACGAGGGGAGAGATCACCATGACGGCCGGCATGGCAAGGTGCATGGCGTTATCGGCGGGGGCGCTCCTGCTCGCGGCGCCCGCGTCGGCCCAGCGACCCGGCGCTGTCGAGATCGGTGCGCTCGCGCGGTTTACGGATTTCGACAACAACCTGGGGATGAGCAATGCCGTGGGCGCTGGCGGGCGCCTGGCCGTGTACGTGCGGCCCCGGCTCGCGTTCGAACTCGATATGTCGCGGACCTCCAGCGATCGGAGCGCCGGCTCCGCCACCTACACCCCGCTGCATGCCCGTCTCGTCGTGGGCCTTGGACGCCCCGGTCGCGTTGAGGGCCAGCTGGGCGCCGGATATGTCCACAATGCATACCGTGGCTCACTGGACGCGACTGACGGAGGTTTCACGGGGCTCATCGCCGTGCGTTATCAGCTTAACAGCCGCGTGTGGGTGCGCATCGGGACCGACCTCGACGTCATGTTCCACCCGTCGTCGAATAGTCCCTTCACCTTTTACCACGGCAACTGGGGGCTCCACCTCGGCGCCGGAGCCCGGCTCAACGGCGGCTCATAGGCGCGCCTGTCAGACCGAGGCGGCGCGTTGTGGGGGCGGCCGTGGACGTCACAGTGTGACGCCTTCTTTCCAGATCGCGATCTCGCGGTACCCGTGCTTCTCGTTGTTCGCGAGCGCTCGTCCCGACGCCACGTCGAGGATCAGCACGAACAGGTCGTCCGCGAGCTGGTCCATCGTCGCGGTACCGTCGAGGAACGCTCCCGCGTTGAGGTCGATCCAATGCGGCTTCTTCTCGGCAATCGCGGTGTTGGACGAGATCTTGAGCGTGGGCACGGGGAACCCGAGCGGGGTGCCGCGGCCCGTCGTGAAGAGGAGCACGGTCGCGCCACTCGCGACCAACGCCGTGGACGACACGCCGTCGTTCCCCGGCGACTCGAGCAGCGCCAGACCGCCCGCTCCCGTCGTCGCGGGCGCGCCGTACCGCAGCACCTGCGTCACGGTGGCTTGGCCGCCTTTCTGGATCGCGCCCAGCGATTTCTCCTCGAGCGTGGTCAGGCCCCCCGCGACGTTGCCCGGCGACGGGTTCTCGTAGATCGGCTGCCCGTGGCGGATGAAGTAAGCCTTGAAATCGTTGATCAGGGTGACGATCTGCCGAAACACGGTCTCGTCGACCGCCCGGTTCATCAGCAGCCGCTCGGCTCCGAACATCTCCGGCACTTCGGTGAGGATCACCCCGGCGCCCAGCGCGGTCACCCGGTCGGCGATGCGCCCGACGAGCGGGTTCGCCGTGATGCCGCTCAACCCGTCTGAACCGCCGCATTTGTGGCCGAGGATGAGATCGGACGCGGGGCACTCCTCGCGGCGGTCGCCCGTCATTGCGGCAACGAGCTGCCCCACGGCCTCCAGCCCCGCGTCCACCTCGTCGGTGACGTCCTGCGAATTGAAAAACCGGAGGCGGCCCTTGTCGACGTTGCCCGCGAGCTCGAGGAGCGCGTCCATCTGGTTGTTCTCGCAGCCGAGGCCGAGGACCAGGACGCCGCCCGCGTTGGGATGGCGCAGTAGGCCGGCGAGGGTCCGCTGGGTGTTGCGGAGGTCGTCGCCCAGCTGGCCGCATCCGTAGGGGTGCGAGAAGCTGTAAACGCCGTCAATGCGTCCCTGGAACCGCGCCGCGCCTTCGCGCGCAATGCGCTCTGCCGCATGGTTCACGCAGCCGACCGTGTTGAGGATCCACACCTCGTTGCGCGTCCCGACGCGACCGTTGGGGCGGCGGTAGCCCTGGAAGAACGCGGAAGTGGGAACGCGGAGCGCGGAACTGCCGTTCCGACTTTCGCGTTCAACGTTCCGCGTTCGGTCAAAAGGCTCGTACCCGTACTCGAGCACGCCCTCCAGGCACGTCTTGAGATTGTGCGAATGCACCCACGCGCCGCAGGCGATCGGCGCAGTCGCGGCGCCGATGGGGAAGCCGTACTTGATGACCGTTTGTCCGCGCGCGAGCGGATGTAACGCGACCTTGTGACCGGTGGGGACGTCGTCGGCGAGCACGACGCGCTCGCCCTCGAGCATCAGTTCGTCCCCTGCGGTGAGCGCCTGAACCGCCACCGCGACGTCGTCCGCCGGGTGGATTTTGACGGCCCGGGCAGCCACGGTCACCGCGTGAAGTCCCGGTAGTACGTCTCGATTTGCTCCGGTGTGGCGGTCCCCGAAAGAATGAGCATGCGGTGACGGAACGTCGTCGATTGCCCGGGGGCGAGCTTGAAATTGAGCTCGCCCTTTCCGTTCGTGAACACCTTCTCCCCGAGCGGGTTGGCGGCGAAGAGACCATAACCGCGAGCGTGCCAGTACGTGGGGAAGCCGACGTTCGTAGGATGGTCCAGGATGGCGAGGGTCAGGGGCTCCCCTTGCACGACCCCCCTGAGCATCGTCCAGCGGCCACGCGTGCCCCAGACCGAGTCGCCCTCGATGCCCTCGGAGCTGCGATAGCGCCCGGTGACGCCATCGTTGTTGAGCATGGGGACCGTCGTGGCGTGTCCGGCCGCGTCGGTGAAGACCTCCGGGCTATTGGACGGTTGCTCGAGCGCGCGCGCGACACGCATCCCGATCAGGCCTTCCTTATTATCGGTGAAGGTCACCGGTGCGTCGAGCGCCGTCAGGGTCGTGATCCGATCAATGGCGCGCAGTCCGTCCGCGGCCCGGAAGACGAAGCGGGTGTCCTCGCGCAGCAGCGGCTTGCCTTGGGAGTTCACCCATTCGGCTGTCACGTCGAGCGTGCCCTCGCCCCGGCCGCTCTTGGCGCTCCGCACCGCGCGATGGAGGATGGTGCCCATCTTGTCGGCCCGTGCCGCGGGGATCGCGTCCGAGTTGTTCCAGAAGTCCAGCCCGTTCACGTCCCCGTGATCGAACCAGAGCCCGACCTGGTGCGGGTGATCGACGCGCTCTCCCGGCCGGGGGTCGAGCGGCCAGCCGCGCGTGACGATGACGCCCGACGCCGTGCGGAGTGGGTAGAGCGCCGGCTTCTTGAGCGTCGTCGGCCAGATGTAGGAAGTGAAGGGTTTGCCGTCGACGGTGACGTCGACGCGCCGGTCAGCTTCGCGCGCTACGACGTCTACTCGGGGGCTGGGGGCTTGGGCCTCGGGGTTCGGAATTCCCGAGTCCCAAGCCCCGAGCCCCAAACCCCAAGCGATCAACAGCCACACGGTGCGCACGAGCGCCTCAACCCATCACGATGTCTTGCTTGCCATCATCGAACATCACCTTGCGGCCGGTGTGCATCGCGGCGACGGTCATGCACAGAGCCACGGCGTGGCTGTAGCCGGCGTCGATGTTCGCGTTGGTCTTCCCCCGCGAGCGGACGCAGTCCATCCAGTTCCGCACGTTGGCAGTGGTGGAGGAATCGCCGCCGGTGTTCGCCGCGGTCTCCATCGGCGCCACCTCGGAGAGCTTCATCGTGGGCAGCTGGTTCGCCTTCATGCCCATTTCCGCCGCGGAGCGCTCGGTGAGCCCGCCGTTGGGCGAGATCTCGTTCGTATCGAGGTTCAACATCCCCGCGTTCGAGTAGTACAGCTCCTTCGTGCCCCCGGCGCCGTTCGTCATGCGCGACGCGTACACCACCTGGAAGCCCTTGGTGGGATCGTCGAGCGGCCCGTATTCGAACACGATCGTGGCCGTATCCCAGTTCTTGCGGCCGTCCTTCCACACGTAGACGCCGCCGTTGGCCACGACACTCCGCGGACGCGGGAAGCCGGTGAACCAGTGCACCGTATCGATCTGGTGGACCATCCACTGGTCCGGGATCCCCGAGGAATAGGGCCAGAAGAGGCGGTACTCGAGGTACTTGCGGGGATCCCACGCCTCGAACGGCAAGTACGCCAGGAAGCGCTTCCAATCCGTGTCCGTCTCCTTGATCGACGAGACGAGTTCCGGGCGGCGCCAGCGCCCCGGCTGGTTCACGTTCCAAGTCATCTCGGCCATGACGATGTCGCCGAACTTGCCCGACCGGATGAATTCATTCGCCGCCTGGTAATTGGCTGCGCTGCGTCGCTGCGTGCCGACCTGCACTACGCGGTCCGATTTCTTGACGGCGTCGCGGATCGCGATGGCCTGCTCCATGCTGTGGGCGAGCGGCTTCTCGATGTATGCGTCCTTCCCTGCCTGGATCGCCTCGACGCCGTGGTAGGCGTGCAGAAAGTCGGGAGTCGAGATCATCACCGCGTCGGTCACCTTCGCGGCGTACAGCTCTTCGTTGTTCCGGAACGCGCGCGGCTTCGCGCCCATCACGCGCTCGATCTCGGCGACGCCCTCGTCGCGGCGCCGGTTCCAGATGTCGGAGACGGCGACGATCTCGAAGTTGAGGGAGGGGCCCGCCGCTTTGAACGCCGGGAGGAGCGCCTGGCGGAACCGGTCGGAGAACCCGACGATCCCCACACGGACGCGGTCGTTCGCGCCCAGGATGCGCGCGTAGCTCGCTGCCGGGATCGACACCGCGGCGATGCCGGCGGCCGCCGTCTTCACAAACTCGCGACGAGGCATCTGCTGTTCCTTTTTGTTCTTATGACTGGACATCTGCACCTCCCGTCAGGATTGGGTGCGGCGCCGCACCGAAAGGCCCGCCAATACGCCACGCATGTAAGCGAACGACTGCTTCATCCCCGGTAATGGGTCATCGGCGTCGATCTCGTACTCGAGATTGACGTACCCTGCATAGTGGATCGCCTGCAGCTGATCAAATACGGCGGCGATGGGGATGGCCCCTTCGCCGACAATGCACTGACTTCCTTTCGCCGACAAGTCGCGCAGGTCCTTGGCGTGCATGTCGAGCAGCCGCGGCCCCGCGTCGGCGATTGCCCGCACGACGTCGGTGCCGGTCCGCACGGTGTGCCCGATGTCGATGCACAGCCCCATCCGCCGATCCATGTTCTTCACGTGCTTTAGCGCGTCGTAGGGCGACGGGAAATTCTTGTCCTCCGGGCCGTGGTTATGGATCGCGACCTTGATGTCGTACTGCTTGGCGAAGCGCTCGATGCGCGGCATGGTCGGTGCGGCCGCGTGCGCGGTGATCAACGGCATGCCGGCGGCCTTGGCGTACGCGAAGTATTTCTCCACGTCCGCGTCCGTGTCCTGGTCGAAGGAGATGACCCCCCCGCCCACGATCTCGAGCCCGGCGGCCTCGATCTCCTGGCGCACCGCGGCCAGCTCGGCGGGCGACAGTTCGAACGGCAGGTGCACCGACTTGAGGTTGATGTAGGGCGTCCCGAGAGCCTGCACCATCGCGATGGCCTTGGCGCGCGGGAAATTGCGGAGCGAGTAGCTGGCGACGCCCAATTTCACCCCGACGTCCCCCCTCTCCGGCACGGAGAGGGGGTCAGGGGGAGAGGTCCCGATGGCGGGCCAGGGGGTGAGGACGCCGGCCACGCCCGCCGCGCTGGTCTTGAGAAACGTCCGCCGGTCGGGCACGCTCAGTACCCCGGGTTCTGGGGGTACGGGATGCTGGTGCGGTCGATCTGGATCTGCGGGATCGGTCGCAGCACGTGGAAGGCTTTGATGTTCGGCCCTCCATCGGCGTTGTAGAGTTTGACGCGGCTCACGAGCGAGTGGGTTCGCACCAGATCGAACCACCGTTGGATCTCGCCCGCCAATTCCCGCGCTCGCTCGTTGAGAATCTCGTCTTGGGTGAGCTGATCGACGGTCAGCTCCATCTCCGTTTCGTGCCCGGGGATGGCGGCGCGCCGGCGCACGGCGTTGATGTACGGCAGGCCTTCGGCGGGCCGGCCATCACGCATCAGCGCTTCGGCAGCGATCAGATATGTCTCGGCCAAGCGTGCGACGAAGAAGTCCCGCGAGCCACGTGTCTCATTGATCGAGGACCTGAACGGATCGTCGAACTTGTTCAAGGACGGAAACATGTTGTCCCGGTACGGTGAGGCCTGCCCGAGGTAGGCGCGGGGTGTAAACACGGTGTACGGCTTCGTCCGCGCCAGGACGGTGTCGGCGTCCGTCGTCGAGACATAAACCGCGGTGTCGCCGAGCCCGAACTTGGGGACACCTTGCGCGTCCTTCGGGATATTCGCCGCATTGTTGGCATACCACACGCGCGTGAACTGGGCGTCGTAGCGCGAGTCCTTGGTGCGGTCGAAAAGACGCAGCAGGTACCAGGTCGGCCGGAAACGCTTGAACGGACGGCCATTCGCGACGTCACGCGTCATCCCGGGCCATACGTCGTACTGCGCCAGGAAATAGAGGTGCCCACTGTTGCCGGGGCCGGTGGTCAGGGGATCGGTGGTGAACTGGATCGACCAGATGACCTCCTGATTGCGCTCGTTGGCGAAGTCGAAGACATCCTTGAAGCGCGGCAGCAGCGCGTACTGTCCCGAGTTGATCACGCGCTGGGCGTAGTCGGCCGCGTTCGCGAAGTCTCCCGCCTGCCGCTTCGCGAGCTCGTCGGCGGTGGAATCGGCGTCGCGGATGCGTGTGAGGTACACTTTGGCGAGGAGGTGCTGCGCCGCTCCCTTGGTCGCCCGTCCATAGTCCTTCTGAACAGCAGGAAGGGTCGATTCGGCATACTGGAGGTCGGCGACGATCGCATCGTAGACGGAGTCGACCGGTGCGCGCGTGGCTTCGGTGGTGGGGCTCTTCGTCTCGTGCAGCGTCAGCGTTACGGGCCCGTACATTTGCACCAGGTCGAAGTAGTAGAGGGCGCGCAGGAAGCGGGCTTCCGCCACGCGCCGAGCCTTGAGCGCCGAGTCCATGACGACGACCGGCGCCTGGTCGATCGCCGCGTTGGTGGTGTTGATGGCGCGGTAGAAATCGACCCACGTGTCCTGGACAAACTGCGCGGTGGGGTTCAGCTGGGTTGTGTAGTCGTTGATGTACTTGTAACTGCCGTCGGCGCCCTTGGTGAAGATGTCGGTGCCGAACTCGGTAACCGTGAATCCGCGTTCCTGCGCGTAAAAGCTGCGCAGCGGCTCGTAGGACGCGTTGACGAGGGATTCGAAGACGGCCTGCGTGCCGTAGGAGCCGGGCGTCAAGCCGGTGACGACGTCTTCATTCAGGTTCACGCACGCGGGGAGTCCCGCCAGCAGCGCGGCGCCGACTAGAGCGATCGTGTGTTTGTGCATGGCTGTATTCCTCTATATGCCCAGGGTGACGCCCATCATCAGCGTCCGGTAGCTCGGCACGCCCGAGTTCAAGGCCGATTCGGGGTCCAGGCCCCTGAACTGCGTGAACATGAACGGGTCCAGGGCGCTCGCGTAGATCCGCAGCGACCGAGCCCGCATCCAGCGCAGACGCCCGCCGGTGATCGTGTAGCCCACGGTGATGGTGCGCACCTTGATGAACGAGCCGTCCCCGTAGCCCCGAATCCCCCCGTAGTCCGGATTCTCTTGCGCGGCGTTGGGGCGGGGTTCGGTGTTCGAGGGGTTGGTGGGCGTCCAGTAGTTGACGGAGATGTTGTTATAGCGGCCGGCGAGCGTACTCTGACCTCCATTGCGGAGCGAGTCCTGCACCAGGAAGCCGAGCCGCGCCACGGCCATGACGGAGAGGTCTATCCCCTTCCAATCGAGCCGGCT
>WNFO01014469.1_pt1 | contig 13581 bp, 9 predicted proteins | sample 5400251 | NCBI WGS metagenome assembly WNFO01 (sample SAMN13153354, study PRJNA577476) | soil metagenome | isolation source: 100 cm saprolite under Madrone tree | place: USA:California | collected 2016-06-14 | reverse complement strand
ACGGATGATGTTCCCGGAATCGGCAACATGATGGGCGAACGCTGCGACAGCCACGCCAGCGCCACCTGCATCGGCGTCGCCTGATGAGCTTTCGCAATCCGCGCCAAGGTTTCGCCCGCCGCTTTTCCTGCCGCCAGCGGGAACCAGGGTATGAATGCCACATTATTCTTTCCGCAGTAGTCCACCACGTAATCCCATTCACGATCGGCAAAGCTGTAGCGGTTCTGCACCGAAACAATGGGCACAATCTTCCGCGTGCGTTCAATGTGTTCTTGGGTCACGTTCGAAAGACCGATCAGCCGAATCTTCCCTTCCGCTTGCAGTTCGGCCAGAGCTCCCACGGATTTGTCGAACGAGGTCGCAGGATCCGGAACATGCAACTGATAAACGTCGATCCGGTCCAACCGCAGCCGCTTCAAACTTCCCTCGACTGCTTTGCGCAAGTGCACCGGGCTGGCGTCGTGGCTCCAATGCCCTGGCCCGGGCCGAACCCATCCGCCCTTGGTTGCGATTACCAAGTCTTTCCGATACGGCGACAGCGCTTCGGCAATCAGTTCTTCACTCGTATTCGGTCCATAGGAGTCGGCGGTGTCAATGAAATTCACTCCCAGTTCCACGGCCCGCCGCAGCACTGCCAGCGCCGCAGCACGATCCTTAGGCGGACCCCAGATGCCCTCGCCGGTGATGCGCATCGCGCCATATCCCAACCGGTTCACGGTCAATTCGCCACCCAGCGAGATGGTGCCGGCCGCGGCAGCAGATAACGTTTGTGTTGGCATTTTCGTTGCGCCTTTCTCGAATATAGGGACTAACAACTTCTTTGACGATGAAAGGCGCCCACAGGCTGCGAAAAACTTTTGGCGGCGAGAAATCCCCATGCTCTACACTTCCCGCCTGGAAGGGAACGTCGTCGAAGTTTCCGATGAGCACTAAGTTCAGTAATCAGGGCATGACCCAAGCAGCCTGACCTGCCTGACCTCGCAATAATGGCAGCTACCCGGCCTTGCGCGCAGGCACGCGCCACACCAGCGTGACCAGCAGTGCGACCGTCTGCTTGTGGCGGCAAGTAAAGCGACAGCCTGGTGTAGTCCTGACGATAAAGCACAATGCCAGGCGGCAGCGAGTATTCCATAGTCGCGGCCAGCCATCGAGAGCACGGTTGTCCAAGGGTTCAACTCCACCCAGGCGTACAATGACACCGCGTGAAAAACATTCCGCTGCTCCTTGGGCACAGGGGTGCGCGCGTCTCTGCTTCCGTTAGAGAGAATAGCCTGCCCGCATTCGATCTGGCCTTGCAGCATGGCTGTGACGGTTTCGAATTCGATGTCCGTTTGACCAGTGACGGCTACGCCGTCGTGTGTCATGATGCGCAGTTCCAGGGGAGTTCCATCGCGGAAGGCCCGATTGCCAAATTTCGCGATCTCCCTCTTCTTGAGGACGTCATGGCGCGTTTTTCCAAACGCGCATTTCTTGATATTGAGCTCACAATCCCAGCGCTGGCACAGCACGTGCTGGCCGCGCTACGCGAGCACATCCCAGAACGAGGTTATGTAGTTTCATCTTTTTTGCCGGATGTGCTGGTTGAAATGCGGCTGTGCAACGAGTCAATCCCCTTAGGGATCATCTGCGCCCGGCAATTGCCACGGTGGCAGGACCTGCCAATTGAGTACCTGATCCCGCATGCATCACTGATCACGCCTGCACTGGTGCGAGAAGCCCACGATGCCGGGAAGATCCTGTTCGCCTGGACGGTGAATGACAAAGCTTCGATGCTCCACCTCGCGGACTGGGGAGTTGACGGTATTATTTCGGACGACACCGAGTTGCTGGTCCGGACGCTGAAGCCCGGTTAGCTGGATTACATTGATCCGGTGAAGAAATAGCGGGTGCTAAGGATAATGATAAGCCACCCCAAGGGGATGACCTAGCGATGGCGAACTACATCGGTGCGATTGACCAAGGTACGACGAGCTCGCGTTTCATCGTGTTCGATCGTTCCGGCAAAACGATCAGCGCAGCGCAGGAAGAGCATGAACAAATTTATCCCAAGGCTGGCTGGGTGGAGCACGATCCTGCGGAAATCTGGAGTCGGACTCGGGACGTAATCACGAAAGCGATGGAAAGTGGCGGATTGGTCTCCTCCGATCTGGCCGCTATCGGTATCACCAATCAGCGTGAAACTGCGGTGGTCTGGGATAGAAAAACTGGGAAGGCCATCTATCCGGCGATCGTCTGGCAGGACACGCGTGTTGCTGGCAGCGTCGCCGAATTTGCCGCCGACGGAGGTCAGGACCGCTACCGCGCAAAGACCGGCTTACCTCTCGCAACTTACTTCAGTGGATTGAAGATTCGATGGATTCTCGACGAGGTCGCGGAGGCACGCGCGCGAGCTGAAACTGGTGACTTGCTGTGCGGCACGATTGACAGTTTCTTGATTTGGAACCTCACCGGCGGACAGAACGGCGGCGTCCACGTCACAGATGTCACCAATGCCAGTCGAACCCAACTCATGGACCTGGTAACGCTGCAATGGGACAAGGGTATCCTCAAGGATTTCGATATCCCGATTCAGATGTTGCCGAAGATCGTCTCCAGTAGCGAAGTTTATGGGCACGCGACCCTTCCCGCCATTCAGGGCGTCGCGATCGCGGGCGATCTCGGCGATCAGCAGGCCGCACTCGTCGGGCAGGCATGTTTCAAGCCCGGAGAGGCCAAGAACACGTACGGGACCGGCTGTTTCATGCTCATGAACACCGGGCAAAACCCGGTCTTCTCGAAGTTCGGCTTGATCACGACGGCGGCGTACAAATTCGGAGAGAACACGGCTCATTATGCTCTCGAAGGCAGCATTGCCATTACTGGCGCCCTGGTGCAATGGTTACGGGACAATCTGGGTATGATCCAGAACAGTGCGCAAGTGGAGGAGCTCGCCCGCAGCGTGGACGATAACGGCGGAGTTTACTTCGTGCCGGCGTTTTCGGGACTTTACGCGCCATATTGGAAAGACAATGCTCGTGGCGTGATTGCCGGCCTGACGCGCTATGTCAACAAAGGACACATTGCTCGCGCCGTTCTAGAGGCGACTGCATACCAAGTTCGAGAGGTCGCCGAAGCGATGGCGAAAGACTCGAACTTTGTTGCCGATGTTTTGCGAGTTGACGGTGGAATGGTAATGAACGATCTTCTGATGCAGTTCCAGGCCGACATTCTTAATACGCCAGTCGTGTGTCCCGCGGTAAACGAGACGACTGCCTTAGGTGCTTCTTACGCAGCGGGGCTCGCGGTCGGTTTTATTAAAGACATCGACGAAATCGCCGCGAATTGGGCAGTCGATAAACGTTGGGACCCGAAGATGGACGAAGAGACTCGCGAGCATCTTCATCGAATGTGGAAAAAAGCAGTTATTCGGTCCTTCGATTGGGTTGAATAGGTTGATCCGGAGCCGTCTATGGACCGGCATTTAAATCGCACTCCGCGGAGGTGTGTTCAACATGCATGGACCGTTCGTAGGTGAGTTCATGGGCACTTTGGTATTGATTCTGTTGGGAGACGGCGTGGTCGCTAATGTTCTGCTGAAGAAATCGAAAGGAGAGAACTCCGGCTGGATCGTGATTGCGACCGCGTGGGGTATGGCCGTGGTTGCGGGAATCTGCACCGCGGTGGCATGCGGTAGCCCGGGCGCTCATATCAACCCGGCAATCACCCTGGCAGTAGCCTTGTTGTCAAAAGACTGGTCCAACGTCGGCGTGTTCTGGGCAGCGCAGTTTCTCGGAGCCTTCGTGGGCGCCAGCCTGGTTTGGCTGGTGTACTTGCCCCACTGGAAGGAGACGCCGGATAAATCGGCGAAACTTGCGGTCTTCTGCACGCAACCTGCAATCCGTAATATTCGAGCGAACCTGGTGTGCGAAATTATCGTTACCGTCTGCTTAGTGGTAGTCGGTTTCAGCTTTGGAAGCAAATCTCTGGCGCCAACTGGTCTGGCACCGGGATTCAGTCCCTGGTTTTGGGGCGTTCTAGTGTGGGTCATTGGCTTGAGCCTCGGCGGTCCGACCGGGTATGCGATTAATCCCGCTCGTGACTTTGGCCCGCGTGTCGCTCACGCTGTCCTGCCGATCAGCGAGAAGGGCGGCTCGGACTGGGGGTACGCGTTGGTGCCGATCATTGGTCCGTTCATCGGCGGGGCAATTGCGGCTGCGGTTATCAAGATCGTGGGAATCAGTTGACCGCCGTCTCATGAGATTTCTATGAATCGAGCTGAGATGTGGGGCCGTGTGGAAGCGCATCGCGGTCCCTGGGACATCATCGTCGTCGGTGGCGGCGCGACCGGAGTTGGAGTCGCCATTGATGCCGCCGCGCGCGGCTACCAGGTGCTGCTGCTCGAGCAAAGCGATTTCGGAAAAGGCACTTCCAGCCGCAGCACCAAGCTCGCTCATGGCGGAGTGCGCTACCTGGAGCGGGGCGACATGGGGTTGGTCATGGACGCTCTCAAAGAGCGCGGCCTTCTCCTTCGGAACGCGCCTCACCTGGTACGAGACCTCGCCTTTGTCGTGCCCAATTACGAGTGGTGGGAAGCGCCATTCTATGGGATGGGTCTGAAGTTGTACCAGCTTCTGGCTGGCAAGTATGGCTTTGGCAAGTCACGCCTGCTCTCTCGTGAGGAGACCCTGGCACAACTTCCGACTCTGAAGACAGACGGACTGCGTGGCGGCGCAGTTTACTACGACGGGCAATTCGACGATTCGCGGCTCCTCATCCACATGGTGCTCACGGCCTTCGAGCAGGGCGCCACGTTGCTGAACTATGCCGAAGTCACTGGACTGAGCAAGGACGAGCAGGAATTTGTGGACGGTGTGGTGGCACGCGACATCGAGACCGGGGAAACATTTCGAGCATCGGCGAGGGTAGTGATCAATGCTACTGGGGCCTTCAGTGACCTGATGCGACGTAAGGCTGAGCCTTCAGCAGCGCCGATGATCGCACCAAGCCAGGGTGTTCATTTGGTTTTCAAATCAGAGTTCTTGCCGGGCAAAAGCGCAATCATGGTTCCTCACACCAGCGACGGACGTGTGCTCTTCGCGATTCCTTGGCACGGTCATGTATTGGTGGGAACCACTGACACTCCCGTTGCTGTGGCAAGCTTGGAGCCGGTTGCGCTGGAGTCGGAGATCGAATTCATCCTCTCCACCGCAGGCCAGTATTTGGCCAAGGCGCCAACCTACGATGACGTGCTGAGCATTTTTGCCGGTATCCGTCCGCTGGTCAGCGCACACGGTGCCGTCAATACCGCTGCGCTGTCGCGCGATCATGTTATTCACATTGACCGTTCCGGACTAATGACCATCTGCGGCGGAAAATGGACCACGTATCGCCATATGGCAGAGGATTGCGTTGATCAGGCAACGACTCTGGCGCAGCTTCCGGAGAGGCCCTGCGTGACACGAGAATTGAAGATCCATGGCTTTCACCAGTCGGCGGAGCAGTTCGGCGCACTGTCCGTTTACGGTTCTGATGCGGTTGAAATCCGCAAGCTGATAGGCAGCGACTCTCGACTCGGCGAGGCGCTGCACCACCAACTGCCTTACGTGAAGGCGGAAGTAATTTGGGCGGTTCAATCTGAAATGGCTCGCACTGTGGAAGATGTGCTGGCTCGACGAACACGCACGCTGTTCTTGAATGCTCGAGCTGCATTAGAAATGGCTCCCACTGTGGCAGACTTGATGGCCCCACTACTGGGCTGGGACGAAGGTGCCAAGACGAAACAGTTGGGCGCATTTCGTGACCTAGCGGCGAATTACATACCACGCGGCTGAACGCGATCAGTGGGTAACCCTGAGAACGAGGCAACGTAGGTTTCTGCCGCCAGTTGTCGCCGCCTATGGGGCAAGATTTTGATTTGCTCAGTTCCACAGTACTACCAAGAAAGTCTGGCTCCACTTTCCCTGGCTGCCTTAGGTCGGCTTGCGTGACCAGGATCCTACGAGCGGAACGAAACTGACTACGGTATTCGCCGCAGCAACTTCGGCCTGAATTCTTTCGGGGAGGGTGTCGAAATCGCCCAGCGCATCGAGGGAGACGTTGTGCTGTTGTGCCAAAGGTCGCAGACTGCCAAGAACGTCGAGAATTATCCCCGTAGATTCCGCGTCGCTCCCTAGGAGCAGTTCCATATGCATGCTTGGTGCGGGCACGCCCACTTCCTGGAATATGCGGTAGAGGTCCAGTCCCATTTCAGGATTTACTCCAGAACGCAAAAACGTTTGATGGATTGAGGAGAGAACCCTGGACCAAAGCGGCGGACGCGCGCCCAAGGCAAGCATTGGTATCCATGACGGCTCTTGGAAGGCCAATACGCCGCCAGGACGAACCAGCCGAGCGACGGAGCGCAACACCGACAAGGGATCGGGAAGGAACATCAAAATAAAACGGCCCACGGCGGCATCGAAGGGCTCGTCGCCGGGGATTTGATTCACATCTCTCTGAGTAAATTTCACGTTGCCCAATCCCGCCGAGGCCACGCGAGCCTCAGCCCGCGCAATCGAGCTTGCGTCGCGCTCGATGCCGACAACTTCGCCGGAGGGGCCCACCAGTCGGGCCACGAGCATCGCGACATCTCCCACGCCGGAGCCGAGATCAAGCACGCGCTGGCCTGGACCTATCCCGGCACTACGGAACAAGCGCTCGGTAATCGGCGCGATGCGCTCAGCCTGCCGAATCAGGCGCTCATGCTCGGCATTGGTGTAGCCGAGAACGTAATCAGAGGTGGAACTGCCGTCAGTGTTGATCGGGCTTGCTGCCATTCGGATCTCCTGTGTCACCGATTTTACTCGCGGGCGATTCGCTTTCCCGCCAAAAGGACTTCAACTCGCCGCCTGCGCTAAACTGCTCGCGACTGCCTCTGGCCACATCACCTGCTTAACTTCTCCAACCACAAACACCCAGACGAACACTCCCAACACGCAGATGCCTGCTGTTATTCCGAGCGCGACTTGAAAGTGGCCTGTCCAATCTACTGTGAATCCAGTTAGCGCCGGGCCAATGACGCCCGCCAGATTTACGTACCATGCCGACCGCCAGGCCTTTCCGAATCCAGAAGTCGGCGACCCATCCCGTCGCAAGCGCCGCCACGGCATCCACCGTGTAGTAGAGCGCAGCCTTGTTCACCATGTTCGGCATCGAGAGATGCTGCTCGTGGACCAGATAGAACGGAAGCCAAGTGAGAGTGAAGTACAGCGGGTATGCAGTACAAAAAGCACCAGCGGCAGTGGCCCAGAAGGAGCGTTGCCGCAAGATATCAATCACACGAGTGGCGCTGGCGGAACGCGATGGTGCTTCGGCGTGCGGCATCCATTTCATCCAGGCGGGCAACCATACCAGACTGAGCAATCCAATCCCCATGAAGACTGGGCGCCAGCCGTAATGAGTCATCAGCAATCCAGCGCCAAGGGTTCCCGCGGCGGGTCCGAATTTCATACCGGCGATGATGGCGCCATTAGCGAACCCACGAGCATGCTCCGGTAAATGCCGCGCCAGGATCTTCGAGTAGCACGGAAATGCGACGGACTCGCCCATGCCCAGGATTAGCCGCATAACTAGCAGCATGGTGAACCCCCGAACCAAGCCGGTTGCCGCGGTGGCGAGCGACCAAATCAGGAACCCCACGGCCAGCACTCGATTGACGTCAAAGCGGTCCACAAACCAGCCGCAGACAAACAGCAACGCCGTGTAGGTCCAGAAAAAAGATGAAAGCAAAATTCCAAGCTGGGAGGCGGAGATGCCCAACTCGTTTTTTAGCAATGGTGCTGCGATTGAGAGGTTGCCGCGATCTACGTAGTTGATGAAGACAGAGAGTACCAGCAGCGTGAGCACGACTGACATGGGGCGAGAACGCAGTTGATGAATACTCGCCGAGTTGGTCTTAGTTGACTGGTAGCTCGCCATGATGAATTCCTGAGATCAGTGTCCAAGCCAGTCCGGCCCGACCTCCGCTTATCTCAGTGCGTTCCCCTATGCCCACCGTGGTCAACACAAGTAATCACAGAGGGCACAAAGGTACACAAAGGAAAAATCCGCATAGAGATAGCCCTATTGAAACTGGACGTGTAGGGGCGGAACGCCCTCGTCCGCCTGTCCGGACGAGGGCGTCCGGGCGCCTATGCGAGCGAATGAAATTCATAATGACCGCAGGAAATCCAACAGAGCCTGCTTGTTCGCAGGCGATTTATTGAAGTTCTGAATCACTCCGTTCGCTTCTGAAGCTGGGTACTTGGCGGTTGCAGCCGATGCGTGGTCGCTAATCGCTCCGAGCAGATCGGCCGTTCTTCCGTCGTGCAGGAAGAAGATTCTCTGGCCGATTCCCCAAAGCGGTGTGCTCCGGAATTCGTCGGGACCCGCCTGCCCCTGGATAATGTCGTCTGCGAGGTTTGCGCCCATGTGGTGAACCATCAGGTCTGAAAACACATTGACAGGCCGGTCTTGCAAAACCGGACTGAGCATCACCGGGGCGGTTTGCATGCGCGGCGTGTGGCAAAGCGCGCATCCGACACTGGCGAAGATCTCGCGGCCGCGCTTGGCACTCTGACTGGGGTGCGTATCCGGGGCGGGTCCATCCGTGAAGCGCATCATCAACTGGAACTGCATCCAGTCGGGCAAAATGTGAAGCGGGTTATTGAAAGCTTGGTTCTTGATTTCGTCTTTATCCGTCCGGATGATGTCATTGGGCTCCGGTTTGTTGAGACCCTGGCAGTTCGGGTCTTCCTCAGTCGCGGTCGGGAAGAGTTCGTTGGTGATTCCCATCTCGACGTTATAGGCCTCGCCCGCGAACATGGTGATGGATTTGTTCTGCGCTTTCCACCCAAACCGGGTGATGGTTCCATCATTGCCGCTACGGTTCGGATGACCGCTAATTCCGAGTGGCGCGCGTTGTAAGGCGGTGGCGTTATGCAGAGCCAGAATTTCGCGGTCCTGGATAGATTCGATCAGTCCCAGTCCCAACATCTGCAGTGGAATTCGGAAGGCCAGGTTGCCGGCTTTGAACTGCGCTTCGAAGTCCGGTTGAGTGAGCGCACAATTCGGAATAGTTGGATCGTTGACGTCCCCGCGCACAACCCAGAGCTGATGTACGCCGCCATCGCGAGTGCCATCGGGCTTGTACTTGAATCGCACTTCGCGGATGGGACCATATTGCGTCTCAAAAGACGGAACAGTGTTCTGTCTGCCAAAGCGATGGGGAATCAAGTGGAACTGTGGGTTCTCCGCAGGATGAGGAATTTTGTCACTTGGGTTAGGAACAATAAATCCGCCCGATCCACCTAACATCGGCTGGGCATGGCAGGCAAAGCACTGGTCCGCATTGTGGCGAGCACCGAGGCCATTGGAGTTTGTGTGGACTTGCGGAAATACGGGATCAAGCTCCCCAAGTACAGGTGATCCATCGGTGATCTGAGCGCAGTTGTCGCAGGTCGATTCCAATTGGCCCGCGCGCAGAATGCCTTCTTCAAAAGAAGCTAGCTCATTGTCGCTCACGGTTGCACCGGTGGTCGGGTGGGGGCTGATTAACGGCGGATGAGGAATCGGAATGCCCTGCTGTTGGAGTCCGCCCCCGGTGTTCTGGATCCCGCCGCGCACGCCGGGATCATGCTGGGCGAAAGCCAAACTGCCGTTCAGGAACAGCGCACTACTGAACACGAGAACAAGTCTTTGCCTAACTACCCTTCCTTGATTCATATCTCCTCCAACGCAACTGCTGTCTTGAATAGTGCTGGTTTGTTGTTGACGGAACGCGGCTCCCACAAAGTTGTATGGGCCGCAATGCTCTCCTGGGTAGCTGCTTCGGTCAACAGAATTGTGGCGGAAGCGTAGCTGGCGAGGTAAGTTGTTGAAACTACAGATTTTCTTTTCGTGGCTGACTTGTTGCGGACGAGCTTGTATGCCGGACGGACCTTGCATGGTACACTGACGCCCAATTCAGAAAGTAGGGCAACGGCAGTGGGCCATCTGGTTCAGTCACCTTCTATTTATCGTTTTGGGCTCTTCGAAGCTGACCTGGGCAATCGAGAACTGCGCAAGCATGGCATCCGACTGCGACTCCAGGAGAAGCCTTTCCGTGTCCTGATTGAGTTGCTGCGTCGTCCCGGCGAGGTCGTGACCCGTGAGGAACTTCGGCAATGCCTGTGGTCGCCCGACACGTTCGTTGATTTTGACGAAGGGGTGAACACGGCGGTCAAGAGACTACGAATCGCCCTCGGTGACTCCTCCGCTAGTCCTATCTATATAGAGACGGTGTCGGGGTATGGGTATCGCTTGATCGCGCCGGTCACGCCCCTAGCCGCAGATGACAAACCGCTACCAGAACTCAGTCCCAACACCGTTTTGGTGAAGCCGGTACCCAAGGCGATCGCCGCCGAACAAGAGAAGGCCTTCCTAAGCCAGCCCTTGCTTTGGTTCGCTCTGGCTTTCGGACTGATGGTCTTATTGGCGGTCGCTCTCTACGAAAAGCGGTGGCATTCTACGGATCTAGCCCCCGGCACGATCCAGGCAATTGCCGTGCTTCCGCTCGAAAATCTCTCCGCAGATGCTTCGCAGGAATATTTTGCTGATGGCATTACAGACGAAATCATCACCGATCTGGCAAGGCTGGCGGGACCTAAGGTGATCTCGCGCACCTCCGCGATGCAATACAAAGGCACCCACAAGACGATCCCTCAGATCGCCCGTGAGTTGAATGTCGGCGCGGTAGTGGAAGGATCATTTGAACGCTCGGGAGACCGGATACGCATCCGGGTGCAGTTAATTAAGGCATCCACAGATCAACACCTTTGGGCCGACGAGTATGACCGAAAACTGAGCGACGCTCTAGGGCTCGAAGCCGATGTCGCACAAGATATCGCGCGGCACATCCAAACTGAATTGACACCGCAGCAGGAGAGCACTCTGGCCCGGAACCGCACCCTGAATCCGGAGGCCTTTCAGGATTATCTTCAGGGCCGCCACTATTGGGCCCTCCGCACCCGGGAGAGCCTGATCAAAGCAGTCGAGTATTTCAATCGCGCGATCCAGGAAGATCCCAACGACGCGCGGAGCTACGCCGGGCTCGCACACTGCTACATCGTGATGCCGATGTTGACCTCGATCCCTCAGGCGGAAGCCTATCCGAAAGCGCGGGACGCAGCCGTCAAAGCTCTGGCACTGGATGACTCATTGGCCGAGGCGCATCTCTCGATAGCCGAGGTCAGGTTCTATCAGGATTGGGATTTTGCGGGCGCGGAGAAGGAATTCAGGAAGGCCCTCGAACTGAACCCGAACTACTCCACCGGACATCAGTGGTACGGCGAATTTCTCTCGTACATGGCGCGGCATGAGGAAGCAATTCGCGAGCTTCAGATGGCGATTGCACTCGATCCCCTCTCCGCTGTTATTCATCATCAGGCCGGTCAGACCTTTCGACAGGCCCGACAGTACGAAGCTGCGTTAGAACAGTACCGTGAGGCCCTGAAGCTTAGTCCAGGCTTCTCGAGCAGCTATGAAACTATGTATTGGAATTTTCGTCATCAGCAGAAGTTTGCAGAATCCATTCAAGCGCTGCGGAAGGTGGAGCCCTATTGGGGGGGTGACAATCCTCCCATCGTCTCTGCCATCAAGGGCTTGGAATCGGCCTACGCCACCGGAGGAAGAAGAGGCTATTTGCTGCAGTCTCTGAAGGTTCATAAATACTACCCACGGCCTGCCTTCTATTTTGCAATGGACTATGCCGCGCTGGGCGATACCGAGAATGCCTTGGCATGGTTGATGCGTTCCTATCAGAATCGAGATATTGAGGTCCTTTCTATTCATACGCTTCCGGAATTCGACTCGCTGGGCTCCGACGCGCGTTTCCAGCGGCTGATACGGGCGATCGGATTTCCGACTAATTAGTTATGCGCGGTATCACCATCTTCGATTCAGTCTCCGTCCTTTCTGCTGCTTCGCTGTTCTCCGCACTTCTTCTGGTTGTTGAAATCTCCTTGTGGAAGCCATCTTCCACCACTGATCGCCGGGACGATCGAAATGTGAGATCCGGTGGCGGTGGGACTCATGAGCCCGCCGGTATATCGAATATCTTCGTCTCCGACGAAGATGTTGATGTGTTCCCGGATTTGTCCTTGCTCGGTTGCGATGCGATCTCGAACCCCAGGGTAGAGAGTCCACAGAGCAGATAGCGCATCGGCTACGGTCGTGGGCGAGGCTTCTATTTCAACTGTGCTCCGCCCATTAGTGAATTCGCGCAACGCGCTGGGGATGTGGAAGGTCACCGGCACGATCACCTCTTAGTCGGACGCGATTTGTAGGTGGCCGATTTGTATGTGGCCGAATTGTGAGTTGAGGTCCGGCGCGATTTGCTTGTAACAGATTTCGTTCGAGTTGTAGTCGAGGTCGCCGCCTTTGGCGCGCGCGCAGGCGAATCACCAGACGTCTGCTCGAAAACCGCACTCCGTATGCAGACGATTGATGGCAGCCCATCGAGAACCTTTTGCCAATTCCGTCCTTCATCGCGTGAGCCAAAGATTTGGCCGCTACGGGTACCGAAGTAAATTCCGGCTGGGTCGAAGGAATCCGCCGTCATGGCATCGCGCAAGACAGTCTCATAGGCTCTTTTTTGCGGCAAGCCGCGCACCAGCGGCTCCCATGAGGCGCCTCCATTGCGGGAGCGGTAAACGCGCAATCGGCCATCGCATGCGCAGCGAAACTGGTCGGACTCGACTGGTATGGCATACACCCAGTCCGGGTTCTTGGGGTGGGTAATCAATGCAAAACCGAAATCCGAGGGCACTCCGTTCGCAATGTCCACCCAGTTGTCGCCACTGTCATCGGAGCGATATAGGCCCCAATGATTTTGCAGGAAAAGACGTTCCGGGCGGGCAGGATGCATTGCAATCTTGTGTACACACTGCCCGAACTCAGGATATTTATTCGGTAGAAACATGGCTCGAATGCCGCGGTTCTGCGCTGTCCAAGTGCTTCCGCCATCGTCGGTGCGGTAAACGCCACCGGCTGAGATCGCGACGTACATGCGCTGGCTGTTCGCAGGATCGAGCAGGATTGTATGTAGCGCCAGACCTCCGTTGCCCGGAACCCAGCGAGGCCGGTGCGGATGATCGAAGAGGCCAGTCACGAGCGACCATGACTCGCCGCCGTCCTTTGATTCAAACAGTGCCGCGGGTTCCACGCCGCAGTAGAGCACGTCAGGTTCATCGGGGCGGCCAAGCGATATCTGCCAGATGTTTTTCAGGGAAAGACCGGTATCGGCAGGAAACCGAATGGCGGCTTCCTGCGGATTCGTCCAGCTTTTTCCGAAATCGTCGGTGGAACGCAGCATCGTGCCCCAGTAACTCTGGGTCGAGGCCCAGATGCGATGCTGGCCGCCCCGTCCGTCGTAGGCCATGGCGTAAATCGCATGTCCGTGGAAATACGGACCACCTAGCTCCCAGCGCGTGCGATGAGCATTCGAGCGCAACAGAAACGCTCCCTTTGTCGTTCCCACCAGCAAAAGAAAATCTCCCTTCCTGACATTGATGTGCTGTACGTTGTGCAACACGGTAGTTCTGGGCG
>WNFO01004739.1_pt1 | contig 13584 bp, 11 predicted proteins | sample 5400251 | NCBI WGS metagenome assembly WNFO01 (sample SAMN13153354, study PRJNA577476) | soil metagenome | isolation source: 100 cm saprolite under Madrone tree | place: USA:California | collected 2016-06-14 | reverse complement strand
CGATGAAGTTCGATGGAGACAGGAAGATGGCAAAGAAGTTCCTAAATGACTTCAAAACCTATAAATTCCTGAACCGGAAAAACAAAACAATGAAGGTGCTGGCCAATCACGTAGCACTGGCCCTTACCTTTATAAAAGGAGAACACATCCAAGACTGGGCCCACGAGATGATGAAAAATATGGAAGATAGGCTGGAAAGCACCCTGAACCCAATGCTGGAAACCAACGAGTACCACTGGGACTACTTTGAGGACGCCTTCAGGGACACCTTCACTGACACCTCCGAAAGGGAGGACGCAGACAACAAACTGCAGAACCTTCACATGAAGGAAGGAAACCTGGATCAATACGTGGCCAAGTTTAACCAGCTGGCCAACCTGGCCGAACGAAACAACGAAACCAGGGGTCTCATTCCCCTCTTCAGACAGGGCCTCCCATATGGACTGGCCCAATCCTGCATGAACCAGTCAAAATGGCCAGAAACCATCCACCAATGGCAAGCAGCAGCACACGAAGAAAACAAACAATACGTGATCAAGAAAAACCTGGGACTTGCCAGGTCCCCAAAGGATGGGAAGGAAAGGAAACAACAATGGAAGGCGGCGTTGAAAAACAAATCAAGGGACAACTCCGTCCCTATGGAAGTAGATGCCGCCCAAACCACCAGATGTCATAGACCTTACTAACGAGGATAGCTCAAGTGATGATGAAGAGCATTAGTAAGAGTCTTATAAAGGGGATTACGGATCGAACTGTCTGGCTTATTCCCTGTCTTGTCATCTTTACAAAGCGTGTTTCTAATCGCTTACTCACACAGAAAATAGCTTAGTAAAACACAGTCTTGTACGATACAAATAGCCCTCCTTGCTGTCCCTAAGATGGCAAGTTGAGTCTCCTGTCTTAACTACCAGAAAACCCACAATCTATTCATCTCTCAACTTCTCTCACTCCACGTGCTTCCTTTCTCTTCATAACGGGTCTTGCGATGTACTGCAAGGCAGTAACTGTTGCTCTATAAGCATCCTAGGAGAGGCGCTCTCCTAGCTCAACTCTGAAATTCTTCATATCCAAACAGATGCCCATATATCCTGACTAGGCATACCGAACGCCACAAACACCCATCTATCCCGATCAGGATGTACCGAATCACGAGACCACGTGACTTCTTTAGGGCCGGCTTCATCTCAACTTCACAATACGCAGAGGGATCACGTGACCTCTTTAGGGCCGGCAATACTCTCGACTTAGCTTTTCAAGTCTAAAGTCACAGCGGTGACAGTGATAGTAGCATATTTTGCCTACTTTCCTGCCTAGCTTCCAAAGAATGAGGGAAGGGCTCCGATTCTCAGTACTATGGCCTCCCTTTAAAAGTCCGTTTTTACACAGCTTGCCATTTTCGTGCGTTGTCGAACCACATATCCGCTAATACAGTACTATCTCAAAATTGTCCCGCAGAATCCCAGTCTACGGGCCCGAAAATTAAACGCAAAAAGCTTCCATCTAAGCGGTGGTATCGAGAGACTAAAATTGAAGTCCGAATCAGAGCCAGAAAAGGATTTAGTGAACCTTCCTCAGCGTCCGCCACGCTCCCAGATTAAATCGGCGATCTCTCGATATCCACGCACCAGCGACCCTTGGTATGGACTTTGCCCCTCCCTATTCACTGCATGTATGTCCGCGCCACGTTCAAGCAATAATTTCACGATCTCGAGGTGTCCATTGCGTGCCGAGGCTTCTAACGGAGTCCAATGGTTCTCCTGCCTTGCGTTCACGTTTGCGCCCTGATCGAGGAGCACCCGCAAGACTTCGAGGTGTCCGAATCGTGATGCCCTGATCAGTGGTGTCCACCCCCACTTGTCACGTGAATCCATCTCCGCGCCCCGCTCGATGAGTAAGCGTACGATACCGACTTTCCCATTGGCCGCTGCATTGTTCAATGGAGTTCCGTTGCTTGCACTGCGACCGTTGATATCCACTCCCTGATCGAGTAACGACTCCACAACACTAATATCCCCTTCTTTCGCAGCATCGAGTAACGAAACTATTTTCTTTTTCCCGTCTTCATTCGCGCCATATAGAGCGGTGTCCGGTGTACTCGAGCGTATCCTGCTTCGAATATGTGCATCTGTTTTATACTCGCCTATAAACCTTGCAACCTCGGCTTTGCCATTTTCAGATGCCAATTCCGCTGCTGTTTTATCGGCCATATTGAAGACGTCGACAGCAGCGCCCCGCTCAAGTAATACCTTCACAACCGCCAGGTACCCGCCATACGATGCGGTGTGCAGAGGGGTCCAGCCGTTGCTGTCAGTGGAATCCAGATTCGCTCCGTGGTCGATCAGGAGGCGGGCGAGTGCGACTTTACCATTTCCTGCTGCTTGGTAAAGTGGGCTCTCATTTATGTTGTTAAATTGGTCAACACTGGCGCCACGCTGGATCAGCAACTCGGCAACCTTCAAGTGGCCGTGCGTCGATGCAAGATGTAAAGACCCGCAAAGGTCGTCTTTCTGGACGTTCGCGTCAACGCCGTTGTCTAGCAACAGCTGCGCCATATTGAAATGTCCGTATCGTGATGCGAGGTTTAAGGGAGAACTGCTCTGGATGTCTCGCGCATCCGTGTCGGCACCCTGTTCAATAAGGTAACGTCCGGCTTCGATTTTGCCTTTGCACGATGCCAAGGCTAAGGGGGTCAGTTGAGTCCCGTTCCGGATATCGACAGCAACGCCACTTTCGATTAAAAACCGCACGACATCGAGGTGACCGTTTTGTGATGCAATGTGCAGTGGATTCCATCCCTTGTCGTCTTTGACATGTATATCTGCGCCATGGTTTATTAAGAGACAAACAACGTCGAGTTTGCCGCTGCCAGATGCCAGGTCCAATGACGTCTGCTCGCTTTTATCCCGAATGTCGACCGGTACGCCATACTCTAGCAAAAACTTCGCTATATGAAGATGCCCAGATTTCGATGCAGCGTGGAGTGGTGTCCACCCCAAAATATCCCGGGCAAACACGGACGCGCCATTATCGACCAAAGATCGCGCCATGTCAAGGTGCCCACCTCTTGCGGTGCAGTACAAGGGAGTCTCCTCCCTGTCGTTCCGGCTGTCGACAATCACTCCTCGCTGGACCAATAACATTGCAATCTCGAGACGACCATTGCTTGACGCGAGATGTATTGGCGTCCAGCCATTGACTTTCGGTGCGTTCACATCAACGCCGCGGTCTATCAAGAGCTGTGCGATGTCGAGGTATCCATATCGTGATGCATAATGCAGGGGGGTCCAACCTTGATTACCACGTGCGTTCACATCAGCGCCACGGTCAATCAGGAGCCGTGCGAGGTCGAGGTATCCATATCGTAACACATAATGCAGGGGCGTCCAACTTTGTCTCTCGCGTGCGCTCACGTCAGAGCCACAGTCTAGAAGTAGCCTCGCAACTTCAAGGTGTCCATATCGTGATGCGGTGTGCAATGGATTGAGGCCTTCGTTGTCTCGGGATTTTAGATCTGAGCCACGCTCAATAAGAAACCGTGACACTTCAAGTCTCCCATAACCACAGGCCAGGTGCAGTGGTGTGTCTCGATTCTTTTTCGGCGCATCAAGTCTTGCCCCAGATTCGAGCAACAGCTCTGCGATGTCACGGAATCCACCCTGCGTCGCTGCATGTAGTGGAGTCAAGCCATCGTCGTCGGCGACATTCACGTTAGCCCCTGAATCGACAAGGAACCGCGCCATCCGCAGTGATGTTTTCTCCGTGATAAGTTGTCCACCCTGTGACACCCCATGAAGCGGAACCCTGCCCAGATCGTCACGAGCGTTGGGACCGGCGCCACGTTCAAGAAGTAGTGATGCGACTTCGACATGTCCCTTGACCGTGGCCGCATGTAATGGAGTTGTGTGAGTACCACCCCTGCTATTGATGTCCGCTGAATGCGAGACGAGGAGACGCTCCACGAGGCCACGGAAACCGCACAGAGAAGCATAATACAGAGGAACAGCTTCAGGTTGCGTGGGACGTATCTCCGACATCGGATCCATCCAATAACGGTCAATGTCATATAGCCAGATCCATGCCGCAAAATGTGGTTTCGCCGAATTAAACAGACGTTCCATCACATCCTCAACCTGGGACGACACGTTCCTAAACTTGGCATGCTCCGTCCAATGTCGAGCCGCATATGGTGCGAGGGGAAACTGATCGATACCATTTTTGTCGATTTTGTCATCGAGTCGAAGGAGGACACCGAGGCCAACATGTGCAAGGAGTGTATGTGCCGGTTCGGGAAGGATGTGATAGAATGAGAGGTGTTCTCCTGCTTTCTCAAGGCGATCCGATGTCAAGTACTCCTTGACGGAGAAATGCGTGAATTGAACAATTTGACCGCCTTCCCTATCGACAATGGCGATGAGACTCGAGCACGCTGACAACAGCGCTTCTTCCGCATCTGGTGGCCGCAAATCTTCGTTAAATGAGGGTACCGCTGTCGAGTCTGACTCAACGGCAAGAATCTCCGCAAGCTCTTCAACGCGAAGAGGGCGAATAGACACCGAGAGGCAACAGAATAGACGCTGTGCATATATTCGTTTCTCCTTATCGATCCCCAACAACGTTTGCTCGTATGTCTCATCGAGACTTTCTGGTAGGTCAGCGAGAATTCTCCGGATACTTGACGGAAAATTGCGGCGAAGTCGGTCGAACTGGCAAACGACCCATCTGAACCTATTCAATGACATCCAATGATGACATCAGTGACCAACGCGAGGGATTATGACCACGACCATAGCTTACATGCCATCCGCATTCTCGGAAAGCACCTCAACGACCAGTTCCTTGTCCTCGTCTCTCCAACTCCGCATCTTCCTGTCCGAATAGACAACAGACTTGATATACCTTGCTATATCGTCTTTTTGTCCGCTCTCATCATGAAGCGAAAGTTGGAGTGGTTCCAGAGGCTCCAAAGACCTTCGGATATCGATTTCTGGACGGCTGGCTACGCATAGATGGAGGTTCAACAGTTTTGAAGTAACAAGATCTTCAATGAGCTCCAATATCTCTTCGCGGGGAGACATCGTCCCTGACACGTCCGAACATTCATCGAGAGCGTCGACAATGATATAGATCGGTCCTTGTCCTGGCAGGTCCAGCATGTCCTTCAGGCACTTTGTGAGCGCGTCAGTAGTGGGCTTTCGCGTTCCACCAGCGTGGTCCGAATACAACTGGGAGAGAACATTGTAACAAGAATCCGATTCTGCGGAGAGCTGAGAAACGAGAGAGGAGAGGAGGCCATAGCGATCTTGTTTCTTGACATCTCGAAAATCGAAGTAATAGTAGGCCATGGTGGCCAGTCCAGCTTTACGCATACACTCGATGTCCTGGATAATGACAGATCTAGTAGGCATCAGTTGATACCTTTGAATGCAGCCGATAAACTACCACATACAGAAGTGTGCTTTTCCCTGACCCGGCTGTAATTTCAATTAGTCATAAATGCCAGTCGCGCGTCGACAGATTTATAAACTTACGTTTCCCATGAATCCACAAGAAGGACCTTGTCTTTTTCCATTCCATTAGTGCATCAGACTCTAAGAACCATGAAGTAGTCCCAGTGTGATGATATTTCCAAACGAAGTCATGATTCGTTGATGGGTCAGGAGGGAAAAGCCAATGACGGACATCCCTTTGCAACTGCTCGCCTGCAAGGTACCATCACTCTCAGTGACAAAGCGTAAAGTAAACGAATGACGAACGTTTCATCTTGTTCATTTCACTGAGCACCTGGTGAAGGGCAGCTGCAACCCCAAATAAGCACACCCGGTACGTATTTCTTGTAAGACTCTTACTCGAAGCCTGTCGAATACTATCTTTCGATGCCTTACCATCTAATACAACAGGCGTTCAGTGAAAGATCAGTGAAAGATCATGCAAATGTTGCGTACCTTCCATTACTTCCTTCACGTTACCCACTAGACCATGGACAACACCCAATGTTTGTGCGACAGTCATCCGCGCCTCATCTTGTGTCAATCGATCCAATTTTACCAGCACAGCTTCGACCTCGCTCTCCCCCAACAGCTTTTTCGCAAACTTCTCTATGACACATTGAGCCATGAGCAATGTATATACGATGGCACGCTTACTGAACCGCCCCTGTTTGATTTGCCTTGTTGCCAACGCAAGCACTGAAAGTACTTCAAGCATAATCTTCACAACAATATCCGTCATCATCGTAGTGGGCGGAATCTTTGTATATGTCTCAAGACGCTTGAGGAAATTCCCCACGCATTCAAAGAGGTCAAGAAGAGCGTCGTAACTTGAGCTGACCCCACCGGCAGCCTGATATAGCCTTATGTTACGGATCTGGTTGATGAGCATATTCGAGGACGTACAGCGAGGAGAACATCAATACTGGTGAAGACGGCCTTTGCTGGCGAGAAGGAGACCTGACGAGGCTACGTTAAAGGGTTCACGAGGTCATATGCTACGCTCACCAGGCTGACCGCCTCGCCAATAATCCCCGAAAATGCATGAAGGACCTTCACTGCCGGGCTTAGGCAGCTGATCAGTCTCCGACCCTGCTCACGATATTCTTTAAATGCCTTTTCTCGTTCCTGGAGTAGTTCAAGGATGGCCTCTGGAGAATCTGAACTCTCGATCTTCTCGAGAAAGGGATTTTCAGTGAGGTCTATACCGGTTTGTTTGACATAGTCCGCTAAACCATTTGTGATTAATTGGAGGATAGCAGCGGAGGACGTTGCTTGACCAGATGACGACATGACAGTGTCGGGCGATGCGTTCAGTGAGGGTAGGAAGAGTGAAGGCAGTAAATGGTTTCCAGGTACGGGTTCGAGACGCCCGATTGAAGATCCTGAAGGCGCTTAATACCTGCGCAGGACTGCAGGTGACATGATGGCATTTGTCCTGCAATGCAGCGCGAGGGCCCGCTTTAACTTGAGACAGCACAAATGTCTGGCACTGAGATTCCCGTCTTCGTCTAAGAAGATTGAAGACCATACGTACGACGGGGATCCCGAAGACCCGACTCGGAGGAAGGACTCTTATACAGTAGTACGCGTGAGTCGCTGCCTCATATATAATTATAATTTTATTCATCACACACCTACGCAGTGATGCCACTACAATCTATAGGTACGAGCCACTTGTGGACATATAATACGGCCCGCATGCAGTCGATACGAAGGAAGCCAGGCGAACAGACCAGTCCCGGCGCCATAGTGTCGACGACTCGGACACGTAGAGTATGAAATCACAACGATTACCTCCCAAATGGCGGCCTACGCCGCTGTTGCGACCAGCAACGAATCCCTAATCCCAAAGACACTTGCTCACTCTTACAAGGCAGGATTTGCGCTCTCCCCCCAACGAATGTCAAAGAGGACCCTTGGGTCGATCAGACCCTTGCTTGGTTTCAACTAGTACGTTGCAAACAACACTGGCTAACAGGAACTGAATATCAATATAGCCGCGTTTTTGGCGACGAACGTGGAAGAATAGATGCCAGCGCGGAGGAAAGAGATGAAGAATGGTACGGGTTCAAGAACAGGAGGGCTGCTCGCAAAGCGGTACAGAGAACAGCCGATGCCCGTGAAGCCATCCTAGCAAGTACATGAGTTATCACCTTTGGGAAACTGACAGTTTGAACTTGTTATCCCATCTCCGACCAACGCAATCATCGAGTCTCCACCTCAAGTCGTCAGCGTCCCCAGCCGAGCCCTCAGGCGACGTAGACTCTTCTCTCACCCCGACTCTGCCGACGCCGATTTCAGCACTATCAACCCTCATCCGCCCCAGCCGGACTCTGTCATTGACCCACGTTTGCTCAACCTCGCGGTCTCGGGTAATTCTGCAACTACGCAAATATTCAATCTCGTGTCTGCGGCGCCCATTCCCCTGCGCATCGTGCCCCGCGTGACCCATCTCCGCATTGACATCACAGACACCGAACCTCCCGCATTGACAGGCCGTGCAAGGCAAAGCCGCCTGAGAAAGAGGAAAGTCCCGAAGACGAAGCCAACCCCGAAGGCGAGGAGGAAGACTGCTGGGGCTTCTGAGCCAAAAGTTGCTACCGATCAACTCCGCTATCACCGTCGTCATGCCTTAGTAGCTTAAATAGCTGCTGCGAGAATAGATTGTCGTCCAAGAAGAGCAAAGGGATATGAGAGCTTTGAGGGAAGGAGAGTTTGAGAGTGGGGTAGATGAAAAGACGGGAGACGTTGGAGAACCAAAAGCGACACGTTGTGGACAGCGGTTCCACGGGCGCAAGTGTCGAAGGAGGGAAAAGTCGAAAACGCAAGCAAGGAGAGAAGAGGGAGAAAAAAAAGAACACACACTGCGATTCACGACGCCTTCCTCGACGAGCGAGGCTGCTTAAATACATCTGAGTCCCTACTAAGTAACCGAATCCAGTGGTAAGAAAACAACGATGTTATCAAGATACGCGTCCGAGTCGTCATTGTGCTGGACGTACAGGGAAAATGTAAGAAAAATGTCGGTAGAAATGAAGAAAGACACTAAGGATTGTATTGAGGGCGTACTGGTGCCGCGCGGCTGCGGCTGAGCGTTGATCGTCGTTGCCTAAAGTACAGAAAAGAGAAAACGTAGGATTGAGAAAAGAAAGGCGGGAATGAGTGTGATTCGTTCGCAGTGATTCGTTCGCAGTTGTCTTGCGTCGGTATTCTTTAGGGTTAGGGTAGCTCCGCTCTTAGCCTAGACCACAATCCGAGTCGGACACGGACACGGCGACGATGCACAGGCTCCGCCTTTGCATTTCAGATACGATGCTCTTTATCAAACACCGCTCAAAAATAGAACTGCCAGTGGTTATTCTTCATGGGATATTGTCTGTGTTTTCACTTTTTTTTCGTCCTCACGATCCTCGCCGGCTGTGCAACTCATCTAGCTTGGCCGCGGGATAAAACGGAATTGATTGTCGCTAGCAAGAAAGCTTTCTTCGTGATATCCGGCGACTTGTCCTCATCACAGTAAGTGTTGTGTCTTACTCTCCAAGTTCTCTCCTTCAACGGAATGCTTCCGTCATAGAATTTACCTCTTCCCACTTAAGACTGATGAGCTAAGGCCCGAACTCTTCACCATCCAATTTGCTCATCTCCAATGAAAGTAAAGCGTCCATACTACACATTGGCAGCGATGTCGCCATGGCCATGGCTCTTCCAGCAAACTCCCAGGTGATCCCATCGCGCGCTTGATAATGACATTTATCACCCTGTCAAATTCTACTTAATTTTGGCTTGTGAGACTGTACATCGCAGTGGGCAGTACCGAGCCACCTTGTATCTCTCAGATATAAGCACAAACAGACGAACGGCTTGCGCCATCTAGGACCTGATTATACGTACATCCCTCCTGACCAGCCTTGACATTGTCACATTGCTATCAAGTCTTTCAAGTTTCGAGTCGCTCTCGACGTCATTGTCATCTTTATCTCCTACCCTGGCTGCTTCTCATATCAATTGGGGAATCGCTCTTGGCACAGGAGCACCTCTTTGCGAAGAGTAGAAGGACAACGTGACCATCGCAATGAGGTTTATCCCTGGCATATCTCCCGTGACGCTGTGTGCGGGTCATCAAGGTACAGTCCGTGCGAACGGAATTCTGAAGAAAAAATACCTCGTGACGTATTCGATGTATCATTTATCGGTTCACGCATCTCCGAAACCAAGCGCCGTGCATGCGCAAGGGACATCCTGCGCTCTGTCTTCGCCTTCCCTCACCTCTGCCATTCCAGCGACGTCTCTCCCCGCACGACCATGTTCGTCTAGGCCATCCTTCTCCCGCTCACCCCAGTCGCATCGGCCATTTGGACACCAGAGAAAGGAAGGGGAAACCTTTGTGATGTCGGCGTGATTGCGCCCCAAGATCCGAATACTGACATGCACAGATATGGCCGGGATCGGGCACGCGTGATCGTGGCCATGGGCGTACCCTGGCTCATGCGCGAGTGGGGGCTCTGAAACTAGTAAGTCTGACGTCAAAGAATCTGCTGTCGAGACGGGCGCGAAGCCATAGCGATGAGGGAACAACAAGTAGAAGCGCTGGCCCTCAACGAAGTAGAACGTCGGTGATAAAAATAATGGCTTGAAGGTCGCCTTGCACCTCCCTTTTCTCCCTCTCGTCCTCGTTTGACGCCCTAGTCCCCATTCACGTTTTCATCGTTCTCATCGTCCTTGATGACTTTTGCGCGAAATAATGGTTGCACCCTGTCGCTTTCTTGTTCATATTCCCCAACGCCATTCGCGCATTACCCGATCTGTTTCATCCTGATGTCCTTGATGCGCGACGCTCCATCATCTCTGCCTCGAGATAGCACGTAAGCAAACATACTCACGGGCACGCTTTCCTCCTACTCACGATATATTTGTTGTTTGTGTGCGGTTCGCGGATGAAGAGAAAGGCATAAGTGTGGGAGTTGGCCTCTGTGTAATGCTTGTGCTCACCGAACTTTGTTCAATCGACCAGTTAATGTGATATGTGAATTACATTTTTCATCCACGTGATGGCCTGACCACTTGCAGTACGACAGTCGTCCCATTCGGGCGAGGTGTTGCTCACACGGTAGTCAGGAGCAAGGTTACTAAAGGACAAGCCAATGTTCGACGTTATGTTGAACACTCCTAAAGTCCCCTAATAGAAGCATTTCTTATGAAACCTGGACCTAATCACTCTTCCATTCCACTACATGCCCAGATGCCGGGTCACTGGTTACCTGTATTAGTGTCTTGGCGCCTCATGGGGGTATCCGCAGCATTGCGCCGTTCACAAGGCGGAACCTTTAGATATACAATCGATTCTACCCTGAACCCTTGTTCTCCCCTCTCCCCCTCTCTCATACCATCCCCTCTGAACAAAAAATTGCAAACAATCCGTTGCCTTCATGTCGTCGACTGGACAAGTAACATCCTACCCTTCATCGATCATCGACACTTTGGTCGACTATGCCAATGAGACTGGAATAGACCTCGCTAATAATCCTTTTGTTGCTTTACTAGAGCAATCAAACTCTCCCCAGGCTATCCTTCAACTACTCCTGGAAAGAGAGAAAGCTTTCAAAGAATATCGCGATGGCAATCGGAGACTGATGAGCTGCCTCAGCCCCGTTGTGAAAGTCCTTCACGCGTTATCAGGGGTCCTTGTCAAGGCGACCAGACTGGTGAGCCAGCCAAATAATCGGGTGAGCCTTTTAACGTGACCTCGTCAGGTCCCCTTCCCACCGGCAAGCATTATGTTTGCTGGAATCGATGCTCTCCTTGCTGTACGTCCCTTTAATACATTTTCAAACCAGTTTTTATGTGGTAAATGAGGATGTCAGGCGGCCAGTAAAGTTTCATCAAGCTATGATGCTCTTATCGATCTATTCGAGTGCTTGGGAAATTTTCTCAAGCGTCTGGAGATCTATACGACGATTCCGTCGACTCCGATAATGATAGACATAATCACGAAAATAATGGTCGAGTTGCTTTCGGTGCTTGCCCTCGCCATGAAGCAGGTCAAGGAAGGACGGTTCAGTAAGTGTTCTGTCGCGTAATCATTGCCCATGGCTAAGTTTGCTGTAGAGAAGTTTGCGAAGAAGCTGTTAGGCGACAGCGAGATAGAGGCAGTACTTCAGAGATTGAATCGATTGACCTTGCGGATATTTTTCTGAGCGCTTGTTTAATTAGATGGTAGGGCGTCAACGGATATTATTCGACAGGATTTGGGTATGGGTCTTGCGCGAAACGGGTGTCTCCGTGCTGACTTGGAATCATAGTCGCTCTTCACCAAATGTTAAACGAAATGAACAAGATGAAACGTTTGTTGTTCTTCTCCCTTACCTTTCGTTTCCCGAAACTAACACTGCCTTGCAGGTGACCAGCTTCAAAGAGATGTTCAACGTTGGCTTTCGCCTCCTGACCCATCAACAAATCACGACTTCGTTTGGAAAGCACACCATGCTGGATCTTCCGCGTGGCTCTTTAAGAGCAACGTGATAACAGAGTGGAAAGCGTCCGAATCCCCGTTGTGGGTCCATGGTAAACGTAAGTCTCCTCAACCACTATTTCGCACTTTACATTGATGGCTTCGTGATCATATAGCGGGGTCAGGGAAAAGTACACTTCTGTACGTATTGCGCAAATGGCAGCATTCAAGATCGTTCATAGCGTCTAATAGGTCCGCAATCATAGAGGAAATTGAAGGCATGCGTACGGCCGGATTGGCCACGATGGCCTATTATTATTTCGATTTTCGGGATGGCAAAAAACAAGACCGCTATGGCCTCCTCTCCTCCCTCGTTTCCCAGCTTTCCGCAGAATTGGATTCCTGTTATCGAATCTTATCCCAGTTATATTTAGATCATGCCGGCGGAACGCGAAAGCCCACTACTAGCAGGCTGACAAAATGCCTGAAGAACATGCTGAGCTTTCCAGGGCAGGGCCCAATTTATATCGTCGTCGACGCCCTCGACGAATGCCCCAACTTTCCAGGGAGACCATCCGCACGCGAGGAGGTTCTGGAGCTGATGGAAGAACTCGTCGACTTGAAACTCACGAATGTGCACCTATGTGTGGCTAGCAGGCCGGAGATGGATATCCGAATGGTACTCGAGCCGTTGATGTCTCTCAAGATTTCACTTCATGAAGAGAGCGGGCAAAAGGAGGACATAATCGAGTACATCAAGTTTGTTGTCCGTTCAGACCGGAACATGCGGAGTTGGAAAGAGGAAGACAAGCAACTTGTCGTAGATACACTGTCTGACAAAGGGGATGGCATGTAAGTCGTGTCGTACTTTGTCTCACCCTCGTCTTAGACTTCAGGTGTTCACATGTCACATGATCTTGTAGGTTCAGATGGGTTGTCTGCCAGGTTGACAGTCTGCGTCGCACGCTTCCTGCGAGTATTCGGAGGGTCCTTTATAACCTGCCAAAGACATTGGACGAAACATACGGCCGCACACTGCTGGGTATCGATGAGGAGAAACGAGAGTATGCACAACGACTTTTTCGATGCCTCACAGTGTCTATTCGACCTCTTCGCGTCGAAGAACTTGCGGAGATTCTTGCAATCAGGTTCGACGAGGCAGCCCTTCCTACTTTTAACGCAGCCTGGCGTCCAGTGAATGCAGAAGAAGCGGTTATATCCGTATGTTCCAGTCTCATCGCTGTCGTCGATAGGGAAGGCCACGAAGTAGTCCAATTTTCTCATTTCTCCGTCAAGGAGTACATGACATCGGAGCGACTTGCGACAGCTGAAGAACGTCTTTCATACTTTCACATTTTCACCGAACCCGCGCACACCATCCTTGCACACGCCAGCCTTAGTGTCCTCCTCCACCTCGATGACAAAATTGACAGAAATACCGCCGGTCACTTTCCCCTCGCCCCGTATGCGGCACGATACTGGGTTGACCATGCCCAGTATAGGGATGTATCATCGCACGTCCAAGGAGTCATGGAGCGCCTGTTTGATCCCGCAAAGCCCCATTTTTTGGCATGGATCTGGCTACACGACATCGACCGTCATTGGATAGAGCCCATGTCTACGATACACCCGACGCGGCCCGAGGCT
>WNFO01003941.1_pt1 | contig 13587 bp, 17 predicted proteins | sample 5400251 | NCBI WGS metagenome assembly WNFO01 (sample SAMN13153354, study PRJNA577476) | soil metagenome | isolation source: 100 cm saprolite under Madrone tree | place: USA:California | collected 2016-06-14 | reverse complement strand
TGAAAGGCGCGGCGTCCAGCTCCAGTTTTCCGGCTTCAATTTTGGAAAAGTCGAGGATGTCATTAATGAGGCTCAGCAAGGAGTCCGCCGAGGATTTCACCATGGTCAGGAACTCTCTCTGCTCCTGCGTGAGATCGGTCGAGAGCGCCAGTTCGGTCATCCCGATGACGCCATTCATGGGCGTCCGGATCTCGTGACTCATGTGTGCCAGGAATCGGCTCTTTGCTTGCGACGCCTCGTCCGCCGCCCTTTTTGCCTGGGGTGAGCTCCGACGCGCGCGCTTGCAGTTCCCAACCTGCCAGCAGGCTGACCATAATGCCGCAACCGACCAGAACGCCGAGCACCCAGAGCGTACTCTTGGCCCGGTCTTTTTGATTGGCAACTGCAACCGTTAACTTGTTGCTTTCCTCTTGTGCCAGCTCTCCGGAGATCATCTCCACCCGCGCCATTGCGCCCTGCATATCTCGGACTTTTAGTCGGGCACGGCTGTCGTTGTTTTCCCTTACGGCTTTGATGACGTACATCTTGGCTGGTCCGATTTCTTGTAAAAGCCGGGCCAGCTCCGCCACCTTTTCGCTGCCGACCAAAGTTTGTTGCAGCCGCTGGATACTTTCGTCCAGGGTGGAGGATGCTTGGATAGCGAGTACGGCTGCACCGCGTCTGTCTTCGAGTCCCGAGGCGCTGATCAGCTCAGCCTGGGCCTTGCCCATGATCAAGATGGCAGCCTGAGCCTTGCCGGCTGCATCCGCGCGCGCCTGGGATACCTTGAGCGCATCTCCGGTGGCTCGATTCTGGGCATAAATGGTATATCCGCCGACGGCGCCCACCGTGAGCAGGCCAACGATGTAAATGCTGGAGACGGCAAGAATTTTCTTCGGCCAACTGATGTCAGCAATGCGGCCCAACGGTATGCCTCTGCTCCTTAAAATTACCCTAAGTAAGGATATCGGCAGAAGCTCACAAAACTTAAGTTTGTCAGCCCAAATCTTCGACCTGATGGAACTGGGGGAGTCGCGTTGGCAAGATCAGATCTTTTTCGCCAAGTCATTCTCGCCAGGGCTAAGCGGCGGCGGCGAAGATTGACAAGTACCAGAATGGCGCTGGCTGTTTTCCCTTTTCGTGGGCGCGCTGGCTTCATGTTCCAGAAGCCAGGACTTGCGTGCGATACCGCCACCGTAGCCTGTAAGCGAACCATTAGCTCCGATGACGCGATGACAAGGCACGACAACTCCAACCGGATTTGAACCATTGGCCAAACCAACAGCCCTGACAGCTGCCGCTCGACCAATTTGCTCGGCAAGTTTTGCGTAAGAAACGGTGGTGCCGCAGGGGATGTTTCGCAATGCACGCCATACCTCGCGCTGAAAAGGGGTGCCGCCGGTTTGCACCGGCAGGATGTCTATCGCCGTAAGCTCTCCCGCAAAGTAATTGCTGATCGCATAGGTTAAGCCATTCGGATCGCGAGCCGGTTCGAGCCTGAATCCATGTTCGCCATAGTGGAGCCGCAGCAGGTGGCGCATGCGGGTCTCGTGCTCTGCCCAATCCACAGCGTGCAGGTTTCCCTCGCGGTCGGCCACGATCAACATCTTGCCGATGGGAGTGTCGATTCGATCGATCAGCAATGGCAGGGGCTCGCTCATGCGCGCTCCCTGGATGTCGGAATCGCAGTTGCCTCTGCGGTCCAGAGATGCTGCGCAGCATAGGCTCGCCACGGCCGCCATGACTCGGCACGATTAAGAAGCCTGGCCGAGGTTGACCGCGTTCCATCGACCATTGCTGCGCCGCGAAGCAAGCCAATGTCCGATGCAGGGAACGCGTCCATCTCGCGTAGAGCCCGCAGGGCTATATAGTGTGCTGTCCATTCGCCAACTCCGCGGATGGTGCGCAATCGCACGATCGCTTCTTCCATGGTTCCAAATGGCCGAAACAGATTCGGATCGACCGCCGCTGCTTCCGCCAATGCCTTCATCGACCTTTGACGCGCAGCCGGCATACCAAGGCCGATAGATTTCGCCAAGGCAAGACGCTCGGCTGTGGGGAACACATGCGATAGGCTCGGATGACCGCAATAACCCGTCGATAGAGGTTCGCCATGGAGTGCAACCAGCTGTCCCGCGAGCCGGCGTGCAGCGGCAACGCTAATCTGCTGGCCAAGAATCGCGCGCACCGCCAGCTCAAAGCCATCCCACCCACCGGGTGCGCGCAGCCCGGGACGTTGCGCTACCAAGGGCGCCAGCATCGGGTCGCGAGAGAGGTGTGCGTCGATCGTCTCGATGTCCGCGCCAAGATCGAAGAGACGGCGCACGCGGCTTACAATCGCAGGTAAAGCTGTGACCCTAGGAAACCGGATCGTAACACCCAAGGTCTGCTGTTGGGGCAGATGTGCGACTTCGACACTTCCAGTAAAGCCATTGATCTCAACCGTGCGTCGATAAGTTCCGTTCTCGACAACCTCAACGCCGGAAATCGCACGCGCCCGCAGATAGCCGAGCATGGCTTCCCAGTCATAGGGAGGACGATAACGGAGCCGGAGCGTCACAGCTGCATCCGCACCCGCAGCGCTCACGGAAACTCTTCGCCTCAGTGCACTGGGAGGGCGGTGAAAAAGGTCCTGGAATATTTCATTGAATCGCCGCACGCTGCCGAATCCGGCCGCCAGCGCAACTCCAGTCATAGACATTCGCGTTTCGTGAATGAGCTGCTTAGCAAAGAGCACACGCCTGGTTTGTGCCACCGAGATGGGCGAGGCTCCAAGATGCTGCATGAACAATCGGCGGAGTTGGCGCTCGCCTACTCCCAGGCGTTCTGCCAGTGCTTCGACGCTTGCGGTCTCGCCGTCAAGCGCGCCGTCGTTAATGAGAGCCAGCGCGCGGGAAACAGTGTTCGAAGTTCCGCGCCATGAGGCCAGATCGGGAGCAGTCTCCGGACGGCAACGCAGACATGGGCGAAAACCAGCTCTCTGCGCCGCGGCCGCCGAAGCAAAGAAGCTACAATTCTCGAACTTCGCGGTGCGCGCTGGACAGACCGGCCGGCAATAGATGCCGGTTGATGTCACACCTACAAACAGCAAGCCATCGAACCGGGGATCCCGGCTCTGCAAAGCGCGATAGCAGATCTCTGGATCGGGAAGTTCCATACCCTCATTCTCCCATTTGTTGAGTGGGCAGACTCGCGTTTTTCGGACATGATCTCTCATCGAGATCAGGCAACCGGATGCCGGTGATGCCAGGACGTGGCTCCCTGGATCGCGGCGGCAGGCCTATTCGCATCACGCGCTCGCCGCGCGTGCCGCTTGTTCCAGCGCCTTCATCGCCACGAGGTAAGGGGCGGGGCCATGGCTCACCCTTGCGACGCCATGCTCTGCTAGTGCGCGCACGGGCGGGGTGGCGTCGCCGACCATGATGTTGAGAGGGAGCGGCGACACTTCAGCCAGGCGGGTGATCAGAGCGATATCCGCTAGACCGGGCGCGAAGAGCCCATCCGCGCCAGCTTCCGCATATGCGTGTACTCGCGCGATTGCCTCTACGACCATAGCATCGTCATGCTGCTCGGGCGGTCGCTGGAAAAAGATATCAGTCCGAGCGTTGATGAAGAAGCAGCTATTGGCTGCATCGGCCGCCTGCCGAGCGTGCCGGATGCGATCGGCCTGATCAACTGTCTCGCGGAGTCTTCCATTCGCCGGAAAACTGTCCTCTAGGTTGCAGCCTACGGCCCCTGCGTTGATCGCCCGAGCGATGGTCTCGCCGACCACTTCCGACGCGTCGCCATAACCGCTTTCCAGATCGATCGTGACGGGTAGCTCTGTCGCGCCGACGATCCGGCGCAGATTGTCGATCGCCAGAGCAAGCGGGATCCGCTCGCCATCGGCGAAGCCGTTTGCATTGGCGACCGACCAACTACCGGTCGCGATCGCCTTGGCACCTCCCCTGGCGACGGCCTTAGCGCCACCTGCATCCCAGATGTTGAAGAGGATGAGCGGCTTTCCGGGAATATGTAACGCCCGGAATTGCTCAGCTTTGCGCGTCTGATCAGCCATTCTCTTCTCCCGATAAAGATAAATTAGTGAGCATGAAATGCGTACAAGTGTCATGCCGCCTTCTGTTGTGCCGCTTGCCAGTGTTCGCGTAGTTCCTTGTCGAATTCCGCCCAGCGTTCCTCAGGGAAGAAAATTCTGGCACCCTTGAACTCGACGCGGCGCCGAGTGCCTGGGATAGTATCGGCGAGCCAGCGCGACCATTTCACTTCGAAATACACATCATCCGTTCCCCAGACGACCAGCGTCGGCGCCTTCAGCGTCTTCAGCTGTGCTTCAATGGCGAGCGTGTGCCTATTGTCGAAAGCTGCAAGGAAACGTTGCAGGTCGCGCGTGCGCTGCTCGGTCCTGACCAGCGGGCGCAGATATTTTTCGATGCTGTCGTCACTCAGCTGTTCCGGGTGTTCATATGCCGGTGCCAGAGCTTGCGGTGATCGATAGACGCTCTTGTCCGACAACATCGCCTCTAGCGTTCCACGTAAACCACCGGCCGCCGCCATCGCCAGGAAGGGTTTGAAGGCCTCGGGCGGCCAGTTGTCGTGGGTGTCGCAGTCGGTGAGCGTGAGGCTGCGCACGCGCTCCGGATTTAGCGCGGCGAAAATCTGTGCTATACCGCCACCGCTGTCATTGCCCACGAGATCCACCTGATCGATGTTCAAGGCATCGAGAAATTCCTTGAGCATCTTCGCATTGGCCGTTACAGATACGTCCTGATCCGGCGCGATTTCGGTGTCGCCATGTGCAAGCAGGTCCACGGCTATACAACGTCGAATGTCGGACAAATCCGTCAGCTGATGACGCCACAGATGCCCGTTCAGCAGCACGCCATGCACAAACAACGCGACCGGTCCCGTACCCTGCTCCGTGCAGCTGATACGGCCTGACGCGGTCTGCACGCCAAGATGGGTCGCCGATGACTTGTTTCCATCCATGGCTCAGCCCTTCCTCGCCGCTGTCGCGGAAACGTGCGCTTCCTTCAGCTTCTGTGCGCACTCATCACAGCACACCTCAACCGTCTTGCCGCCGATTTTGACCTTGATGAGATTCGCATCTAACTGGCAGTCGCAAGCCGCACAAGTTTTCTCAACCATGATATCGCTCTCCAATTACCCGAAGTCCGGGTGCGACCATTAGGCCACGCAAGAAGAGAGCGCCGCTGTCAGAATCTTTAGCGATTTGCTTGGACCGTCGCTAACGATGCAGCGCCGACTGTCTGAACTCCGAGGGCGAGCGGCCGTAAACCTCGCGGAACACGGCGCTGAAATGGCTGTGGCTAGAGAAGCCGAGTTCCAGGCTTAGAGCGGTCAGGTCGTCATATTGCGCGAGAAGGTCCAGCGCCCGCGCTAGCCGTAGTCGCAACTGATAGCGATACAAGGGCAGGCCTTCCACTTGTTGGAAGACCTGCGTGAGATAAACCGGGGAGCCGCGCACTTCGGCGGCGACCTCGGCCAACGTCCATCGTCGCGCCAGATCGCTCGCCAGCACTAGCTTGGCCCGATCCACCAGCCGCTGCCGTCCGATACTGGCGCCCGCCGCATGTGTGGTGCGCGGCCCCAACGCCCGCTGCACTAGGGTCAAGGCCAGGCTTTCTGCTTCCAAAGCTTCCGCGATCTTCTGGCGCAGGCTGTGCCGCAGCAGCGCCGCGAGCGCTTGGGCTCGCGCGTCAATCCGTAGACGCTGCCGCCGAAATGCCAGCGTCGCGCTGTCGCGCAGAAGAGTAGGTGGCGCCAGTTCACGCAGCTGCGGTTCACTGATGGCCAGCGACAGACTGGCATCGCCACCCGGCACGGGGTGGCTCACCCGGTAGCCTTCGGTGGCGTTGAAAAACAGCACTTGGTTCGCCTCGGCTACGGCCTGGTCGTGCCCAAGATGGCGCACATAGACGCCGCGATACGGAAATACCAGTTCTGTGGCGGTCGCGCACTCTTCCGCATCCTGGTGTCGGCGGTTGCCCTGGCAGTACACGTCTCGGATCGTAACGCTCGGAGATTTTAGTAGCGATTGAGCGGCAAATTCAGGCACGCATTTACTTTCGTTTTTTAACCCCACACTCTTGACCTACCGGTTGTACAAATCACCAAAGCCTTTCTCCTGCTAGAACCTTCGGGGCTGCCAGTGCCTTCCCTTGCGCGGATGGCGCATGGTCCAGCTAAGCCGACCTTTATCGCCGCTGCGAAGCATCTAGCCTTGCTTGCCCCCGGGGGGAGACAGATCACCAGAACCATATCGCTGCGCGTTCGGTTTCAACTCGCAATGTCGATTGCCCGCCAGCGACTGGGCGACAACCCATATGCGCGCTTGAACTGGCGCGTCATATGGCTCTGGTCAGCAAAACCGCAGGCAAACGCCGCGTCAGCGAGGGAGTGCCCGGCACGCACCAGAAATCGAACGTGGTCAAGGCGGCGCATTGTCAGATATCGGTACGGGCTGGTCCCAAGCCGCGTCCGAAAATGGCGAGCGAGCGCATAACGGTCAAGGCCGGTGAGAGCCTCAAGCTCCTCGGAGGCGACAACCCGCTCAAAATGAGCATCGAGGAACTGGCGCGCAAGCTCAACCGCAGTGGAACAAGTTGCGGCAAGGGATCGGTTCTTACTAAAAGCGTCGAGCGCCAGCAGGGCCTCTGCAATAGCCAGGACGACCTGATCCGTTTCCAGTGCCTCCAAGTCTCGATCCAGATCGTCGAGTGCAGGACGAAGCGCAGCCATCAAACACTGATTCCTCAAAACTGCACTGCGCACAAAAGGCAAGCTCCTGGTCTTCTCTCCCAGCGCATTTCGAATGAGGCGGGGCTCGATGTAGAGCATTCGATACAGAAAGCCCGCTTTCGTTCCGGCGCGCCCATCGTGCACCTGGTCAGGATACAAAACCATGACGCTACCCCTGGTGCTATCGGCTCGAGCACCCCGATAGTCGAACGACTGCACTCCGCCCACGGTGTAGCCGATGGCATAGGTGTCGTGGCGATGCGGGTCGTAGGCATGGCCAGCGAAGAACGCTTCGATGCGCTCCAGGCCCGGCTGCGAGGGAGCGAATCTGATCCAATCACAGGGCAGGGGACCGCACGATCGTTCAAGACGAGCCTGGTTATGGTCGTTCAGAATCGTGCCCATGGGCTTCGGTACCAAGATCGCCATCGTCGTGCGCGAGGATCTCGCCACCTGGCAGAAACTCAACGTCGCATGTTTTCTGTCAGGCGGACTCGTCGGATTTTACCCTGAACTCGGCGGAGAGTGCTATGTGGACGCTTCGGGTCAGACCTATGGCCCGCTCGTCCGGCAGCCAATCCTAGTTTTTTCGGCCTCAGCAGCTGATCTGACGAGAACGCTTCGGCGCGCTACAGATCGCGGCCTGAAGCCGTCAATTTATACTCGGTCGCTGTTCGGGACCAACAACGACATCGACAACCGTGCCGCGGTCCTCGTGGTTCCCACCGACGCCCTGGACCTCGTTGGCGTTGGGCTCCACGGAGATCGCAAAGAAGTTGACAAGGTCATCAAGGGCTTGGCCCTCCATCCTTGATGCGGAGGGGCAAGGACTGCAGTGGTCCCGTCGGGACGAACGAGGCGATTGGTTTTCCTCTCGTCGGCGGTTTATTTTGACTCAGAGTTGGCGCTGGCCTGTTGCTGCCCAGCCTACGGGCCGACCAACGGACGAGTACCCGAAGGTCAAGGTTCCGACTGAGGTCTGGCTTTGGCCATAATTTCATACACAGGCTTGTTGTCGGCGTAAACTTGCCACTTCTTCACCAAGCTGTTTTCCACGGCAGCCAGCCACGCGGACGATGTCCGCCATTTATTCTCCGGCTGAAGTTTGCCGTTTGTCACGATAGTGCCACCCGCCGTGCCAAACACGGCTACGGTGTTTCCATTTTCGAATATCTCCTCATGTGTCACCCAATAGTCCGGGCAAAATGAATAATAGCCTCGCCAGGCCACGCGCATTTTTTCGCGACCGCGCACCGTGTTACCAAGAGAATCGATGAATACGTGATCCTCCGTCATGAGCTCGGCCAGCTTGTCCGCGTCCTTTTTGTTAATGCGATCGAGAAAATCGAGAACCGTTTCGATTGAACTCATGTAGTACCCTCACATGCAATGTGGCCGGAGTGCTAGACCAACAACAATCAGAGAGAGCGCCAGACCAGATTGAGGTGCCCGGAATCGGCCGGGAGACGAGATTCCCGCCCGCTCTAGCGCTGATATGCCAGTCTGTGAATTTCCGACTTCAAAGGATGTTACAGCTATCCAGTCAAAAAGGGGACTCTATGCCTTCAACTGGGATTCTGGACGAATTGGCAATACGGAAGTTATCACTCACCGGCCGGCCGTGCAACGCAGGCGCGTTCCTCTGGTGGGGCCCGCTGAAACACTGACCGACAATCCCGACAAAGATCTCCCCTTGATTCAAAAGAGAATTTCGAAAATGTATGAGGCATCTTGAATTCCCTGAAGGCAGCTTCGACGGCCTCTGGTCATCCTTCAGCCTCCTTCACATTCGCGCGATTGAAATTGAAATTGATAAGACTCTCTCTGGTTTCATATCTGTGTTAAGACCGTGCGCATCGGCAGCCGTGCGCCGCCACCGTTCTTGCTGTCGGCCGCCGAACTCGATGCCCGCGCCGCTGGATTCCGCAGAATAGGGCGGTTATGCTTCCGAGGGCCAACCGCAGCCGATACCAATACTTCGTCGGTCCAGGAGTAGAAGACCATGCCGACACTCTGGGCGAAAAGTCAAGGAACGTATCCACTGCACTCCGCATATGAATGGGCTCAGGTTCTCGCGCCCGCCGACGAGTATGACAATTCCACTCTCGTTGGAAGCGCAGGCTGGGTTGTCGCCCCTGAATATTCTGGCGTGGACGTTCCGTTCAGTCACCCGTTCGGCTTTGATTGGGAATTTCAGATTGCGCTCGACGACGATGCGAAGGGATATCCGGATTTGCTCAGTCCGGCTAACGCGGAGGGCGAAGGCGATCCAAACCATAACTCGATCCTCTTGGCGAACGCTCCAGGATTGAGCGTCTCGCGGACTCCTCGGCATGGAATGGGACAAGAACCTCCTCCCTCAAAGCTTCCGAGCCCGGGTGGATCACGGCGACCGCGTAGCACTACTCGGCCGCTGGATTCTCGATGCCGGTCACGATCCTAGCGGGTATCTCAGGACCGAGATTCATCCGCCACTGGTGATGGCAACGGGGAATGTGAGTAAAGACCCTCAAGGCGCTCCACTTACCCGTGTGCTTTTCATCGCTCGCCCGTATCTGGCTGGTCAAACCTATGTCGTCGATGTTGCCGACGCGTACGACGATGCGGCTGACGATGACGGACCACTGTTCAATCACCTCGTCAAAGAAGTCCTGAACGTGATTGAGTTGGACTCGAGGCAAGTCGAAGCTCATCCGAAGATCAAGTCATTTCCTTTCCGAGGCGCGCACCGCTTTCAGTTCACCATAAGACCACCGCAACTCGCTGATTCCACGAAGTTCAGGCTCGTCGTTTCCTTTCAATTTACGGTACGTAGCGGCTGTCATATTCGGGTGACATCTCCCACTATCGATGCGATCAATGTTGTCGTCTCCGTTAGCGAAAATGAGTATAAGCTGCCACTGCTACCGGACAGAATAGAGCGCAGCTATGGCGCAGACGAGGCTGGACACGCTAAGCCCAGGATCAGGGTGGAAGGCGGAGTTAGCAGATGCCCTGGCCGCAGCGCTCGCCGGCTACTACTCGTGGGCAGGCCCATGGATGGCGCTATACGGCATATGTACTTTTTGGCCGAGGTATCAAGACAGACGAGTATGAAACGCTTCCGGAGTTCAATATCCTTGACTCTGCAAGTGCTGTAGAGAATGCATTCGCGGACAACATCCCCGCCGGACAGGGCGTGGTCGTTGACGACAACCAGCCTTATCCGCTCTACGGCTGGTTGGAAGTTAAATGGGTAACGCGACGGGGTGGTCTGTCGACATCGCCAATTGATGCCATTACTGACCTTTTTGCGACGGACTGAGATTCTGATGCGGATCGGATCGACTAGCTACACTTGCGCAAAGCCGCCATCGACAAACAACTCCGCTCCCGTGACGTAGCTCGCGTCGTCAGAGGCGAGAAACACGACGGCCTTAGCGATCTCATCTGGTGTGCCGAGCCTGCCGAGCGGAACATTGTTGGAGATCATCTTCAAGCGTTGCTGGCCCGTTTCTGAGGAAGCCAGGAGGCCACTCAGTCCGGGTGTGTCAATGGAGCCTGGACTCACTGCGTTCACGCGAATGCGGCGGTCTTTTAAGTCCGTTGTCCACGTCCGTGCAAACGAACGAATGGCGGCCTTGGTGGCGCTGTAAACACTATTGATTGGCAACCCTTTGCTTCCGACGATGGATGAATTCAAGATGATAGAGGCGCCGTTTGGCAGAAGAGGAAGCGCCTTTTGCATTGTGAAAAGGAGGCCTTTCACATTGATGTCGAAGGTCCAGTCATAGAGCTCCTCGGTGATCGTGCCAAGGACGGCAAACTTCGCGACCCCAGCATTGGCGAACACAATATCGAGCCTGCCTTTTTCCTGCCTGATTTGTGCAAAGAGACGATCAAGATCGGCAAGATTCGACACGTCTCCTTGTACGCCGATTATATTTCTTCCGATCTCCTTGACGGCCGCAGCTAACTCCGTCTCCCGTCGTCCTGTGATGAAGACGTAGGCGCCTTCGTTCACAAACGCCTTTGCCGTCGCGAGACCAATCCCGCTATTACCGCCGGTAACGAGTGCAATTTTTCCTTCCAACTTTCCCATGGGTTTCTCCTCCTTCTGCTCGACACAATCAGGCAACCGCCGGACTAAGGGCATCGGACATCTGAAATCAGTACAGGACGCGGTCAACTATGCCGACTGGGGAAGACCGATCCCGTAGCGGGGAGCTGGCACCGCGTTGCCGAACCGCTGCGAGAGGGCACGGCGCGCGGCCTCGAAACGGGTCCATTCGTCTCCATCGAGGAGGCCGGGAATCGTAACCAGTTCGCCCTGATCGAGCCCCACCAGCGCCGCATCGACCATGTCTTCCGCGGACATGACCACGGACCGAGGAAGTTTCTGCCAGGGGAGGCCGGCGATTTCCCAGAGGTCCGTTGCGGTCGCGCCCGGCAGCACCGCCTGGATGCGGATACCTTTATCGGCGAGCTCGTGCTGCAGTGAATGGCTAAATGCGATGACAAAGGCCTTGGTCGCGCCGTACACGCCGTTCAGAGTCTCCGGCGAAATACCCACCACGGATGCGATGTTGATGATCGTGCCTGTGCCACGCTTGACGAATCGAGGCGAGGCGGCATAGGTCAGGCGCGTAAGCGCGGTGATGTTGAGAGCGATCATGGCCTCCATCTTCTCCACATCAGCATCCAGCAGCTGAGCGACAGAGGCAGTGCCAGCGTTGTTAACGAGCACGGTGGTGGTCTGATCGTCCCGCAGCGTGGTTTCCACCTTCTCGAGATCCGCCTTGTCATTGAGGTCCGCAAGCAGCGGAGTGACCGAACGTCCGGTCTCGTTCACTAAGCGGGCGCAGAGTGCCTTAAGCGGCGCCTGGCTGCGCGCCACAAGAATGAGGTCGTAGCCACGCTTGGCGAGACGGTCGGCATAGACGGCGCCAATGCCCCGGGAGGCGCCGGTGATAAGGGCCGTGCCGTTTGAGGACGAATTATTTCTGCTGTTCGGATTTGCGGGGAAATCATTCATGTTCTTCTCCTTTGGGGCGCAGCCTATCACTTCAGTCGCCAGCCTTCGTCAAATATGATGAGCATCATGTTTCGAGGGATTCAAACATTATGACAATCATGCAACGATGACCGAAGCATCTAAAGCCTCTGGAGGTTACGTTTATGAGATACCCGGCAGCAGAGACTGCGGAAAAACACCAAAAAATCATTCGAGCAGCCTCGCGGCTCTTCCGCGAGCGCGGGTTCTCCGGCGTGAGTGTCGCTGAAATCATGCAGGCCACTGGCCTCACGCACGGCCCGTTCTACAACCACTTTCCATCAAAGGAGGATTTGATGGCGAGGAGCCTGGAGCAGGGGATGCAAAGTACGCTGGCTGGCATAGAGCAAGTCGGCGACTCAGCCAAACAGACAGCCGAATATCTCGACCGCTACCTCAGCCCGCCCATCGAGACGCTCCGGGGAAAGGATGCATTATGGCGGCCCTCGCTTCCGTCCTCGCACGCAACCATGCTGTATTTGGCAGTTGGAAACAAATCCGCAATTCCTAGAGTTCGGTCCGAGTGACGCTGATATCCGGACTTTCTGCCGGATTCTGTTCGTGTTTGCCCAGCCTGCGAGGGTCCTGACCAGGGAAATATGACCCTCTCACGCGAGTCCCCGTCGCGCCTCGCGCAGTATTTCCTTCGAGAAGGCCTCGTCGTCTACAGCGCGGGCCAGGATCAGCGCGCCCACCATGGTAGAAAGCATACGAATTGAGTTTCCTCGTGCGAGGCGCTTTCCTCTTCAATTTGATCTGATTGTAATCAACGGCGGCACGGACGAGATTTTTTAGAGCACGCTCATTAATCTTATCGCCCTCGAAAAAATCGATCGCTCGCCACGCGTTGCCTTCGAGGCCCGCGTTGAAGAGCTTGTCAGGATCTGGGAGGCTCGCCCCGTGGGAAAAGGTAAGCTTCACCTTATCTTTGTGGGCGTTGGCGACCGCGATTATTCCGTCGTGAGACCACACTGGGCTTCCCATCCACTTCCACTCTTCGACGATCTCAGGGTCTGCCTCGTGTATGATTTCGCGCACTTTCGCGAGCGTCTTCCCGCGCCAGTCCCCAAGTTCCTTGATCTTCTCGTCGATTAATGCAGCGGCAGATTCCACCGGGACGGGCCTTTTCATGTCCAGCTCCAACTCTCGCACCTACTTTAGCTGCGCTCAGCGAAACCTGCAACCTTCGCAAGTGGAAGCCTCTTCTGGTTCGATAGCAGTTCGGAAAGATGGTGGCAACTCGCGTGCGGGCTTCATAGGGATGATTGGAATAATGTTGAATGCATGACTACCTCAAATTCAAGGTCAGCGTCAACGGGAGGATAGGTCGCACAGCCCGCCTTTCCGAACGTCTGCGAAGGTAAGTTACGTCAAATCTCGCCTCACCGGCAACGCGGTGGCGGGCAACGCCTACAACGTCGCCGACATGGCCTCGCTCCTGCAGCCCGTGCGCAATGCGGGCGCGAACAACGTGGTCATCCTCGGCGCCTGGCGTACTCGAGCGACTTCTCGCAGTGGGTGCCCTTGGTGAACAACATCCCCACGCTGGCCTCTCGACTCAACTGGCTCACATCGCCAACGTCGCCTCCTCGCACTCCTACGAACTAAACAGCCGGCGGTGCGCGGTCAGGCGCTCGCCGGCGTGGCCTGCAGGCGGCGCCAGAAGAAGTACGAGAGCCCCCAGAGCACGCCGGTGGCCGCCGCCCAACCCCACGCCTCCGGGCCATCGTCGTGCGGCCGGCCGCCCGTTCAGTCGGTGCGTCGCCCGCTGCGCCACCTGGTGGCATGCGGCAGCACGAACAAGTACAGACCGGTGA
>WNFO01003322.1_pt1 | contig 13594 bp, 16 predicted proteins | sample 5400251 | NCBI WGS metagenome assembly WNFO01 (sample SAMN13153354, study PRJNA577476) | soil metagenome | isolation source: 100 cm saprolite under Madrone tree | place: USA:California | collected 2016-06-14 | reverse complement strand
GGTCGTTTACCGACTGCGCTTCCTCTCGTAGCGCCTCGTGGTATCTTTCGCGTTCGAGCATCTTCTCCGTTATCTTTGGCGGAACGCTGACGTCGTGGGCCTTGTCGTTCACGTTTCCGTTTCCGGGCTCGTCCCTGGAGTGCATGTGGGTGGAGCCGGAGCCTGAGGCATTGGTCGGTGTTGTGTCCTTTGTTTGAGCGATGGCATTCTTGATGAAGCGGGTCGCGGCGGCTTTGTCGATTGCGAGTTGGGCTGCGTGCGGTAAACGTTGAATATATGAACAATAGGATACAGAAAGTACGCGCACGTTTGGCAGGATCCTCAGCATCCTTGATTTTATCGAAATATTGTCGTACTCTGTCCTATAGGATCACCTTAGCGGTTAGTCCTGACAGAACGAGAGAATGAACGTACGAGCTCGGTAATTACTGGATGGGTTTTCGGGTCCAACCCCCTTGCCTTTAGATAGACTAGATATATAGGACATGTCAGTCGGTTGGAACTGCGTGTAGAGAGAGACGGACCGAAGACAAGGTCGTATACCAGATAGGGAATGATGACCTGCAACTTTGCTTGTTGGATCGTGTCGAGGCCAATGACTAGATCTGGTAGAGATTGAGATAATAGTGCGGTCAGACCAGTTTCGAGGTCGTCGAGCGAGCGCGTGAGTGTGGAGAGCTTCCTTTTGATTTTGAGTGTGTCGTCCGACATGACTGAAGGCGCGAGATAAACACACTTCATCTGAAGCCTCCAACGTTTGGGCCATCGCCTCACTCATGAACGAGGTTGACCAAGTTGCTGAATTTTATCAACGCGAGCTTGCACAGGCTCTGAACGAGCAGACTTTTGGGATCTCCCGCTCAGAGATAATTCACTGCAATGAGAATGAAGCCGAGGCTACCATCACTCTATTGGAGGGCAACACCATCAACGTAGTCCTGGCGTCTGCCGGCTACAAGGTTTGGCGACAGTGGACACGTCCATCCTAAACATTTATTGATCATTTTAGGTATTAAACCAAGGAGTATTCTACGAGACTATGGAAGATCTTTTGTCCTCGACGAGTCCAGCCTATGCTGCGAAAAGAGTCGAGACGCTGGTGGGAAGACTGGAGGGGCTTGTGGACAAGGGAGGGGGTTCGTAGATGGTATACGCACAAAAAAACACCCCGATTCCCCACTGAAATTCCCCGGAATCTCTGCTTGGAGGATGGGCGGCAGGCTGTACGCCTACTTGTACATACAGTAGTAGTTGCATTCAACAAGCGTAAACAATGGTTTGTTCTTCAACCCATCTGCCCTGCTCGTCCTAATCATTTTGGTATCTTCACAGTCTTCCGAGTTGAGATACACCGCAAACACTCAGTTGGAACATCGTAAGTCACCCGACTTTTTCGTTACAGACATTTCTGATATCGTCGTTCAGTCCACGCTCGATATACCGGAACTGGTAAGCGACACACTCTAAACCCGTACACCTTCCTCGGGTTGATTTCGTTGCAGGACACGCAGATTTGAGCAAATAGTGCGCCCTTTGTCCCTATCCCGCCCTCGCTTCCCACTGATTCGTCCATACAGTGAGTGGCTGACCCATCAACATCGCGACACATTGTCGTCAATAGTCGGACACACGGGTCTCACGTCCTATCTTGCCATCGCCGATGGGGAGGCTACCGGGCGTATCAAATTCGAGATGACAGAGGTATTGCTTTAATGTCAACATCGACATATATGCTGATGCACGGTAAACCAAAGCGAATGCTTCAACCCTGTGGACCCCCTCCTACAAAGGACGACGACTAAAGCGACCGTCGCGCACTTTCGCGAGATCCAAAAGTCGATTTGATGCCTTATTTAGTAACCTTGTCAAGGCGCAAATCTGTCGGATGATTCTTATGTGCAAAATATACACAATATAATGGCGGCGGCTTCCTTAGCCGGGCTATTTACTCCCATCACCATCACGTTTACAGTGAGATCAAAAAATGGTTTATAGATCTTTCTCGGCTCTTATGTTGTCATCGATGCTTCGCTACCCATCAGATCTCGAAACTTGCGAGCCTTTTCCCCTCTTAGTAACTGCCACATCTCGCATCCCTTTATCTCGAGCCACCTACCGATTGTGCTTTGTGATGCAGCCTCGTGAAGTGGCTTTCTGAGCCACCCTTTGTGGTCCCCCTCTCCACAATTGATCTTGCCACTTCACGCATGGGCCGTTGTCTCCACCATTCCTTTTGCCTTGTCACCGAAGCGCATGTTAAAAGGTGCCGAGAAGTTTATTTTAGTTTTCCGTGCCCACCTCCCCCGAGTAGCTTGTTCTAACATGCACCTTTGTTACTGAGTTTACCTTCGCATAAGACTGACACTAGGCCACAGAATATCCTGTAACCCACCAATCTAGCATGCCACTCACCACCGTGAAACGTTCTCGTGATAGTACCCCCGCGGCCACCCATTCCTTCAACATGGTGAAGCGTCCGCGACCCAGTAATGCCACCCTAGTGGGAGCCTTTGCTCGCCAAGCCATCTCCTCGAAACAATCTACTTTATCGTCTACTTATGAACCCCTCACTCTTCTCCCTCGATCCAAAACCAAGAACCGACCCCAGCTCCTGGTAGAGCTGCCACCCATACCTTCCATCGACTTCATCGGGCTTTCCCCAATTACCTCATTTCTTTCTTCTTCGTCTCACAGCGATTTCAGCCTCTCATCCAGTGCTTCTACAACTGACGAGTCTGATAACCAAGACGAGCTCCTTGAGCACAGGATCGTTCCTGGTCTGAACTACGATGGGCACCGACACCAAGAGGCGCCATACTCTATGCTATATGATAATGTCACTCCCGAAAAGTGAGTTGTGCAATGGTAGTTTCAAAAAATTGCTGAATGATGGGCCTCTGGTTGCAGTGAACTTCACTCTTACGACCTGATGCAAAAGCTAATGAGAGATGGTTCTCCATCGTTTCTCGACGTTCCCAGCTCATCACCCGTTCATCATGCCCTCGACCTTGGCTGTAGGGACGGCCACTGGGTCGCGCATGCTGCGCAGGTGTGGGGAGCCCACGGTACAAAGATAATCGGGCTTAGTTTGCCGCCTTGCATTGGTGAAGAGCAGACGACACTTCCGAGGGTGGACAAGGAGGGCGTAAAGCTGCTCCGTCACAACTTGTACGTGTACATAGCAACTAAGGCCGCTCTTCGGACGATCCGCTGATCGAGCGTCTCCACCTCAATTAGCCTCACAGAGCAGTTGCCGTTTCCGAATAACTCCTTTGATTATGTGCGGCTGAACGACGCTGTGGCCGCGATACCGGGAGAGTCCTGGGACTTTGTGCTCTCGGAAATTCATCGCGTCCTTTGTCCCGGAGGTCGCCTTGAGCTCATTCACGATCAACTCTGCTTTTCCTCAATCGGGCCGGAGATAGCCGTCAGCTGCTCCTTTGCCAACGCAGCGAACGGCAAAATCGCGATGAGGGACATGTCGCTACCTGAATCCAAGAAGAGTCCGTACGAAGAGTGGGAGGCCGAAATGCGCAACTGCAGCGACATTGAGAGGCTTTACCTCGACATGCTCGCGCAGAGGTATGGTATCCACCCGTTACCCCGCGCCATCCTCCTGGATGCTATTCGGAGGCGATTCGGTGATGGGGGCCTAATCAACGTCTCCAACGCGCACGTTTGCCTTCCATCGCGGGAGTTCATGACGCGAACACACGCCAGCAGCTCGCCCAAAAATAGCATCAAATCATCAGCCAAGAAGCGGGATTTTGGGATCAGCATCACAATCAATTGGGGCTCAGAAAGGCCCAGCAAAAAGATTGGGTGGCAGCCTCCTCCAGCTGTCGCCCCGCCCCAACAAGTCTCTGGTGCCGAATATGTGTCTTTGGCCAGTCTTCCGCCCGTCTTGAATAAAAAGGCGGCCACTCTGATGGGCGTGGCACAACTTTCCCCCGCTGCCGCGCCTTATCTGCCCCCTGGGCTCGTCGTGGTTTACACTTCGTCGGAGGGTTCATGGCACCCGATGACGTACCTCCCAATGTCACCGACCGAGCTCGACGTGCATTCAAACAAACATGTGCATTCCGTCATAAGCGCGAAGCTAGCACTGGATGCACACATCGACGAGCTCCGAGAGAAGGGCAAGCCTTCGATGCCACATGAAGCTTTGGATGAGGCACTGTGGCAATACGCCATGCATGTCTTTTCTCTCTCTTCCCTGGCGATGATAATCATATTCACCGCACATTCGTTTGCAGGTTCCGACGGAAGCGATTCAACTGGCCTGAGATGGACGCTTTTGAATGGGAATCCGAGTTCGAAAGCGATGGCGGGTCTGAGGAACAAATGCGCCACTGCACCCTACCTGAGACCCAAACAACCGATGGTCTCACACCCATTCGGCTGTTCGAAATTTTCGAGGTGTTCAAGGCTTGAATGACAAGTCACGACGGTAGAAATCCATTTATATTTCTCTTCTTTTCGTATCAGCATCGTTCTGTGACATCTACTAATGTATATTATTCATTCATTTGATTTTTCATCACTCTAATTGTTGTGCGCTCACGGTATGGGGATTAATTTAATTCGGTAGCGAAATTGGTGTAAACTACAAGTTGTATTATAGAGCGAGATTGATTTTATACATTCTGACTTCCTGATCAATTCCTTCAGATTGTTCCACGAATGAGAGGCCACAATCGCGACTAGACTGTGGTAATTCTTCGGCTGACAAGTCATGGTCCGCTGAGGATTAGAACTGTCAGTTGATCGACTAATAAGCGACGTGAAGGACTTTGACCCACATAGTGCAAGGAGAAACGAGTTCAGTAGGTCGGCGCTGCGGACCGTCAGCACGAGGTATGCTGTTCCACCTATTGGGGATTTCGATGCCCGCAGCGCGATATTGAGGGTAGCAAGAAACGGAACGATCATGTCGGGATGATACAGCTGCGCGCGGATGTTGCTTGAGAAGGGTCCGAGCGGCCAAAAGTAAAGATTACTCACGATGTCTGCGCCAAATACCAAGTCTGGCTTCATAATGTCCAAGGTCGCTTGAACGCTGTAGGCACAATCCTGTGCGAGCGTATCCAACCAGTTCAGCGATTTGACTGACAGATTTCCGTGATGGCGAGATGTGTCTAGAGTAGCTTAGCTGTGCCTCAACAACACAGGCAACGCGCCTACTGCATGGTAATTGAGTGTTTTCGTGGCATCGCCTCAAGACGTCCTCATTTTCGTCGGTAAGGTACAAGGCGGGGTGCTCTGCCGATCCGGCACTGCTGACTTGAATGTCAGCTACTATAAGGCCAAGAAACCCAGTACCGGAGCCTAGTTCAAGGGCGGATTTAAGGGCCAAGATGGCTGGATGGGTGGGTAAATGCTAAGAAGAGACCGGAAGCACACGCCATACTTGGGTTCTGAATGAGAAATTGAGCTAAGACGAAACTGGCACGCCATGTCCGCAGTCCGGTGGTGCCGCTCTCGATAGTGGTGCGTGACTCGAATAAAGTGACAGAATGATATTCCGTCAAGGGGATGGCGTCGGTTGACACGGGTGGACTAAATTGAAGAGTCGGTTTCCAATAATGAGTGACAAAGGACGAGGGTGGTGGCGCAGCGACATCGTGAGCCCTAAAAAGCCATTCGGATGATGATTTGTAACTCGTGTACTCGAGGAACATACAACGGTTTGCTGATTGCCAGTAATGAAACCAGTCGGTCATACATACGTTGGTCGATCTCAGCATCTTCCTATGCAGATGTAATTGACTGACCACTTATGAAGAAATGGTTATGCCTGCCTCGTCACCAAGTAGGCTGTCTAGGTGCTCGATTGCCCACTTCCAGAAGGACAGTTGGTATGTATGCGAAGGAGGATATTGTAGTAAGTGTGGATTAAGGAGGACCGAAGACAGCAGGAAGTCATGAATTTGGAGAAAGGGGAGGTGAGAAGGGAAAGATAAGAACCGGGGGTGCTTTAGAGCAGAGTACGCTTGCAAAAGGCTGGACAGAGCAGGGTCTGAGGATGGCATTGACATATCAGCCTGCCCTCAACCGACCACGTGCACCAACGGACCCATTCGCGTTCCGCTTCGCGTGGCGTCGCAGAGACAACTTCATGCTCACTCACCGTCACCTCCTACGCCAATCCGCGAGGCTTGATATCTTGCGGTACTTCTCCTCTACTTCACGGGTGGATCTCCCCGCTCAAAAAGAGAGAGAAGGCGAGGAGCAAAGCGAAGGCGACAGGTCTGTTCCAAAGGACCCATCATGGGCTGTCTGGAAGAACACTATCGGCAAGAAATTTGAGAAACCCCTTCGGCCATGTAATTGGCTTGGAGGCAAAGTAGTTGAGTTTGTTTTTGTCTGGCAATGAAGCTGAACTAGTCCCTTACTCCCCGATCGTATCTGGTTGTCAGCCCTTCCCGTTAAACCCATCCTTCAAGCCCCCAACTCCAGTTTCGGATGCACTTCGAAATACATTATATCAGGCCTTCATGGCTAATCCGGAGGCAAACTCCGTCCGCAACCTTGCCGGTCGGTATCATTTAAGCATCAAACGCGTGGATGCCATTCTACGGTTGAAGGGTCTCGAGGAGAGCTGGATAAAGGTTTGTCCCCCCTTCCTAGCTTCTCTAGCCAAATTCTGGCAGGATGATGTTCCTAAAGATTAGTCTTGAAGACATTAAAGATGGTTATTCTATATATTTCACCTGATTCTGTCTCTACATTCACACGGATATAGTGTGCTAACTTGCCCTGTTCAGGAGGTATAGCCGCATCATGTTCGAGGTTTATCGACTTTGCGCTGATCGGAAATTAGGGCAAGCCTATTCAAACCGGGTTCCTCAGAGGCATGGAGCAAATCCTCGGCGTCACGTATGACGCCAGCAAGCACAAGACCCACGAACATTGGGTAGAAAGCCGGATTGACGCCGTTGAGGCTGACGCATTAGATCAGGCTGAAGGACATAATAAAGCGCGTACTCGATACCAACGCATGTTCTGGGAACCAGTGGTCGAGGGGCAGGTACGTGATCCTCATACTTCCTCTTTTACTCGTCATCTCACTTCATCAGGAACCTATCCTCCCCACCGCTTTGCGGAAGGCACGCGAAGACGCTAAACGACATGGGCGATCCGAGGAGTCTGTCAAGTCCGACGATGTAGCCCCTGGTCTCCTGCACGATGATGGGATAGAAATCGCGAAAACCACTGGCCCACTCACGATCAAGTTCGTTGACGTCAGTACCAAGTTCATGGATCCAAAGGATAATATGCGGCGAATGAAGGAGAGCCAGCGGCGGGCGAGGATCCGGAGTAAAAATGCTTCCAAACGTCATTTACAGTAGCGTAGATAATACATGTTGAAAGGGTACTCATATGCGGACTGGCTTCACGATGCGTGAACGAAAAGTTAACGGCACATCGTCATCAGACAAACGAAGTTTCTGATGAACTACCAGCACCAACATGCGTCACACGGCTACACTCAACAGTCCGCTCATAACGCATACGGTCGCAGTAGAGATTTATGCAATAGTACCTTACAGGCCTCACCATTACGATGTACAACAACAAATGAGAGATTAGAGTGCAATGCATTATCACGTTGTGCATTAGGAGCGATCGATTGATCGATTTTACTGTTAGGTACCGTATCATTGTACCTCTGTCTTTACAATCTACTGAACGTTCTGCGAACCAGCTGTTTGCAGGCCGGGCATGATCCCACGAAAGGACAGAAACATAAATGAGGAGGTTGCGGTTGCGGCACGTCATGCCAGTGGATGAGAATTATCGTCTCCATCCCCCAGACGATTATTCCGCGGAGTCGCAAGACACTCGTATCTTGTCAGCCGAAGACGACGACGATCCGTGCCAATCGCCTTTAGACCGGCCGCGCGGAAGTCGCTCCGCGGCGGTGAACACCGTCGGAGGAGACTTGGGTAGTATTCCCGGAATTAAACATCACCGGTTGGCAATGACACGAGATTGCTAGCATAATGTTACGTTGCAAGATCAGGCGTAGCCAGATTTAAGGGTCCCTGGAGAAAGACGTCGTTGCTGCGGTCCAGTCCATAGTGTAGGTAATGCTGCGCATTGAGGTTGCTGGTGACAGGGATCCATTACCCTGTTTGAATTGGCCTTGTACGCGGCTTAAAATTGCAGAGGGAAACCTGTAGTCTGTTAGAGATTGACATCCGCCTTGATTTATCCACCTCTATAGCAGTGAGAAGTAGATATAATTGCGACACAGGATTGAATTCTCTTGAGCTGCGATTGTCCCAGCTATAGGGCAGGGGGACTGCAAAACAGTCAGTGAGACCCAACTTGAAACGTATCGCGGGGGACGTACCCAAGGCAATGAGCCTCCGTAACTTACAGTAACGTAGGATGTGGTGGGCTGTGAGGCATACGAAAGTGCAGTGACAAGGAAATGACCAACAATGGAGGAAGTAGAGATATCATCAGGCCAAGAATATCTTGCCTTCCCATCTTTTCACTCTCGAATATGGCACGTATCCACTCGCTCTTTCTTTCAACTCTCCGCTAACCTTTACAACAAATCAGAGGCCCATCCTTCTTCAAGGTAACTGCCCCATTTCTTTTCTTTTCTTTTTTGTTCAAGCGGGACGCACCTCACCCACACTTTTACAGGACATGAGCGATCCCTAACGCAAATTAAATTCAACCAAGAGGGCGATCTCCTTTTTTCATGCTCCAAAGACCATATCATCAACGTTTGGTTCTCTCATAATGGAGAGCGTCTTGGTACCTATGACGGACACAACGGCACGGTTTGGACAATAGATGTCGACTGTGCGTGTTTCTCCCTTTCCCTCGGGACTACCTCTTCCTTTTCCCACCTTGCTTTTGCTGATGCCCCAGTAGCACAATCGCGATTCCTCATGTCGGGTTCGGCGGACAATGAGATGCGGCTCTGGTCGGTGCAGACCGGCAAGTGTCTCTTCGTATGGGAGTTCCCGACGGCCGTCAAGCGCGTCACCTTTTCCGACGACGATGAGCAGGTCGTCTGTATCACCGAGCAACGTATGGGCCACCAGGGTGCCATCCGAATCTTTAACATCAATCACGACGACGACGGTACACATCGTGCGTACCATTCTTCCACTCTTCCTTTCAATACCACCTATCTATCCCACCTGACCTCCATGGCAACAGAGAGTGAGGACCCCGTATCAATGTTCCACCCAATGGGCAGCAAAGCAACGGTCTGCGCATTTCCCTACATGCCGGACACGATCCTTACAGGACACGAATCTGGCAAAGTCGCGCTCTTCGACGCCCACACGGGCGAAGAAGTTCTCTCGAACGAACGAGCTCACATGGATGTCGTAACCGATCTACAATTGTCTGCCGACCGATCATATTTCATCACGAGCAGCAAGGACAAGACTGCGCGCATACACGATACAAAAACACTGACCGTGCTCAAGACGTTCCAGACAGAGACACCGTTGAACAGTGCCGCGCTCGCACCGAATATGCCATACGTGCGTTGCTCTGGGTATTTATATATCTTGCAAAGTCTTTTGACGAGATGTGCCTCCCCCTATCCTTCCGATCCATTCACTAGGTCCTATTGGGTGGCGGTCAGGAAGCTATGAGTGTCACGACAACGTCATTACGACAGGGGAAATTTGAAGCCCGTTTCTGGCATCGAATCTTCGAAGAGGAAGTCGGTCGCGTCAAGGGACATTTCGGTCCATTGAACACGTACGTCCCATGCACAGGGTGCATGTTTCTGTCTAGGACCCATCATCCGAGTTAACATTTGTGCTTTCGCTCTCGGGTTTTGTTTAAAACAGGATCGCTGTGCATCCGGCAGGGACCGCGTATGCTTCCGGAGGGGAGGATGGATACGTTCGTGTGCACCACTTTGACGAGAGTTACTTCAAGGCACGGCCGTACGGTGAAGTAGAGATCCTCAATTAGGCAATTTTGTTCTAGAGTCGATGCAGTAGACCACTTGTACGATACGTGCTGTATCGTTAAAAATTTGCGGCTTTGCAGTCGTACCATATGCCACCCAGGCCAGCACGCACAACGGCAACACAGACGGGCACCGCCACAACCAGATCCAGCGTTTTGGTCGGATTCAATACACAGGTGGTTTATGTGCACTACAGTCAATCGTAACATTGCACAAAATTTCACTATTCAATACGCGAAACGGAAATCCAACCTCTGGTTCCCGACATCTTTCGTAGTTTCGAGGTACTCTGCCTGTTTCTGGTGCAAAAACTTTCGTCGGATGAAAGTGTGAAAGAGCGGCAGACTCGTACTTTCGGTGTCATTGAAGACCAAACTCTCTCCCTACGTTGGTTCAGGCTACGATAGAAGAGAAAGGTGAAAAGGTAGAGGACTATGTTGGCCGCGCATATCCCAATCAGAACTCGATTTCCTTTCTTGTCTGTGTATACCGATGCGTTTCGCTACTCTTGCGCAGTCAAAATAGGACTCACACAAAGGTTTATCGTTTTCCCGATAGATATTCACCTGACAGTCAGTTTGCCAACGGTAGAAAGTATCGATCGCAGAAGATATGGTTCACTTACGGAAACAATAACACCAGCTTGAACGAAGATATTATACAGGCAGGCAGAGATCGTTCTCATACTAACGCTGTTTGAGTTGCGGGACGTCCAGGCAACCTGGATAGGGAGAACACCTGGAAAACCGACAATTAGAGAGGCGACCGCGAAGTACACCCATTGGGAGGTGTGCTTGGTGAAGGTGTAAAGTACGATAAGCAGTGGTAAGGCCCAGAATTGAAGAATGACGGTCGAGAGCACGCGGCTATTGATCATTTCGCTGAGGTAGCAGGTAGAGAGCAAGCCCATAGCTCCGATGACGTATGCAGGGACACTCAGGAGATTGGATTGAACCGTGTTGAATCCGAGGCTACGAAGGGAGAGGGTTAGATATGTGTGCGGGGGTCCCACCGGGACTGTCGCCGAGAAAGAATAACATAAGTTTCGGACAGGACTTCGGTAATTGGCTAGTTTACTCATGTGCGTCATTCCCAAGATGTACAGGGGCCACATGTGCCAGTCGCAGAGCGCTTGCCATATCATCTTTAATGTTATACCTTGGCGGTTATGCATATCCGACTTGGACGGATCGTCGCGCAATACTCTATTCACGAGGATAATCTCCTCTCTGTGAGGTGGTTGGGCTAAACTGCATATACGCAGAGGACAAGAATCCGCTCACCGTTCCGTGAACCAACCATTGGGACGGAACCATGCTTTAGTTTGCATCGGGCCAGGAGGCATCAATGCAAAGGAAAACAGGCCACACAAACAAGTGAAAATCCCTTCGATGAGAAACAGATATCGCCAGCCCGCGACGCCATTATGTCCGCGCAGTTGCAAAGTGCCCGTAGCCGGGAAGGCGCCGACAATGCCAGTCGGATTGGCACTAAAAGAGGTTTATTGTATGCGTTCTATGGCATAAGGACCACTTACGTTCTGTTTTCGTATAGAAGTACGAAAGGTAAAGGATGGTGTCCGGAATGAAACCTCCTTGCAAGAAGCCGAGTAAGAAGCTTGATGAAGGTTCAACTTGAGTTTCACCAAATTGAATACACGGGAGTACGATGTACCGTGTGACAAGAAATGATGTTCTTCCTGACGACCAATATTGACTCCATGATACGATGCTCCATACGACCATCTATAGTGCACCTATGAAGGTGAAGACGTTCGGCGGATTAGGACATCGTACCTGGCTTGGTATCCAAACATCTGGGCCGACTCGCTTTGAGACTAACTGTGAGGGCAGTTCCGCAGAGAGGAATGCCAGCCGGAAGAGGGTATTCCCAAGATTGAAGTCATTGGTCGTCAGGTGAAGGTCCTCAAGGAAGTTGTCAGTGTTTGCTTGGGACACATTGCTACGATCCAGGTCCAGAGCAAAAAACATGATAAAGGCCCACACCATGACCTTCATGTCGATCTTCCTCACAACGTGCTAACCAAAAAAAATCAGTCAATGGTATGGAAAAGACAGTCACTGTACTTTGGAAACCCACCCTCTCCTCACGAAAGGTCCAGCGTGCGATTGGATCGAAGCGGTGCGCGTTCTCGTAGTTTTGCGGCGGACGATACAGCTCGAGGGTAACGGGGTCGTCAAAGACGGAAGGTTGAGTTGCAATTGCGTCAAGGTCATGCTTGACCGTCCGACGCCAGAAACTGGTCGTCAGTTGGTCTTCACGGATTTGTGAAGAAGCGAGAGGCGTGTCCTTTAAAGAGGCCTCACAGGAGCCCTTGTCATAGGTCGCCTCGTCTTGTGTAGTCATTGCAGTCTCAAACCCGACTGAGTGTAGTCCAACCGACATGACAAGTTTCCCGGGGAACCTTTAAATGCAGCGCTGTCTATTTATGCCAGCCAAGACGGTGCTTCGACATCAAACGCGACCATCAACTTCCAGTTGGTGACATCCTTTGGGGTTGCAAATGCCACAATGAGAGCCACTCGACAGCGTGAGACCGATGAAGTCCCGTTTCATGTATCACATCTCGCAACTCTGGAATTCTTTTCGGATTCTCCGCGGGGCGGTTAGGGGTGGGAGTGTCGATAAGGAGCAGAGACAGTCCCCTAGTCGAGGTGAATGCTTCAAGCCAAGACAAGACAGAGACTAAGCTATTGTTTGCAAGGCCATAGGCGAGAGGGCAAAGCTGGCGTGGGCTGAGATAGTACCCGACAGTGCGGCACTTCGACATCGCCATCACGACGAAAGAGTGCGTCCTCCTCAGGTTCTCGGCCCGACGACTCGGAGTTTACCTTCCAACACTGACCCCTTGGTCCTCGTCATCTTCCTCGCAAGTGCCTCTTATTGACACCGGTTCCAGTCAGGAGGTTGAGATGGAGGGAGAGGTGACGAAGGTGCGCGTTAGGCTCACCACGTAATGAGTGTCATACGCTGTGAACGATGCCTACTCCGGAAGATAGCATCCCGAGTACTTGTGCCTTCCCATTATCGCGAGCATCGTTTAAAGGCAGATGACCCTCAGGAGAGGTCTTTGTGCGATTACAATTTCATGTATAAACAACGCAAGTAACCCATCAGACTCGCAATGCTCATCGCCGTGGAATCCCGCCCCTACCCCGCCCGCGCAGTGCTCGTTGTGCAGTGCCAGGTGGCGCTCTGGGACCAGCATCGGGCTACATACATTCGCAGGGTAATGAGTAATTGAAAAAAAAATCGCGCAATGAGAAGTCAACTCACAGCTTCGCTCTGGGGATTCCTGACAGTCTCATCCACGGAAACGATCAGGCACGCGGCCTCCACCGCGCTGCTGATCGCGTTGGTCTTGACCAGACTCGGCTCCCAGACAAATGCCTCTAAATTATCACGGACCCCATCAGATCCATCCACATCAACGCCAACCCATTTCTCGCCGCGTGAGTGCCTCATACGAAGCTTATTCAAGATGTCGGTCGAGTCGAGGCCAGCATTATCGCAGATCTGCCGGGGTATAATCTCGAGTGCCCTGGCAAACGCGATCTGGACGAGCTGAAGCTTTCCCGGAATAGACAACGCATGCTTCCGCATATAAGCAGAAAG
>WNFO01014298.1_pt1 | contig 13596 bp, 9 predicted proteins | sample 5400251 | NCBI WGS metagenome assembly WNFO01 (sample SAMN13153354, study PRJNA577476) | soil metagenome | isolation source: 100 cm saprolite under Madrone tree | place: USA:California | collected 2016-06-14 | reverse complement strand
AACGACGGCTCGTTCGACGACATTCTGCAACTCGCGGATGTTGCCAGGCCAGTCGTAGGTTTGGAGGAGCTCAATGGTCCTCGTGTCGATGACTCTCAGCTTCTTCCCGGCCTTCTCCGCGTAGCGCTCCATCAGGTATTCGACGAGGACAGGAATGTCGTCGGCGCGTTCCCGCAGCGACGGGCTTCGAATCGGAAACACGTTCAGCCGATAGAAGAGATCCTGGCGGAATGAGCCCGCGGCCACGGCAGCCTTCAGGTCGCCGTTCGTCGCGGCCAGGACTCGCACGTCCACGGAGATCGGCTGGCTGCTCCCGACCCGTTCAAACTCTCGCTCTTGGAGCACCCGCAGCAAGGCAACCTGAGTCTCCATGGGAATCTCACCGATCTCGTCCAGGAAAATCGTCCCGCCGTCAGCCGATTCAAAGCGTCCCACACGCCGCTGCAATGCCCCGGTGAAGGCACCTTTCTCACGCCCAAACAGCTCGGCGGCGATCAGCGAAGACGGAATGGCCGCACAATTCACCCGGATGAATGCTCGAGTCGACCGATGAATGGCGCGAGCGATCAGCTCCTTGCCGGTTCCGGTTTCTCCCGAGATCAGGACCGTCGACTCCGTCGGTGCAACCTTCGCGTCCTGCGCCAGCACCCGTCGCAGCGCTTCGGAGGATCCGACAATCTCCTCGAACATCGAGGAGAGATCGATCTCTTCGCGCAATGCCAGATTCTCGTTTCGGACTCTCTCTTCGGCCTGCTTGCGGTCTTCGATGTCGGTCCCCGTCGCATACCAGCGAACGATATGTCCCTGTTCGTCACGCAGGGGCCTGTAGTGGACAAGAAACCAACGACACCGACCGTCTTTCCGGCGTGTCCGAAGTTCTAGCTGAAACGAGGCTCCGCGTTCAAGCCCTTTCTGCCGCTCGTGCCGCGCCGTCTCCACATCATCCGGAAAGAGTGCACGAAAGCCTCCGGTCTGGACCTCTTCCAGGCTCAGGCCGGTGTATTCGAGCATCAGCCCGAAGGCACTGCGCCCCGCTCCCAGCTTCCGCTTCCCTTTTGATGGCGTCGACCGCCGACGCGAAGGGTGTCGGCGGAGTTTTCAGCAAGAACACGCAAGCTTGGCCGCCGGCTGCACGAGTTGTCATGCTGGGGGCTCCTCTGGCTGTCGGTGACCGGTCGTGAGGCGGAGCCTACGAGAGCCGGCCTGACGAGTCTTTGGCGCGGGCTGATTCATTCTGAAAAGTCCTGCGCACCCGTGTAGAATCCGCTCGCCATGGCTGGGGCCGCGGATCGGTCACAAACCATTGAATTTGGCCGCTTTACGGTGATCAGCCATCGCCGAGAGCTGCTCGCCGACGGCCGGCCGATCGAACTCGGCGGACGCGCGTTCGATACCCTCATGGTCCTCATCGACGCCCGGGGCACCGTCCTCGGCAAGGACGAACTGATGAACCGGGTATGGCCCGACCGGGTTGTCGAGGAGAACAACCTCCAGGCGCAGATCTCCGCACTGCGCAAGGTGTTCGGCGCCGATCGCGATCTCATTCGAACCGTGGCCGGCCGCGGGTACCAGTTCACCGGCGAGATCCGCAAGGGGGTGACGTCCGGCGCCGCCGGGCCGGCGCGCCTCACGAATCTTCCCACGCCTCAGTCCGAGCTGATCGGGCGGGAGGCTCCGCTCCGCGACGTCACGAACCTGGTCGTCGCACACCGCCTCGTGACCCTGACCGGCGCGGGTGGCGTCGGTAAGACACGATTGGCGCTCGAGGCGACGCGGCAACTGTTGCCACGGTTCCTCGATGGCGCCTGGCTCGCGGAGCTCGGGCCGCTCGCCGATGCCGACCTCGTCCCGGTCGCCGTCGCTGCCGCCCTCGGCCTGTCGCTCGGGTCCGGTCCGGTGACCACCGACCGCGTCGCGGCGGCCCTGAGGGCCAAACATCTGCTCCTCGTCATCGACAATTGCGAGCACGTGATCGAGGTGGCCGCCGCGATGGCCGAGGCCGTGTTGAGGGCGAGCCCACTGACGCGGGTGCTCGCCACGAGCCGCGAGTCGCTGCGCGCCACCGAGGAGTACGTCTATCGTGTGCCGTCCCTCGACGTGCCCGTCGACGACAACGTCGACGTGGAGGATGTGTCGCGCCATGGAGCCGTCAGGCTCTTCAACGTGCGGGCGCACGCGGCGGAACCGGGGTACGACGCCCATCCGCGCCACGCGGTCGTCGCGGCGCGCATCTGCCGGCGGCTCGACGGCATTCCGCTCGCGATCGAGCTGGCGGCGGCGCGTGTCCCCGCGTTCGGCGTCGACGGCATTGCCAGCCGCCTCGGCGATCGGTTCCACCTCCTCACCGAAGGCAGCCGGACGGGGTTGACGCGCCATCAAACCCTCCGCGCGACGCTCGACTGGAGCTACGAGCTGCTCTCCGACGTCGAGCGCATCGTGCTGCGTCGCCTGGGGAAGTTCGCCGGGGCGTTCCGGCTCGAGTCGGCGCAGGCCGTGGCCGCTGGTTCGGATGTCGCGGTGCCGGCCATTCCGGAGATCGTGGCGAATCTGGTGGCGAAGTCGCTCGTCGCCGCCGACCTCGGCGAGGCCGTCGTCCACTACCGGCTCCTCGAGACGACACGGGTCTATGCGCGTGAAGCGCTCCTCGAGAGTGGCGAGCACAACGAGGTCGCCAGGCGCCACGGCGAGCATCATCGAGATCTGCTGGATCGCGCGGCGACCGACTCGGAGATCTTGCCCCCCGACGCGTGGCCGTCCGCCTACGGTCGCGCGCTCGATGATGTCCGCGCCGCGCTCGACTGGGCGTTTTCGCCCGAGGGCGACCTGACGCTCGGCATCGCGCTGACGGTCGCCGCCGTGCCGTTGTGGGGTCGCTTCTCACTCCTCGAGGAGTGGCGCGAGCGCGTCGAACGGGCACTGGCACGCCTGGCGAGCAGCGCCGATCGGGATCCAGCGGGCGAGATGCAGCTTTCCGCCGCGCTGGCGCAGGCGCTGTTGTTGACGAAGGGCCCCGTGCCCGAAGCGCACGCGGCGTGGTCGACCGCGTTCAACATTGCGGAGACCCTTCGGGACACCGACTATCAGTTGAGGTCGCTGTGGGGGCTGTTCGTGTATCGCTTCACGATCGGCGAGTCTCGAGCGGCGCAGGCGACCGCCGAGCAATTCCGCCGTCTGGCCGAGGATGCGAGGGACCCCGTCTACAAGCGTGTCGGCGATCGCATCATGGGGAATATCCTGCACATTCTCGGGGAACAAACGCGTGCGCGGCGACATCACGAGAGGCTCTCCGACCGCTACGTGACCCGGCCGCATCGCTCTCACAGCGTCCGCTTCATCTGGGACGAGCGTGTCCTGGCCCAGGCATTCTACGCACGCATCCTCTGCCTGCAGGGCCTACCGGATCGCGCACTGGAGATCGTCGAGCAGTGCGTCACCGATGCGCAGGCTGCCGATCATCCAACGTCGCTGTTCTACGCGCTCATCGAGGCCGCGTGTCCGGTCGCCTTGCTTGCCGGGAACCTGCCGGCGGCTGATCGCTTCCTCGGGCTGCTCGGCGATCTTGCCCGCACGCATGCGCAAGACCTCTGGCACGTCTGGCACCGCTGCTTCACCGGCGCGCTGTTCCTCGAGCGCGGGGAAGTCGTCACGGCGTCGCGGACGCTCCGCGGGGTCCTCGATGCAGTGCCCGAGATCGTGTTCCACTTTCATCGGACGGTGTTCCTCGGCGATCTCGGCGAGGCGCTGGGGCGCTCCGGTGAGGTCGCGGAAGGCCTGGCGCTGATCGACCAGGCCCTCGAGCGGGCCCGACGTCGCGAGGAATGGTGGTACGCCCCGGAGCTGCTGCGCAAGAGAGGCGAGGTCTCGCTCCTGGCCGACGCCGCGGTGTCCGTCACCGCGGAGGAACACTTCAGGGAGGCCCTCGCCATGGCGCGCGGACAGGACGCGCTCGCCTGGGAACTGCGGATCGCCACGAGCCTCGCGGGGCTGTGGCATCGGCAGCGTCGAAGTCGCGAGGCGCGGACACTCCTGGCGCCGGTCTACCGCCGATTCACCGAAGGGTTCGGGACTGCCGATCTGACGACGGCGAGGGCGTTGCTTCATACGCTGCGCTCGTCGCGGCTGATGTCCTCGCCGCGGACTGATTCGTCCTGACGACCCCTGACAGGCCGGATACAATTGGGGGCCATGGATGCGGCGCATCCTCCCGCCCCTCTGGAGTTCGGTCGATTCAAGGTTGTCCGTCATCGGCGTGAGCTGCTCGTCGACGGCCGGGCCGTCGAGCTGGGCGGGCGAGCCTTCGACACGCTGATCGCGCTGATCGACGCGCGCGGCTCCATTGTCGACAAGGACCGGCTGATGCGGCGCGTGTGGCCGGATCGCGTCGTCGAGGAAAACAACCTCCAGGCCCAGATCTCCGCGCTGCGCAAGGTCTTCGGCGCCGATCGTGATCTCATCAGAACCGTCGCGGGACGCGGGTATCAGTTCACGGGCGACATCCGCGACGCTGAGACGGCCGTCACCCCGCCGGCCGGTCTGACGAACCTCCCCTCACACCTTCCCGATTTGATCGGGCGGGACGCCTCGCTCGATACCGTGGTGGATCTGATCACGGCGCACCGCCTCGTGACCTTGACCGGCGCCGGTGGTGTGGGCAAGACGCGATTGGCGTTGGAGGCTGCGCGGCAGCTGCTGCCGCGGTTTCCCGACGGCGTGTGGCTGGTCGAGCTCGGGCCGCTCGCCGATCCGGCCCTCGTCCCGGTCACCGTCGCGACCGCCGTCGGTCTCCCGCTCGGCACCGGTCCGGCCACCGCCGATCGCGTCGCGGGAGCGTTGCGTGAGAAGCACCTCCTGCTGGTCCTCGACAACTGTGAGCACGTGATCGCCGCGGCCGCCTCCATGGCGGCGGCGCTCGTCAGCGCGGGGGCGCTGGCCCGGGTGCTCGCCACGACGCTGGAGCCGCTGCGCGCCCCCGAGGAACACATCTATCGTGTGCCGTCGCTCGACGTCCCCGCCGAAGACGACCTCGACGCGGACGACGTGTCGCGGTACGGAGCGATCCGACTCTTCGATGCGCGAGCGCGCGCGGCGGAACCGGGGTACGTGGCCGATCGCAGACGCGCAGCCACGGTGGCCGCCATTTGCCGACGGCTCGACGGGATCCCGCTCGCGATCGAGCTGGCCGCGGCGCGCGTTCCGGCGTTCGGCGTCGACGGCATTGCCGCCCGCCTGGGCGATCGCTTCCACCTGCTCACCGGCGGCCGCCGCACGGCGCTGCCGCGCCAGCAGACTCTGCGTGCGACCCTCGACTGGAGCTACGAGCTCCTGTCCGAACCTGAACGGATCACTCTGCGCCGGCTCGCCGTCTTCGCCGGAGGCTTCTCCCTGGAGGCGGCCACCGCCGTCGTGTCGAGTCCGGACCTGCCCGCGTCCGAGGTGTCAGACTGCGTCGCGGGCCTGGTCTCCCGGTCGCTCGTGTCGGCCCATGCCGGCGAGCTCTCCATGCAGTACCGCCTGCTCGAGACGACGCGCGCCTACGCCCGCGAGAAGCTCAGTGAGAGTGGCGAGTTGGCAACCCTCGCCAGGCGCCATGCGGAGTACTTCGGGGCTCTGTTCGAACAAGGCAACACAGAGCTGGGGACGCGGCCCGTGACCGAATGGATGGCCGCCTATGGCAAGCAGATCGACGACGTGCGTGCGGCCCTGGACTGGGCGTTTTCCTCGAGTAGGGATGTCGCTGCCGGCGTGGCGTTGACGATCGCAGTCGTGCCGCTGTGGACGCACCTCTCGCTCATGGAGGAGTGCCGACGGCGCGTGGCGCAAGCGCTCGGCAGCCTCGGGCCCGCCGCGAGCCGAGACCGGCGGCGCGAAATGCAACTCCTGGCCGCGCTGGGCGCGGCGCTCATGTACACGAAAGGCGCCGTTCCGGAAACGCGGTCCGCCTTTGCCGGCACGCTCGAGATCGCTGACAGGCTGGATGACACCGACTATCGCCTGCGGGCGCTCTGGGGCCTGTGGGTCGATCGCATGAATAGCGGCGATGTCCGGCAGGCGATGACGCTTGCGGAGACCTTCTCTCGCGCCGCCGCGAAGTCCACCGATCCGCTCGCCGCCCCGGTCGGGGATAGGATGACGGGCTTCGCGCTGCATTTCCTTGGCGACCAGACACAGGCGAGGCGCCACATCGAGCGTATGCTCGATGGCCCACGCCCCTCCGTTCACGAGCTCCACATCGTCCGCTTCCAGTTCGATCCATGGGTGACGGCCCGTTCGAGGCTCGCGACGATCCTCTGGCTCCAGGGCCACCCGGATCAAGCGGTATCGACCGCCCAGCGAGGTGTCGAAGAAGCGGTCGCCTTGAATCATGCCGTCACGCTGTGCAACGCCTTCGCTCAAGGCGCCTGTTCGGTTGCGTTCCTGGCCGGCGATCTTGCGGCCGCGGAGCGCTTCGTGACGGTGCTGCTCGAGTATTCCGAACGGCATGGCTTGGCCTTCTGGCATGCGGACGGTCGCTGCTTCAAGGGTGTCCTGTTGCTCAGGCGTGGCGACACGGGTCGGGGATTGGACATGCTGCGCGCGACGCTCGGTGAGCTCTCCAAGACCCCGTTCCATACCCGTTACGATCCATTTCTCGGCGAAGTGGCGGACGCGTTGAGCCGCGTGGGCCTCGTCGCAGAGGGGCTTGCCGCAATCGACCAGGCGCTCGACCGTACCAAGCAGAGCGGAGGGCTCTGGTACGTCGCCGAGTTGCTCCGCATCAAGGGCGAGATCGTCTTGCGGGCGGGTGCTCCGAACGCTGCTGCCGCGGCCGAGGAACTCTTCCGGCAGTCCATCGACTGGGCGCAACGCCAGGACGCGCTCTCCTGGGAGCTGCGGGCCTCCACGAGCCTCGCCCGGCTCTGGCACGGACGGCGGCGCGGGAGCCAGGCGCGAAAGCTGCTCTCGGCCGTCTACCGCCGGTTCACCGAGGGGTTTGGAACTGCCGATCTCGTCAGCGCGAAAGCCCTGCTCGACAGGCTCCGTCCCTAGCGAAGCGCCCGCAGCTCTTTTCAGAACGATTCAGGCCGCGGCAAGGACTCCTCAGCCCCGACTGCGTACCGTGCCCCTCACGATGCGCCAGCGCGTCGACGAGGAGGGCGGAGATGACGAGTCACCGGGCGGGAAGCGACGGCGTCGAGCGGAATATCCAGAAGTTTCTCGGGGCCCTCGCGGCGGGCGGCGGCAAGCCGATGGAGCAGAAAAGCCGACGTCACGGAACGAACGATCACGACCGATGGCCAGACGGTCAAGTTGGTGATCGTGCGCCCCACCGGCGTGACCGGCGCGCTCCCCGCGTTCATGTTTTTCCACGGCGGTGGCTGGGTGCTCGGCGACTTCCCGACCCACGAGCGCCTCGTCCGCGACCTCGTCGCCGGCTCTGGCGCGACCGCGGTGTTCGTCGACTACGACCGCTCTCCCGAAGCGCACTATCCGGTCGCCATCAACCAGGCCTATGCCGCCACGAAGTGGGTGGCGGCACACGGCAACGAGATCGGCGTCGACGGCCGGCGCCTCGCCGCGGTCGGTAACAGCGTCGGCGGCAACATGGCCGCCGTCGTCAGCCTGATGGCCAAGGACCGGGGAACGCCGAACATCCTCTTCCAGATCCTGTTCTGGCCAGTCACGAACGCGAAGTTCGACACTGCGTCGTACGGGCAGTTCGCGGAGGGGCATTTCCTTACCCGGAACATGATGCGCCGTTACAGGCGTCGAACGAGCGGGTCAAGGGCCTGCCACCCGCGCTCATCCAGACCGCGGAGATGGACGTCCTGCGCGACGAGGGCGAGGCCTACGCGCGCAAGCTCGACGGCGCCGGGGTCGATGTGACCGCAACGCGATACAACGGCCTCATTCACGACTACGGGCTGCTCAACGCCATCAGCCAGGTTCCCGGCGTCCGCTCGGCGCTGTTGCAGGCCTCGCAAGAGCTGAAGAGACGCCTGCAGTGAGCGGCGTCACGGAGCGCTTCGCGGAGGTCAACGGCGTTCGCCTGCACTACCGCATCGCCGGCACGGGCAGCCCCGTCGTCCTGCTGCACGGTTATACGCAGACCGGGCACATGTGGCATCCGATCCTGCCTTCGCTGGCCGAGCGTCACACGGTGATCGTTCCCGACCTGCGCGGCGCCGGTGGATCGGCCAAGCCAGACGCCGGCTATGACAAGAAGACTCTCGCCGCCGACATCCAGGCCTTGACCGCGTCGTTGGGATTCGATCGCGTTCGTATCGTCGGCCACGACATCGGCTTGATGGTCGCGTATGCCTATGCCGCGCAGTTCCCGCGGGCCACCGAGCGCGTGGTGCTGATGGACGCCTTCCTGCCCGGCATCGGCAACTGGAAGGACGTCTGGCTGTTGCGCGATTTGTGGCACTTCCACTTTTATGGCGAGGTGCCCCTGGCGCTGGTTCAGGGGCGTGAGCGGATCTACTTCGAGCACTTCTGGAACGACTTCGCCGCTGACCCCGAGCATTCGGTGCCCGAGGCCGACCGGAAGATCTATGCGGCCGCGTACGCGCAGCCCGGCGGCATGCGGGCCGGCTTCGAATACTTCCGCGCCTTCGAACGCGACGCCCAGGACTTCGCCCAGATGGCGACCGCGCGTCTGCCCATGCCGCTGCTGGTTCTCACCGGCGAGAAGGCCAGCGGGGATTTCCTCATCGAGCAGGCCAGACACATCGCATCGGACGTCCGAGGTGAAGTGGTCAAGGGCTCCGGACATTGGCTGATAGAAGAAGCGCCGGCGGCCGTCATTCCCGCCATCACCCGCTTCGTCAACTGAGCCAGAACAAGGGGGCGTCATCATGACCCGGCCGCCGTGGGGCACCCGGAACACACGCGCAGGCGAAGGATTAGGAGGCTGACCGTGGTCTGGGGAATGACGCCGTCGACGTTCACGCTCGTTCACGTCCTCTTGAGCCTGGTCGGAATCGGAGCGGGATTCGTCGTCATGGCGGGTCTGCTCACTCGAAAGCGGCTCAACGGGTGGACCGCGCTGTTCCTGGTCACCACTCTCTACAGCCTCCACCTCCGAGGCGCCTGGCGTCGGGTCTACGTCGTCTGCGCCGCTGTCGCGCTCTACCTCAACGTTTTCGTCGGGGTCGTCCAGGCGTTCCTGAAGGTGCCCGCGCTGCACGCGGTAGCCCCCCAGCAGACCGAGCCGCCGTTTGTGGCGACGCAGGTCGCCGTGCTGGCGCTGTTCATCGTCCTCACAGTCTTCGCAGCGAAACGGCTCCGCAGTGAATCCATCCCACACGCCTGATGTCAGCGACGAAACCTCCCGCCGCGTAATCCTTCCATGACCGCGCCGACGCATTTTTCGTTCGATCAGACCGAATTCGCCGGCACACGTGCCCTTGTCACTGGTGGCACCAAGGGCATGGGCGAGGCTATCGTGCGGCGCCTCGCTGCTGGCGGCGCGACGGTGGCGACCACGGCACGGTCACCGCTGCCGGGAGGGCAGGCAGTGGGTTTGTTTGTCCAAGCCGATATCAGCACACGCGAGGGCGTGGATAAGGTGACCCGGGAAGTATTGGACCGCCTCGGTGGTGTGGACATCCTGGTTAACAATGTCGGCGGTTCTTCCGCACCGAGCGGCGGCGTGCTGGCTCTGAGCGACGCGGATTGGCAGGACACCATCAATGCCAACCTCTTCGCCGCCGTCCGCCTCGACCGCGGACTGTTGCCAGGAATGCTGAGGCAGGGATCTGGCGTCATCATCCATATCTCGTCCATCCAGCGGCGCTTGCCATTGTTCGAGGCGACGCTCGCCTATGCGGCCGCCAAGGCGGCGTTGACGACCTACAGCAAGGGGCTGTCGAAGGAAGTTGGGCCGAAGGGCGTCCGCGTGAATACGGTTGCGCCGGGCTACATCGAAACGACGGCTGCACATCGCCTCGTCGTCCGGCTCGCCGAAAAGGCCGGGACCGATGAGGACACTGCCCGCCAGGGGCTGATGGACTCGCTCGGAGGAATTCCCATCGGCAGGCCGGGCCGGCCCGAAGAGGTGGCGGAACTGGTCGCCTTCCTGGTTTCGGACCGGGCAGCCTCGATTCACGGGAGCGAATACGTGATCGATGGCGGCACCGTGCCAGCGGTCTGATGATCTCCTGGCTTCGCAGCGGTCATCGAACAGGCATATTGAAGGTCTCCAATCGAGGCAGGGGCCGCCCGTCAGATCGCGGTACGGCCGCCATCGACGGCGACGATCGCGCCGGTGACGTAGCTGGCGCGGGGTGAGGCCAGGAACGCGACGACCTCGGCAATTTCTGAGGGTTCGGCGGCGCGGTTGAGTGGCGTGGTGGCGCCGAGCTTATCGAACAGGTCGCGTGCCTGAGGTCGCGTGTACACCGGGCCGGGGGCGACGGCGTTGACCCTGACGCCGCGTGGGCTGAACTCAGCGGTCCATGCTTGTGTCAGCGAAACCAAGGCGGCCTTGGTGGCCCCGTAGGCCGCGCCGCCGGGCAAGCCGAGCCGGCCGGCCATGCTGCTGATGTTAATGATGCTGCCCTTGCCCCTGGCCGCCATCCCTGGCGCGAACGCGGCGACGAGGTAGAACGGTGCGCGAACGTTGTCGGCAAACATGCCATCGAAGGTGGCGACGTCGAGGTCTGCGGTTGGCCCCCACGCCGAGTGCCCGGCGTTGTTGACCAAGACGTCGATGTCTCCGACCTGCTCGGCAAGCCGCCGAATCTCGCCAGGGTCGCTAAGGTTGGCCGGGAGGAAACGTGCCTTGCCGCCGGACCGTTCAATCTCCTTGACGGTTTGCGCTCCGCGCTCGGCGTCGCGTCCGTGCACGATCACCTCGAAACCGTCGGCGGCCAGCTTCAAGGCGACCGCACGGCCGATACCGGACGTCGCGCCGGTCACGAGCGCTTTCGAGGGATGGATGTCGGTCATATCTTTGCTCCTCCAGGTTGAGTAGACCCGTCAGCCTAGGGAAGGCCGTGGTAGACGTCCCGCCGCCTCGGGCGAACCCGCCGACCGGGTCTCGCCGCGCCGGGTCATCGACCGACCACGCACCATGCGTGATAAGTCACCCCGTTTGATGCGAGCTGTCGAATAGCAGATTCCAGTAGCGCCTTCAGCCGGGAGAGTTAAGGCGGCGCGTCGACAAGTTCGCCCTCACGTCGAACAACGTCACCGATGCCGTTCTCGGCGACACCATTCGTTATTGGGATTCCTTTCCCGCGCCGAATGGGTGGAGGAGATTGCTCATTGCGGCCTCGCCCTCAGGCCGCCGAGCCCTGCGACCACTGCCCCCGAGTCCGAATGCGGCTTTGGCGAAGAACCGGTTAAGATCGCCGGCGGAGGAATCATGCCAATGGCCCATCCGATCATCGCATTGATAGGCGTGCCGTACGACGGTGCGGCCACCCTCGGCTGGCCGGGTGCGCGCTACGCGCCGGCGGAGGTTCGCAGGCACCTGACGTGGATGCTGAACCGCGTCCAGGGCGGACAGATCTACTGGGTCGACGAGGACCGCATTGTCCCGTTCGACCTCGGGCAACTGCACGATGCGGGCGACGCGGCCGTTGTCCCTCACGACCTGGTGGCGACGCTCGCCGCGGCCCGGGCCAAGACCGCAGAGGAGACGCGCAACGGACGCATCCCCGCCGTGGTTGGCGGTGATGACTCGATCCTGTTTCCCGCCGTGGCAGGCTTTCACGATGCGGTGGCTGGCACGGTCGCGATCGTGCATTTCGACGCGCATCTCGACCTGATGGATGAGTCACCCGCTCAAGGGCGTTATAGCCATTCGAGCGGGATGCGGCGCGCGCTCGAGTTGCCGCGCGTCGACCAACGACGCTGCGTGCAGGTCGGTACGCGGAGCTTCAACTTTCCGTCTTCGAAGCGCTTCATCGACGAGATCGGACTTGCCGAGCTGCCGGCGCGCACGGTGCGCCGCTGCGGAACGGAGTGGACATTCGCCCGGATCGGAGAAGTTACCAGCGGCGCGGATCACATCTTCCTCAGCGTCGACATGGATGTGCTCGATCCTGCACACGCGCCTGGCGTCGGGTGGCACGAGCCCGGCGGTCTGACGAGTGGTGAGCTGCTCGATCTGCTCGTTGCGCTCGCGCCGCGCGTGGGCGGCTTTGCGTTGAACGAAGTCAATCCGCTGACCGATGCGGGACCGAAAACGACGATTCTCGCCGCGAACCTCGTTTTCCAGTTCGCGGTCGCCGCCGCGGGAAGAAATGAGGGATGACGACTGTCGGTTCTCACCCGGGCTGAACAATGATCTGAGACGGCTCCTCGCGCGGCCGGGCCTGGAACCGCAGACCCAGCCAGCCGAGTCCGTTCCCCGCCTCCGGGCAGCGGGGAGGTCGCCATTCCCCCGAACAGGGGTCGTCGCGCCTGTGCCGCAGGTTGATCGGCATCGAGGGTGACGCGTAAGATAGGCGGCGAGCTCAAGCTCCATGCGCGCCCTCCTCGCACTCCTCCTCATGGTGGTCGCCCTCGGCGTCGCGTCCGCGCAGGAGCGGACGGACGCGCCGGCGTCGATCCCCCTTCCCGAGGTCGCCAGCCGCGCGGAGCGCGTGATGGCGGACCTCCGCCAGCTGGACGCGCTGCTGGTGAGGCCGCCCGAGGTCGAGGCGATCGAGCGCGAGCTGCCCCCGGTCGTCGTGCGCCTCCGGGAGCGCAGCGAGGAGACGACGCTGGGGCTCGCGGCGGCGCCGTCGCTGACCGTCCTCGACGTGCTGGTCGACGGCTGGGAGGGCGCGCGCCAGGCCCTGCTCGAATGGGTCGACGTGCTCACCCGGCGCGCAACGCGACTCGAGGAGGAGCGCCAGCGTGTCGACGGGGTCGTCGACCGGTGGCGGCGTGCGCGGGACGACGCGCGCGAAGGGAAGGCGCCGGCGGCGGTCACGGAGCGGGTGGATTCGGTGCTCGCCGCCCTCGACGGCGCGCACTGGCGGCTGGAAGCCGAGCGCGATGCGATCCTCGCCCTCCAGGGCCGGGTGGCGGCGCTGCTCGCCCAGGCCGAGGACGCCCTCGCCGCGCTCGAGCGCTGGCGCCGCACCGCGGTCGGCGACCTCCTCGTCCGCGACAGCCCGCCGATCTGGAGCCCCGAGCTGCGCGCGCGAGCCTTGGCCCGGGTGCCGGTACGGGTCCGTGACGTCGTGGGCGCCGACGCGGCCGAGCTCGCGGACTTCCTGGCGTCCCGCCCCTGGCGCCTCGCCGTGCAGCTCGCGGGCCTCGTCGCGCTGGGCCTGGCGCTGCGACGGGGGCAGGCACGGGCGCGGCGCTGGATGGCGCAGGAGGAGAGCGTCGTGTCGGTCGCGGCCGTCTTCGATCACCCGTTCGCGTCGGCGCTGCTCCTCGCGGCGCTCGCCTCGTGGTGGATGTACCCCGGCCACCCCAGGCTCATGGGCGTGGTGGTTCCCCTCCTGGTGGTGCCGCCGGTGCTCGTGATCTCCCGCCACATCGTCCCGGCGCCCGTACGACCGGCGCTCTACGCCCTCGGCAGCTTCTATGTGGCCGACCGCCTCCGCGACTTCGCCGCGGTGGTACCCCTCCTTGAGCGCACCCTGTTCTTGCTCGAGGTCGCGGCGGGCG